>Ga0114993_10000053_pt1 | contig 106081 bp, 95 predicted proteins | sample ArcticOcean_MG_C_FD_87042 | JGI IMG/M metagenome (GOLD analysis project Ga0114993, IMG submission 87042) | Marine microbial communities from western Arctic Ocean - ArcticOcean_MG_CB2_150 | ecosystem: Environmental > Aquatic > Marine > Oceanic | place: Arctic Ocean: Canada Basin | collected... | reverse complement strand
CATGTGGCCGAAAGCTGCGGCTCCCATCCTGCCAAAGGCTTTATCGCCCATAGCACCAAAACCGTCTAAAGGCATGGTCCCAAAGGCTTCGTCACCCATCTCACCAAAGGCTCCATCACCCATAAAACCGAATGCCGTCGCGTCCATCTTGCCAAACGCGTCTGCTTCCATATGTCCAAATGCCGTGTCACCCATATTGCCAAATGCGGTTGGATCCATATTGCCAAATGCTTCCACCTCGATATTGGCGAATCCTTCGTCTTGAATATTGCTAAATATTTCTGGTTGCATAAAACCGAACGCTTCTGCGTCAACAAATCCGAAGGCTGATGGATCCATATGACCGAAGGCTTCCCCTTGGATATGTCCGTAGGCGTCCGCGTCGATTACCTCAAATCCTTCCCCTGGAATCGATTGGAAAACTTCAGCGTTAAGATCTTCTAATCCTTCGTTGGGAACAAATCCCCACGATTCACTCGCAATCTTATTCCCGACATCCGAGGGCATATCTGCCCAGGCTTGAGCTGGCATGGTACCAAGCGCTTCTTTAAGTCCATCTTCAACCGCATCCCCGGCCAAAACCCCTTCGGCCTTAAGTGAGCCGACAACATCCATCAAGTCTTTGGCGATCAATTCAGCCTGAACGGGTTGAATATCGTCACCCGAAGTACCAGTCGCAATGTCTGATTGGGTTCCCATCTTTTCCAAGTTGGCTCCAATCTCTTCAATTATTGTATCGAACGGCTTGAAATCCTGCAGACTGGGCGGGGCGGGGTCTGAAGTACCCCCTGCACCATCTGAGTCCATGGAGACGCTTGTTATCACAGCCCCAGCCTCGACTCCACTGCCGGCAAAGTCCGTTTCTAATCCTAGGGATCCTCCCGTGCCTTGTATAAGTAATTTGCCGTCATCATCTTGTGCGGCAACACCGGTTGTGTGATGAAATTCAACATCTTCGGGAGGTTTAGTTACGTCTGGGGCCGAAAACGTCTCTTCACCTGTAGCTGAAATGGTAACTTCCGCTACCATGGCTAGACTTTCTCCGGGGGCGAAAGCCGCCAGGTTTCCTTCTGGGATGTCGATCTCAATCAATCCTCCGGTATTAGAATCTGTGATCGTAACTTTCCCTGTTTCAATATTTATTGATTCAACGGTGCCAAAAATCCCCCTGTTCTCATTCGTATCTTCGGAAGGCAATAAATCTTGGAGAGCCTCCTCGACCTGCTCCTGGGTTGCTCCATCTTCCAGCAGCTGACCTGCTGATTCTGTTGCGGCTTGTTGTAGAATGGCGTCCACTTCTGGGTCTTGTCCCAGAGTTTCATGGGAGTCAGCGAAAGCAGTTTGTGAAATAAGAAGGATGGATAAGCCTAGGGTAAGTCCCATTACGAGTGACTTTCTTAATATGTTCATATCATTTCCCCCTTAATCTCCCCAATATTCGGATTCCCCCATCGCGGTCGATGGAATTTCAAACTCTACTACGGTAAGTAAATCAACGTTAATACTTCTCCCGTCTCATTTCCTCGAAGATCACTGGCGACAATTTGTATAATATTCACGCCTTCTTCCAGAGCAAGCGTGGTTGTAAAAGTTCCTGAGGCGGTTACCGCCGTCAGACTTCCGTTGATACTCAGAATAGCTGTGGAAAGCGTGTTGCCTTGTACTTCTATCGAGGCAGTCGTTACTACAGTCTGGTTGGCGGGAGTTACCACATCTAGAAACAGTCCCTGCCTTACACTAAATGTAGCGGTTAACCCTTCTATGATTACTTCATACGTGCCAACAGTATCTTCGGAAAGAGTAAATATTGTTTCCCCTTCCGTTCCAGCAGCTAGAGTTACTTCGTTTGTTTCTACAACTGAACCATCGATATTGAGGGCCACATCATGGGTTCCGGGTCCCTTACCATCGTTTGTGACGACTACAGATATCAATATTTGTTCTCCGGGCCCTGGTTCATTTGGTGTTATTGCTAGATTGGATACAGAAAATAATGGTGGTTCTGGAGTAGCTGTTGGGGTCGGGGTGGGCTTTGCCGTAGGGACGGGTGTCGCGGTCGCTATTGGGCTTGGCTTTGAGGTCGCCTTCTCCTTCACTTCTGTTTCTGGTTTAGTTGTAGGTTTATCCGTAGGTTTATCCGTAGGTTTATCCGTAGGTTTAGTCGTCGGTCTGGTGGACGCGTCGCTGGGTTTCTCCGTAGCAGTAGGACTAGCTGTTTCTGTGGGATCACCAGAAATCTCGATCTGTGGTTGGGATGGTATCGGCGTATTAGTTGGGGGTGGGCTAGTTATATCGACAGCAGGCTCTGCGGCCGAACCGCCACAAGCAATCACAATCAACAAGCCACACATTAAAACGGCTAAGCTGGCCCCTAAATAAACCCTGTTCTTCATAAACATCCTACCCAGACCGTATCACGGCCTTTTTGCAAATTTCCTATCATTTTCCAAGCAAGGGCGTCTTTTTTAGTCATATACGCCCATTATAGCCTATATTAATACCTAAAATCATCACCTGAAAAAATCCCATTAATCCGCATAATCGGAATCCCTTCACGTCCTGTCTATTTTCTGAATCCATCTCCAATATGGGTTTCCATCAATTCCTTTCGGCGAGTTATGTTCACCAATGTCGTTCTAACATTCAAGTCTCAAATAATCCCATTGGTACCTTATTGGTTAGGGGACTCGAGTTGCCAGATCTAGACCCTATTCGATCTTCAATTTATGTAGGCCTGCCGCTTCCGAAATATCGTCCAAAACTTTCATGTTTCCAATACTAAATTGTGGAGTGATCTCCAAAGGTTCCTTGCTTACACACACGTTGGCAAAATGTTCTACCATCAGCCTATATTGGTCGTCACCAGGAATTGATATTGGGCTTCCTATTTCTTCATCTAGGGCCCTCATGGTGAAATATGGATTTTCGTCCCAAGGGATGAACGTATTATGAGGAAGTTCTATCGATTTCGACGTTCCAATAACCGAAACTGTTTGTTGGAGAGAACTTGTAAAACTACACTCTATTACGCCCATCTTTCCTTCAGGAAATTTCAGAATGGCCGTGGTAGTCAAATCCACTCCAGTTTCCCCTATTTCAGAGAAAGCCTGGACCTCGATGGGTTCCGATTGGAACATCAATCTACATATACTAACGCAATAACCACCTACATCGAGAAGGGCTCCTCCACCCATTTCGGGCATAAACCTAAAGTTTTCTTTGTCCAAGGCATGAAAGGTAAACGCTGCCCTAACAATCTTGGGGGCACCAATAACGCCAGCCCCAACCAATTTTTGAATATGTTTAATCCGCGGCTGAAATCTATACATTAGTGCTTCCATCAATACCAATTTAGAATCTTTAGCTTTGTCCATCATTTCACGCGCTTCTATTGCATTCAACGCTAGTGGCTTTTCGCATAAAACGTGTTTGCCTCCATCAAGGGCCTTTAAGGCCCATGGATAATGCAGGTTATTCGGTAGGGGAATATAGATTCCATCTATTTCAGGATCATCTATAAGTTCTTGGTAGGAGCCGTAAGCTTTGGGAATCTCGTATTGCCCTTGCAATCGTTTAGCTCGTGACAAATCTCTACTGGCGACAGCAGTTAAAAGCCCATTGTTCGATTGCTTTATGGCACCAATTAAACAAACACTCGCAATTACTGAGGAACCCAGAATTCCCCATTTGAATAGGCGTGGTATTTTAGCAAGCATAGTGAATCAAATGACCAAGGATTGGAGAACACCACCCTGCCGGGCAGACACCGTAGCAGACTCCAAAACGGCCACGACCCTGGCCGCAGACTCAGGGGTTACTATTAGTCTTTCCCCCGTAAGGATATGGTCGGCAAAGTTTGAATAAAACCCATCCCATCTCTTATTACCCATGGGAAGTTCTTGTCGAAAGCTGTTACCCATTTCATCATGTTTAGTTAAGGTTAGGGTTGGGTTGATCTCGGTAACTGGAATAGCTGATTCAATGAAAAATTTCGCGGAATCCCGTTCGATGTGGGTCACTTTATTCCATTCACCCACAATCGCTCCATCCGAGCCCAAAATATACCATTTAGGTTTCGATATCGCTGCAATATCGCTATAAATAAAATTCGCTTCCTGTCCGTTCTGAAAGAAAATCTGAGCCTTAACGTGGTCTGCATTTGAAACAGACTGCCATTTTCTTTTATGAATGGTACCCATCACCTTCGCGGTTTTACTAGGTACAAGATTCAATATCCAGTCAATGTAGTGGGCACCCCAATCGTATAAAAGGCCCCCGGAAATATCTACGTCGGAATGCCAATAATCACAGGGTTGTTCGTACCCTCCAACAAAAGTCTCCATATAAAACAGATCACCAATAAGATTATTTGCTATAGCTTTCCTGATGGCCAAAAAGTCGGGATCCCATCTCCTATTTTGATAGCAGGTAACTATCCGCTTTTCGCGTTCCGCTAAGGATATAAGGTCATAACTTTGTTGCAGGGAAAAACAGAATGGTTTTTCAATTATTACATGTTTCCCAGCCTTCAAGCATTTGATTGCAAGATCATAGTGAGTATTGGGCGGAGTACACAATGTAATAAGTTCTACAGTCGGATCATTAATCAAGCGATCGATGTCGTTAGTAGCTTCTATGTGAGGATAAATCGTTTTTGCCAATTCCAGCATGCTTGGATTTAAATCGCAAATAGAATTTAACTCCATCCCTTGAATGGAATCTACAATTTGGGTATGCGCATATCCGGCTGACCCCTCTTGACCAAAACCAACAATCCCTGTCGTAATTGGGTTATCACGAGTTCGCTTTGCAGCCGCCCCTATGAAACGGAATAATAATCGCTGAACGAAGTCGTGATCAAAAGCTCCAAGGGACAGGCAAAAATGGATCCCTCTACCCATTTCCTCTTTTACAGCGACCGGATATGCATTTAATCTCCAGTTAGCCTCGAGAACGACGTCAGCTCCATTGGGAATATTATTCAGAGGCGTCAAGGCATCGGTAATACTTAACTGATCTGGCATTCTATCGGCAAAAAGTCGACCTCGTTCCGTCCATTTAAGACGTATTGGGGCTTTACTCATGCTCTTATTAACCGATATCCCCGTGGGGCTTGTGTTCGATGTCCCATTATTGAGCAACGTCACACAACCACCCCCATTCCTAACAAACTGGGATATTCGTTTTTCATCCGAGACAGATATACAAGCCATGTCTACAATAACAATTGCCTGAAAGGATTGTAGATCGGGCGGGGGGTTACCTACACATATGCGACTATTGAATTCGCCAGCAGAGAGTATAAAATCAATCACAGGTTGAGCGGGAGTCTCTTCCGGCTTGACTATTAATAAATTGATGGGGTTTAGTATTGACAGTACCACTGAACCATTTAGCCCTGGGCGTTAAACGCAGTTTATTCGCGATATCACATGCCAGATTTTAGGAAAGCCGCCATGAACTGTCAACCTACAATTAGACGGAGGTACAACAATCATACAAGTAGATATCATAATTGAAAATGCTTTGATAGTGACCGTAGACAATGACAACACAATATTAAAAGACGGTGCTATAGCTATTAATGGCACACAAATCGTAGCCGTTGGTGATTCACCTAGCATCAAACTAAACTACAAATCTAATAAGGTAATTAATGGCAAAAACAAGATGGTCATGCCTGGATTAATTGATTCGTACCACCACGCAGGGCATGGCATGGTTAAAGGAATTTATAGGACACAGTTAGAACCAGGATTAGGGGCCTGGCCTTCAAGCGAGATCTATTTCAGAGCTACCACTCCGGAGTGGTGGTACGCCGAAGGACTATTGACTGCATTAGAAAGGATTAAATTTGGGGTAACCACAGGTGTAACTATCATGGGGGGAACTCCCGCTAGGACCGATTCGCCCATTTTTGCAGAAATGAATGCTAAAGCGGTTGGGAAGGCCGGCACCCGATCTATACTCGGAGTTGGCCCACCTGATCCATTTTTAAACCTAGGGCATAAAAACATAGGCACGTATTGGGAACAAGGCCGGTTCGTAGAGTACCCCTTTACCTATGAACAAACGTTATTGGTTACAGAAGAAGTGATACGAACTCTTGCCGGCGCACATTCGGGACGAATAAATGTGATGTTAGCAGTTCCCTATCTGTGTGGAATGAACCCTGAGTATATGAGTAGCTATCATCGTTACGACTATACACAGGAAGAAGCGAAACACATGCGGGATAGGGCTCTAGAAATACGTTCGATCGCAGATAAATTTGGAACCCTTATCCATACTCATGCGGCAAAAGGAGCATTCGAATGGGCTCAAGCGAATTATGGAGAATCAGTTCTTCAGGACATTTTGGGTGCAGACGTTGTATTTGCTCATGCAAATGGCCTGACAGACGTCGATATGAATATAATCAAGAGAAGCCAATCAGCAGTTACCGCCGTCCCGTTTGCCGCATGGAACACCAGTTTGGGATCATGCCCTTTAGTAAAACTTATTGAACGTGACATAAGGGTTTCAATCTCTACCGATGGAGCCGCACCATTCCACATTTCAGATCTGTTTATTGGCCTTCACAGAGCTATGTTTTTGCAATGGTACGAACACCACGACATGTCTCTTTTGCAACCAGGCAAAGCTCTTCGAATGGTTACAATAGAAGCCGCTAGGGTTCTAGGAATCGACGATCGTGTTGGTTCCTTGGAACAAGGCAAGGCTGCAGACATCATAATGATAGACCTAAACCAACCTCATCTAGTTCCGTTTGAAGATCCTGCCAACATGATTGCATATTACGTCCGAGGCAACGATGTTTGTACCACAATAGTAAACGGGAGGATTCTTATGGAAAATCGAATGGTTCTTACGGTAGACGAACAGAAAGTCTTAGACACTGCAAGAAAACATATTGCCGAAAGCTTTACTCATGTCAACATCGATAAATATCTCAACCATACCCCCGGTTATTGGATGGGATTCAAAGAGGATTCTTAATAAAACCGATTTTGAAATATTTTTAGATCTTTAAACGATTGGAGAACAAATGGGTAGGCTAAACGTACACCAAGGAATTCCAGCAGAACTTAGCTGATGGTTTAACGTGTATGACAGAATAAAATCAGAAGGGTTAGATTTGGGGTCTTTCACTGACAATGTCGTCACTTTATCCAAGGCTAAAATTGCGGGGGCTGTCATTCATTCAAGTGGGCTTGTCTATCTTTCCGGAACTTCTGGCGGTTCCCTGCCAATGAATGACGATGCAGACCGAATAATCCACGGCATCGATGGCGCTAGAATGGCCGCAGACACCCGAATTCAACGCTTGCACTGGGTCCTTAGCTGCGGTGGAGAAGCTGACCTTAACGATGTACTTTACCCCATTAAGGTAATGAGGATGGTGGTTTCACCTGGAGGTGGGACGAGTAAATCAGCTCCTGCGGTCACCAACGGGTTTTCCTTACGTTGGCACAGTATATTCGGTGGGCCAAAAAGTTCCATAGCTGTAAACAGAGTAGATCCAGGAGCTTGTTCAGGAATCCATGCCAGGAGTGCTATTGGCGGGTTTGATTCCCATTCTTCATCGAGGCAGGGATAATTTAGCAATACAACCAGAACTAGCGTCAAAGACTATAGAGAACAGAGAATGGCTTTTCCCGCTTCCTCCAGCTATCCTGTCAAAGGTTCTGTCGTACCATTCAAAATAATTTCACCGAAATAGATTAGATCAGCTCAACTCAAGCAAAAAGGAGGTTATATGAGGGAATTATCCCCAGACGACGTGTCAGTTTTGGCAAAAATGAATGGATTACCAATAGACGAAACTGATTTAGTAGAGGTCACCAATCGGCTAAATAATTTCATATCAGGCGTGGAGCACTTGAACTATATCGAGTTAGAAGGGATTGATCCGGTGATATTCAGACCCCTGGAGGAATGTTAGTATGCAACACGAAAGTTTGACCGACTACACAGCAGTAACACTAGCAAAACTGATTGCATCCGGAGAACTGTCTCCAGTTGAGCTCACGAAAGCGTATTTGGAGAGAATTGATAAGTATGACCACATTTTACATTCCTATATAACCGTCTGTAAAACAGAGGCCATGGAAGCCGCCAAACGGGCCGAAAGAAGTGTTCAGCAAAAAGAACCTTTGGGTCCCTTACATGGCCTACCATTAGCGGTAAAGGACCAATACGAAACCGAAGGTGTTTTGACCACGGCTGGATCTCTCAATTTGCGTCATAACATCCCCAAAAGGGACGCTACTACAGTGAAACGGGCTAAAGCCGCTGGTGCAATTTTATTAGGAAAACTTAACATGAGTCAGTTCGCATCTGGCTACGGTGATCCATTTCAGTTTCCAGACCCCAAAAACCCATGGAACCTAGATTATGACACGATAGGTTCTAGTAATGGATCAGCAATAGCTATAGCGGCGTCGCTATGCACACTGTCATTCGGAGAGGATACAGGCGGTTCGATTCGGTGTCCCTCTTCGGCATGTGGAGTAGTTGGGCTTAGGCCTACATGGGGTCGGGTCAGCCGCTATGGAGTGATGCCTTTATCATGGTCCATGGACACAGGAGGCCCGATTACTAGGACAGTGGAAGATAGCGCTATCTTGCTAGAAGTTATGGCAGGATACGACCCATCTGACCCTCAAACGTCTAAATTGCCGGTCCCAACATACAAAGAATCTCTCTCCAATGGCATTTCCGGCATGAGGATAGGGTTAATACAAGAATTTTTAGACCCTGAGTTTGTAGATCAAGAGATTATAAACGCTGTTCGGAGTGCTGCAAAAGTGCTGTCTGGCCAAGGAGCCACCTTAGAAGATGTATCTCTACCAATATTACAAAAGGTTGGTCTCGCCGCAGGCCCAGTTACCAGCAATGACGCAGGTCATGTGCATCTAGAACGTCTGCGTAAAAACCCGGGGATATATTCTCCACGTTTGTTAACAAAGCTTTTAGCTGGGGCATTAATTCCCAGCCAAACCCTACAACAAGCCAATCGAATACGTACGGTTATGCGACATCAATGGCTTGAACTATTCAAAAACTTCGACGTGCTTATTAGTCCGACCATTCTCTATAAAATGAACAAAGCAACGTATGAAAAACCTGCTATTCCTTCAGCGGGAGTTCTTAGCAAATTCGGTAAAGGGAGTGGTGACTCTACAATCGTGGCAGCCTTTTTGGGCACTCCAGCACTAACTGTACCTTGTGGCTTTGATTCTAATGGGCTTCCAATAGGGCTCCATATCATGAGTAGCCATTTTAAAGAGGAAGAAATATTGCGCGTCGGATTTCAATACGAACAGGCGACTGACTGGCACACAAAAAGGCCTCTGCTTAAAGAGTAGCCAGTCACCGGGCCTGTGCTGGGTATGACAATTCATGGTTCAACCCGGTCGGCTTGAAGTTCAGAGGTAAGTCTTTGTAGAGATGTAATACGCCCGACTTTCCTCAGTTCCTGGTATATTGTGATGGCTTTCCCGCTGGTATAATCACTTGGTAGGACTCCTGATTCTTCTACCAACAGCACATTACGGCAAGTTTCTATTTCCCGTAAATTTATGAGATTGATCTCTGCAAAAATACCATTACAAACCACTATGTAATCTGCGCTAGAGATCAAATCCTTGTTTTTCACCAGCATTTTTTCATCTAATGCTGTTGGGTCAGGGACGGAAACAAAATCAAGACCTAATATACAGGCTGACCAATGATCGTTGGTTCCATCAGTGAGAATCCCAGCTGTCACTTCGAATCCAGCGCTTTTTAAGATGTAAAAGATTTTGTTTGTTTCTCCACCCCCACCAACTACATGAACCCGCAATATCCGCTTGATAGGCTGAGCAGGTCTCATCAAATCCATCCCGTGTAATTCTAATTCGCCGGTAAGTAAATCGTCAGCAACGAAGGAATTCACATTGAAAACCTTTTGGATATTAAGCATAGTTAACACTTTGTCTGGAGGTCCGGACAGGACCAGTCTGCCTTTATGTAAAAGTATGAGTCTATCGCAGAATTTCGCCGCTAACGAGAGATTATGAATCGCAGCCATAATAGTCAGACCATTTTTAGCGAGGGTTCTAATTAACATCATTACTTCTATTTGAAATTGAATATCTAAGTTTGCCGTTGGTTCATCTAATAGCAGGAAATCTGGTTGTTGTGCGAGTCCCCTTGCGATAAATACTCGCTGTCTTTCTCCAGCCGATAAGTTATCAACTTTTTCATTAGCAAGATGGGAAATTTTCATTGAACCCATAGCTTCATCTACGATATTCCTATCGAGTGTAGTCTCGATATCGAATTTTTTCATATACGGATATCTACCCATTAATACAATGTCAAAACAGTTAAACCCAAAAGTGTAAGGAATGTTTTGTGGGACAACCGACACAAGCTTTGCCCTTTCTGATAACTTAATACGATCCAACAAACGCCCATTAACTTCAATGGATCCAGACATTGGTTTTACCAGGCCAGCTATGGTATTGATTAGGGTGGTTTTTCCAGATCCGTTAGGTCCAATTAAACCAATAACTTCGCCCCTTTTGATTGCAATCGATACATTTTCGAGTAAAAAATCCCCACCTAAATCTACCGTCAAGGATTTAGTTAGAAGAACAACGTCCCTCGTATTACTCATAAACAGTTATGGCCTCGAAAAGGGGTCCGAATTAATCCCTTTAGCTTCGACAGGCCATAATATCCTGGAAAGTATTTCAGCCCCTAAAATATTCCAAAATGAAAGTGTTGTGAAATATTTTGGCTCTACTATGTAAATATTGCCGTTTTCAACAGCAGGCACCTCTGATAGAGCGGCCTCTGACAATAGTTCGTCACGCACAATATTTCCACTGTTCGGAGGTTGTGTAATAAGAATGACTTCAGGCATCATAGCTACAATGCTTTCGAGACCGATTGCAGGATTACCCTTTAGCCCTGCAATCTCTGCCGTATTTATTCCCCCAGCTACCTCTATAATCCCCCCTTCTGTAGAGCCTTTTCCTGCTCCATAGAATTGGTTCGAAAAGGAAGCAATAGCCAACACTAACGGACGGACCGAATCAGGAAGCCCCGACGTTACCTGCCTAAGGTGTTCATAGCGCAAACGAACTTCCGATGCTAACTGTTCCGCTCTACGTTCTTCCCCGTAGATATAACCCATCAAAAGTATATTTTGAATTTGTCCTTCAGGGTCGCTTTTTAATTCGGTCTGTACTACAGGGATTCCTAATTCACCCAGCACAGCAATCTGTTTGGCATTAAAATAGATACTGGTGACAATGAGATCTGGGTTTTCTGATATGAGAATTTCGGGTTCTCGACTAATTACGGTAACATTCTGAACGATATCGGATACGTTCGAGTATGTTGAGTCTTTAGAGATTGCACCCACCCCAATTACTCTTTCAGATTCGACCAGAGAATAGGTTACCTCGTCGTGTCCGATCGAGGCGGTGATGATCCGCTGTGGTTTTTGCTCTATTAAGGTTTGCCCATTATATCCTTGTACAGCTCTTGGCCAACCGTCGTTATTCGGATCCACTATCCCTGTAACCTTAATTTCACTGATTAAGGAAATGGGCAACCCAGGTTCTTCGAGATTCTCAGTCGATCCATAACAGCTTGTCAGAAGGACACCATGACAAACAATTAACATCAGTCGAAGGAGCAGACGAAAGCATGTAGGCATAAATCCTCCTATTTTATTGGAATATCTGGGCGTTTTTGTGATTGCGAATTAACAAAAAAATGAAAAATGGAGCACCGACAAAGGCCGTGATTATACCTACCCTATATTCTGCGGGCTGAATGACAGTCCTCGCGATCGTATCTGATGCAATAACAAAAATAGCACCTGCAATACCACTAATGGGGATTAATATCCGATTGTCCGGACCACAAATAAGACGAACAATATGAGGAACTACTAGGCCAACGAATGCGATAATGCCGCTCACCGCTACCGCTGCGCCGGTAACTAAGGCCCCAGACACCAAAAACACCGGTCTCATTAACGTAGGATTTACGCCTAATATTTGAGCATCGTCACCTCCTAGCATTAACGCGTTCAGATCCCGACTAAATACGATAAATGTTAAAACACCAGTGAAAATAAATGGAAACACGATTTGCAATTCTTCCCACCCATTACCCCCGATGCCACCAGCCAACCAGAATAACACTTCGCGTAAGGAATCGTTGTTAGGCATAGAGATAAGGATGGCAGAAATCAAAGCCCCCACAAATGAATTCACGGCTACACCAGCTAGCAAGAGGGTAGCCATATTGAATTTACCCCCGAGTAAACCTATCCCATATACCAATAGTGAAGTGGTTAGGGCACCGAAGAAAGCACATAAAGGTAACGCAAGGGGGAAATTGCCAGTAATACCTAAACTGATAGCTAGAACTCCCCCCAAGGCTCCACCAGCTGAAACTCCAATGATACCCGGATCCGCCATTGGGTTTCGAAACAAACCTTGCATCACCGCCCCTGTAGTACCAAGAGCTAGGCCTACAGCGCCACCTGTAAGTATACGAGGGATTCTAAGATGGTGGAGGACTAAACCTTCTGTTTCTCCGTGGCTTACGCCAACACCCACATGAGAAAAGAAAACTCTCCCTATAGATTCAAACCCAATGTCAACTGGTCCAAGACGAAGAGAAACAATCGAAATCCCAAAGAGTAGAATCAACATTAGTCCAATATGTTTGCCCAACCTGGGTAACAATCTTTGAACTCTAATGGAATCCCCTTGATGAGAAGGCAAACTTTTACCTGTGTGAGCAGTAGCGCATTCGTGAAATTTGACCAAAAAAGACTCTCCGAAGAAGTTTTTCGGAGGACTCAATTTCTGGAGAAGGGAAACTTCTATTTCCAGATTATTGGACCTCCCTGTTTGTCGCAGAAATTAGCCCAGTAACACTAAACAGGTCTCCTGGCTTACAGGTTCGTGCTCTCCGTCGTCTTGCCGTTAAATTTCAAGTGGACCGTGACGAAAAGCGACCTGATTACAGTGGCGAAACCGCGTCTGAATCTCACAGACTTCTCTTAATGTCCTCCAAGGACGTCTAGTGTTGTTAGATTACTTTGTTTAACAACGAAATTTAACCGTAATCTATTTTCCATGTCAACCACAGTGATTGATCAGAATATCCGATAATCTCTCATAGTAGTAAATTTAGCAGTCCCGATACAACGGGCCTCTGGCCTGCACTTTTTTTCTCAGTTCCATACATCCCATTTCCATGGGGTATCCTTTCGGTTGTGGTGGCACCGCGCCGGTTTTGAATAAGGCTAATACTTTTTCATGAGTGTAGAAAAAACTATATATTAGCGTGACAAAGATGTTAAAGAGGTCCTTATGAGCAGTCTCTATAAGCGATAGGATTTCGATTTGTTGTTCTATATCGCAATCTAAAAACGGTTTTTCGAATTCCTGTGTGGATCGGCTATGAGCTAAATCTATAACTATTATAACGGCATTCTTAATGTCTAGATTGCCCTGCATTTCCTTTTCGATAAACTCTTTTGAGTCGAGATGCCCAGCTGACGGTAATAATTCACTGGCGGGAATTATAAGATCTAACATCCTGTCTAATACGATCCGTCTAGTTGAATCCAGAGTCAATCTAGTTTTATCCATTGTCCTCTGTTTTAAATGCTCCTAATTAATCCAAGAGATGGCGAGAATTATTTTTAATATGATTGGCGATGTACAATGCAACTGCCTGAATGGTTGATGTAGGATTTACAGCGCCAGATGTGACAAAGACACTGCCGTCTACTATGAATAAATTCTTAACGTCATGAGCCCGTCCAACTCCGTCAACAACCGAGGTCTCTGTGTTAGTTCCCATTTTAGTTGTCCCTAAAAGATGCCAGCCAGACTCTCTCAATAACGGATTCACCACCACATCATATGCCCCAGCTGCATCCAACGCTTCTTTAGCTTTCTCAATGCCCCTTTCCATTATTTTAGAGCTGTTCAAGCTAACTTGATATTCAATTCTTGCGCCTGGAATGCCATCTGTATCCTTTAGGTCATGGTCCAAGAATACACGGTTATTTTTTTCCGGAAGATCTTCCACGCATACAGAAATATTTAGATTATGTCCATATCGTTGATCAAATACCTTCCTATGGTTCTCTCCCCAAGGAATTCGATGGCCTGGCTGACTTCCAAGTGCGGTGTGCAGTGGTGCTCCACCCCTACCTACTTGAAATGTAAAACCCCTGACGAACCCTTGCGTCAGATCTGTTTCATGAAACTCCTGGGATATGATTGAACAAGATGCTGGACCTTTATAGGATTCCAAATCTTCTTCAAAAACCCCCATAACCATAGCGTAAGGGTGGAACATCAAGTTTCTTCCTACAAGCCCATTCCTATTTGCCAGTCCTCCAGGGAATTGATTCGACACAGAGTTGAGTAGTAGTCGAGGTGTCCCTATTCCGTTACAGGCCAGGACAACTATCCTCGCATGTTGTTTCTGGATTTTTCCCTCAGGGTCAACATAGAGCACACCGTCTGCTAATCCTTTAGAGGAGAGTGTGATTTCTTTTACTCTGGAATGAGTCTTTAATATCGCGCCTGCGTGAATCGCTTTGGGCCAATATGTAATATCGGTACTAGCTTTTGATTGTCTGGCACATCCCAGTTCACAGGGACCACAATTATTGCACGGAAGCCTATTATTGTAGGTTGTCGTTAAAATAGCAGCGTCTGACGGCCACCAATGCCATCCAAGTTTATCCAGCCCCTTTACAATGGCGTTACCCGCTTTACCGAGAGGTAACGGAGGGGTCTGCCTTGACGACTTTCCTGGGTACATCGGGTCGCCTGTTATGCCAGCAACTCCCGTCATTTTGTCGTTCAGATCAAAATATTTCTCTAATGAATAATAGTCCAACGGCCAATCGTCTCCTACGCCGTCAAGGCTTTTCACCCTGAAATCAGAGGGTTTTAATCTAGGAAACTGACCAGACCAATGAATAGTACTCCCGCCTACAGCGTTATACATCAAGGGAGTTATTGGGGAATTTATGGAATTTATTGGATAATCTTCCGGCAGATTGCGTACATTGGGATCTTTAGCAAAGTGCTTAGTTCTCGAAAGTTCCCAATCTATCCTATTGGCTGGGTATTCCTCTCCATTAACCCAGCGGCCCTGTTCTAGACACATTACACCTATTCCAGCGCTTGCTAAGCTCCAGCTAAACGCGGCTCCGGACGCTCCCGCACCAACGACCAGAACATCAACGACATTATTGCTTCCCATTATGGTATTTCCCTTAAACACATGGCAATTTACAAATAATAACAATTTCTCGCTGATATATTAAGAGGGGGACTTCTTTACAACCCAAATCTATGCTGATAGCCTGATAGAAAAATACAAAAAAGGATAGAATATGACCAACGATACATTCCAAAGACCTTCCTGCCCGAAGTGCAGCAAGTCTATGCGAATGGAGTCTAAACCAGTACAGGTAGCCCCAAAACCTAAGATATTTTGGTATTGTGTCAATCCAACTTGCATCCATGGAAGCGACAATGCGGTTATTCATGGAGGTTAAGTTGTGTGGAGGCGGTTAATTCGTTGACTGTAATTGGAGGTATCCCTATAATCCCGATCGAGCCTGAACAGCAAATAACCTGGACCATTAAGGAATTTAAAACACAATTAGGAACGGAAAACTGACGTGGACAGAAACAAGATAGGAATCTATTTCAATAAAGAGCGGTGCAACGTCGTTCGAATAACCTCTCCGTATTGGATTCCGGAAGAGCCCAATTGGATACTGATTTCCAATAACCCCAACGAAACACTATTAAACCTTAGAAACACAATAGCATCCAAGGAACTCTCTATAAATCCACAAAATATTGTTTGGACCAGAATTCCTGAGATAGAACCCTGAAGAAACACAGACGACCAGAATAGGCACAATCCACTCGGAGGCACTATGCCAGACAAACTGAAAACATTTATCCAAGACTCGATTCCATACATCGGAAAGTCGGCTTCTGACGTTGCGTCAGGCGCCCAGATAGCTGATTGGCTAACCATACGGCGGTTTTGCGCATCTATTGGAGATATGAATCCTCTTTACAAAGACCTAGCATCAAGCGCATCCTCTGTATACCATACATTGATCGCTCCTCCCACTTTCATAGCCGCAATAAGAACGGCAACTAGTGGAGCCGCCTACGATCAAAAAGACTATCAACTTGCGAAGGTGCAAACCAAGAGCTTGATGGAATGGGTCGATGTAATTCGACTTGGAGATAGGTTGAAAAGCGACCTAATCGTAACAGACGTACGGACAGGAATTTCCAGTAATGAGAAACCCAGCGCCGAAATAGAATCCCTGGCAACATATTCTAATTCTTACGGAGGTCAGATAGGAACCGCCATTGGAATCTCTAACTTTATGCCTATTACTCCTGGGTCAGATTTGGTAACAGACCGTGATACATATCGGTATTCCGACCAAGAGATCTTGGACATCGAGAAAGCAATTGAATCAGAATCCCCACCAAGGGGCAAATTATTACTATATTGGAATGACGTAACAGTCGGGGACTCATTGCCCAAATATGTAAAGGGACCGCTAAACCTCCAAGATATGATGGCTTGGGTGGTAGCAGAACAAAAGACAATAAGCCTAGGAGCTCCCGTTTTCTTCGATCTGGCTGCGACGCCAGGCCGCATCCGAACAAACCCCACCACAAATTGGCCATTCTGGGACTCTGATCAAGAATACGAAGACATTCTTTCCGTTCGAAATATGGGGTTCGTAACGCCGGTTAGTAGAGGGTTACACAGAGCCTGCACTGCGGGTCAGGTAATTACTGACTGGATGGGCGATGACGGTTTCCTACGTAATATGGATGTCTCTCTTCCTAATCACTTCTTATACGGTGACACAATGTGGCTCAGTGGAAAGGTAACTGACAAATACAAAGAGACACTCGGAGGTCAACCTTACCATGCCGTAAGGGTTAACGTCGTCGGTGTAAATCAACTAGACCAAACCATATTGGATTGCAGTTCCCTGATTTATCTTCCAAATCCTGGTAGTCCGGTATTTTTACCAATTCCTCATAATAAATCATCTTGACCAAAGTATAGGAGAATTACAATGGCCCTTAATCAAAATTTTGATGACGCCATCAAAGAATATTTGGATAAAACTAGAGCTATGCTGGGCCAGGAAGTTATGGAAAACCTCCCTCCTGAGCCACCTTCTCCTTATGATCAAAGCGGTCCCCCATACGAAGCTGCTTTACGTTTCGATGAAAAGACCCTTACAAATTACGCTCTCAGCATTGGGGATGACAATCCTCTATATACTAATCCTACCTATGGTAAACAAACCAAATACGGATGCCAGATTGCGCCCGGCCCGGTGTTGGCATTAGTCCGATACCCTTCAGCTCATGGGGCCAAACGGCCAGAGGGGTACCCGATGGCGAACTTTATATCTGGAACAGCCTGGGAGTTTTTTGATGCCATCAGGGTGGGATCAAAATTTAAATCTTCCAAGGTTACTAAGGAAGTCATCGAACGAGAAGGTGGACAGGGCAAACTGATCTTTTTGATATCCGAATGTTATTTTTGGGATTTTCATGGTGATACGCCTGCTAAATGTTATGGAACACAAATAATGGTTCCGCGCAAAGACATGGGCTCTACAAGGGCAATTCCCAAGCAAAACCTCGGACAAAGAATGATGTACGATCGAGCCGCATCGAAATATTCAGAGGAGCAAATTCAACACTATAAAAACCTGCTCATCCAAGAAAGAGAGAGACGTCGGGGAAACCAACCTCTTTATTGGGAGGACGTACAGATAGGTGACAAACTCGGACCACAGGTCCTTCCGCCATGGACACTACAAGACCAAATATCCCGCCATTTTATGGATTATTGTACTAAAGCACCAGAAAACCTACCCGGAGACGAGCTCGCATTTGAACCAGCGTATTATCATTCTAAACGCACTGGAGAATGGGTGCGAGAGCATCCAGTAACCCGGTGGCCTTGGACCCCAGGATCCGAACACGAGGACGCCCTATTAGCCATTTATCGGGGACTGCCAGGTCCGTTTGATTTCGGAGTTCAAAGGGTGCAGATACCACAAAAACTGCTCAGTGATTGGATGGGTGACGAAGGTTTCATTAGACGTTTATACGTAGCTATGAGAAAGCCAGTATTCTACGGAGATGTCACTGTGTACACTGGAGAGGTTATGACAAAATACAAAGAAGTACAGGAAGGTTTAGCAGAAGACGGTGGAGTTCCGGGGAAAAGGGAGTATCACGCGATAGGCATAAGAATTGATGGAGTTAACCAAGTGGGGGAAAGTCAGGCCCCGGGGTCAGCTACAGTTTATCTACCCTCGCGTAACGCCGGGCCAGTCGAACTCCCAATACCACACAGGGCGACTACCCCATTTGTCCCATACGAAACTTACCGAAAAAATTGGTACTAACAAAATCGGAGCATATTAATGGTTCTTTTACTGGGCGATAAAGAAGTGGATGCGGTCATGTCAATGACCACGGCAATTAGTGTGATGGAAGATACATTCCTTCAAGCCTCAAGTGGTGAGACCTGGAATAGACCTCGTTCAAGAATCAGACTGCCTCGTGGATTCCACCACCTTATGGCAGCAGCAGTTCTGGGAAGAAAAGCATTCGGATTGAAAACCTATACCAGTTTTCGTTCTGGAACAAGATTCTTAGTCTTAGTATATGACAGTGATAGTGGTGATCTCCAAGCATTAATCCAAGGCTCTAAACTCTCCCTTTTGAGGACTAGTGCCGTCAGTGCAGTTGCGGCAAAATACATGGCAAAAGAAAATACACCCAGGTTGGCTATTATTGGGGCTGGGTTTCAAGGAAGAGGCCAACTAGAAGGTATCTGCGCGATTCGTAACGTTGAATCGGTCACAGCATTCGATACAAACCCACAGATACTCGAAAGCTTTTGTTCAGAAATGTCAAAGATCCTTTCCATTAAAGTGTCCCCTGCAAAGGATCCTCAATCCTGCGTGGAAGGCGCCGACATAATTATTACCATGACCACTTCGCGTACCCCTGTTTTGATGGGAGAATGGATCAAACCCGGGGTCCATATAAACGCCGCCGGCAGCAATCATTGGATCAGGCAAGAAATAGATGATAGCGTCATAAAGAAGGCTGATATTGTTGTTGTTGATAGTCTAGATGACGCTAAAATCGAATCAGGAGATCTCCTATATCCAATCGAACGAGGTCGCATAAGATGGGATCAAATACATGAACTTGCTGACGTCGTAGGTGGAAAAATCATTGGACGGCCAGATGACTCCTCAATAACCTTATTTGAATCCCAGGGAGTCGCGATAACCGACATTGCTGCAGGCGCTTACGTGTACGCCGCGGCCAAGAAGTCGGGTCTAGGCGCAGAAATCCCTTTGGAGCTATGAACATCGAAAACATATCGCAATACATGAAGGGCGCGTTAACTGGGGTTCGGGTCATAGATTCTACGACTATGGTCGCTATGCCAACCGGGACCCACATTCTTGGGGATATGGGAGCTGAAATAATCAAGGTTGAGACCCATACTATGTTTCGGACAGAAGCCGCCCGTTTAATGTATGCGGATAACCAACCTGGAAAAGAACCCTGGAACCGCGATGGTTCCTTCAATTCACTACAACGAAGTAAGTTGGGCATAACCTTAAATCTAAAGACTGATGAAGGGAAAGAGGCATTTAGAGAACTTGTCCAGATTAGTGACATTCTTGTAGAAAACAATCGAGCAGGGACCATGGAAAGACTGGGGCTCGACTACCAATCTATGAGAAAAATTAAGCCAGACTTGATATACATAAGTAACACGGGTTTCGGCCACACTGGACCATGGAAGAGTTATGCTGGTATTGGAAGAATGTTCGAATTGACTTGTGGACTTAGTCATTTCACTGGATACCCTGACGAGGGGCCAAGACGAGTGGGAAAGGCCTTCTTTGATCTCCATGTTGGGTGGATGTCTGTTTTTGCAATTCTTGCAGCGCTTCAGCATAGACACGAAACCGGGGAAGGGCAATGGCTAGACTTCGCTATGTACCAGGTTGGCGTTTCAACGATGGGAGACGTGATATTGGACTATCTCATTAACGGTCGTCCCGGCGGTTTAATGGGGAACTCCCATCCTTCCAGAGCCCCCCACGGTGTTTACAGGTGTAAAGGCAACGATGAATGGGTGGCAATCGACATACAAACCGAACAGCAATGGAATAATTTCCTAAAGATCGTAGATGCCCCTCTTTTGTCTAAATCCGATAATTTTTCATCGGAACAAGCAAGGAAACATAATGAACAATCATTAAACGATCACATTACCCTAGCTACCAGTCATTGGCATTCAAAAACTTTAGCCCATTCCCTACAAAAAGCTGGCATACCTGCAGCCCCGGTTATGAACAGTCGCGATGTGGTCACTGACCCACACCTCAGGGAAAGGGGTTTTTTTGAAGTCGTTGAACACCCACCCGAATCCGGGATAGGCAAGCGATCATATTTTGGCCGACCCTGGAAAATGTCCAAAACCCCAGCACATATTCGTATGCCTGCTCCAATGTTGGGAGAACATAACGAAAAGATTATGCGACACCTATTAGGAAAAACCGATTATGAAATTCAAAGGCTTTACGAAGAGCACGTAATGGGCAAGGAATTGCTGGAGCCACCTACCTTTACTCCCCCGAGCTATCAAAGCCAATTAGACGACGGTTCGTTGGCCGCTGTAGACGCTGACTATTCCAACAATATGGGGATCACTTAATATGTCGCATACAGCCCTAGGCAAGTTTCGAATCTTGGACATAAGTAACGGAATAGCAGGGGCCTACTGCACTAAACTCTTCGCTGATTATGGTGCGGACGTCATAAAAATAGAGCCCCCAGATACCGGTGATTTAACTCGTCAAATGGCCCCATTTTTTAAAGACGATCCCCACATAGAGAAAAGCTTAGTGTTTTTTTATCTTAACTGTAATAAACGTAGTGTAACAATCGACCTCCAAACGACAGAAGGACGAGAGCTATTTTTAGGTCTAATTGCTCAATCAGATGGATTGATCTGTGACAATTCCCATGGGTACCTCGAAAAACTCGACCTGGGTTACGAAACATTACAAAAGATTAATCAGCAATTGGTACTGACCACGATAACCCCCTTTGGTGACTCCGGACCTTATCGAAACTACCTGGGAAGCGATTTGCTTTATTACGCCATGAGCGGAATGATGTACACAAGTGGAGCGTACTCACGAGAACCACTTAAACACGGTCATCCTCAAAGTTACTACATGGGAGGCATAACCGCAGCTTATTCCACGTTGGCTGCCCTTTTTTCCAGGAATTTCACTGGTGTAGGGCAACATGTGGACCTATCGGTACAAGAATGTGTAGCGGCCCATCACTATGATAGCGCCGCCAGATATTCGTACACCGGAACAGTTGAGCGTAGGTCACCTAAAGTGGAAAGTGGGTCTACAAAAGGAACTAGATTCGAGGGGATTGTAAAAGCAAAAGATGGTTACGTCTCACCCACCATGCAGAAAGGTAGACCTACAGCCCCATATTCTGAATACGCAGCATTGCTTGGCTTATCAGATACCGACGACCCGAGATTCGCTACTCGACAGACCATTTCAGAACATAGACAGGAATTAGATGAAATAGTTTTACCAGAACTGGAAAATTGGGGTAAAATGGATTACTACAACACATTTATGAATGAAGGATTCGTCGCTGGCGTGGTCCAAACTCCAGAAGATTTACTCGATTGTCCCCAATTGGATGAGAGGGCATTTTACTCAGAGATCGAGCATCCTATTATGGGGTTAATCAAAATCCCAGGCGAAATTTTTCGACTTCCCAACTGCCCCTGGAGACTCCGAACTCCTGCTCCAATGTTAGGACAGCATACCGAAGAAATTCTGAGTGAGCTACTAGAATATCCAAAACCTAAAATCACAAAATTATTGCAATCGGAAGCAACATAGACCCAGAACCGTACTATCCACAATATATTGGCCACCTACTAAACAAAAATAATATTTAGAGTGAAATGAAGCGAGGAATCTGTGAACGCTATGCTATCAAAAGGAGAACAGTTCATTTGCTTTTTTAAAGTACGGCTGTTCTAATATCTTCTCTTAGAATCAACCTCATAACGTAATTTGAACACCAACTGGAGTAATATGATACCAATCAAATCTGTAGCTGATAGACTCGGACTCAACCCCGACGTGCTAATCAATTATGGTCCCCACATGGCGAAGATTCCTATGCATTTGCTACCAGGACCCGACTTCAATCAACACGGGAAGTTAGTTGTCGTTACCGCGATGACCCCGACTCCTGCCGGAGAAGGGAAGACAACTACCTCTATAGGTCTGGTAAATGGATTATCAAAACTAGGCCATAAGGCGGTCTTAACGATTAGAGAACCATCGATCGGTCCCGTATTTGGTATCAAAGGCGGAGGAACTGGAGGCGGTAATTCTAAGGTGCTTCCGGAAGACGAAATAAATCTCCATTTTACAGGCGATGCTCATGCTGTCGCCTCAGCTCATAGTCTTCTATCTGCTATGACAGACAATGCTGTTCAGAGAGGACAGATCGCCGGAGTGTTTCCTGAAGACATCATATGGCCCAGGGTAACAAACGTGCCAGACAGATCCCTCAGAACAACCGTTACTGGACTCGGTGGTTCCCCAAACGCTCCCCTAAGAGAGAGCGCATTTCGAATCGATGCGGCTTCGGAAGTGATGGCTGTTTTAGCATTATCAGACGGATTAGAAGACCTGAGGATGCGCCTTGGACGTTTAGTGGTGGCATTTTCCAAAGATAAGAGGCCAATTACAGCTGAAAATATTGGGGCCGTTGGCTCAATGCTAGCTCTTTTACGCAGAGCCATTGAACCTAATTTAGTTCAAACAAATGAAGGAAACCCCGCCATTGTGCACGCCGGTCCCTTTGGCAACATAGCCCACGGATGCAGTTCTGTAATCGCAGATAGGTTAGCCCTCTCAATGTCAGACTTTGTAATCACAGAGGCCGGATTTGGGGCCGATTTGGGCTTCGAAAAATTTATAGACATCAAATGCAGAGAGTCCGGACTCACCCCGAGTGCTGCTGTTGTCGTAGCCACTACCCGAGCCCTGAAATGGCACGGAGGCGTACCCCGAAAAGAACTTGAATCTGAAAACATGCGAGCATTGGAGTCCGGAAGCTCCAACCTGGAACATGCGCTGAAAATAGTGAGAGCCGCAGGATTGCCCGCCGTAGTAGCTATTAATCGATTCCCAAGCGATTCTCCATCTGAAATAGCCAGATTAAAACAATTAGCAGAAAGTTATGGAGCGATGGCAGCAGTGGAAAGTTTCGCGTTCACGCACGGTGGCGATGGGGCCACAGATCTGGCTGAGGCAGTCAACACGGCAACTAAAACTATGAGTCAGGTTAAATACGCCTATGAGTCGACCGCTAATTTGCAGGATAAAGTTCACGCATTAGCCACAACCATCTACAATGCTTCAGAGGTTGAATGGGAGCCGGTTGCCAAAAGAAAGATCAGACAATACGAAGAAAACGGATGGGGCCAATTGCCCGTGTGCATGGCTAAAACCCACCTCTCAATATCTCACAATCCTCGTCTCAAAGGTGCTCCTAAAGATTACAGGTTCCCAATACGGGACGTGCAAATTTCTGCTGGCGCAGGATTCGTTTACACCCTTGCAGGCGAAATTCAGACTTTAATGGGATTGCCAGGGAAGCCTAATGCGATAGATATAGACGTAAACGATAAAGGGGAAATCATTGGACTGTTTTAAGGGATCCGCGTTGAGTTAATTGAATAACCTGCACGTAAATACATCTAGAATATGAAACAAGAAATAGTACTTACATCAGCAAACGGATACGTAGGAATCGCCAAGTCCATTGAGGTTCTTCGAGAGGGTGGCAGTCCGCTTGATGCCGTAGAACAAGGAATTAGACTTGTAGAGAGTAACATCGACGACCATACCGTCGGACGGGCTGGAATCCCTAATTTATTGGGAGAAATCGAACTTGACGCATCGATAATGAATGGATCGAACCGCCAGGCTGGGGCCGTTGCTGCCATTAGAGCGTTCGAACATCCAATTTCCATAGCCCGAAAAGTCATGGAGCACCTACCACATGTACTCCTTGTTGATCGAGGGGCAACAAGGTTTGCGAAAGAAATGGGATTTGTCCCGCGCAACCTTATGACCAAAGAGACTAAACAACGATGGCAACTAGGTCTAGATGAACGCGGTGAAGGCAGCCGTGATCGCATAGAATATTTTCGCTCCCTCAAAACTTTTCTATCTCAAAAGGATAAAAGCAAATACCTTGGCACAGTGAACTTTATAGCCATGGATAGTATGGGAAACATAGCAACAGGGGTTTCAACGAGTGGATTAGGCTGGAAATACCCTGGCCGTGTGGGAGATTCTCCAATAATTGGGGCTGGTAATTTCGCCGACAACAGATACGGTGCCGCCGCCTGTACTGGCAGGGGCGAACTCTCCTTAAGATCTGGTACAGCTCGCTCACTGGTACTGTACATGAAACTGGGCATGTCTATAATAAAAGCCGCAGAGACTGCAATGGCCGACCTCAGGGATTTCACAGATGACTTCGGCACGTTCATGAACTTAATATGTTTGGATATAGAAGGAAATCATGGAGGATACAGCGGAACTCCAGGCACAACCTATCTAATGCAGACCACTAAAATGGCCAATTACGCCACGTATCCCAGAACCATAGTGAATTTGGAATAAGGAGGTTGATTATGACTATAAGGCTCAACAATAAAACTGCAGTTGTCACGGGAGCCGCTAACGGTATTGGCAAACAAATAGCCCGCACATTGGCTATGCATGGCGCAAAGGTTTGGGCATGGGATATCCAAGACAAAGGATTAGAGGAGGTGAATTCAAGCGATTCCCCCCATCACATTTCCACGAGGACCGTGGACGTTACAGATGCCACCCAAATTGAGAATACCATAGAAGAAATTGGTGATGTGGACATATTCGTACACAGTGCCGGTGGAGTATGTGGTCAAATAGGCAAGCCCGTAAGCGAAGTAACCCACAAAGAATTCGAACAACTATTCAAGGTAAATGTGGACGGAGTATTTTTAATTACCCGAGCGATTTTGCCCGCCATGAAACGAAATAAATGGGGTAGAATAATTACAATATCTAGTGGAGCTGGCTTGGGGGTAAGTCTGACAGGAATCCAAGCATATGCTTCAGCAAAGGCTGCCCAAATCGGCTTGGTCAGACAACTCGGTCATGAGTTAGGCGAATTTGGAGTTACGGTCAATAGTGTAGCTCCAGGCTTTATACGTTCAAATCCTAGCACTGAAAAACAGTGGCATGCCATGGGCGAAAAGAAACAACTACAACTTCTCAATGCCCATTCAATCAAGCGCGCTGGGCAACCAGAGGATATAGCAAACGCCGTATTGTTTTTTGCCTCAGATTTGGCATCTTGGATTACAGGTCAAACATTATCGGTCAACGGAGGCAGATGAACTAGTTCCCTAATCTTTTTGCTATTTCTAGATAAGCGTTAGCTCCGGTTCTTACCCAAGGGGCCCAGTTAGTCAAAAACAACTTAACCCCAAGATCATATTTGCCTTGAATGTTAGCTATGTCCCCGGTAGTACCTGCTATCTTCCCAGCGTTCGAGATTTTAGTGATAGCGTGTTCCACTACCTCTACAACTTTTGGATGGGTCATTTGACCCGGCAAGCCCATAGTTTGAGCAAGATCCCCAGGACCGATAAGAAATACATCCATGCCATCTACTGTAAGCAATGCATCTAAGTTATCGATTGCTCGAATTTCTTCCAATAGCCCAATAACCAAAACTTGCTCGTTTGCTAATTTATAATACTCAGAAAGATTGTGCCCATAGGTATGCCGTGTATTTGATGTCCCTCTAGACCCAAGTGGGTAGTATTTGGCGGCGGCTACAGCCTGTTTGACGTCTTCAACGGTGTTGGTATGAGGAACAATTACCCCACTAGCTCCAACATCCAAGGTTCTACTAATCAAAGACGGTTCGTTATGGTTTACTCTAACTATTGGGGCCATTCCCCAAAGGTCACTGGCCATACACATGTGTGAAATCATTTGCCAATCTGTAGGGGCATGTTCGGTATCTATTAAAATGCCCTCAAATCCAAATTGACCTACAAATTCTACTATTTCAGGAGTGTATAATCCCCCAACTAAAGTAGCAGCACGACCTTCCATTAGTTTCGTTTTCACGGGATTGTTACGTATCAATTCCTACTCCTGTTTAATCATTTTGATGACTCGTTGTTCCCAAGTAACCACTTGGTATATATCTCCGTGTTTATCTGCCCATATTTGATGACTTTGTGGAGAGGCAAATTGACTTAAAACCTTTCCGTTCTTATCCATAATCTTAGTTTTTGAATCCGTCCCGTGATACCCGTTCTCATGAACATAGATAGTTTCGTTTTTGTCCATGCAAATATCAGTTACACCAGGCATATCCGTCCATTGATCTACGAATGTGCCCTCTGCGTCAAAAATTTGGATTCTATTATTATTTCGATCACAAACATATACTAGATTATCTTTACTCACCCAAAGACTATGAGGAAGATGAAATGCCCCAACCTCAGTACCTGCACTACCCCATGAATTTAGCAAAGTCCCTTTTTCGGAAAACTTATGAAACCTGGAATTACAGTAACCATCCGACACGAATAATTCGCCTGTTCTGCTTGGCATCAACCTTGTAGGCATATTAAAAGGAGGCCCAGGACGTTTGACCAAAGCGCCTAATGCAGTCACTCCCGTATCAGATCCATGTCCACGTTGACCCATCTCTAGCAATTTATTGCCATTGTAATCAAATTTCATCGCCACATGGTCAATTCTTTCTACCAAGTAAAGGTTGTCGCTGGCATCAATGTACATAATATGCCCTTCAAATAGTCCGGGAGGGGTTTTAGACCCCGTATAATTACCCTCTTTATCGAATATAAGTATTGGAGGGCTTTCCCTTTGTTGACAAACATAGACTTGTTCTTTTGAGTCAACAACAACACCAACTAAAATCCCAAATCTGGTACCCTGAGGAAGTTTAGCCCAGTTTTCTATAACTCTATAAATGTACTTTCCGGTCCCGACTGTATCCATATTTGCCCCCTATTTTATATATTTGAACGACAGTCTATCTTCTAGTTGACTGACGTTAAGTCAATTTCATACATCAAGTATTTTGAATCTTTCATTCCCAGGTCACCATAGGTTTTTTGTGCTATGGCGTTTTCCCGTTCGACATATAATCTAATACCACAAATATTAGTGGCCTGCTTAGCGCGATCGATTACATGCGAATAGAGCGCTCTAAATACGCCCCTTCTTCTATAACTTTTTTTTACGTAAACACTTTGAATCCACCAAAACATCTGGTTTCTCCAATCGCTCCATTCGAATGTTACCATCAGACTGCCAACAAGAGCATTATGAATCTCACAAACTACATAGAATCCCAGATTGGAATCTGACAGTACTGATCTAACACCTTTTGTCAGCGATTCCATATTCAGCGTTTTATCTTCAGTTTCGCTTGCAAGACTTTCTTGAAAGTGAACTATATTTTCAACATCTTTATCTATGCCAGGTCTTGTGGACATATCCTTGCCGCTCATATTAAACCATTACCTTTTAGTTATTGTCGGTTGAGATAGACTAGCACTTTCAGGTCGTTAAAATCATTATTTAACGCCTAACTATAGAGGTTTCAGTTTCCCCAAATAGTCTCCAATACTGCCCCTGGATTCATCGGAAGATTTGTCATGCGTTTGCCAATAGCATCTCTGACGGCGTTCGCAATTGCAGCTGGTGGTGGCACGATCGAAGCTTCGCCGACACCACGGACTCCATATGGATGTCCCGGATTTGCTATTTCAAGGATAACGGTATCTATCATTGGTAAATCCAAAGCCGTTGGCAATCTGTAATCCAGAAAAGAGCTATTAGCCATTATGCCTTGTTCGTCATAACAATATTCCTCATTCAATGCCCATCCTATTCCCTGTACACTCCCACCTTGCATTTGCCCCTCTACATATGACGGATGTACGGCCTTGCCAGCGTCTTGAAAGGCCGTCACCCTTAATATCGTGATCTTGCCAGTCTCTGGGTCAACCTCCAAATCAAAAATATTCCCAGCCGCTGAACCTCCGACACCTTTTGGATCTACTGAACCCGTACCTATTACAGGGCCTCCAGTTGTATTTAAGCGCCCAGCCAAATTTTCGAACGTTATTGACATATTAGTGTCCTTTCGATTACTAAACACCCTCCCTACATAGTCGATTTCAGCAGGATTGACTTCCCATATTTGGGCTAAGCGCCTAATCATTTGCCGTTTTATGTCGAGTGCAGCCTCATATGCTGCATATCCGGTCGCAAAAGTCGTTCTGCTTCCAGCTGTTAACTCAGTGAAACCTATAAGATCAGTATCTAGGACGTTAGGATTCACATCATGCGCATCTAAATGCAAGGCTTCTGCTGCTTGCATCGCAATGGTCGTTCTAGTCCCCCCAATATCCGGGTTACCTTCAGATAAGTTTAATTTGCCATCTTCGGTTACCGATATGGTACAAGTCGACGGTAAACCAATATTGAACCAAAATCCTATGGCAACACCCCTTCCTCGATGCGGCCCAAGAAGAGGGCTTTTATAATGGTCGTGTTCTCTCATAGCTTCCAACAACTCCCGGACCCCTATTTTATTGTGAATTGGTCCGGTAGCCCGTCTCGTTCCTTTTTGGGCTGCGTTAATCAATCTGAGGTCAATCGGGTCAATTCCCAACTTGTCTGATAATTCATCAATCAGGGACTCAGAAGCCATCGCTGCATTAGTAGCACCAGGAGCCCTATATGCCGCTGTTTTTGGTTTGTTAACAACTACGTCAAAGCCTTCGATCCTGACGTTAGCTAAATCGTAGGGCGCAAATATGCATTCTGCCCCAGCACTAACGGGAGATCCTGGGTACGCCCCAGCCTCATAGTAAAGTAAAGCGTCTGCAGCAGTAATTACCCCATTCCATTTAGCACCTATCTTAACTGTAATTCTTGAACCGCTCGTCGGACCAGTTCCTTCGAATACATCCTTCCTGGACATTTGCATTTTAACTGGTCGACCTGTTTTCTTAGAAAGAATGGCAGCCACAGGCTCAAGGTAAATCGGTATTTTGCCGCCAAATCCGCCGCCAATTTCCATTGGTATGACTCTAATTTTGGAGACCCCGATACCAAATATTTTGTTGAGATTAGCTCTAACTCCAAACGGGGCTTGCGTACTACACCAGATCGTCAGTTTCCCTTCTTGATTCCAATTAGCAACGGCGTTATGAGGTTCTATATATCCCTGATGAACTGTTTTGGCGTCAAATTGTCTTTCAATGACGACGTCGGCGGAGTCAAATCCTTTTTGAATATCACCCTGTTCGAAGACAAATCTTTTTGCTACGTTGGTGGGCCCGGGAATCTTCCCAGCTAACGTTTCAGTTTCCAGAAAGTTGTGTAGGATAGGGGCGTCTTTTTTAACAGCATCTGGCGCAGTCAAAACTGCGGGCAGGACTTCATATTCTACACTAATCAAAGACCCTGCTTCCTCAGCAATGTGGGGATCTATCGCCGCTACTGCAGCAATGGCATGTCCCTTATACAACACCTTATCACTCGCTAATACGTTGTCGCAAAGATATTTTAGGTTAAGACTTTCTATGGCCTTTAATGGTTCATTCATGCGGGTCTTTAAATCTTTGTGGGTGACTATAGCTTTTACTCCCTCGATACGAGACGCATTTTCCACATTAATGGATTTAATTTTGGCATGAGCAAACGGACTGCGCAAAATATATCCATATAAAACACCAGAGGGATGAACATCTCCGCCATATTTTGCTGAACCGGTTACCTTATCAATTCCATCGTGTCTAATGGGTCGAGTGCCCACCACCTCAAACGTTTTATTGGATATAACCATATTAGGAGTATACTTAGACACTACAGTCCACCTCCATAAGCATTTTCTTTCAAGAATATATGATGGAACAAAGACATTATACAAAAAACGCGGACCCAAAGGGCATATATTCCCTAAGAGGTCCTAGCACCATAGAGATCTCGTCGATTAAGCGATTAACTTATTCTAAAAATATTTCACATTATCCGGTGAAGTTACTCTAGTGACCGAGACTTTCCATACGTTAGATAGCATCGCGTTAGAACTCAAGACCAAACGTGTTAGCCCGACAGAGCTCTTGGAATATCATCTCAATCGGATCGATGCATTAAATGACAAGTTCAATCTCTACATCACCGTCAATAGGGAAAATTCCTTGTTAGCAGCAAAACAAGCGACAAAGGAAATTCTCCTGGGCAGGTACAAAGGGCCGTTACACGGCATTCCGTATTCGGTAAAGGACATTTTCTATACAAAGGGAATACCAACCACCGCAGGTGAAAAAAAACTACGTCGTTTCATTTCTGATCATAACGCAACCATCGTTTCGAAACTACAGAATGCAGGTGCGATCTTAACTGGAAAAGCACATCCATCTTATGGTGAATTTTTCCCTAATCCGGAATACGGATTCACAAAAAATCCATGGAACATCTTGCATTTTGCTGGATACTCCAGTGATGGGCCTGCCGCCGCGGTAGCATTGGGGACGGATCTATTTTCTATAGGCTCGGACGGAGGCGGTTCAATACGATATCCCGCTGCTTCTTGCGGGGTTATTGGATTGAAGCCGACTTTTGGAAGGGTCAGCAGATATGGGTCAACAGTTTTAGGCATTCCTAATGATTATGTTGGGCCCCTAACAAAAACCGCGAAAGATACTGCGTTAGTAATGAATATTATAGCTGGGCACGACGAAAAGGATCCATACAGTTCTAATCATAATGTTCCGGACTACCAGACAGGCATAGAAAACAGCATCAAGAACGTAAAAATAGGGGTCCTATCTGGGTCGTTTTGGGAATCAGTCGATTTAGAGATAAGTGAGGCTATTAACAACGCCCTTAATATATTTAAAAACAATGGTTGCGAAATCGAATACCTCAGCATGTCCACCATCGGTAAAGCCGGAAATTACCACACCTTGCTTTCAGAAGTCGAATCATCTGCCTATTATCAGGATCAGTTAAAACGCTGGCCTTCATACTATCCAGACATCTTGATGAGGCGTGTGATTAACGGTCGCCGGGTATTAGCGATTGATTACATGGAAGCAGTAAAGATTCGGAAACGCCTTATAGAGGAGATCAACGGTTGCTTCAAACAAGTTGACTTGCTCCTAACTCCAATAACAATGTTGCCCCCTCCATTATTGGGCCAGTTCAGTTTCAAGTTGAACAGTGAACGTCTAGGGATTTCGGATTTATCCTCAAAATTCTGCCGTCCGTTTAACATGTCTGGACATCCGGCAATTTCGGTGCCGTGCGGCTTTACATCCAACGGTCTACCCTTAGCTTTTCAACTAGTTTCAGCCTATTTCAATGAATCAGTTCTATTGAACGCAGCCAACATTTACCAGAAGTGCACTCAATGGCACCTCTCTACGCCGAATATTACGCTTTAAGGTACTTACCTCGACTATCATCCCAAAACTATCTGGTCCCAATCAATCTAACATCAGGGTCGTCGCTTTCAGCGAACAAAGGAATTTTTTAGTTATACATCGCTACACCTCCAATTCTTGACACGTCTAAGTCCGCGTGACATGATCTGCGTAGATGGCGTCACATGGCTTAATTTATTTATTTGGGGGATAACAATGGTAACCGGTGACATTGGACTTATTGCCCATCTTATGAAAAGAGCCGGTTTTGGCGCAGATAGAGAAGAGCTAGAACGAAGATGTCAGATTGGATATGAAGAAACTGTAGAAGAGTTGCTTGACCCCAAGAATTCGGACATCCCAGCTTTCGATCCGGACACTCTTTACAGACATCACCCAGCAATGGAAAACCCGGGTGGAAATCCTCTGAACGGCCAAGCCGAATGGATGTATAGGATAATAAATACCCCTCGACCACTAGAAGAAAAGATGGCGTTGTTCTGGCACCACGTGTTTGCAACAGGAAACTCCAAGGTGGATCACTGTGCAGTCGTCATGAAACAGGTCGATTTATTCCGTTCCTTTGGATTAGGAAGCTATAAAGATCTATTACTAATGGTCTCCAAAGATCCCGCAATGATTTTCTGGTTAGACAATAATCAGAACCACAAAGATGCACCCAATGAAAATTGGGGCAGAGAGCTATTAGAACTGTTCTCTATGGGTCAAGGCAACTACACTGAACTAGACGTTAAGGAAACTGCCAGAGCTTTCACAGGCTGGACAATCGAACCCAGTCTGCCTAGAATGCCGTTTCAGCGATATTTATGGAATTTCATGTACCTAGAAGAAGACCACGATAATGGCGAAAAAATATTCCTAGGATACCGTGGCAACTTTAACGGTGAAGACATCATAGACATCATCTGTCGCCAACCAGCTACTGCTCGATTTATTGCCCGACACCTATATAACTTTTTCGTCGAAGATGAGGTTCAAGTACCCAGCTGGTTAGACATACCACCTAAAGACAACGTAGCTATTAATATCCTGAGCGAAGCCTTATTTAATTCCGGATATGACATCCAAAAAACCCTTAGAGTGCTTTTTAATTCAGCCTTTTTCAAAAATCCGAAAATCTGGAATTCAAAGGTAAAGAGCCCAGCCGAACTCGTAGCAAGCACTATGCGATTAATAGATGCCCATCGTTCTCCCAGGCCTGGGATCGGAGTAATAGGACTGGAGCCGGGGTACCAAGGCCAGGCCCTCTTGGATCCTCCCAGTGTTGAAGGATGGCATACCGGCAAGGAGTGGATTGACAGCGGCGCACTACTCCGAAGAATTAACTTTGTCGCAGACAGAATCGGTGATATATCAAACCCTGGTGTCAAACGAATAGTAGATAGAATTTCACAAATCACAAACCTCTCTCCAGAACAATTAGTTGATCAATGTGTGGAATTAGTTGGTCCAATACGATTAGAAGACAAGACTAGGACAGAATTAATCGAGCACGCACAGGCAGGGAGGAATAGCCAAAACGTTTCAACCGAGTCTGCAAGTATCCTAGAAGACAGAAATAGCACCATCTGCGAAATGCTTCAATTAATCGCGTCTACAAGAGAATATCAATTTTGTTAATTCCGTCTTGAAATCAGAAGATAGGAGACCTACTCATGCAAACCATCCTGACTAAAGGACGTGTATATAACTACAGTCATTGTGTCGGCAACAACGCTAAGTCTGGAACCGGTTTTCACTATCCAAACGCTATAGTCCGCGGAATTGACGATCTTGTCTATGTCTGCAACCAGCCTGACGAACTTCAGCCTGTGCCGCATATCTCTAAGGTTTCCGTTGGGAAAACATGGCATGAGGAAGAACACATTAAAGACATTGGTGGATTGGGCCAAGAAGACGGCAACTTTATTTGGCCGTCTTCAGTAACCTTAGATGAAGAAGGGAGCCTTTACGTAGCAGATGAATGGCTGAACAGAATAAGCGTTTTCGATGCTGAAGGACAGTTCTTATATAAATGGGGACTAAGCGGTTCCCAAGAAGGCCAGATTCAAGGACCAGCTGGTATTGCAATTGACAGCAACGGCCATGTATTCGTAACTGAAAATCTAAATCATAGGGTGTCCGTTTTCGACAAACAGGGTGAATTTTTGAGAACGTGGGGCCAACTAGGAACGGAAGCCGGTTCACTAAATCATCCTTGGGGCATAACAATCGACAAGCATGACCACGTATATGTCGCAGATTGGCGTAACGACCGAGTGGAAAAGTATTCTATTTTCGGCGAGTACCTCAATACATTTGGAGGGAGCCCAGGAACCCTTTCAAGGCCTAGTAGCGTGGCAGTTGACCAGGAAGGAGACATATACGTAGCAGACTGGGGAAATAACAAAATTGAGATATTCGATGTTAACGGCAACTCAATAACTAGTTTTTTAGGTAACGCGGACCGCCTTTCAAAATGGGGCGAAGCCAGAGTAGTTTCAAATCCTGACGCGGTAAAAGCCCGGATGAGAGTGCCAAGCCTAGAGCAAGAATGGAGATTCTACAGGCCAACTGGTATATCCACTGGTTTGGACGGCCGAATAATGATAACTGAAAGCCAACGAATGCGCATTCAAATCTACCAAAAGGAAAAGGATTGGGAACTTCCTCAATTCAACCTTTGAGCCATCAGGTTAATCTAAGCATATCATCAACATCCTACTGGTGTCTTAGGCAAGGACATTTTTGTTAGGCATATGTTTTACACGATCGTCAACGGACATAATTTAGCTCACGATCCATTTAAAAGTTTGATTGTTCCTCGCCCTATTGGCTGGGTATCCACCATAAGCGTTAAGACTGGGGTAAACCTAGCACCATTCAGTTTTTTCAACGCAGTCTCAAGTGATCCGCCAATGGTTCTATTAGGGATAAACGGTTTGCATGTAGAAGGTGGAGATAAAGACACACTATTAAATATTATCGAAACCAAAGATTTTGTCGTTAACATTGCCACATGGGAACTTCGCCATCAAATGAACAAAACTTCAGCTGATTTTCTTCGTAATGTAGACGAAATGGAGACTACTAAGTTGATTTCCAGGGAATCCCGCCTAATCAAATCTCCGTGTTTACAGAACTCACCAGTTAACCTTGAGTGCATTTTACATAAAATAATCTATTTGCCATCCTCGAATAAATCTTCAAAAAACGCTTGTGTGATTGGTCAGGTAGTCGGAATTCATATCTCGGATAATATCCTATCCGAAGGAATTGTCGACATGGATAAATTTAGACCTTTAGCAAGACTGGGGTATATGGATTACACTGTAGTGGACCATAAGTTTACATTGAAACGGCCGAGTGCCCCAGGGAACTGACCTGGTGAAAGCATCGGAAACCCAAAAATATTTCGGTTCCAGTCTACAATGTTTAGTTCGCTAAAGTTTTAAGGCCCGCGAGATCTGAATCTGATATTCGTTCGACGCAACCTTCCTTTAGAGTTCCTAACGTTAGGGTATGGATTCGCACCCGTTTTAAGCTCGCAACGTTTGCCCCTACTGCCATCATCACTCTACGAACAATATGCTTTCGACCCTCTTTAATGATAATGGAGTACTTACATTGATCTAGCCTACCAGTAGTTTGGATATTCATGTATCCAGTGGATTTCCCATTAATTCGAATTCCCTGGGTAATAGCCGTTAATTGGCTTGATTTAAGGGGCGCTGCAAGGATAATTTCGTATTCTTTTTCCATCATAAATCTAGGGTGTGTAATTCTATTAGTTAATGAGCCATCATCGGTAATCACAATCAAACCGGATGACTGCATGTCTAATCGCCCTACCGGGTACAAGCGTCTATCCTTAAATTCCGATGGAAGCAAATCCAAAATTATGGGTCGGGCAAGTTCATCCGACACTGTTGTCACATAGCCAACAGGTTTGTTGGCTTTTAAGTACACATGTTTTTCAAAGGGTATCAGTTTTTTACCCTCTACTTGAATTTGGTCGACATCAGGATCAACAATCAACAACAGATCTGTGGATATTATGCCGTTTACCGCCACAGCACCTGAGAAAACCAAATTAGCACAATGTCTCCGGGCCCCTATACCAGAAAAACACAGATATTTAATGAGAGTCTTAGTCATTTGCACTAATTAGACGACAACTTAGTATAAATTGGGGAAAGACCGGCCTTGGATCTTGACCTCAGTTGAGTTAGTATAGTTGATAATAATTCCTGGATACCTCTACGAGAGTATAACCGATATCAGGTCTATCCACTATTGCAATACGTAAATAATCGCAATATCCCTTAGTGGGAACATATGCCGAAGGAATAGCACTAAAATAAGCGTGGAGTTTCATGACAACTATATTCCCATCCCCTAGGACATCGCAACTCGGCTACCAAAGAAACTTTCGGCCTGTTTCAGAAAGACTGTTGGTCTCCTTAATAGTCGTTGGGCCATTAATCGCTACATTCTTTGCGGCCTGGACGTTTTGGGAAACAATGGTCACCTGGACAGATATCATCTTGCTAATTTCATTTTATTTTTTGTCTGCACTCGGTATTACTGTAGGCTTTCATAGATTCCTCACACATACTAGTTTTGGCGCCAACCGTTTTATTAAGATAATCCTTACCATAATAGGTTGCACTGCTTTTGAGGGTGGCCCAATGACCTGGGTCGCTAACCACCGAATTCACCATGCAAAAGCCGATCAAGACGGTGATCCCCATAGTCCGGTATTAGACAGAAACGTTCTCAAGGGACTCTATCATGCCCACATAGGTTGGATGATAGGTGGATATGAGGCCGACCGCCAGATTTGGGCCAAAGATCTCATGAAAGACCGCGATATAGTTCTCATCAACCGCTTAGTCCTACTAGTCCAAATAGCTTCATTGCTAATCCCGTTCTTGATAGGTGGTTGGATGGGTCTGCTATGGGGCGGATTCGTTCGAATATTCTTAGCCCACCATATAACTTGGTCTGTTAATTCAGTCTGTCACCTTTATGGGAGTAAACCATTTGGGACAAAAGACAACAGCAAGAACAACTGGATAGTGGGTTTGCTAGGCATGGGCGAAGGCGCACACAATACCCATCACGCGTCTCCTAGATCAGCACGCCATGGAATTTATTGGTGGCATTTTGATTTAAGTTACATAGTTATACGAACTTTAGAGAGATTACGCCTGGTCAAGGAAGTCTACACCTTGGACAGAACAGATCTTGAATACGCCATCAGAACGGGAGCAGCAGGAATAAAAGTTTCTGGGACCAGCCAATAACCTATAAGCCTTCTCCACTTTTTGGGAATTTAAACCTATTCCCTGAAATCAGTAGGAATTGTTAACATTACTGGAAACATTATATAAACCCTTACGGCCGAGCATGCCAAAACATATGATTTGGACACCATTACAATTGCAAGATTGCCGACCATGCAGAAAGGATCTACCCGGCATGACATTGATACAGGCGCAGCGGTATAAAACAAAAACCCCCACTTGGTCCATAGAAAAATCGGCCAAGGCCATGAGACTGGTAAAAACTTTCGCCTTTCCTGATCGGAAACATTCCAGGCAATTCGTTCGTCTTGTCGAACGGCAGTCAGACCTGCAAAATCATCATGCAAGAATAGTTCTGAACGACAACGCGATACAAATAGAATGGTGGACCCATGTAATCCAGGGCCTACATAAAAATGATTTTATCATGGCGGCCAAAACTGACAAAATATTCGAAAACTTTATCTAATTTACTATTCACTCGCCAGAATATACCATTAGGTTGAAAACCTACGTAATCCCCTATATAAGTCTTGAAGATTACTCAACTCAAAACCAGGATAAAGCTACAAGTCAATCATGAAACCAACTAGAATCGGAATATTAGTCCCTTCAACCAATCAGGTGGTTGAGCCCGACTTCATGGCAATGGTCCCGCCTGGTGTAACTTTTCATACTGAACGTTTACGGAATGTTACCAAAACTCCACCAGGTGGGGGAGATGGAACATATCTGAAAACCATGAATCAAGACCTCACGCGAGGCGTAACCTCTTTAGCCTCTGCAAATTTGAACATTCTTGTATACGCGTGCACCAGCGGTACGTACCATGCTGGAAATATCGAATACAATAAATTAATAACGGATAAGATCGAATATCTATCTGACTTGCCAGCGATTACAGCGATTACTGCTTGTATAGAAGCATTGTCCGTAATCTCTCCCGGCAAAGTTTCCATTATTGGACCTTACGGCCAGTTATTGCTAACGAAACGACTTACTCCATTACTGGAAAGTCAGGGTTTTTGTGTGGTAGACGCTCGTGGAGAATCAAGTATGTTAGACAGGACACACGACTCTGCGATCGGAGATCAAGACCCTGAACTTATCTACGATTTCATTGTAAATTCAGTTCACCCCAAGGCAGATACTGTTTTTCTCCCTGGTACAGCGTGGAGAACCTTGCAACTCGTCCAAAGATTGGAGGAAACTTTACAACGTCGCGTTATATCTGTGAATCAAGCTACTATTTGGTTCACCTTCAAAACATTGGGAATTAATACCATACCTCCTGGTTTTGGAAGTTTATTCGACTTTTAATGCGAATTGAACTTTTAATTTAGGAAATTAATACCCAAATTGCAGGTTAAGAGTCCTGAATATGCTCGTGGAGCCTTTACTAAGATTAGCTTCCTCAAAAAATGCGTGATTTCCAGCTTTAAATATCTTGTCATCTGAGATAAGCCAAAAGGATATTTCTTTTCCGTAAAAATCATTGCTAAGGGGATCTATAATCAACAATTTATAAGAATAATCCGTAAGCGGGACGAAATTGCTAGAATATTCTCCTATAGTAGCGATAATTTGAGCGCCTTCAGGGTCTATCAGTTCACTCAGAGAAGCACTGCCCGAAAAGAAAGCTGGAATTGGTGGAAGGAATTCTGAGTTCCTTCCTGCCGTCTTAATAGGTACAATCATATCCAAAAATTCTTCCAGACTAAAGGGGGGATCGGAGATTATTTCAGATATTGATTGATCAAGGAATGACTGAGGGTCAATAGTGGCCTCAACCATAACCAACTCTCCATTTAATTCAACAACTTTTTCTCCATTCGATTCCGCTTGAAGAATCCCAGCCACAACAGTTTCAGGTTGCTGCTCTGGGCTTTGGGCCTGAAAAACGATGCTATCACTTAGATTATCTGGCTGTTTATCATATACGGGAGGATCAATATCTGGTTCTGCCAACTCCGATATTTTCGAAGGTATCGCATAATCCCCTATTTTTATTTCCACAACCGCATTTATAGTTTTCGGTAGACCATTCTCATCGAGTATCTGGGTCACCATATCATGCGATTCCATGTTAGTAACGCCTTGGATAGGTAGAACTGATGCAGAGGTTGTAGAGTCCGAAGCTAGATCGGTAATATGATTCTGTTGGATCTTAGCTGATAGCTCGTCGGGGTTCTCCAAAGTCGAACGCGTAAACTTTTCTAGGACATAAGGACCACTATGCATCGGAGTGCTCCAATGACCATCAACATCCACAGTCCTAATATGGAACCACCATTGTCCAAACGACAGTGCTGGGCTAATTACTTCAACTACTGTTTGATCAATATCAATTATCCTATCTGGGAGAGTATCGACGTTTGAATCCCAATAAAATGAATATCCCCGTATCTTATCTTGAAGATAGTTATCACTACCGCCTTCAGGACCACTAATGTAATCCCATCTAATGGTAATTCGCATGATCTCTGAAGGGTTCCCAATCATGTGAGAAATACTGGTAAATTTAACATCGTCGAATTCCATAAGATCAACAGCAGAAGAGGTTTCTTCGTTTACTGTGATAGGACCATCAACCTTGGTTACAAAACCGACAGTCTCGTCCGTAGCGTCCGAATCGAATGTTAATAGTAGTACCAGGATTACCAAAGATATAATTCCAATCAATCCAAGAATCGAAACTAACCGCTTGGATCCGGAATAAATCACCCTGTTTATAAAGCACTGAATATTATCAACGATGGTTTTTTTAGGGATGTTAATATCAGCAGTATCGTTAGTCAGCCCATCATTAACGTTATATGCTTTTACATCACCATCACCAGTGTCCTCAGGTTCGATGGCATCAACATTGAGTAAATAATTAGTTATTTTAGATTGTCCACCAAAGGAAGGGCGACAGTTGGCAAGAGACGCAAATACCTCCAGAGCAACTGGGTATTTGTACCTCATTTTCTGACATTCACGGGATCTCATCACATAGTTTCGAACTGTAGAGCGTGGGATATAGTATGTTTCCTGATTTCTCTCGACTTTCGAGAGGGCTTGCAGTCCAGCGTCTATTCCAAGGTCACGTCCTATGACCAAAATAGTCAATAAGTTTTCGTTAAGAAATTCTTCCGCCCTGTCTAGAAGAACATCAACGTCACTTGTCCTAATACCAACAACGGCTCCGATTTCTTCCGATGTAAAATTCTGTCGATATCTGAGATCCAAAGCAGAGTATTGAGCAGGATCAATATTCGAAGCAATCCACCATGTTAGTTCTACTATTTCACTATCGTGCAATAAGAGAGCGGGTTGAGATGTTTGTCGTGGATCGGCCTGAAGGAATTCTGGTTCTGCATTAAAGTTTAGGGGTTTTCTGACTCCTACAACCTTCGAGACCCTATTTTCTCTGGATAGTGCGTAAATTGTTTGAAAAGCTAGGATCTTGAAATCTTTGATCTCGATACCGGCACTAATCCTGTCAAAGATCTGACGAAAAGCCTGAGTCAGTACCTCTTCACCTTTTACGATATCCCGGCTTGTTCGTGCCGCATAATCGTATACCTGCGGAAAATATTTACCTAACAGGACCCGTTTAGCGTCCCTATTTGATTTCACGATCTCGTTAATCAATTTCTGATCGGACATTTCAGACCGTTTTCCCATATGCGCACGCCCAGGTTTCAGCTTTCTATACTATATCATGTATTTGCAATCACACAACATACAACAAATAGACAAGGCGAATCGACAATGGAACGAAGAGTCATTTCTTTTTCTAACAATTACATACTATCATCAGGGTTCATAATCCTTATTCATAATAATTGGAGTGTCTGGCATCGCCAGATAAGACCGTGTTAAAAGATTAGTACAAGCGAAAAGAGCGTTAATTAATGGCGATTCGACCTCTACTATTTTCCCTAGTTCGATTATAGATCCAAGTAAGGCATCCAATTCTAGGGGTTTATGATTCTCGATATCCTGAAGCATTGAAGTCTTATGATTTCCAACCTTTTCTGCTCCCCTTAACCGTTGTTCAGCTGAAACCGGTATGGTTATACCAAGTTTATTGGCTATTCGTTCAGCTTCTCCCATTACTTCAAAAGATAATTTTCTAGTCAGAGGATCTGAAATAATTTCGGAAAGTGTAGCTTTGGTAAGAGCACTAATGGGATTGAAGGCTACATTCCCGATCAACTTTGCCCACATATCGTCTCGAATTCTCGACCGAATCGGAGATTTTAATCCGGAATCTATAAGAACACGAGAAAGCTTTCGACATCTTTCAGTAGTTTCGCCATTCAATTCCCCGATTGCAAACCGATTACCTTCTACATGTACGACCACCCCAGGTTCTGCCAGATAAGTAGATGGATAAACTATGCACCCAATAATGCGCTTAGGGTCTATAGCCCGTCGAATATTTTCTTTTGGGTCCAGAGCATGGATATTTCTGTCTTGATACAATCCTCCATCCCGATAAAAATACCACCAAGGAATCCCGTTCTGAGCTGAAACCACAGAAGTGTGTTCGTCTAAAAGGGGACTGATTTGGGGAGCTATTTCAGATAAACTATATGACTTGACAGTCAAAAATACATAATCGACAGGCCCAACTTCAGCATAATTATCCGTAGTTACTGGGCTGGATTTTACCTCGCCATCGTGGTCGCGTAGCGTAACTCCATGCTCCTGTAAAGCCCGCAACTGTTGCCCCCTGGCAATCAGAAACACGTCTTGTCCAGTCAAAGATAATTTAGCGCCAAGATATGATCCGATCGCTCCAGCACCAACAACAGCAATCTTCATATATCAGCTAGGACAAACATCTATTTATATAATCCCTTAATTCCAGCGGCAACTATCCTTCTCTGCACCTTACCAGTAGGTGTTTTCGGAATCGAAGAAACAATGTATATTTTTCTTGGGCATTTAAAAACTGCCATATGATTTCGACAATGTTGTATCAAATCACTTTCCGTCACATTATCATGGACAACCACGGCTGCAGCCGGGACTTCGCCATGAACGTCATTTGGCAACCCAAACGAGACAGCTTCCTTCACGCCAGGATACTGCAATAAAATGTCGTCTATTTCTTTCGGAGATATCTTTTCTCCACTTCTATTAATAAATTCCTTTATCCGTCCAATAATGGTTAAGTATCCATTGTCATCTAATATCCCTTGATCTCCTGTTCGAAACCAGCCTGACGAAAAAGACGCCGCGTTAGCTTCAGAGTTTCCTTCGTAGCCATCAATAACATTCGGGCCTTTAATAACTATCTCTCCTGGGCTTCCAGTGGGGACAAAATTTCCGATTTCGTCCATTATGGCTACACTCAATCCGGTGGCTTTACCGACACTACCAATGACTCGTCTTTCGGGGGGCAATGGATTCGAAGTCATTTGGTGCGCTGCCTCGGTCATGCCATATGCCTCCAAAACAGGAACTTCAAATATTTGTTCCATATCCATCAGCGTCCGGTTAGCTATAGAGGCACTGCAGCTTCTTATAAATCTCAAGGCGTTAGGTTTGATAGATTCATTATTCCGTCGCAGCCTACCTATTACAGACTGATGAATTGTAGGTACGGCTGAAAACCAGGTCACGTCGTATTTTTTTACTGTTGTCCAAAATGTCGCTATGTTAAACTTCTCAGGCAAAATTACAGTCCCCCCAGATAGCAAAGTGGAGAGAGTAGACGCTACCAGTCCATGTACATGAAACAGTGGCATAACACACAAGGATACATCTTGCTCACTTAAGCCATACGTGTCGATAATATGATTTATGGAACTGATCAAATTCCCATGCGATAAAGGAACACGTTTTGGCTGACTTGTGGTTCCACTCGTATGGAGTATTAAAGCCAGATTATTCTCTGGAGTTTGGTTGGCATAGTTCACATTAGATTGCTGGATTTTAGTCAGCCCATCTAATCGCACTCTTCCAGAATCCTTTCTGCCGACCGTGAACTTGCTTAGCCCCATTATGTCAACTTGCTCCAACTCAGCACCTTGGTCCTTGGGAGATATTACCGCCTTTGCATTAATATCTTTTATATAAAACTCAAGTTCTCTACGCTTATATAATGGATTTAGAGGAGCTACGCTAGCTACTGCAGAAATCGCCAGAAAAGTTACAACAAATTCAATGCTATTTGGCAGAACTACGGCTACTCTATCGGCCTTGGTAATCCCTATAGTTAGCAAATCTTTTTTTAAAGATTGAACTTGCTCCAATAATTCTCCATAACTCATGGTCATGGATCCAGGTACGACTATTGCTTGTCTATCCAAGTTACGTGAGTACAGCAGATCTGCAATGGTCGTATTATCTAATGCTTTGGTCATAAAGATTCCATTAGGTTATTGGCTCAGAAGCCTTTCACAAAATCTGGCGGTATTAACAAGATCTGCAATGGGGACATATTCTTCGTTGGTGTGCATCGCATTTGTGGCCATTCCTACGACCACACAGTTTATTCCAAGTTGATTAAATACATTAGCATCAGTTCCTCCCCCAGAGGGACCCAATATGGGTTTCAGGCCAATTTGATTTATAACGCGCATAGCCCGAATCACCATATCATCACTTTCCGTTAAATTATATCTGTGAAACTCGACTGCCAATTGTTCATAAATTTCCGATTTTGAATATTTACTCCTTACTTTTTCAATCACATCTATTACTTGTAACCTAAGTAGTTCACTAGTTTCTAAGTTTCTACTCCGAAACTCACCGCTAAATTGAGCTAATGCTGGAACAGTATTCCGAACGGATCCGCCCTTTATCGTGCCAATGTTAAATGTGGTCTCATCATCTAGCCGTCCTTGGGGAAGATTAGAAACTATTTCAGATGCTATTTGTATGGCAGATTCTCCATTCTCAGGTTCCACTCCCGCATGAGCAGCCTTTCCCTTAATTTGAACTTCAAAGCTCGTATACGTCGGACTAGCCATAGTTATAGTGTTAACCGGCCCATTGCCATCAAATACCACCCCGTTCTTACCACGTATCAAACTCATATCCAAATTCTTTGCTCCTACTAATCCCAGTTCTTCACCTCTGGTCAAAACTACCTGGATTGGTATTCTCGTCGCACGATCTTCATGCAAAGACTGTAACGACTCAATAATGGCCGCTACTCCCGCCTTGCAGTCACCACCCAATATTGTATCTCCGTTAGACCTGATTATACCGTCCAGAATAACTGGCGTAATACCTCTCCCTGGTTCGACAGTATCCATATGAGCGGAGAGTATAAGAGGGTTTAATCCTTCCTCAGATGCGATAACATTTCCATGGAAATCTTGTTCTACTGAGAACCCTAAGCTCGAGAGTATCTTGGATATATATTTAGAAAACTCTTCTTCTTCTCCGGAAGGACTATCTATTTGTACCATTTCGCAGAAAGTGGTTAGTAATCTCTTTTCGTCAATCATAATTCCCCCCTATATCCGTGGCCTGTGGCGTATATACTATTCTAGAATACTGATGTAAGCCAATGTGCCATTCTTTCGACCGCTTCTACTGCTGTAAATCCATCAAGCCATTGACCATTATGCAACACATATTCTTGGAACAGCTTTAAGGGAAACACTATAAGTAATAGTATTCCAATGGTTTTGTTTGAGAAAATGAAGCTTGGATTAAAATGTTTAAGCCCAGTCACAGCCAAAAACCAAAATTCAAACACATTAGGAAAGTATTGAAGCACCTCTCTATTTTGAGTAAGTTCGAATGTCACGAACCCAATCATTCTCAGGATAAATAAGAAAACCGCAACCTGTCTAATAATCCCATTCCACCTCATCGCGACAACTAGAAAAGCGCTCATGTAGACCAAATCTAACCATTTATCAAACGTTTGATAATTACTCACACCTCCTAAATCTATAAGATTTTTTAGGAACAAGTCTGAAAGGTCAAAGAGAATAGCAAGTGCTGCGCCAACGAATGCCCAACGCAATACAGGGAGTGACCCAGAAATCCGGACTAAGGCTATAATAAGCTCTTCTAGTGTGATCATTTCTAGCAACAGCTAGATTAGTGTAATAATCCGCGAGGTTCCATGCGCATTAGCAAATAGCTTTGAAATTTACTCTCTAAATCCTTATCTGTAACAAATGTCCCCCAGCGAGAGGTAGTAACCGCCGTTGACCCGGGCTGTTGTACTCCCCGTTGAACCATACAAAAATGCAGACCCTGAACCGTTACTATCACACCTAATGGTGCAAGACTGGAAAAAATAGCCGAACCTATTTCTTGGGTCAAGCGTTCTTGTATCTGGAGTCTCTTAGAAAAAACATCCACCACCCTAGATAACTTTGATAATCCGGTAATTCTATAGTTTTCGGGATCAGGTATGTATCCTATGTGAACCACCCCTGTGAAAGGAGCCATATGGTGTTCGCATGTTGACGTAAAATGAATATTGTCTAAGATAATCATGTCACCAGGCTGTTCAGGCTGGTCTTTTTTGGCAAGGTCAAACGTAACACTGAGGTGTTCTTCCGGATTAACCTCAGCTCCCTCCGTATACGTCAAAAGGGCTTTAGCCCATCGCTCAGGAGTGCGCTCCAAACCCTTCCTATCTGGGTCTTCTCCCAAAGTCTCTAACACTTGGCGTAAGAGCCCTGTCAGCTTTACAACCTGTTTATCCTTATTAAGCATTGACTAACTCGCTATGTACATATTGATATGTCAAACCCGGGCTATAATAATATATTAGGAATAGCCTAAAGTTCGACTGAGTGTCGAAACCATCCGCAAACATAGATTTGAATCTCAATCGCTTCCACTATAAGAACCGCAACTAGTCGAGGTTTCCCAAAAACGAACTTCCGATACATTAAATCCTAAAGTTTGCGTAACCATAAACAATATTTTGGCAAGGTTTTCCGAGGTGGGGTTTACCGTTAACATATTTACCATTTGTCCAGATTCCTTCAGCAAAAGACCAATTGGATCAGCCTCATTTAAGAGAACTTGATGATCAAATTTGCTGTCCACCCAATTTTCAATTGCGTCTTTGAGGGAACCAAAGCTAGCTACCATACCGCATTCGTCTAGACTCTTACTCGCCAAATCGATTTCAACGTACGCATTGTGGCCGTGAAGATATTTCGATTTACCATCATAATTTAGTAGTCTGTGACCATAGCAAAACTTTATTACCTTAGTGATTTTGTATACTGCCAACTAAGTTACCCCTATTAACCATTATACGGAAACATTCCTTAATTTCATTATGGAATTAGAAAATACGTGACTAAGTGTAATTTCAATCGATCTAAATTGTCCAATTAAAGATCTGGTCATTGATCTCCAGTTAAAGGTACGAACCTAGGTGAATAGACCTAATTAACTCGGGTTCCCTTTAGTTATTGTGTGGATAAATTAGATAGAGAGAGAGAGAGAGGGAACAAATCAATCAGACGTGTGTCTAATCCCCAATGCCCTTGGGAAAATTAATCCCTATAGTTTCTCGATGCACTCGGAATTTACCCTAATCAGAGATTTAGCCATCATAATGGCTGTAGCTGGAGTGGCGCTCGTGCTTTTCCGCCACCTGAAACAACCTCCAATTCTAGGGTATCTACTAGCAGGCCTAATTATAGGGCCATTTACACTCCCTAACCCCCCCGTGGGAGACGTTGAAACTATTCGAAGGCTAGCAGACATTGGTTTGGTCTTACTACTTTTCGCCGCCGGGCTTGAGTTCGGCTGGGATCGTATTCGACGACTAGGAATGGTCATACTCTTTGTAGGACTGTTCGAGATTTCGTTTATGATAATTATAGGATACAACCTCGGGATTTTGTTAGGTTGGACATCAACAGAGGCATTCTTTTTAGGATCTGCTCTAGCTGTTAGCAGTTCCGCTATTCTTTTAAAACTATTGCGCGATACGAACAGCCTTCTAAAGCCACATGGTCAATTAATAGTCGGAATACTAATCATAGAAGACTTTGCTGCGGTAATCCTTCTGGCAATATTGTCTGGTCTTGCCTCTACTGGTAGTGCCACCTTGGGCGACATCGGATCAATATTATTGAAACTTTCTATCTTTACTGTGTCATCATTGGTATTGGGAGCTATTTTTGCACCGAGAATACTTAAATTCATTTCTAAAACAAACTCCAAGGAAAGTCTCTTAATTAGTGCTCTCGCTATTTGTTTTGGCCTTGCCTTGGTCGGGCAAGAACTAGGAATTTCGGCAGCACTCGGGTCATTTTTGATTGGAATGGTCCTAGGCGATACCCCAAATTCTAAAGAGATTGAAGAGGTAATGTATCCAGTTCGGGATATGTTCGCTGCAATATTCTTTGTCTCCATAGGAATGTTAGTTGATTTGTCACTGGTCAAAGAATTCATCGGACCTGCTTTGTTGGTAACCATGGTTTTTATTTTTGGGAAAATTGCTGCAGGAACTATAGGGAGTTTTGTCGTTGGAAACACCGGGAAAACGTCATTGGAAGTAGGAACTAGCATGCCACAAACTGGCGAATTTTCCTTGGCCATGGCCAAGGTCGGTTCCGACTTCGGAGCTATAGGCACTTCTCTGTACCCAGTCGTGGCGGTTACTACAGCAATAACATCATTTCTCTATCCATATATCTCCAAATCATCCGATCTTTTAAGTCGGATTTTCCGTGCCTACTCCCCCAGTATAGTGAAGAAACATGCAGGAAACGCAACAAACGTACTTAGCGGAATGCAAACCATGGTCTCAGTACAACTAACAAAAACACAACTATTACAAAGGTTGGGGAAATTATTCATAATAAACTTGACGATAGCAATTTTGGTTATCACGTTGGGAACGTTTTCCCTGGAGTTTTCCCCAATAATTGGGCACCTGCTTCCCGGAACCCAAGAACTATGGGGATCAACGCTAGGAATGATTACACTAATTGTCGCTATACCCCCAGGTTTCGTTATGTGGAAATACCTAAGACAGTTTGCTTTAGAATTGCCAAACCAGCTTGTAGGTAATCGCGCCGAGCATAAATCAAATAATCATCATAAGATTAATATAGTCTTAGGGTGGAGTATATTTATCGGCATGAATTTTGTGCTCGTGTTTATAAGCGTCCCGTTTATCTCTAAACTATTATTCATCGGAGGATTGTCAATTCCGATATCACTTGCCATTCTGACTGGCTCGTTTATCATCGCATCGAAAATTTCCCTAGGAATACATCACGTACTAGAATCCGCTTTTCACAAGACATTTTTAGGACAAATAGAGTAACCAAACGTAAAAATATTGTTGTTAAAAAGCATTCATTGAATTATCCTTAGCCTTTGTTATAACATGTGATTAGACATAGTATTCGTTAAAGAGGAGCAACATGGAGTTTCTTCAAAGACTTTTAGGCCTATCGACGACCGGAAAGATTTCAACAGGAATTAGAGAAGCCCTGGAATCTCAGTACAAAGTAACCCCAGAAGAGGTGACTGAACTTAGAACTGCAGAAAAGCACGGAACTTATGCCCTAAGGCCTGTCAGACTCGTAAGGGTTTACCATTCAACCAGCATAGACGGAGACACAGGCAATACCTCCTATGATCAATTAGAAGGCAGCAAAGCTATCTGGTTTCAGGGAAAGATAGAAAAGAAAGGACAAATTTTTCTTAAAGACGTTAGACCCGTAGACCCTATGAAGGCATTCAGAGCTAAGGACAAGAAATCGTCAGGAAAAAATTAGTCTATATTCTTGTCAGTTAATGCCGTCAGTGTCTCTAAACTAATACCCCGACGTATTCGCATTCTTGCGCCATTGTTGGGCATAGTTATAATTTTGGCCACTTTCTTACACCCAGTAAGTGTTCATGCCAATGGAATCCATCAAAATGCAGTTGAGGTTTTTAGGGGAGAAACAAGTTCCTACAGCATCAGAGTTGTTACAAATCCGGAGGTTGGGAATACTCATTTTTCTATAAATCTCCAACCCATACCAGCTAATCGTGCCACCCACCCAGTCAAAATCTCTGGTACAGCCCAAAGCAAATTAGAAGAGTCCCTACGTTTACAATCAACAGCAATATCGATTCCCTCGGGTTCACCCTACATATATACCATGGATTTTCCCATAGACATATCTGGTCCCTGGGTAATTGAAATGGATATTCAGGAACTCGATTTGGAGGAATTTATCAAGTTTGAGGTCCTAATACTAGACCCCCCCGTGGTCCGTTGGTGGCTTATAATGCTTGTCGTACTGGTCGTTTTTTCTCTAGTTGGTATAGTGTCTAGGAAAATGTCCAATACTAAGAATAGATATTGAACAAAAACCTGATCCATCTTCGTCGAGACCAGGCTGACCCCAATTTAAAATTGTAAATGAATAATCAAAACAAATTTTTAATAGTTTTGGTTGGAATTGCCTCTGGGCTTATACTGGCTTCAAAACCTGATGTAGTACAGGCGCATGGTTTTAGCGATCCGTATGACTTACCAGTTCCATTCTCTTTCTACATGTTTGGTGCCGCTTTCACGATTGTACTATCATTTTTGGTGTTTGGTTATTTTTTTAGAAGAATGCCGGTACAGACCAACAATACTAGGTTCAGTTTACAAATCCAGTTCACCGAACAAAACCGATTATATCGATTGTTTATTGGGTGCATAAAAGTTTCATCAGTACTCATATTCATACTTTGCATATTGACAGGACTTTTTGGAGCTCAGACAAGCACGGATAATTTCACCCCAACAATGGTTTGGATCATTTTCTGGGTAGGAATGTATTTCATATCCGCTCTGATCGGCAATTTATGGCCAATTGTTAACCCATGGTTAATCCTCTACGAAATGTTTTCCTTTATATGTCGAAGGTTTTGTAAGAATTCATTACATCCCCGTACCCACCGATACCCAAATCATTGGTTGTTTTGGCCCGCGATCATCTCACTGATAGCATTTGCATGGATGGAAATAATATATCCGAGCTCATTTGTCCCGAGGCACCTATCAATTATGATATTGATATATTCGATCTTCACATGGGGAGGCATGTGGTATTTTGGTAAAAGTCCCTGGACCAAATACGGTGAGTTTTTTAGCGTAGCATTTAGTACCATCGCTAAACTTTCCCCTGTCCAAGTTCAACGGGTATCCCCAGACAACCCGAACTCTTACCTTAAGAAATTAGTCGTCCGGCCTCACGGTTCTAGTTTATTCGCCCATGAAACCTTGGAATTGTCCAAAACACTCTTCATTCTAGTTTTACTTGGTACCGTCACGTTTGATGGTTTGAGCACAACTCCGATTTGGGAAAACATTCTTACATATCTCACACCATTGTTGAAAGATATTGTGTTAATCCATACTCTTGGCTATCTCATATTAATCATATTATTTGCATCAGTGTATTTTGGAGTTTGCCGTTTGATGATTTTAGCCTCAGGAGAAAAATCGGACACCGCAAAGATATCAGAGGGATTTATATACTCTTTAGTCCCAATCGCTATTGCTTATCACATTGCTCATTATACTTCATTTATGTTGATCCAAGGCCAGCTAATTATCCCCTTAATATCTGATCCATTCGGATTTAAATGGGACATTTTGGGGACCGCAAATTACGAGGTATACACGGGAATCATCAATGCTCAATTTATATGGTATTTATCCATAATTGTCATTGTGATAGGTCACATGTTGGCTGTATTTATATCTCATTTCCAATCCGTCTCTTTATTTAGTAATTCCCGAGCGGCAATGAAGAGCCAATTGCCAATGCTCATACTTATGGTCGGTTACACTATGGTCAGCCTTTGGATAATAAGTCAGCCTATTATCAAATAATTCATGTGTAATAAATGTGGCCCGTGAAACCTTGTTTTCGCCATACTTTTTATTCAGTGTAAAGGGCAGGAGAACTCTTACTACGCCCATCTTCCTCCTTTCGCCCAGATTATTAGTCCCCTGGTTTGGCATCGAAAATCTCCGTTTCAAAGTTCTTTAATAAACTGCCTTTCATCTTGCCATATATACCCCCCATATATACACTTTAGAACATTGGAAAGAAAAACTTACGTGAGGACCTAATGTCGATCGATCTTGTAACTGTTCCAGTAGAGACTCTCACCCGATTTTCATTTGACTGTTTACGAGCAATGGGTTGTTCAGAAGAAGAAGCAAATTTATTTTCAGACGGACTAATGCAAAGTGAACTACGATGTCTACCTGGTCAAGGACAAGGAGTACGGCGCCTACCAATATACTTGGAACGCATCAATAAACAATGGACAAATGTGGGTGCCAAGATGGAAATCATCAAAGAGTCCCCAGCCTTGGCCCTTGTAGACGCTCATAACGGATTAGGTGCTGTAATGGGTCAAAGAGCCATGGATTTGGCCGTAGAAAAATCTAAATCCATGGGTATTGGAACCGTGATAATGAAGAATAGCACTCATTATGGATCATCAGCGGTGCACGTAAGAAGAGCCGTAACTAAAGGATGCGTAGGTATAGCCATGACCAATGCGGGACCTGAAATGGCTCCTTGGGGTGGATCGGAAGGCCGAGTAGGAACGAATCCTTGGGCTATGGGAGCTCCAACAGGGGGAGACTTCCCCGTCATACTCGACATTGCACTAACCACAGCTGGAAAAGGTATGATGCGTTGGTTTTTGAGAGAAGGAATGAAAATGCCTTTAGATTGGGCCCTAACCCCAGACGGAAACGAAACCGATGATCCGGGAGCAGCAATGGACGGACCATTGCTTGGCATAGGACAGCACAAGGGATATGGCCTAGCAATGATGACTGACATAATTACTGGGGTAATATCCGGAGCTGCATACGGGATAACTCCGTATGCCAGACAGGATAGGCTTCAAGTTTCTCACACATTCATTGCTCTTGATATCGAATGGTTTATGCCTATAAAGGATTTTTTGGACAGGATGGATGCATTCGTTAATGAAATAAAATCTAGCAAAACCCGCCCGGGCTTTGACTCGATATTGGTACCTGGGGAAATCGATCACCTACGGGAAATAGAATATCGGAAATCCGGAGCCAAATTAGACAAAATCGTTTACGAAGAATTAAGAGAACTCGCACAAACTTTAAATATAAAATTTCCGTTTACGGAATAAGATTATGAAACTCCCTTCCATACCTTTAGCGAAACAAGTAAATCGTGTCCCTTCTATGCGCATCAAACTGGACAGTAAACAAGAACAGCAATTCCAAAAACTACTAGACGATTTGTTTATGATCGATCTTCATCAACATCCAATGGTATGTACTGAGGATATGACCAGTTTCGTTGAATACCTAAGAGTTGGCAAATTCGAGTGGGGATACGAAGCAGCAACAGTAGGAGGATGGGCTACAGTAGCCACAGCTAATTGTTTCAAAGGTATGGTGAACAGCCCAGAACTTTCATATATTTCTTTTGAAGACCTAACTGAAGAAATTGGTCTTATGCTATCTGATGTAGCACAAAACACCAATATAGTCGATAAAGTCACCACCGTTCCCGAAATACTATCGTCTTTTCAGGCAGGAAAATTGGGTTTCTTACCGACGGTGGAACATCTTGCGATTGGCGATATGGTAAACAGAATAGATGTATTAGCGTCCATGGGTATCCGCATCGCTGGCCTTACATATAACTATCAAAACAATATAGGTTGTGGCTTGGTAGAGACACATGATAGTGGTATCACAGATTTTGGACGAGCTGCAATAGATCGTATGAATAGTGTAGGCATGGCCGTAGATTTATCTCATGCCGGCTATAAAACAGCGTTGGATGCCATTGAATATTCCAAAACTCCTATTATTTTCAGCCATAACGCCGCGCATACAATACGTCCAACCTGGCGCACGAGAAAAGACGGGGAGCTGAGACGTTGTGCAGAAAAGGGAGGATTAATAGCAGTAACGGCGGTACCTAATGCATTAAGTAATGACCCTAATCAAAATATTAATTGCGTCTTAGACCACTATGATTATTTAGTAGACCTAGTAGGAATCGACCACGTAGCAATAGGAACCGACACACTAATAGGAGACCATGTAGGCTATCACATACATATGATGGGACGGAACTTAGTAGGCGAGACGCCCTCTCAATACCTCGACGGGCTAGAATCACCAGCCGATGGCAAAAACATCATAAGAGGTCTAATTTCGAGAGGCTATAAAGACACCGAGATAACAAAGATAGCAGGTCAAAACGCCCTTGCCTTTTTTCGCCGAGTCTTTAACTAACTCAAGAATGCTTTAAAAGTATTATTTTCGCCTAGCGGCTCCTATATTATAAAGCTCCATCGCATTATCCCGAATTATCTTATTTCTCGACTGTTCATCCAAGTTCCCCAAGGCTTCTTCAATCTTTTCTAGAGAATCCGGCCAAACGGAATCAGGATGGGGATAGTCTGACCCCCACATTACATTATCAATGCCTACTAAATGCGCCATTGCTCCTGCCGATTCTTCTTCCTGAAAAGTAGTAAATCCATTTCTGAACCAGTATTCGCTAGGCTTCATGGTCATGGCTGGCTCTTGGAATTTCCCCTCCAACATCGCATCTTCAAAAATATGGTCCATGCGAGTGAGTGCAAACGGTACCCATCCTGTTCCCGATTCAGCCATCACAAATCTAAGATCCGGATACTTGTCCAGTGCTCCGCTGAATATCAGCGCCATCATATGTTGAACCATAGAATACATTCCTAGAGATCCTCTTACTGCCTGGAAGCCTAATTCGTTTTGGTTATATTCCGAAGCCCAAATCTTCGTTTCCATATTTTCCATTTCCTGAATTGGTATACGAGACCCTCCAATGTGAAAGGACACAGGAATCTTAGTGTCCACACAAGCTGACCAAACTGGGTCCCAGTATCCGTCCCTAGAATACAAAGGACGACATAGTGGCCCTACCATTAAATCGGCGCCTCGAATGTATTCATGGTCCTTTACTCTACGTATTTCGTCAGCCGCGACGTTTGGGTCATGAAAGGGCATGCAGGCGGTACCGTACCACTTTCCAGGCTTACTGGCCCCAAATTGGTTGACCCAATCGTTATAAATGCTGTAGACCTCGGTTACTACCGCCAGGTCTTTGAGGTTTTTTCCAGCTCCGGTAATCCCATAAAGTATTTCGCAATCTACACTGTCGAGAGTCATATCCTTTAATCTAAGTTCAGGGTCTACAGGCCTTGCAGGTCCGTCATAAAAACCCGCATCAATCATCTTATCCGTTCGATGGCGACGCCCTTTCTGTGGTGGGATAAATTCAAATCCAGCCGACTGAGCGACGCCTAATTCGTTATCGCCCTCGGCCATCCAAATAAGTCCTTTTTCCGTTTCAATAATCCGCGGCATTTGATCTAAAAGGGCAGGGTTTTTACAATTCTTAACAAACAAATCTCCAGGCAACCAACTCATATCAACATGAGAGTCGGCAGAAACAATTGTGTAATCCATCAAATTTCACCTCAATGATAAAGCCTCTGATATCCAACACTATATATAAAAACCAAGGGAAATTCCAGATGTCTGAACACAACTCTAATTTTCAATTAGAAAATCGAAAAGGCCCTTGCTGGATTATCCACTTGAATAGCTTTAATTTGATCCTCTGTCACCCCCAGATCTCTCAGCCTAGGTAGGAAGTCCTCGAAGATATGACAATATCCCGAATTGCCGCTCCACCTCATTTCGTACCACCTATTACGGTCATGGGATAGCATGATCTGATCCCCAAACCCTCTATTAATTAGCTCATGGACAATCTCTGCCCTAGTTTGATCAAAAAGGTATTGTTCTTTCCCTATAACATCAAATTGAATAAAACATCCTTCGTTCCCCAAACTTTCGAGAACGTCGATATCTGGTCTTTCGTCTACATGCCCAGCTATAAATCTCTCTGGTTTGACTCCAGACGCTTTTAAAATCTCCCACTGTTCGACGGCAGCCACCCCACCAGGGACCTCCATTCTTCGTCCTCCTGTAGTATGAGTGGTAATTGGGACCCCTGTCCTTTGTTGCGCTATTGCAATGGCCTGAAGAACCTTAAGTTCTACACCTTCGACCCTAGCACGATGGATTGCAGATTTAAAGACACCACATTTACGCCTATCTACTCCGATTCCATATTCTATTTCTCGAGTAATGTAATCAGCTAATTGCCCGACACTTGTTTCAGCTACCCATATTGGAATATGGGGCTCTATATAAAAACCTGATGTGGCTATAATATGAACCTCGGAAGCAGATGAGAGCCTCGCGAGCATGTCTAGATCCCTGCCCCAACCATTACACGTGACTTCTACAATTGCTCCTCCTCCTTGCCTTTTGAAGCTTTTCAATTCTTCTAAAATCAAGTCAAAATCATCCATCAACATAAATGTACTTTCCAAACGATTAGTACCCATTAAGTCATGTCTGGGCCCTAGGCGTTGGTCACACCAAATATGCTCATGTGGCAAGGTAATTCCCAGCTCCTTTGAATCAATGCAACCTAAAACAGTTTGTATTTTGTTCATAAATTCATGACCGCCTTAATAACGTTTATAAATATGGCTCTTTTCATATGACCTAAACCAAAACCGACGATTCTCTTTTGCACCTATCCAGAATATCCAGTACTTCCCCAGTACTTCTCAATTTAATCAAACCATGGGCGATCGAATCACTAGTAAAATCCTGACTAAACCTAGTCAGGGCAGCGGTCCCATCACTAATTATTAGTGAGCTGATGTCCATATCTCCGAGTTCGACGGTAGTCTGCCTAATCCCATACTCTAGAAGCGTTCCCATAACCAAAACATTCGCTATCTTTGCATTCTCAAGCAAGCCTAAAAATTCAATATTGGTAAGTGCACTCCATCCACCTCTAACAAAGACAGGTTCCTTATCCATTGGTTCCCAATCAGGATCAAACTTACCCAGCGGTCCTTGCAGATCCCAATCCCATCCAAAAGCATCCAATAAAGGAGGTAATTTTTCTTTTCCTTTTATCCCAAGACATGAGTATATAACCGGTATGCCAATCTCTCTACACGCGTTTAACATAAGGGGAATATTTGGGGTCATCTGGTTGACAAGTTCAACATATTCTTCAAATTCCCTCATTATCACTTTAGCTTTCGCCTTTTTAATCAATAGTCCATTGGAAACATCTGCAAAGGGGGCATGTAAATCCTGTAGCAGTAAGATTGTATTAGTTTTACTAATAGACATTGGCTTACTCTCTTTCGTTAGTAATGGCAAAGGGTGACGTATTATCATTATCCTTCCGTATCGGAATAGTTTTCGTACCAATTCATGCTGTAACGCATTTCATGTTGATACATAGTGACTTTATCGGGAGAAAATTTGAAATTCCAACCCTCAGCCCGAATGGAATCCAGAATGGGACCAGCATCGAAGCGCAGACCAGAAAATCGTTCTGTCGGCTGGGATATAAGCCACACAAACGCCTTCCCTAATTCCGTAGGGTCTGTCCAAGCAGAACGAACACTTTCGGGAGCCTGAGCAATTTCTTCCCATGTTAGTGCGGTAGGTTTTATTCGCTTACCAGGCCCAACGGTGTTTAAAGCAATCCGATAAGCAGCAGCTTCTAAGGCAAGAGATTTTACAAACCCTTCATTAGCGTGTTTACCAGCACCATACATGACTTCTTTTTTGTAACCTCTGAAGCTCGATCCACTTGCGATAGAGATAATATGCCCACCTCCTTGGTTTTTCATAACATCCCACGCAGACGCGGTGGCGTTCAGTAAACCTCCAAAACTTATGCTCATTTCGTTCCACCATTGCCCTTCATTTCCATCCTCCCAATCCTCAAGTGGCATAATAACCCCAGCGTGTACCACTGCGTCTAACCTGCCCCACAAGTCAGTCGTTTCTTTAACAATCGCCTTGAAAGCATTGAGATTGCTGGCATCCAATTTCCTCATGATAACCTGACTCCCGTCAGCTTTCATTGTACTAACTGACCTGGACAGATTTTCTTCATGTACATCAGTAACTACAACTCGTGCTCCTTCTTGGCCCAGCGCCCTAGCAATGCCATACCCAAAGCCTAACGCGGCCCCTGTGACGATTACACTCTTTCCTTCTAGCTGCATTCCACCTCCCTAAACATACATTGTTGAGCCACTTACTATACGATGTATAAACCCTTTGTACAAAATGCTAGTGATAGATAGTTAATTTAATTTTCCCTCATATTTAACTGGAGTCCGGACTTTTATAAGTAATAGTAACGCTATTACATACAGTGCAATCAGCACCGCAAAAAGTTCATCATAACTCCCTGTTAAATCTCTTATTCCAGCCCCTAAGATTGGCCCCGTGCCCAAGGCCAACATTTGTATAGGGCTGAGTAATCCTGAGATAGATCCATAGGATTTTCTACCGAAATACTGAGCTAGTAACATTTGCTCGAGCACCCCGACTGTACCGGTAACAAGTCCCCACAGCAGCCCAAATAAAAGGGCCTCCTTAAAAGAGTCTAACAACAAGAGATAAACCACTAGAACAATAGTCATACTCAAAGCGATCATTAGCATACGCTTGGGAGTATATATATCTGCCAAATATCCCCAAGCCATGTTTGAGAGTGAGAGAACGGTGCTAAAACTTAGAATACCCGCAGCCTGAGCTGTAGACATCCCCGTCGCATCTTTAAGATAAGGCACCATACTGAACCCCAGAGTAGCGGAACTAACAAGACTCAGAACAGCAACAATGCCAACTATCCAAAAGGCGGGTGCCCGAATTGCCTCCTGAGTAGTCCAACTAATCTCCTCGCGTTCTTGAACACCTTCTATAGAGGAAGGGCTGTCCACACATTCAGTTCTCTTTAGCCTAATCGTTTGAATATTCTGGCCATCTGGTTGCAATCCTAAATCTTCAGGTCTCCGTCTCATAACAAGGGCTAACGGGGCTGAAATGACTAAAGCAAAAATCCCTAGAACAAAATAGGCTGTTCTCCATCCAGACGACAGCGTAACCATTGAAATAAATTGTATGTTTATCGAGCCCCCCAAAGGCCTGAACATGGAGTTCATCGCAAGAGCAAAATTTCTTCGCCTTCTAAAAAAGTTGACCACTGCCGTCCTCGGTACAACTCCAACCAACATAGGGTTGCTAAACCCACGCCCAAAAATATATGCCAAATAAAAATGCCAGATAGAAGTGGATCTAGATAAAATAAAAAACGATGCAGCAGCAATAACAGCACCCAGCGGCATGAGCATTCTAGGGCCATGCCTGTCTGCAAGACGACCCATAAAAGGCGAGGTCATACCCGACACCCAGGTTCCCAGCGTAACCGCAAATGCTAGAGAACTACCTTTCCATTGTGTATCGTCTAAAATAAATGTCTGAATACCACCCAACACCAACTGTGTAAGCCCGGTGGCAGCGAACGTTCCTACCGCCACCATTATCATAATAACCCACCCATAATAAAATGGAGGGCTAAATTTCCAATTAAGAAACGACATTAAAAAAGTCTGTTGAACGCCTCATCCTTTTGTTAACTTCCACAACACGGAATCGCTATACATAATTTCTAGGAAACAACGTCTTTTTGTTTTGGCCCCCAAGAGCGTTTGCCCTCCCATAAAAATAGTCCGACACCTTGCCAGTTAAGGTGATTCTATCCCTCATATATTAACTGTCAAGTATACCCGCATTGATAAAACAATATTCACTCGTATACTAGAAATGGTAGAAACTTAGAAAGAATATTTGGTGCATCGAATGAAACAATCGAAACTAAGGGTAGGCTTAATTGGTGCTGGACGCTGGGCCAGAATGGCTCACATCCACGGATGGTTACGAGATCCTAGATGCGAGTTAGCAGTTTTATGTGACACAAATGTTGACGTTGCCCGTAAAGCCGCCTCGGAATATGGAATATCGGAATTCTCGGATAACTGGCAGGCGACAGTCAGTCGAAAAGACTTGGATATTATCGACATATGTACTCCATCTCAAACCCACTATGAAATTTCCGAAGCATCGATAGAAAACGGGAAACACGTGCTCTGTGAAAAACCAATCGCCTACGACTATATCCATACCTCAGGTTTAGCAAAGAAGGCAAGACGAAAAGGACTGAAGACCAAATTAGGGTTTACTTTTAGATATACCCCAGCTATGCGATACGCCAAAGAACTCATTTCTTCGGGTTTCATCGGAGTCCCTTACATATTCAACGGATATGAACAGAACTCCCAGTTTCTGAACCCAGACACTCCATTAAGAACCTCCCAGGTTAAAACAAAAAAGCCTGGTCTAAATGTGTCCTCCTTAGAAGGCTATGGGGCTCCAATCATCGACATCAGTAACTGGTGGATGGGCTCCCCGTACACTGCTGTTATAGGAACCATGCGAAATTTCGTTAAGGAGAGATCTATCCGAGGATTACCCGGATATCACAAAGTCAATATAGACGACGCCAGCATGTTCATGGCCGAATATAAGAACGGAGGAATCGGATCGATCCAGACTAGTTATGTGACGATAGGAAACTTCCCCGGAGTTGAGGCCAGGATATATGGTCAAGAAGGAGCCATAATTGTCAGGACTATCCTGGAGTTTGGCGTCCCAGAAATTATTCGTACCGCTACGCCTGACAACGTAGAATTTAAGCAAATAACAATTCCACCAGAGTTCTTTCCACCTGACTTTATAGAAGGTGAGGACATGAACCATACATGGCTCACTAATCTAGTTAGAAATTTTATCGACGAAATCAAAGGTGAAGCCACAAAGAACGAAGGTAACTTTGATGACGGTGCACGAGTACAAGAAATAATTAATGCGGTAGAACTTTCTTTTGAAGAACGACGGTGGGTTAATTTGCCTTTGAAATCCAATTTGGAATGAACTTGAAATTAGTCCATAATGAAAAAATCCTGGTCTCTTGGAGGACCCATGCCGCTACCTGATTACGATGAATTGATATCTAGCACAAAGGACCATAGTTGGTTAAGCCACAATCCGTATACCGATAGAAACGACCCCCAAAAACTCTCTATCGCCGTACGCGGTGAAGGCTGTTATATATTCGATCATGAAGGAAAGCAATATCTAGATGCAACTGGGAGTTCTCATTGTAGTGCCGTAGGCCACGGACGACAGGAAATAGCTGAAGCCGTATCTAAGCAAATACATGCCCTAGAATTTTCCGGGTCTGGCCTAGTTCCGTTCATAAACGAGCCTTCAGCAAAGCTTTCACAGAAACTTGCCGAACTCTGTCCTGGGACCCTAAACAGAGTTTTCTATACGCTTTCTGGATCAGAGGCTGTGGAAGCTGCACTCAAAATCGCACGTCAATACCACGCTCAAACTGGAAACCCCAAAAAATACAAGGTTCTTTACCGCAACTATGCACATCACGGTTATACCTGGGGCGCAATGAGTGTGAGTGGAGATCCCGCGATTAGATCAAAGATATTCGAGCCTACAGTCCCAATGGGTATCATGGTCCCTGAAGCAAACCCTTTCCGCTGTCTCCACTGTAGCAAAACATGTAACTTGGGTTGCGCGCGATCAATAGAGGAAACCATAAAATACGAAGATCCGGACTCTATCGCAGCCATCATTGTTGAACCAATCTCCAAAATGGCTGTAGTCCCTCCGCCTGAATATTGGGAAATGGTAGTAACCCTTTGCAAGAAAAACAACATTTTATTGATAGCTGATGAAGTGGTAACCGCCTTTGGACGAACGGGCCAATGGTTTGCTGTGAACCATTGGAATATAGTCCCTGATCTCATGGTATTGGGGAAAACACTCGGTGCAGGGTATATGCCGATAGGTGCGGTAGTCGGTACGGAGGAAATATATAAAGCTTTTCTAGGAAGCCCCGACAAGACTTTGCTCCAATCCCACACACTAGGTAACCATCCAGTGGTTAACGCTGCTGCATTGGCTAATTTAGAAATCATAGAAAAGGAAGGGTTAGTGGAGAGATCTGCTTCGCTTGGTCCATATTTCAAATCCCAATTGGACACCCTGAACAAACATCGAATAACTGGCGACATACGGTCAATTGGACTCCTCGCACAAATAGACTTAATCAAGGACCACAAAACCAAGGAGCCTTTTGGAGGCAATAATGAGGGCCGCCAATTAACTAGATTTATGGTAGATAATGGTCTATATATGCGATGCAGCGGGCATAGCCTTAATATCCATCCTTCTTTGATTATCACGAAAGATCAAATTGACTTTATGGTAGATGTTTTCGATAAGACGTTAACTTACGCGGAACAGGAGTTATTAACAAAATGAGCAACCCAATGAGAACATTGTTGGTAGGTCTCGGTGCGCGTGGAAAGAAATGGGCACGAATCCTAAAAGAAGAACCATCAGTCGAAACTATCGGATATGTGGATATTTTGGACGAAAACCTAGAATGGGCACAATCTTTTGACCCTACTACTAAAACATCATCGTATACAAACATGGAAAAGGCACTCAAGGAATTGGAGCCAGAATTTGTTGTGTTAGTTACACCCCCGGTGGACCGCTATAAAGACGTCATTACCATATTTGAGCATGGGAGTCACTTGCTTTCGGAAAAACCACTAAGCCTTGATCTAAATGAAGGACTGAAAATGGTCAAAGCTGCTCAAGATGCAAAATTAGGTTTCGCTGTTGGCTTGAATTTCCGATATCAACATTGTGTGACAAAGGCCCGTTCAATTCTAAAAAGCGGGGAACTTGGCAAACCCGGTTTAGTGGGATATACGTATTGGAGATACCGCGACGCATATACTCCAGGGCTAAATCGTTTCCCTATTACTATGCGCCATCCCATGTTATACGAACAAACGGTACATCATCTGGATGAAATCCGTTATGTATACGACGCAGAAGTAGAACGTCTGTACTGTCGAACGTCAAATCCTTCTTGGAGTCAATATAGCAACAACGCTACGGCCACAATATATCTCGAGATGACCGACGATATTGAGGTCCATTATTTTGGGACGTGGGCAGGACAAACAAAGATTAAAGATCATTTTTATTGGCGAACCGATTGCGAGAACGGATCCTTGTTTCAATTTGAATTCTTTTCCGACCTACGCATAGCACGCGGAAAAGATTCCAACCAAATCGAAAAGATAGATCTCCCGCACCAAGAACGACTTATAGATGACGCCAAGATAATGGTCCGGAATATTGTAAACGATCTCCAAAATGGTAATATCAGCCCCCAACCAACCGCAATCGATCACCTTCGTACATTTTCGGTAATCGCAGCGTGTGAGATATCCTCCGAACGAGGGGTACCAATTGTAATGAAGGATTTTTTCGACGAGCACAACGTGCCGCAAGAATGGAGATAGCTTTTTAGTAAGCAATCATGGAAGTCGATAATTGGGATCCTGGTTTGTACGAAGAGTCCCATTCATACGTATGGAAATTAGGGTTTGATCTCCTTGCCTTATCTGATCTTAAGAAAGGGATGTCAGTTTTGGATTTGGGATGTGGCACCGGATATTTGACGAATCAAATCCATTTATCTGGTGCAAAAGTACTAGGAATTGACATATCACCAAGCATGATAACTCAAGCGAAACGAAACTATCCCCATTTAGATTTCATTGTTGCTGACGCGGCTAAATTAGACTTCCCAAACCGATTCGACGTAGTTTTTTCTAACGCCGCCATCCATTGGATCAAACAATCAGAATCAGTTATTAAAGGAATTTCGCAAGCACTAAGGCCCAATGGCAGATTTGTTGCCGAATTCGGGGGGAGAGGCAATGTCCAACTAGTAGTGAGTGCACTTTCAAGTGAATTGGGTAATGATATGATCAATCCCTGGTATTTTCCCAGTGTTTCAGAGTACAGGAGGTTACTAGAGCAACAGGGTTTGGAAGTCAGACTAATAACTCTATTTGACCGTCCTACACCCCTAGAAAAAGATGAGGGATTACGGCATTGGCTAGATATGTTTTGCCAACCTATATTTGCAAAGATAGATTCTGAATCGAGAGAACTAATCTGCGATCGAATAGAGAACCAACTAAAATCCAAATTATATAGGAGCGGTAGATGGGTTATAGATTATCGTCGCCTCCGAGTCGTTGCCGTGAAGCTCTAGTCCGAATTATGATACATTTTGGGCAGAATTATACCTGACAAACATCGTTTCCACTCAATTCCCATCTGAGCGAAGAACCGAAAGAAAAGCTTCCTGAGGAATTTCAAGTTTGCCTAATCGCTTCATTCTCTTTTTACCCTCTGCCTGCTTAGCTAAAAGTTTCATTTTTCTTGTTACGTCACCTCCATAGAGTTTAGCTAAAACGTCTTTGCGAAGGGCTGGTATAGTTTCTCTTGCGATGATCCTATTTCCCATAGATGCTTGAATCGCGACCTCAAAAAGTTGTCTCGGTATTGCTTTCTTAAGCCGTTGAACAAGTCCTTTACCTCTAAGATATCCTTTATCTCGATGCACTATTAACGACAGTGCATCTACTATTTGCCCGTTGACTAACAGGTCGAGTTTAGTCAACAATCCGACTCGATAACCGGTAAATTCGTAATCCAGCGTTGCATAACCCTGACTAACACCTTTTACCTTCGAATACATTTCAGTCAATAACTCAGACAAAGGCAGGTTGAACGTTAACAATACTCTGGGATCTAGAGAAGGTCCGGACTTTCCGTTACCTGCAGTTTCCACATTCCCATGGTCCAAATATTCGGTACTGGAAAATTCACCTCGTCTCTGTTTTATTAGTTCCATCAAAGGCCCCAAAAACCGGGCTGGGGTCACAATTTTTACTGACAACCAAGGTTCAAGGATTTCTCTGTATTTATCTGGTGATGGCATGTCACCAGGATTTCCTACGTAAATCTCTTTTCCTTCATTTAGTTTGACCAGGTAGGAGACACTAGGTGCGGTGATAATCATATCTATTCCATACTCCCGTTCTAGTCGTTCTTGGACGATTTCCATATGGAGAAGTCCTAAAAATCCACAGCGAAAGCCTGCTCCTAAGGCAGGACTAACTTCTGGAGTAAAAGTTAAGGCAGCATCGTTTAGTTGGAATCGTTCTAATGCCTCTCTCAAATCCTGATAATTATTCGTTTCGGTGGGATACAATCCAGCGAACACAAGCGGTTTAAGGGGTTTGTAACCAATCAAAGGCTCTACGACCTTAGAGCTGGTTAGAGAGGTTATGGTATCTCCAACTCTGCAATCATTTACCGATTTAAGACCCGTCGCAATATAACCAACTTCCCCGGCCTGAAGTGTATCCATCCTTAAGAGTTTAGGATTAAAGGATCCAACCTCCATTACGTCTGTTAAGACTCCATTACTAAGGAATTTGATAGTCTGACCTGGGACAATATAGCCATCAACTAATCTCACGTACGCTATCACTCCTTTGTATTGATTATAGGTGGAGTCAAATATCAAAGCCCTTAAAGGGCTATTAGTGTTAACTATTGGAGCTGGGATCAGATCAGGAAGCTTTTCAACTAGTCCCTGAACTCCTTCGCCAGTTTTTGCCGATATAAGGAATATTTCTTTCCGGGAAAAACCAAAGGTCTGTTCAAGCTCTTGGATTACCCTATCAGTTTCAGCAGCATCAGAATCAATCTTGTTAATGACCGGAACAACGGCCAAATCTTTTTCCATAGCAAGGTAGACATTAGCCAACGTCTGAGCTTGAATTCCTTGAGTGGCGTCGACCAACAAAATAGCTCCCTCACAGGCTGCAAGACTGCGGGATACCTCGTAAGAAAAATCTACATGGCCCGGTGTATCGATCAGATTTAGCTGATAGGCCGTTCCGTCGGGGGAACTGTAAGCCATCCGTACAGCTTGAGCCTTAATCGTAATTCCACGCTCTCTTTCCAAATCCATAGAATCGAGATGTTGTTCAAGCAACTCACCAGCGTTTACAGTGCCCGTTACCTCTAATAACCGATCTGCCAAAGTGGATTTCCCATGGTCAATGTGGGCAATTATACAGAAATTTCGTATGCCAGTGTGGTCCATGTAGTATATCCTAGCATGTCGAGGAATCTTTCTCGATTATTTAGCGTTCGCATTTAGATTTGTTGGGATCTCCGAAGGCTGATAGAATGGACTTCCTAGACCTTTAGACAAGGAGTCAAAATGTACGTAATCCTTTCCCCTTTTCAGATTAAACGAGAACATAGAGATGAATTCTTAGCATCCATAATCGAAGACGCCAAGTCATCTGTAGCAAACGAGGAAGGTTGCCTAAGATTCGACATAATTCAAGACATAAATCACATGGACAGGGTTTGGCTATATGAAGTGTACAGGGACGAGACTGCTTTCGACGCCCATAAGTCATCACCCCATTTCAAAAAAGTTTCCCCAGTTTTCGCAAAAGCCCGCGACCAAGGACCACCTGGTGCAGGAATGGGAAGTAGCATTATTTGGTCTTCAGACCTGAAGTAAACTCGTCTAAAGTCTGAACATTTTACTTCAAATAATCCTCTTGCCACTTCTGATACTCATCTGTGCGTAATGCCGCTCGTAAAACCTCTGGTCTAGCCATCTTAGGCTTCAGTTCTAGCGGGTCTCCACCATCGTATATAAACTTCATGCTATCGTACAATGCCTGCATAGCAACATAAAAAGAATAGTGCCCCCTCAAAGCCACACGCACGCCACTTTCCGCCAATCTTTTCCTGTCTTGCATTTCTTTAGGGACATAGCCAAGAATCAAAGGAAGCGAAGTCATGGAATGTACTTCACTCAATTCTTCAAAGTTATTGCAACCCATAATCATGATAGCATCCACCCCAGTTTTAGAATAATCTTTTATTCTGTCCATGGCTTCGTCCAAGGGGAGATTTTGCAACGCACTAGTTCTACCTATAATTACAGTGGCTGGATCTCTTCTAGCTTCGGTTGCAGCAAGAAGTTTGTGAATCATCTCATTCTTGGATATCTGAACCTGGTCGCCTACCTGCCCGAATCCCTTCGGTAACAGGGTGTCTTCAATCGTCATGGCAGCAGCTCCGGCCATTTCCAATTCTTGTACAGTCCTCATAACATTAAGGGCATTCCCATATCCATGGTCGGCATCAACTATTAAACTAATATCCACGGCCCTCATTATGCGCTTTACATGATCGGCTAGTTCAGATTGAGTTAGAAGGACCAAGTCAGGCGCGGCTAAAATAGATGCAGATACCAGCGATCCACCCATGATTCCTAGTTCAAATCCCAAATGGACGACAATTCTTGCAGAGATCGGATCAAAAACAGAACCTGGATAAACCACATCAGGTTTACTCAAAAAATGACGTAATTTTAATCTACTTTGGCTTGGTTGCATGACTAAATTGCCCCTAAGATCTTTTGCTTTTCAAATAAAGAATTTTCTTCAGGCCTGTTAAAGCAACCAGTTGACTACTGACTCCAAAGCCATATACAGACCGTGAACAAACTCCCTAACCTGCTGATATTATACCTCTTGATGCTGGATAAGTGGTATGCACTTTAGAAACAGAAATAGATGCATATCGTAAGCCCAGCTGGAAATAGCTTGGCGAGAATATGGGCCCACAATTATAAAGCACCAATGCATCTAACCTTGATGTTATAAGCAATTTTAAGATCGTCAAAATTTCCGGTTAGACATTCTTTTGATAGCATTTTATATATATATTAGGTTGAATCGGAAATTCAAAGATGTTCGTGGTTATTTCTTAAAATGTCATAAGCGAAAATATCTGTTCGGCTTTTTCCAGCAAATTCTGTCCTTAGGCTTGCATATTTGATCATCGCAAATTGTTGAATTTCCATGTAGAGCAACAAGTATATTTCGGGTACATTCCGCATGAGAACGTTTCACTTCTCCCTCCCCGTGTTTTAACAGTAAAGCATTCGCAATCAGCCAGCTTGTGGTATATTTAGGGAAACACCAGAAGAGGCAAAATATGAAATACACGCTTGTATCAGCGGATTCGCATATGGATATGAGTTGGCTACCAGGAAACTTATTTACGGATAATGTTCCCGCTACCATACGTGATAAGATGCCTCGTGTCGTGGAGACCCCAAACGGACCAATATGGAAAACTGAAGAGAAAGTTTTGGGTGTTTATGGTGGTCTTGGATTTGGATTTTCAAAACCCCGAATGGGTAAGTCTCGCCAAATCGACAAAATGTATGAAGCAGGATATTACGAGGGCCCCCCTCACGCTATAAATAAAGAAGCACGACTAACTGACATGGCAATGGAAGGAATAGATGCTGAAATTCTTTATGGTATGACGGCAGCCGGCAACCGAATAGATGATAAACAAGTACTAGCCCAAACCTATAGAATATACAACGACTGGGTGTCAAATTGGTGTAAGTCCAGCCCAGGAAAGTGGTTCGGCCTCGCCTGCATACCGGTTCAAGATCCTAAAGAGGGAGCTGCCGAGCTAACTAGAGGATTTGAATCAGGACTCCGTGGAGCAGATATTTTCGTCAGCTCCACCGTAAAACCAATATACATGAGAGATGGATTCTGGGACCCCATATGGAAAGCATCAGCTGATACTAATATGCCAATATCATTCCACATTGGGGGCGGGGGAATTCAGGTACCAGGGCCTAATCCGGAATCTGGAGACCCACCCAAATCGATCCATGGCAAACTAAATCCTACTCAAAATGAGTTAGGCTACATAGGCACGCACCTTCCCCTAGAACAACTAGCGGGATCAGAGTGGCTAGTTAGTATAATAATGAGCGGCGCCTGTGACAGATACCCCGAATTCCAATTCGTCTTAGGAGAGTGTGGGGCAGGATGGATTCCATTCGTAATAGAGCGTATGGACTTAAAATACAATGACGCGTATCTAGATCAAAAGTTCTCACCGCCCTTGACCCTAAAGCCTAGTGAATATTGGTATCGTCAAGGGGCAACAACTTTTCAAAATGACCCAACCGTGGGCCATTTTGCAGAATATATTGGTGAGAACAACTTAATGTGGGGGAGTGACTATCCTCACCCAGACGGCGTCTGGCCAGGTTCTCGAGACGTCATCAAATCTAATATGTCTAATCTATCGGAAAAAACGATTAAGAAAATTACATGTGATAACGCAGTCCGCCTCTATAAAATGTAATCATAGCATCCATTACCGCCTACCCCATCAGATCACCATTTCTTACGCCACAAGAAATCCCAATTTGTTGTCAATGTTTCCGCGCCCGTGCTAGTGATCAGGAGACCGTCGAATATCTTAGGAGGTCTTCTAACCTCAGGTATAGTAGAACGGTGAGGATGGTAAGAGAAAACCATGCCTTCTTCGAGGAATGTATCAGCATTACCCTTTATCATCGGGGAAAAATAGGGCCATTCAATGCCATCCATACCCTGGCCATGGAAAGAATAGTGCCATTCAGGTTCGCCCAAGCCCCAGCCATCCCCCTGGATTACATCCAAAAATGTCTTTTCCATAGATTCCAAATTAACTCCAGGCCGTGCAATCTTTTTAATTTCTTGAAGTGCTTCGAATTCACTTTTAATAAGCTTTTCTTCTAATTTGTCAGGTTCCTTAAAAGCACATACAATATTAATTTCTGACCAATGACCTGACTCACCGCAAATTTCCAGATGGAAACTGATCCAATCGTCACATTTAAGCGGAACATCTCTGGGTAAACCTTTGAAATTACCTTCTTGTATTACCGTAAGATCAGTAAATGACCCTGCCGTTCTAAAAAACTTACTGGATTCTGAGGCCGCTTCTCGTTGACTAATCCCCGGTTCCACTACGTCAACAAATTTCTCAATTGCAAGCTGTGACATAAACCAAAGTTCTTTTAATTGCAGAATTTCCAGTTCACTTTTAACCGCCCTGATTTTATCCAACAACATATCAGCATCTTTAAATTTTGCATTAGGAAAGGCAGTGGTAAGTTTTTCGAGTGCTCCGACTGTGATTATTTTTTTATAGCCGGCAATTCCAATAATAGCGTTCGTCAGACCTTTTTCCTTTATAGCATCTATAACGGCATCCTGTGGATCTGGTTCTCTTCTGAAATCTTCTACCCACAGGCTATCAGGAAGAGCGGATGAAGCATATGTGACCTGAACATGCATGGGATCTCCGTTAAGTGGAATCAATATCATTCCATCCCCTTCCCACATGTGCACATCAGCTAGATACCGCAGATTGCCTCTATTGAACCCACTTCCATGTCCTGCAACAATTAATGCATCCATCGGAAACCGTGCCATTGCGGTTCTCACCTTTGAATAGCGTCTATCACGTTCAGAGAAATCTGCCATTTGCCTCACCATATCCTTCCAAAATCAGGTTTTCTCGACCCACCAATTAACATCTATCATATTGTCTGTCTTTTCGAATATTCCAACAATGGCAGCCTAGTAAGAAGTTTGAATTTTGCTATTCAAAAAGTCGCTGCCTATTTAATGTAATTACAAAGTTTGGATAAATTCTCACTTACTTTATGTAGCGTGCTCAACCGTTTAGGGAAAGCAAATCTAATATATGGTGCACCAAGGTTCAGCTCCGCAGGATAGAAGGCGCTACCAGGCACAGGAGTGACGCCTATGATTTCTGAGAGAAACATGGAAAACTTCAGACCGTCGGAATACCCACAATCTGGGAACTTAGTCATAACATAATAAGCTCCCTTGGGCGTAATATAGTCAAACCCATTGTTTCCAAGAATCGACATCATAATATCTCTTCTTTCTGTGTACCCTTTTGCCAGCTCTAAGTAATAATCTTCCGGCAAATCTAAGGCTGTAACAGATGCCTTCTGCAGAGGTGCGGCTGCCCCGACAGTCAAAAAGTCATGGGCTTTGCGAATTGCTGAAGATACCTCTTCGTCTCTACATATGGTCCATCCTATCCGCCAACCAGTAACACTATATGTCTTTGACATGCTATTAATTGTTATTGTTCTATCGGACATTCCTTCAAACGCGGCTAAACTATAATGTATTGATCCATCGAATAGTATATGTTCATAGGGTTCGTCCGTTATAGCCATAGCATCGTATTCTTGGCATAGTTCAGCGATAAACGATAGTTCCTCAAAAGAAAACACTTTGCCACTAGGATTGTGGGGAGTATTTAAAACTATAGCTTTAACTCCTTGTGAAAAGGCATTTACCAGTTCTTCTTTCCTAAAGTTGAATCCATCCCCATCTTGATACATGTTTAGGTAAATTGGCTGACCTCCACAAAGAACAATATCTGGACCATAATTCTCATAGAAAGGCATTGGAACGATAACTTTATCACCGGGATCTATTACGGCCATCATTGCAGCAATCATTCCCTCTGTGCCTCCGCAACAAACTGTGATATGCCTATGTGGGTCGATTTCCAAACCGTTATAATTTTGAAACTTCCTCGCTATCGCGACCCTCAATTCTGACGATCCCCATGTGATAGAGTACTGATTATAATTGCCGTCTAACGCCTTCTTTGCCGCGTCTATTATTTCTTTAGGTGGATCGAAGTCTGGAAAACCTTGAGCCAGATTAACAGCTTCATTCTGGTCGTTTATTCTGGTCATTTCCCTAATTAGGGACTCGGAAAACGCGGCTACTCTCGTTGAGGTATAAGACATGAGAATTCAGTCCTTATGTGGTCAGCTGTCTAAGGGTATCATTAAGCATCAAGAGTTAGCTAGCTATATTTCGGCTAAAAAGGTTTCAATGGTTTTATCTAAGGTACGGGATTTGTCAATTGTCTCTGCTCTCTCATCAGCTAATGACGTCCTACCCAACAAACTGTAGATCTTAGACGAACCCTGATGAAAGCATGGAGTTAATCCCAGTTTTTCATAGGTGGCAGCTATTTCATCCATTTCACCCACCCACCTTAGTGTTTTTGATGGAAGAGAAGGTATAGAGGAATGCATTTGTGCTAAAATTGCCGCTTGGCTAAACTCAAGTTCCTCTAAAAACACTTCGGTCAATTCCATTTTTGAGGCAGCAGCTAGTACTGCTATGTGCAGGGCAGACGTAGCTTTAGTCATCCCGGCATAGCACATCTTTATACCTGATGCTTTTCCGATTTCAGGGCCTAAGGATTTAACTATTATGCCCTTACCATCTAGTTGTTCCATAGGACCAACGTCGGGCCCGGAAACATAAAATCGTGGCATGGAATTCTTCTTTGGAACTCCTCCTATAATGGACCCATCAATATAGTTGCTGCCAACATCAGAAATGATTTTACCTACCTTTCGGCTAGTTTCAGGTGATATAGCGTTGCAATCTGCGTAGTGCGCAGTCTTTCCTGACCGTTTTAAGGCTTGACTAATACTATAGGCTAAGGTTATAGCTTCTGACGGGACAATTATTGATAGTATTAAGTCAGCCTGATCCACTAGAATTTCTAAGCTATCAATATTCCTGAAACCAGTTTTATTCGCAAGCTTGCGCGTTCGAATACTCCGATCTTTAACATAGGTAATTATTTCATAACCATGCTCTCTTAATACTCTTCCAACTCCATGGCCCATGTCCCCTGGGCTTAGGATAGCTATGGTTTGCAATCTCATTCTTTCTCCTCAGTATTATAAGATCTTTCGATGCATTCGTTAACAACATCCCTTATAAAGTAAACATACCCTAGCCAGGTCTAATAATGTTTATCCCAGCACGGATATGAAAACACCAGCAATTACAGCTGAACCAATAACCCCTGCTACATTAGGACCCATGGCATGTGGCAACAAAAAGTTCGATGAATCTTCTTTCTGGCCTTCAATATGTGAAATCCGGGCAGCCATCGGCACTGCCGACACACCTGCGGATCCGATGAGAGGATTTATTTTTTCCTTTATAAATATATTCATGATCTTAGCAAAGATTATCCCGCTCATGCTCCCTACCACAAAAGCACCTAGCCCTAACCCAAGAATAGCTAAGGTGTCCAGATCAAACATTCGTTGAGCAGTAAGTTGGGTCCCAACCGTCAACATTAAAAAAACTGTGGCAACATTAAGGAGCTCATTTGACACAGAATTGAACAGGCGCGGCACAACCTCACTTTCTTTGAACAGATTCCCAATCATAAACATTCCAATCAGGGCTGCAGATTCCGGTACCAACAGAATAATGATAACCATTGCGGTCATAGGAAACATAATTTTTTCAACCTTAGAAACAGTTCTCAACGGTCTCATAACTATGGATCGTTCATTTTTTGTAGTGAGTAGCCTCATCAAAGGAGGTTGTATAAAAACCACACTTGCCATGTAAGAATATGCAGTCACAGCGGTAATGCCGAGCAGCTCTGGGGCTAACCTTGCCGAAGTAAATATAGTAGTAGGTCCATCTGCTCCTCCAATTATCCCGATAGAGGCGGCTTCAAACAAATCGAACCTACCGGTAGCCAATGAAGCCCAAAATGCTACAAATATTCCCATTTGAGCAGCCACGCCTAAAAGCAGTGTCTTAGGATTAGCTATTATAGGCCCGAAATCCGTTAATGCTCCTAGACCTAAGAATATAATAGGTGGGAGAATATTCCATTGAGACAAAGTGAAGTGAAAGATAAGTCCAAATATTCCAGAGCTTTGGATTTCGTTGCTATTTCCGTAATTCGCTAATCCAGTCAGCGGTAGATTTGCAAGAATAATCCCCAAGCCAATTGGCAAAAGAACGTATGGTTCATTCTTTCGTGATACAGCAAACCAAATGAACCCAAGGCCGACTAGCATAAGCATAACGTTACGCCAATCCAAATTAGCCAACCCCGTCTCGCTGATGAATTCCTGCAGCTCTTGCATCGTCAGTCAGCCTCATTTTGTCTGTCTTCGTCATTCAAGACTAGGCTCAATCCAATTGCAGCGGCAAGTGCTTTATCAGTAGTGGGGTCCTGCTGATGGGTCTGGTCCTTAACAAGAAGTTCTACACACTTCCTGATTATCAATATTAGTGCAATTAGTGAAACTAAAACAGTAAAAGCCGTCCCTAGGGCAATCATTGTCAAAGTTCCGACCAGACCAACGTCGATGTTATTAAATGTAGTTAAGGATAAGAAGCTCATTTTCGATACTCTGAAATTCTAACCCACCTTCGTATAGGAAACCAGTGACCCCCTAGCCCATCTCTTAGCTAGTATCTATAATATCCTTTTGGACAGAACACTGGAGTCATCGAATGACAATCAAAATTGATTTTAACGCCGATATGGGTGAGAGTTTCGGGACGTATAAATTAGGTTTCGATGAAGAGTTAATCAAATATATATCGTCTGCCAACATAGCATGCGGATTCCATGCCGGCGATCCGACCTGGATGCGACATACGGTAAACATCGCCGAAGCGCATGGGGTAGGGATAGGAGCTCAACCAAGTTTCCCAGACTTGGGAGGATTCGGGAGACGCAAAATGTTTCTATCTCCAGAAGAAGTCAGGAATGACCTGACCTACCAAATTGGGGCTTTAACTGCTTTTACTAAGAATAAAGTCCTGCAACATGTTAAACCCCACGGAGCTTTATATAACATGGCGGTTGAAGATGAAACTTTAGCCAAAGCTATCTGCCAAGCAGTAAAAGATATAGACCCAAATTTGATCTTGGTTGTATTGGCAGGATCTAAATGGATTGAAATTGCGAAAAGCTTCGACTTGCGAGTAGCTCGAGAAGCGTTTGCAGACCGAACTCTAACAAACAAGGGGACGCTAACCCCGAGAAGTGAAAAAGGATCTGTTTTACATGACATAGACGAGGTCGTCAATCGCAGTATAAGACTCGTGACGGAAGGTAAGGTAAAAGCCATAACTGGTGAAGATCTGAACATAGAAGCAGATAGCTTATGTTTACATGGCGATACTCCAGGCGCGATTGAAATGGCCCAGGCAGTGAAAGCAGGTCTCGAAGCACACAAGGTAAAAATCGTCCCAGTCGCCAACTTGGTTTAAGCAATGGGCAACTTGCCTCAAATAATTCAATCAGGGGATCGCTCTGTTTCGGTTGAATTCGAGAATATAATCTCCCCCGAAGTTAATAGAAAAGTCCGGTGGCTATCGCATCTTTTAGGGGAAAAACAGTTTTCGTGGGTAACAGACATGGTGCCATCATACAGATCCCTCCTGGTTTGCTACGATCCACAGCTAATTTCCCGATCGGATATTGAAAGCCGATTACTAGAGTTATGTAAAGTTCACCCAAGAATCAATACTGAGCTAAGTCGAATAATAGAAATTCCTACAATGTATGGCGAAAGTCGAGGTCCAGACCTAGAATTCGTAGCCAATTACCATGGCGTAGATGTCAAAACCATCATTGATATCCACTCCCGTCCAATATATCAAATCTATATGCTAGGTTTCTCCCCTGGGTTTCCCTATCTTGGTGGGATGCCAGAAAGCATTGCCACACCTAGGTTAGATTCACCCCGGAAACAAGTTCCCGCAGGATCTGTGGGTATTGCAAACGAACAGACTGGGATTTATCCAAATATTTCCCCAGGGGGCTGGAGAATCATAGGACAAACTCCTCTCATATTGTTCGACCAAAACCGCTTGCCCCCAGCCCTTTTTACCGCTGGAGATAGACTCAAGTTTATTCCAATAGATGAACATGAATTCCTCGACATATCCAGACTAGTGTCCTCCGGAAAATATAATGTAGTTACGGACTCTACCTAGCCATGACACCAACTATCGAAGTTATAGACGGCGGGTTTCTTACGACAGTACAAGACTTGGGACGCCAGGGATATCAAAGATTTGGTGTGCCAGTTTCTGGAACAATGGACCAATATTCGATGAGGATAGCCAATCTTCTCGTTGGAAATGACGAGGGCAGCGCGGTCCTAGAAATTACCATGTTAGGACCTACGTTGATGTTTTTGTCTAAATCTCGTGTGGCTCTAGCCGGGGCTGATTTGGGAGCAGAAATAGACGGAAATCCGCTAGGTTCATGGCGTTCAGTGGATATAGCCAAAGGTTCTACGCTCAGTTTCTCAGGACGGATGTCAGGAGTTAGAGCATATCTTGCAATATCTTCTGGATTAGACGTTCCTGAGACTATGGGGAGCCGTTCAACATCAATTCGGGAAAGTATAGGAGGGATCCAAGGCAGGTCCCTACTAAAAGGGGACTTCCTGACAGCGTTCCATTCAATCTCAGATTTACCTTTAATCTCTGTTCCCAAACACCACATTTATACTTATTCTGATAAACAGCGAGTGAGAGTTATCCTGGGTCCACAGCAAGAAAACTTTACGAAACAGGGCATCAGTACCTTATTATCTGGATCGTACGAGATAAGCAACGACTGTAATAGAATAGGAATCAGGTTAGTGGGCCCAAAACTCTCACACAAATCGGGTGCGGATATCATTTCGGACGGGACTTCATTCGGCTCAATCCAGGTCCCCGGAGATGGTATACCCTTAATTCTAATGGCAGACAGAGGCACAACTGGTGGCTACGCAAAGATAGCAACTGTGATTACTCCTGATCTTTGGAAATTGTCCCAAAGTCTACCTGGGAACACTCTTACCTTCGAATCCGTTACGGTAGAGTCAGCAGTGGCCATTAACAGAGAGCGGGAGACAGAACTTAGCAATCTAAAGGCATTAGTAGCGCGTACTGGTCAGCGTCAGCTACCCTCACCGCGGATTCTAGTAAACGGTCAATCTTATTTAGTCGAAGACAGTTCAGGAAATGTTATAGCTAAACCGACGGAGTTGACCGGTGAATTCCTCGCTAGAAAACATCACCTGCTTGTCACATCCAATGCTGTATCTTACAACTTTTCTGTAGAACTTCAGGTTCCATTTTGTGACACGGGACCCTCATAACAGGAAAATCCAAGGGATGGTTTATTGACCCAATACTGAACCGGGCGTAAACTACCTTCCAAGACAAACAATCAGCAACAAGTCCGATTTCTGGTTGTTAAAACAATATGTTAGAACAGTTCCATATCAATGAAAACGATGCTGTCAGGATTGATCATAGACGGCTTTATAAAATATTAGTGGACATCTTTGTTCATTTGGGTTGTCCGGCTAAGGACGCAGCACAAGCTGCTGACGTTTTAGTTACAACCGATCTACGAGGAGTAGAAAGCCATGGGATAGGAGGTCAATTCCAGACATATATCAAAGAATATCAATCAGGTGTAACTAATCCAAAACCCAAACCCAAAATAGTGAGAGAAACCCTAGCCACCGCAAACATAGATTCGGATAGAGGACTAGGAATAATTGTGGCACCTAGAGCAATGGACCTCGCAATAGAAAAAGCAAAACAATACGGAGTTGGAGTAGTAACCATTCATAACGGACGACATATGGGCATGTGCGCATACACCGCAATGAAGGCACTTGACCACGATATGATTGGAGTAGCAATGACCTCAGCTGGACCAACAGTCATACCAACCTTTGGTGCCGTACCGAGGTTAGGAACTAACCCGATTTGTCTAGCGGCCCCAGCCTACAAAGAGTCTCCATTCGTATATGATGGTGCGACTAGTGCCATCGCTGGCAACAAGATCAAAATAGCGAAAAGGTTAGGGAGCAAACTAATGGGAGGGTGGATCCCAGATTATGATGGAACTCCCATAATGAACGATATAGACCCGCCAAACTGGCCACACCCAGCGTTACTTCCACTCGGCAGCACCCGAGAGATGGGATCCCATAAAGGCTATGGTTTGGGATGCGTAGTCAGTATTTTAACCGGAATCTTATCAGGAGGAGGGTTTGACTCTTTTCCAGGAAGACCTTACTACTACCACATGGTAGCAGCCTATAGCATAGAGAGTTTCAACAACAAACATGACTTCAAGATCATGATGGATGATTTTATAACTTCTCTTAAAACCACACCTCCAGCCCCGGGTTGCGAGAGAGTCATGGTTCCAGGACAACCCGAAGAAGAGACGCGAATAGAGCGCGAAAAATACGGAATACCAGTACATAAAGAAGTAGTTAAATGGCTAGGAGAACTGTGCTCTGAATTCGGATTATCTTTTAATCTAAACTAGAGATGACAACAGGTCATTATGACATTGCAATAGTTGGTGCAGGAATAATCGGCCTATCTACGGCTAGATTCATGACCAAGGATTTCCCCAGACTAAAGATCGCAGTTCTAGAGAAAGAGCCTGGTATAGCCCAACATCAAACCGGACACAACAGTGGCGTTATACACTCAGGTATTTATTACAAACCGGGTTCACAGAAAGCAAAATTTTGTGCGGCAGGCGTTGAGACGATCAAAGCATATTGTAATGAAAAGGGCATACCGATTAATGAATGTGGCAAAGTCATCGTTGCAACCAATACTAAACAATTCGAATCCTTAGAACAGCTTTATAAAAGAGGGGTTGCCAACGGAGTCCCTAACCTGAAAGTCATAGGCCCGGAGGAATTAAGGGAAATCGAGCCACACGTCTCTGGAATAAAGGCGATACACGCACCCCATACGGCTATAGTATCATTCGAACGCATCTCAGAAGAATATGCGAAAGATATTCGGGCTTTTGGTGGCAACATTCTCCTTGGACATAAAGTTATGGACATCACTAGAACTGAAAACACTTTGTCCATAGAAACTTCAAAAGGCATTATTCAAGCAAAGTACATAATAAACTGTGGTGGCCTGCATGCGGATAAAATTGCGAATATGTTAGGCGAGTCTTCACAAATCCGGATTGTTCCATTCAGAGGAGAATATTATATTCTAGGATCTACTAGCAAACACTTAGTACGAGGGCTTATATATCCCGTTCCAGACCCGCGATTTCCATTTTTAGGAGTGCACTATACCAAGCGTATAACAGGTGAAATCGAAGCCGGCCCCAACGCAGTTTTGGCATGGGCAAGAGAGGGTTATTCTAAAACAGATGTAAACTTTTTAGAAACGATCAATAATCTGACATTTCCTGGTTTTTGGAGAATGGCATATAAAAATTGGCGAGCGGGAGTAGGTGAATTACACCGATCCTACATCAAATCTGTATTCGTGCGTGACCTTCAACGTCTAATACCCAACATAACTAGTGCCGACATCAACCCAGGGGGCTCTGGAGTTAGAGCACAAGCGATAAATCACACTGGAACACTATTGGACGATTTCAGTATTGTGGAATCAAATCGAGCTATACACGTATTAAATGCCCCATCACCAGGCGCAACATCATCACTAGCCATTGGCAAAACGATTGCAAACATCGCAAACAAAAATTTTTGTTTGTCTTAGCGGAATTTCGGGGCAACTTTTCGGGCAAATAATTCCATGGATTTCTCAACCTTCCCTCTAGCTAGTCCGTATGGAGTCATTCCCAAAATCATGTTCCTGACTCCTGCATCCCTATGTTCTCCTATCTGTTCTGCGATCGACTGCGGTGAACCGCACATTAGATAGTGGGAAGGGTCGGAACCCGTAGCCGGAGGTAAAGGCAAATCTTCATGATATTCTTTAGGATTAAACTTATATCGTGCTTCAGAAATATGTTCTCTTTCTAGTTGAAATGCCTCTATTCCCTCTTCCTCAGCCTGAGCTGTAGTTTCGGCAACGTAGACACTTTTACGGACCCAGGTATTCTCAAAAAACCGTTTTATGACCATTTCGCTAAGGGATTCCTCACGCATAATCTTCATCGCTAGGGTCAATCGGCTACGGTATTCCTCTGGTTTTTCTATTCCCATCAAAACGGGTCTTCCTATTTTTGCCATTTCACGTAGCGAATCAACTCCAAGACATGCCCGAATCAGCGGAGGATGTGGTTTTTGATACGTCATTGGGCGCATCAAGGGAAATTTAACTTTCCAATATTTACCATTAAAATCCAGGTCTTTATCTGTCCAAGATCGTAATAACAGTTCTTCTGCTTCCATCATCCTCTCTCTACCTTCACTTACTGTAACCCCAAAACCCATATATTCGTAAGCGTTATAGGCTGATCCCCTCCCAGTTCCTACAATCAATCTACCATGGGACAAATTATCCAAAAGAGCTGTTTGAGCTGCTAATTTTACTGGATGATGGAATGCCATTTGAACCACAGCTAACCCTATGGTAATGTGCTTTGTGAGTGTTGCAACAGCCGCACCAAAAACCAATGGATCCGCATAGACAGTGTCACCCGCAAAATAATGTTCTGTAAGCCATATCGCATCGAACCCCAATTTTTCTGCCAACTGGGCCTGCCTTAGAGTGTTATCAATGATTAGACTATCTAAATCAGGACTGGGGCTGACTTGAAGGATAAACGTGCCAAACTTCATCGCATCAGCTTATACTAATTATTGCGCCTTAGACAATCCAAGGCTATTGACTTGCTAGGAAACCAGAGAGAAAATTGCTGACATACCTGAGTTCAAGGAACTTCTATGATAGATTTAACAAACGACGAAGTAAGATCGCTCGGAAAAGCTGCAGGAATAGAATTGCAAGAACCTCACTTAACTGAAGTCACATATAATCTCAACGCTCTAAGAGAACTATTAGACCAAATAGATCCAGAAGAGCTAGCAGGAATTGAACCACTGCCCATCATTCATCCATACGAATTGGAGGAAATGTTGGACCCGGACAATGGATAGCTCAGACTTACCATTCCAAACAATAGTAACATTGAGTTCCATGATTAACTCTCGGGAGATCTCTCCTATTGAGGTGACCTCAGCATTTCTAGAGAGAATCTCGATGGTGGACCCCCAAATCAACTCATATATTACCGTTTGTGCTGACCAAGCAATGGCCACCGCTAAAGTTTCGGAAGAACTTTTAACTCGGAATAAATACCTCGGTCCATTACACGGAATCCCATATGCCATTAAAGATCAATTTTGGGCTAAAGGCATGCCAACCACGGCTGGCTCAAAGGTTATGACGAATGTTTTGGCACCGGAAGATTCCACTGTCGTTGCGAAAATGAATTCAGCTGGGACCATCCTGTTAGGCAAACTTAACTTAAGCGAGTTTGCTACAGGAAACAGCATAGTTCACCCGTGGGGCACACCTAGGAACCCATGGGATCTTGATAGGAACCCGGGAACGTCAAGCAGCGGCTCTGGGGCAGCTACAGCATCGTTTCTTTGCACAGCTTCTATCGGCGAAGACACAGGAGGATCCATTAGAGGACCCGCAAACAATTGCAATCTAGTAGGATTAAGACCGACCTACGGACTGGTTAGCCGCTACGGCATGCTCGGCGCATCTTGGTCCAACGATATCGGTGGACCCATAGCACGTACTGCTGAAGATGCCGCATTAATACTCCAAGCCATTGCAGGACGAGATCCAAAGGACCCCTACACAAGTAATCGAACTCCCCCCGATTATTTTACACAACTAAAAGTTAACACCAGTGGAATGACTATCGGAATCATCAAAGAAGCTATGGACGCATCATTCGTAACCGATGAGGTAAAGGATATAACCAAACAGACATTGTCTAAGTTTGTCGACCTAGGGTTTTCGGTTACTCAGGTATCCATTCCCTTACTAAAATACACAGCCGCACTAAATCGGATTTTTATTGAAGTCGAGGCTAGTCACATGCACCGACGGAACCTTAAAAGTCAGTCCCACAAATATGATCATAACGTTAGAACTGACTTTTTCACGGGCTTGGTACTCCCAGCACAATTATATTACAAAGCGCAACAGATTAGAGAGTTAATACGCGCCCAAGTCCGTGAAGCACTGGATAAAGTAGATGTCCTTGCCTTACCTGGCTGTTCGGACGTACCACCACTTATAGATCATCAAATTGGTATAAACAGCAAAGAACACGCAATAGAAAGGATGACAGGACGCAGGACTTTAAATGGAACATTCAATTTGGCTAGCATCCCTGCCCTAACATTCCCTTCCGGTTTCGGCACATCGACAGGTAGAAAACTGCCAGTAGGTTTTCAGATTGCAGGTAAACCATTTTCTGATGGACTATTGTTGAGCATTTGCCACTCGTACCAACAAGTGACCAATTGGCACAAAGAAAAACCTCCTATTTGATAAGAAGAGTGTCTGGGGTTAGAATCCCTTCGTCCACTCCATTATCTAGGCACGAATTAGCCTTATGATGGACGATGTCCGATTGGGGTATCACAGACGGAGTCGCATGAAAACAAAGAAGACTGATTGGTTATTAGCTCAGGGATATAGACTGAGCCGGCTTCCATTTAAAGTTACCTGGTATACGGTAGACAAAGACTCAGGTAAAGAGCGTGAATTTATAAGCCGTAGCGATGATTACAATCTCGATCTTTATCGGCGTAAGGGGTACGTTCTAGATAGGAAGTATCTTGATCCGCAGCTATGGAACGAGCTGGAATATGGGGTAAAACTTCCTGTAGTAGACGTACAGCAGCCTAAACATCTAGGTAGGACACTAAGGCTAGCCAAGGCTATTAAAGTGGTTGTAGGAGAGCAGGATTTCTGGCAAGGAACTGCATCGCAGTTGTTGGCCCTTATCGGCCCTGGTAAACGTGGTATTCCAAAGGATGCTGCTAGTTTATCTACCAAGATTATGAAGCCCCGGGTTACTGCTGCCTTAAAGGCTTATGGCCTAACTGTTCAACGCAAACGTACTCCAACCAAACGTCTACTTAGTATTACTAGTAATACCAAGGGATAGCGGCGCATATGGGGAGACAAGGATATATAATTTATCGGTACGTGGGAACGTGAGAGGACATACTGGAACACCCACCCTCCTATTTTGCATGCTGGGGGGTCAAGGGTTCGATTCCCTTCAGCTCCACCATATACTTTTAGGCACGTATTCAGGGGTTTTCCTGTAATCTGTCCAAGTCCGGTGGAACAAAACAATCTGGCAATAACAACAGTTTGTCTTCGGTTTGTTTTGTTGATAGAGGATTGTTGTTGTTGGCGTCCAGAACATTCACAACCCTAACGGCTACTGCCCTTTGCTGACCCAGTGACCTTCGTATCCCTACCATAGATATCAACTTCGACGACACTGCATCGTACTTGTCGGTTGCCCCTTTCTTTCCAACCCTCTTCTAAAGGGTAGATGATGTTGACATCGTATCTCGAAATCTCAGGTTCAATACCAACAAACGCTTCAAATCTAGCCCGACAACCTGCTCTAGCTTTCTCCCAGACATAGTCATCACCCTTCCAGCTAGAGTCTGTCAATTCGAAGACTGCGTAGACCTCATCATAGTGAGGTTCGTCACAGCTCGCCGGTTCGATTTCGATGTCTGTGATTTTGCCCCCAATTGGTGAAGGCGCGTTATAGCAATGCCCAACTTTGAGAGAGGACACACTCCCTTCGCAAGCCGCTAGTACGACAACGCCAATCACCAAAGTTACCAGTAACGTTAAAATCCGTCTCATAAGTCCTCTCACCATTCTTCCGCTTCTTCCCCATTGCTGTTCCCGCTCAACATATAACGAATTAGGATGACTATTACAAGTCCTGTGAGGATGCCTCTTACCCACCCCGGAAGAAACGCTACGAGTGCGCCTATCAATCCGAATAGATCCAGACCCACCTGATGCAATAATCCCACCACAGTCCAGGCAACCAGAGCTATAAGCAACAAGCGTATAATTTTACCCATCACCATCATGATCTCCTTTTAAATGTTTTCATTAAGGTTCGAAAAGATACGGGAAGTCCCCTTCTTCCCATGCATCAAAGTTTTCTTTTGATGCATACGGTGACTTCGGTTCATAGCTTCCACCGCAGCGGCCATGGTCATAATGCATATGGTCGACACCCGAGGGGTATTTCTCTGTGGAATGGCGCTTCTCCACCGTCGCACATGCATGAAGCAAGACAACCTCCTTGGCAAGCGACTTTACTCTACGCTCCAGCCTTTCGATTTGTTCTTGCTGATCCGGGTCAACATCATAGGAAAAGCCCACTAGCTTATCCGAGCTTTCACAACCCCCCAACACCAGTACTAGCATTGCCGACAGTAGGAATGTGTATAGTATTTTCTTCATGATTTACTCATTTAAGTGGACTAATTCTTTTTAAGGCTGTAGCCGGTTACTTCAGCTGACCAGTATTACTAGTAATTAGATTCAAGAGTTCTTTTTACCATCAAGTACCCTCCGTCAATTACCAACTCAGACCCAATTTAGCGACGAGCACCGATGGCATCCGGTAATTCATTGACCATGGCACGAATGTGTTCGATGGTGGTGCCGCAACAACCGCCTATGATCTGGACGCCTCCCTCAACCCAATCGCGACAATGCTCAGCGAAAACAGCCGGTTCTACTGAATGACCAACTCCCCTTCTGATTTGGGACGAAGTTTCCGGGTATGCCATGACTGGGCCGTGCCAACGTTCAACTAGAGCGTTAAGTCCTGGATCCATCGTCTCTATGGCGCTGTGCATGATGCCCATAACCTGGGGCTTGAAAGACATCATTGCCTCGATCAGCGGGGCAAAGGATTTGGCTTCTTGCTTTACGTCACCAGGAGCAAACCTATCGGCTGGTTCCTCCATATACTTGTTCCAAGCACCAACGCTTCCATCAGCAAGTAGTGAGCAGCTAGTACCGATCCATACAGGCAATCCCGTTTCAACGGCCGCCGCGACTGCCCGACTCGCGCGATCTATATCGAACATCATCTCCATCACTATCAAGTCTACGCCAGCTGTTGCCAGTGTTTCAGCCATCTCACGATAATTCTCAATTTCCTCTGCCGGTGTCGGAAAAAATCTCGGATCCGGACTGACAGTGCCAGGAATCCAGGCTACGGTATTCGACATTGAACCAGCGACTGCAATCGGTCGGTGAGGTGCCACATTGTTCACTGCTTCGCGTGCCAGTTCCACTGCCATTGTGGTAATGCTGACTGCTTCATCAGCAAGGCCTGCGCCCGCCAAAACGTGGCGATTAGTTGCAAAAGTATTGGCCGTGACAACATCAGCACCGGCACGAATGTACTCTTCGTGGACTCGACGCACCGCCTCAGGGTGGGTCTTGTTGGCAACACCACACCAGGCCGCGGAATCCATCGCACCTCCCAGTCTAGCGATCTCGCTTCCGATCGCTCCATCCAAAATAATGATTTCCTGTTTGCTTAGTTTGTTGTCGAGAATCATATTCAGTCCTTTCTAAGTATTTTTACTGAGGGTGTTCCTTATTCTACTTTTGGGGTATGGGAAAGTCATTATTTTCTCATAGGGTCTCCAAGAAGACACATCTCTGCCCTTGTAACTATACATCTGTTCTCATAATTAGTTCCCTTCAGTAGGCTTGGTTTTTGCTAGGCTCCCAAACAATCCCTGTTGCCTCTAATCTTCGAATACGCTCTTCTGTTAGTTTGCCCTTTTTGTATGCTGTCCGCTGGGAACTAATCCAAGCCCCAAGGTTAAGCCCATTATCTGTCTTGTACGCCTGAGGAACTTGGCGAGCATCATTAGCTTTGTAATACTGAAAATGCTTGTAGCTTTCTTCCCAAGAAGAGGGTATTACTCAGTAATACAAAGGAAGGAAGGCGTCCATCGGAGTGGGAGTACTCATCTCTGGTGGCATAGGCTTCCTTGTCGCCATTTTTATGAGCGAACCTTGGCATTCTTATATAGGCATGCTTATTGGTTTTGGTATCGGTGGGGGTGCTTGTTCATGGTGGCTTATAAGCCTTAGAATAAGAAGATGAATTTCCTTCCCACTCTTGCAGCTGTTATTTTTGGTGCAATGCTTGGATTAGCAATCTGCAAGTTGCTTTAAGGGCTAACCACTCAGTTCTTGTATCTGGCAGATTAACGGCGGTTCGAATCCCATCTCCCGCTCCATTTCTTTAGGCACGAAATAGCCTGAGAATGGAGCATCTCCCTAGTTTCTGTCGGGGCTTGTACACCAATTGGAGGCTGATCCATTCAATAGGCATCTGTAGTAATATGACTGTGTGAAGATCAAGTCCATACCACTACTTCTCCTTTGCACGGTAGTCATGTTGCTGGTGGCTTGTGGTGATACTGGGCCTTCAGCTACACCTGACCTTGAGGCTAGGTCGACACCTTTGCATGTCCCAACTCCAACTCCCATTATTCTATGTGCACCAGCATCTTACTGCGTTTCGAAAGGTCAAACCTATCTAGATACTGATGCGGCAAAAGCTATGGAATATTTTGACGAGGCGATTCGTCTTGATCCTAACGATGCCGGTGCTTATCCCAGCAGAGGCCTAGCATACGCCACCTTAGGTCAATACGAGAAGGCAATTGAAGACCTTACCGAAGCCATTCGGCTTAATCCTAATGCTTTTATTTATGGAAGTAGAGGTCTTGCACACGCCACCTTAGGTCAATACGAGAAGGCAATTGAAGACTATACCGAAGCCATACGGCTTGATCCTAATTTTGCACACTTTTATTTCGTCAGAGGTCTTGTATACGCCGACTTAGGTCAATACGAGAAGGCACTGCAGGACTACCATGAAGCCATACGGCTTGATCCTGGGAACGAAGTGGCTATTAAAAACAGAAATTTGATCATATCAAATTGACAATTTAGGAGGGTATCCCAAAGGATGCTGCTAGTTTAGCTACCAAGATTATGAAGCCCCACGTCACCGCTGCTCTAAAGTCCTACGGCATAGATGTTGTCCGCCGTCGGACAAATGGCAAACGGTTACTTGAACTGACGAATTATACTAATCTTACTACCCGATAATATCTAGCAGACACAAAATTCTTCAGACATTAACCCTAAACCAGCCCAGAACCTAAGGCAATCCCAATAGCTACTAACATAATCCCAACAACTCGCCTGATAACTTTCATTGTTACTTGCTTTAAAAATTTTGAGCTAGCATAAGTACCGACGAAAGCTGCAAGTGTAGCGACCCCAACTAAGGCAAAACTCTTACCTCCAGAAACGTCAGTGAAATCTGCAGAAAAGAAAGCAACTCCATAAACCATGAGTCTCGATACATCTACCATGAAAGCACAAACCGCAACTGTCCCAACAAATGCAGATGTCTCAAGCCCAGTCTTAGCGAGCACTGCCGACCTTAAGGCGCCTTGATGCCCAGATAAACCGCCAAAAAAGCCCGACAAAGCACCGCCATAAGGCACCCAACTCTGTGGGAATTCTAATTGCCTAAGCCTTGGTATCAATTCAAATGCTGCAAACGCTAGTATCAATCCAGAGATAACCAGCTTAATCGTTGTAATATCAAACTCTCTTTCACCAATGTTATAGGTATGTAATGGTGTGACGTCTAACACCCGTACCAACAGAAAAGCCCCTGGAATAGCAAATATAGCAGCAGGTAATCCGAAAGCTAATACAATCTTCCAATCAGCACCTTTACCCACAACTAGAACTTTAAAAACATTATTTGCGAGGTGAACTACAGCAGTGGAAGCAACTGCTATTGGTATAGGGAAAAACAAGGCAAACACCGGCATCAACAATGTGCCTAAACCAAATCCGGAATAGAGGGCCAACCCAGACACTAAAAAAGCAGCAATGGCAACTATAAAGTAATCCATATTGCTGAGTATACATAGAAGAATCCAACCAACACAAATCGTGGTGAAGGGGGTCGAAGGTTCAAATCCTTTCGCCCCGACCCTTATTTAGGCATAATATAAACCAAAGGCCTTGCCAGAGAAAAAAGTTTATTGTGGATTTGCAATGACCCCTAATACAGTGAGCATTACACCAACGGACTGAACCCTCGAAAGCCTCTCTTTCAAGAAAAGCTAGGCCGTAAGGTGTCGATATTATGTTAACCATGTGTGCCCAATTGAACCTATGACGTTATGAATAGTGCCACTACTAATTGGACATAGTTAGACTTAATTAAAAAGGAGTTTCGGATACTCAATCAGATATAATAGTTTATGAATGGGCCGCGCTTGCTGCAGAATTTGATGCAAACGGAATCGCAGCTACGAGCAAGTACGTGGATCAAACAATATTTCTTTAATGAATTTTCTGGAGAATTGAATTGACAACTTATCACATTACGCACAGTCATACATATGAAAACTGTTATGGTCCTCCCCAGCAAGACGAAGAAACAATGTCGTTGTGGCAACAGATTGGCAAGAAAGCTAAAGAAAACAACGTTGATATAAAGTTTTTCAAAATGAATCCATCTGAACATGTTTCTTTCATATTATTGGAAGCTACTGATTACGCTGATGTAGAAAAAACAATAGGACAATGCAAAAAAACCGGCGAATTTACGATAACGCCTGTGATCGATCAAATATTCTTTTAAAGGTTGAATAACTAACATTACTGAGTAATACCCAGGTGCCAAGTCGCAGACAAGGTCGCAATCCCTGACTATATTCTACCTAAGGCTTTCGCAAGCTATACCATCGTTATCACCATCTAATCTATGTGGATCTCTAGTGGGTCCTCCAGCAGCCTTGAAAAAGGATTGTGCTTCCGACCATATATTGAAATCTCCACAATCTCTATCAGGGCCAAGGGGATCGTATTTTGATTTATTACCTGTATTTACAGGAATGTTATCTTCTCCGCTACAAGCCCAAAGACCAACTTTATTTGATCTCGCTTGTTGTTCTAATTTTAGGTAATTGTTTTTGCGGGTACTTTGTCCTTCTATGTACACTCTTGCATGTCCTTCCTCAAGCAACATAACTCCAAAATCTTGGCCGTTGATCTCTATATAGGCAAGTAAACGGTGGTAGTAATCTCTTTCTTGAACTAGAGGATCCTGAACTAACTTAATAGTTTTGTTATTAAGGATATCTCTAGCATATTGTGTGGCAGCATCACCTCGGTTATCTAAACAATCTAGGTCAGTAATATTTCCATATTCACTTGACTGGTTGGGCGAGAAAGTTTCGGGAGTGTCCACACCTATTATTCGCACCCTGTCTGATTGCCCAGATTCAAATTCCACTTCAATTGTGTCTCCATCTATTATCCGAGTAACAGTAGCTTTTAGTCCTATTGGCTCGAGTTTTTGTACAGGAGTAGGAGTAGAAGTTGGTAAAGGTGCAGCCAAAGAAGCTTTAGCTAATTCAACTCTTGCTTCTACAGTGGCATCAATGTCAGCGTCACTCATCCCACCACCACATGCAGTGGATAGCATCAGAGCTATAAGTAACGGCACCATCAGCATTGATCTCATGGCAGGATAATATATCTGACAGGAAATACGGTCAATAAATAAGGTTGTTAATGATTGTGGTTTGTTGGAATCGGTTTATGATGGGAAATTGGGCTTAAGAATTATAGTTATGGGTATGTCGGCAACCGTGACAGAACTTTAAAAATAAAAAGGAGTTTTATAGTGTGGCCTTCTTAATATATAGGAGGCATCATGGAGAAGAGAGTTAGAGGGAGTAGGTTTTAAGCGGAAGTCTTAAATCACTAACTCACCTTCATGAACTCGCAACCACTGTCTACAACTATCATAATCTGGAATTTCTGTTTTGACAGATCTCCAATAGGTTGGTGAGTGGTTAAGATGCTTTAGATGACAGAGTTCATGAACCACCACATAATCAACGATGTAATGCGGTGCCATAATAATTTTCCAATTATACGTAATAGCTCCCTTAGCGGAACATGATCCCCATCGTGACTTATAATCCCCTACAGAGATTAAATTAGGTGAGACACCCATAATTTCACAATATCGTTTAGTTGTATCTGTTAGTCGGATCAATGCGCGAGTCTCATACCATTGGACTAATGAATCGCGAATATCTTTTTCCTTCGACACTCCTACTTCTAAATACCCACCTTTTAATTTAACGCCATGGTCATTCCCCCACATGACTTTGAGTCGGTAATTCCGTCCAAGGTAGGTAAAGTTCTCACCACTCACATATTCTTTTGGTTTAGGAAGAATTGCTTTTGATTGTTCTCGCAGTTTTTTGCGTATCCATGGTGTTCGTTTTTGAATAAGTGCCTCAACTCTTGCATCGGAGAGTTTCTCGGGAACAATTGCTCGAACTCCCCCTTTAATTATTTGAATTGATGCTGTCTTTCTTCTCTTGGTGCGAACCACCTCAACCGATAATCCCTCTGATGCATATGGGGGGTCGTACATGACTTTCTGCGTGTATGTGTTAAACCAAGGCTTAGGGGATGGTTTTTTCATAAGGCGATTCTAGCATATACAGTTAAAGCTGCATCGTCATGAACTCCGCCTACATTAATTGCACGCAATTGCACTCTATTAAAAAAAGTTTCGGACAATTCCGGCTCTAAAAAAAAAGATTGGTGTAGAATGTGTAGAATACAAAACCGTTGATTTTAGGAGGCCACCATGAGTATCACACTGGTTGCGAAAGTGAAAGTCGAAGATTATACGAAATTGGAAGCGACATTCGCCAATCGAGAGAGTGAGCGGGTAGCAGCTGGTCTTGAACTCAAGCTGTATCGGGATATGGACGATCCGAACGGTGCCGTTATTTCTGGAACTGTGCCGTCAAAGGAAGACTTCCTTGCATTTATGACTAGTCCTGAACAACAAGAGGCCATGAAGGAAGCGACGATTCAAGGCCCTCCTGACCTTACCTTTCTGGAAGGATAGGAGCCTCAATGGCTAGCAACACAACAATCCATGAAATTGAAGTTGAGGACAGAGAGTATCTGCGTCATGGCGATACTCCCCTACTGGCACGTCTCTTTAAACCCCGTGGCAAGGGGGCATTTCCAATCATGGTGGAAGTACATGGGGGGGCGTGGGTTAATGGAAATCGTTTTAACGGAGAAGAGGCCAATAAAGCACTTGCTAAGACTGGAGTGATTGTTGTGGCATTAGATTTCCGGGTGCCTCCGGAAGCACCCTATCCGACGTCGCTCGCCGATATCCACTATGGCATTCGTTGGTGTAAAACACATGCTGAGGAATGGAACGGCCAGGCGGATCGTATAGGAGCCATGGGTACTTCGAGCGGCGCACATCAAGCCATGTTATTAGGTATACAACATCAGAATTCTAGGTATGGAGCACTCTTATCTCCTCTATCCAACGTCCCAGTAGATGCGGCCCTAGGTTGCATTATCCTATGCTCTCCCGTGATAGATCCACTGGGACGCTATCACTATGCCAAAGGCTTAAGGGGAGATTGCACCCCACCTGAAGGATTTGCCGAGAGAGTTGTGCCAATGCACAACCAATATTGGCAGACTGAGGAGGCCATGGCTGAGGGTGATCCATTACGTATTCTCGACCGAGGAGATTACATCACACTACCCCCTGTTTTCCTACTAGCTCGAATGTACGAAGAATCCCATCCACTCCCAGATAGAGAGAAGTTTATCAAGAAATACACCGAAGCTGGAGGGCACCTAGATGTGACCATTTTTGAGGGAACGAATGATGGTTTGTTCAGCGATCCTAGCTCATCCATAGCAAAGAAAGCCCTTCAACAAATGCGTTCGTTCATCAACGAACACATAGAGTAAATCCTAAGTCGAGTATTACTGACTAATAACCAAGTACGGATTTTGTGCACCAATTGGGGGTCTGGGCTAGGTGTTTTCATGACCTTTTGCCTGGCGAAACGAACAGGGAGAGCTTAAACGCTATGGGGAAATTTAGTTTTCGGGGTGTTGGACAAAAGCTTCGTTGGTATGAACGACAACTTACTGGCGGTGTTGGGCGGCGGAGGGTGGTGTTGGGTGTCAAGTTGTTAGTGTTGGCGTTGTGGATTGTTTGGATGTTCTGGTTGACGTGGTCGTGGTTGTTTTAATAGGTTCGGGTATGGCTTGAGAATTGTAGTTAGTGTTATGTCGATAACCGTGACAGACCTATGGAAACAAAAAGGGGTTAGTGTGGCAGCAATTGGTGTCCATGGACATTAAAACAGCGATGATATAATTCCCTAAACCCCGTAGTTAGGAGGAGAGTTTAATGGTAAAAACAGCGATACAAGGAGGATGGGTTGTAGGATGGACCATAAACGGACACCAAATACTAGATGGGGGCATTGTTGTGTTCGAGGACGATCGTATTGTCTTCGTTGGCTTCCCGAGTGACCAGAATTGCCCCAAAGCTGAGAGAACTATAAATGCCCAAGGAATGCTCGTATCCCCTGGCCTAATTAATCTCCACTGTATCGCTAACCTTGATCTCCAGGTGTTACGTATGGATATGAGAGTTGGGGAAGGTTCGGGATATTCCAAGCCCTATTCTTGGGTTACGAATACTGATGCGCCACATATCCTGTCTGATGAAGACTTCCGAGTTAGCTCAAGATTTTGCGTTGCCACTCTTCTAAAAGGGGGCAGTACGACTTTTGCCGCAGTGACAACTGGAGCGACTAAACGATGGGAAGATCCATCAGTCGAACCGCATGCATTAGCAGAAGCCTCTGAAGAAATGGGTGCTCGGGCTTGGATTTCCCACCTGTATCGCGAAGTTTCTGATTACACCAATCCTGATGGCACAAGAGGTGAAATTTGGGACCGTCAAAAGGGGCAGGCTGGTTTAGATAACGCGATAAAACTTATCAAGCATCTCCAGGTCAAAGGAAATCCTCTAATCACGGGATTTCTATTTCCTTCTCGTGCTGATAAGTGCTCTGACGACCTTCTTAAAGAGACGATACACCAATCCAAAGTTTTGGGTGATGTTCATGTCCGAACTCATTTTTCGGAACACCTTCAAGAATTCCGTGACTTTAGAGCAAATAACCCTTCTCGGACTATGGTGGAATGGCTTGAAGATGTAGGATTCTTGGGCCCCCAAGTTTGTTTGACCCATGCTATCTATATTGGGGGGCACAGTGCCACTGGAGAAGCGCCTCGAGATGACCTGGAGATACTAGCACAAAGTCGTACGAGTGTATGTCATTGTCCGGTGGTGTTTGCTCGAGGAGGTTCTGCTCTTGAGACCTTTAGTCGTTACGTAAATGCAGGAATTAATATGGGAATAGGGACCGATACATTCCCTCCGGACTTATTGGAAGAAATGCGTGTGGGAGCTCTAATTAACAAGGTAATTGACCGTCAACGTTCTGTCGGTAGTGTCAGAGACTTCTACAATGCTGCGACAATTGGAGGAGCTAGATCTCTAGGTAGAGAGGATTTGGGAAGGTTGATTTCAGGAGCTACAGCCGATATCAGCATCTTTAACCTTTCTGATCTGGCTAGTGGTCCCATAGATGACCCAATAAGTAGTTTAATCCACTTTGCGGGCCAAAGAGAGTGCAAGACAGTGATAGTGGGAGGGGAAATTGTGGTAGAGGATGGTCAAGTTATAGGTATAGATGAAGAAAGGCTTAGCGGGCAAGCGCGCAAAAGCTGGAAACGCTACGTGAAGGGCCTTGTAGATTGGGATTACGCCGGGCGGGCAGCCGACATCGTATTCCCTACAGCGTTTCCAATCATTCGGAATAGGTAGGAATATTTTGTCTCCGACGGGCGACAAAGATGCCTGATCTCTCTATGAAAGCAAGATCTCTAGCTTTATAGCGTCTTTTTACATACTCAGCATGAGATCAGAATATAAATGCATCATGGCAGTCATCTTTGAGTGTGAAGGAAGGTGTTCATTGGAGTTGGAGGTTTGTATCTGAAAATGGGGTGAACATTTTCAGCTGACCCGTTCAGTAGACGCTTAGGGTAATATAGTGGCATGAAAAGGTCTAACGAGGATAGCAGCGTAGAACGGGGCGCAGAAGCTGGTGCAAGGGCTTCCGAAGTTGAAAGTTGGAAAAGGTCTATTCAAGAGTGCCGAGATGATGAGGGAGCTATAACAGAGGTGCTGGTGAAGCTACTGTTGGGGTGGAAACGAGGTCAAATCTCCAAACCAATTGTAGACAACGTACTCAGCTTCCGGCCGATGCTAATATCCTTGAGAAAGGCTTCTATGAGAGTGAAGAGACTCATGGGGGATTAGGTACAACGGGTGGGCCATAGGATATATCTTAGCCCTACTCCACAATAGTGTATTGAAAGTGATTAGACAGGAAATGATATTCCCTTCAGGGGAGAAAAGAGGATATGAAGGTTACGGTAACTGATAAGAGTAGCTTGTGTTTTTCCTGTCATTACGGGAACCACATTATTTCAGGAAAAGATTCATCCTTTCTCCAATGTCAGAAACATTTTGAAAACCAGAGGTATCCTAAATATCCCGTCCTTCCCATTTTTGCCTGTTCAGGATATAAAGTCTCGGTATAGCGGTGCCTTGCCCATGGCCACCAAGCCCATATCGCATTACTGAGTGATACCAAGGAAGGAAGTCGTTCTTATTTCATGGGCTTCGCGTGCCCAGATGCTAGCTCAAGTAAAATACACTTGTCGCACATGTTAACTCTGTCCTCTTGTCGGTTCCCAGCAGCATATACGCCTTATTGAGCAAGATGCTCCGTATATATGCAACAGATTTGCTTGAGTATATTTAGTCTTACTAATTAGGCTATACTGCCCCCAGAGGCAAACATGGAAATCAGACGCCATCACAACATGACTATGGATGCTGCGCTGCAGTTGTCCGATCAGATCCTACCAGGATACATAGAAAAGGCTGGTGATAACGTCTCGAATATAGAACAGCAATGGGATGGTAACGTGTTGCGCTTCGCCTTCCAGGCTCATGGCATGAATATCAAAGGCACATTGCTGGTGACTGATGATGAGATCATCATAGAATCCGAGTTACCTTTTATGGCTCGTCCATTTGAAGGAGTCGTCCGGTCTGCCATAGAGCTAAAACTAGACACCTTGCTTTCATAGGGAAATCAGGCATCTTCTATTTAGTTAATCTAATGACCAGTATTACTAATAATATTACTAACATTACCGAGTAATACCAAAGTCGCAGACGAAGTAACAGACGCCCATTGCCATTAATTTTCGCCAACCGTATATATCAGGCGTTTTTAGCTTCATAGGGATGTATCCATTTGCAAGCTAATGGATCAGTCAATGTTATTGCCAAGGAGAGGGTCGGGGGTTCGAATCCCCTCTTCCGCTCCAGTTGTTGTGTTTTAATTAGGCACGAAATAATAGCCCCTTGATCAAATATCTGGGGGCTATTATTTCGAATTGGTGCACCAATTTGTGCACCAATTGGGGTCTTGAATGCTTCATTCATGACAAGAAGAACACTAAGGGCCTAACTCCTAGTGGGGAAGAGTGGCTCAACGATACTATAGGGAGATTCTTAAGGTTGACGAACTAACTCAGCGTCCATTAGAGTCATGGTGCTAGTGTCGAGATTAATCTAACGGATTTAATGACCTAAGATGAAAGAAAAGTATTGGAGGCAAGCATGTCACTGAGAATAAATGATACCGCTCCAGATTTTACTGCGAGTACCACTGAGGGTACGGTTAATTTCCATGAATGGATGGGAGATGGATGGGCTATGTTGTTCTCGCATCCGAAAGATTTTACCCCTGTGTGTGCCACTGAGCTGGGATCAGTTGCACAGTTGAAGAACGAGTTTGCAGTCAGGGATTGTAAGGTTATTGGAATAAGTCTTGATAAAGTAGAGGATCACATAAAATGGGCTAGTGATATCGAGGATATTGCTGGAACGAAGCTTAATTTTCCTGTTATTGCTGATGAGGATCTCAAAATAGCCAAACTTTATGACATGTTGCCATCTAACCAAGGTAATACTAGTGTAGGAAGAACTGCTGCTGATAATCAGACGGTACGTATGGTATTCCTTGTAGGGCCTGATAAGAAGATAAAAATGAATTTGGCATATCCCATGAGCACAGGGCGGAATTTTTATGAATTGCTTCGTGTCATTGATTCCTGTCAACTAACGTCTCGTTACAAAGTCGCCACACCTGCTAATTGGGAAAAGGGTGAGGATGTGATCATTGTCCCGGCCGTAAACAATGACGCGGCGAAAGAGTTATTCCCAGAAGGTTGGGAGACAGTTAAACCCTACTTGAGAAAAGTTAAAGACCCATCCAGTTAGCTAGAAAGCATCACATGCTGGACCAGGCATAAAATAGACCCACGACATATCGCCAACCTAATTACTAGTAAGTCTTGGGCAATTGATCTTTGGTCCGAGGGGTGGGAGATGGTGGTTGCGATTGATGATAGAGGCTGGTTGTTGGTGATTGTGGTTTGTGTGGAGTCGTTAGCTGTAGGTATTGATTAGAGGGTAGGCCTTCTGATTTCTTTTTAAGGGCATATCGATAGAGAGGAAAAGGACTACTAGCAGCAGGACAATATTACTAGTAACAAATAATAACATCAGTTTTACCATCAACCAGAAAACATAGACTGATACATCAATGGACAGATTAGCTACGAATCAATGGAAATATGAAACAATCCGATACTCCTGAGGACATCATAACAGCTTCTTTGCATGCAGGGAGTCAGGGGTTCGAGTCCCCTCAGCTCCACCATGTACTAAATACCCATAATTCCATCTTGCATCTCATTTCATTGGAATTAGGAAATCATTACCCTTAGCAAATGAATACTCTAGAAATCAAAAAACGTGGTATAAAGATGTTATTTGTTGGATTAATGCTTGTACTTTCGGTAGTACTTATAGGATGTTCCGAGAGCACTCAGTCGGGTCAAAATACCCAAACCACACCCTCATCGGTTTCTGTGCTAACACCGATTCATACCGTTGAGGCAATTGTTGAGTCTACTGCTACATACGAATCTATCGCCACACTGAATCCTACTGCTACGCCTAAACCTCCTGCCACACCCAAACCTACTGCGACACTGTCTACGCCTAAACCTTCCGCTACACTTAAACCCACCTCACCCGTGGTGCCAACACTAACGATTCCTACGAAAGTTGTAGATACTGGTTCTAAATCCAGAGGTGAATTTGGGGAAGGGGGATTAGCCAAGGACTTAGAATCATGGGCAGACATTAAGCTTCCTCAGTTCATAGCGGCTTCACATATAAAGATTAGTGATATCGCCCACGTATCTAAATTCCGCTCTTCAGCTGGTCATGACTTCTCGGATTCCTTCGAGGTATGTTGTTCAATGAAGCACTACTTCATTCCGATAGACCAATATGGTACCCGGTTCACGCAACCTATTTATTCGCCTGTCGACGGCGTTGTCCTTTATTTGTCAGAACCTTCAGGTGGCCATTCAGATGATTGGAAAATTAGCTATGAAGAACAGACAGGAAAGAAGACGCCCGTTGATTATCGTGATTGGAATATATATATACGTCCGGACAGTGCGCCAAATGTATGGATCACACATATGCATGTTAACCCACTAGATGAAATAATCAAGAAAGTTCCTCCAACTGATGGGCAAAGTATGATGATGGGGCGTTCAAAGGCAGCTAGCGAAGGATACCGTGTTAAAGCAGGTGATCTTATAGCTCACGGGCTGGGAGAAATCATAGTAAAGAGACATTTGGAAGGGAATGGAATTCCCTCAGGATGCAATTCAGCTGATGCTAGAAACAAGTCGTTGCAAAGCCGTGTGCCGGGATGCAAAGATAAAGTCCAACTCCACTCGATTTTTGAGTTTATGACTGATGATGTATTCGACGAATATAGAGAAATTACTGATGTAACTAAGGCAGACTTTTTAATAACTAAGGAAGAACGTACTAAGAATCCGTTAGTTTGCGATGGTGAATTCTTCGCTAACTCTGGAAATACTGACGACCCTGAGACTTACGTAAAACTTCAAGGAACTTCCTCCAGTAGTGATACTCCTTCCTCTGAAGCACAAGAACAGGGAAGTCTTCCCGGATTTCATGCACTTGCTGCTGGCAGAGGCATGATTGCTTCCTTTGAAGCCTCGGGTACCCATGTGCTTGCAAAATTCACTACCGATCAAGCTTACGTTTTGGTTATTGCTGCGACCGGAGGACCTATCAATGTTTTGGTAGAGGATGGCTCGGGTAAGAGAGGCATATTCTCCAGACCCTCAGGGAATGGTATAACTACCTATGAGACAGCTAAATTTGACCCAGGTCAAATCGAAGTTTCTGTGGAAACGGATAAGGGTATTAACTGGCAGATTATAGCGGTGGAAGGAACATAATTTTTTCGACGATACCTCTATACGATTTAGTTATACGGGAATAGCTGCCACTAATGTGTCTAGACAAAGAGAATCAAGTTTAATCTGGATTGCTATTATCATCCGGTAGAGCCAGGATGAAGTTGATTAGGGCCTTTACCTCTGAATCATCGATGGAGTCGAAGACGTTATGGGTAGACCCAGTTTGTAGCACTTCTTCAAGAGTCAATGCACTTCCGTCGTGGAGATAAGGCGCCGTTAACCATATTCCACGCAACGAAGGTGTATCAAACTTGGTTCCATGACCATGGGAATTTTTCTCCTTGGCCGGATCCCCTGTCCCAACGTCGTGCAACTTCAGATCCGTGTATAGGGGAGGCGTATGACAAGTTTGACACCCCAGGGTGTTGAATAAAGACCTTCCCTGGTCTATAGATTCACTTTTACTCCTAAGAGGCGAATCTGGGACCCGAATTGATGACATATAGGCTACTAATGCATCAAGCTCGGCAGAAAGTCCTGAATGCGGTTTGCCCAATGAGTCGTGAGCTGGTTTCCCAGTCAAACCTTTACCGAATTGGATTTTCTGGATAGTAATTTCTACGTCGTGCAGTTCATCAAAATCACCGGACCAATGCATAGGCATGGTCTGTCCTATACCGAAGAGTGCTGGAGTGTTTCTGGGTCCATCAGGAAATCCAATCCATGTACGGCTATCCATCATTCCATCAAAGTGGCATGTGGCACAGGAAATCCAATTATCATTTGTCAAGGCAGGACTTGAGGCTGAATTGAATAATTTTTTCCCTGCCAAAAGAGTAGGGTTTAATGGAATATTGGTTGTTGGTATTGTATCTGACACAACTAAAGCTTTTGTATCTATAACAGACAAAGTCCCATCAAGAACATTGTTTACAAATATTCTTGATTCGTCTGGCACTATCGCAATCCCCCTGGGGTTGGAACCGACCGTAAGGTTTGCCAACCCTCTATTTGTTTCGAGATTAATGACAGATACATTATCACTGCCGGCGTTAGCTACATACAGGATATTTGTAGATGGAGATAATGCCACTGAAAACGGGATATTGACAGGTTTATCCGCAGTATCCAACGTAATACGCTTTTTGGTCATTATTTGGAATTCATCCAGATCTAATACATTTACTATAGGAAACACTGTTGTATCAAACAGAGGAGCTAAGTTTGTAGTATTCGATCGAGTTTGTGGTATATAAGCTTTTTCTCCATCTTGGTCTATGGCTATAAATTGGGTTAAGTTATTCTCTAGTCCAGTAGATGTCATTCCAATTATTGTCCTCGTAGCTACGTTAATAACTGTAATTTTCCCAGTAAACAAATGAGTAACAAGTAGTTTCTCGGCATTTTGGCTTAGAGCTATTCCTGATGGAAAAGGATCAACTTCTATACGCTTCAATAATGCTCCTGTGAATAAATCTATTACACTAACAGAGCGAATTCCAAACTCGGTGATGAAACCAAGGATCCCATCGGTAACCACCCCATATGGCATGTTACCGACCTCGTATTCAGAGACCTCTTTGCGCTGGTTAAGATCTATAACAGACAGGGTTCCGGAATCATAATTTGTAACTAGGGCATGCTTAGAATCAGGTGTGATAGCTACTGTTCTTGGGTTATCACCTACGGATATTTCGGCAATGAATTCTAGTGTAATAGCATCTATAAGTGTTATAGAGTCACTATCTGGATTAACAGCTACTGCAAGATTGCCATCCCGGGAAACGGCGATAGATGAGGAAGAATGCGACTCGATTAGTAAAGTTTGTTCTGCGGCTGAATTTGCCGATTCAGTAGTATTCGATGAGGATACAGTTGCATCTAAGGTTTGTTCTGTGGCTGGATTGACTGATTCAGTAGCTTTTGATGGTGAGAATATAGTTGGAGCAATCGTGGATTCAGTTGCATCAACTTCAACTATATCTAAATTGTCCTTACAACCCACTAAACCCCAAGAAGTTAGTATCAACACTATAACCAGTATAGATTTGAAATACACAGCCAAATAATCCTTGCTATTTTTAACTATTTACCGGAGATGGGAGGTTATTTGAGACAATCTGTGGAATTTGAAGAAAATGGGTTTTCAGATCCCTGCAATTTATATCCCATACAGGCAGGCATTGCCACGTCTTGGGATGAATGACCACCCTGACCTCTGTCAAAGCCGAAGATTCCAAACCTTGCATGAAAATCCTGAACTATTTGGTCATTGAAAATTGCTGGAGCTTGTTGGGATTCCCCATTTGGTTGAACACTAAAATGAATGTGTGGGCCAGGGAAATTCCCATCCGGGGCTAAATACATATAGGCTATGACTTGACCTTTATAAACTGATTGGCCCTCTTCTACGACTATAAATGGTTCATAGAAAGCGTTATCACCGGGGGACATCGATGGTTCTATTGCCATATGGAATTTCACATATTGACCATCTTTTTGAGCGAAGGTAAGCATAATACTATATTTGTGCTTATCCCCACCTACTGGCTCATAAGTCTCAATCCGAGATATATATCCATCAGAAATTGCGTAAATGGCGGGGAAATCAGTTGCAGATGTGCCGTACGGCCATTTATTGTTGCTATTGTCCCAGTTAACATGAGCTCCATCATCAGGGTCTTTTGTGCCTAGTCCTTTAAATGGGTGCCCACCCACAACGTGTTCTAGGTCTACTATAAATTGATCAGTTTTGTCTGTCTCGAAAACTGAAAGTTCTGGTAATGCAGAAAGCGTTGTAGCAAACGTTGGTACGGCAGGGACCCTTGCGCCATGTGTGACTATTGTTCCTACCACCTCAGATGAAACACCATTTGCTTCGCCCTGAGAATAGAATGTAACTGTAATAGTATCAGCAATACCCTCTTCGTAATCAAAGTTATTAGCGAGGGCATTCAGTGCCTGGGCATCCAAATCCCATTTTATTTTATTTCCTTGTATTGATACATCCTCATCCACCAACACCGTGCCAGGCATGGTTACAATAACTGTAGCCTTATCTCCATTCCATCCGCTAGGTAATGTCGCCTCAAAGGTTGCGTTTCTTACATTAGCAAACCATTGATCAGGAGTCAGTTGAGATAAATCTGTTTCAATCATCACCGTTTGAGTTTCTGCTCCTTTGACCGTGAATCTGAAAGTTGATCCATCTGGAGACAGTAAACCACCATTGGGGTACGGTGCTTCTACTGGACCAGCGCTGGTCATGCCATCGTGTGTTACTTTCAGATTAACGCTCCAAACGCCTGATTGGTCTAGTACAAAATCGTCATCGGGTTGATAAAAATATCCAACGGTATTCGCACGGCCTTCAAAATCGCGAGTGGTACCATCTGGAGCAGTAACAGTGTATTCCACGTAGCTGGGTAATGTTGGCATAATCGGACCGGCCATCTGGAAATAGTCTCCCATATCAAGAATTGCTCCTGGTTGCACTCCAAGTGGAAGAAGGAACATATCTATTTCTCGTCCATGTACTGTGAACAGTGGTCCTCCATCAGGACCGCCGGCTGCTCCCTGGAAAGGCGGCATGAATCTTGCACCCATTGGGTCGTTATCGTGTGCCATAACCCATCCTGAGGCATATGCTGCATATATTCCTTGATCTAACGTTTCATCTCGAATCGTGGAGGCTGCGTACATAAACTTAAAGTCACCTGGTAAATCACCTGGGCGACCATTACCAGATTGCATATGATAGGCATCATCAAATCTCCAGTATGTACCACCAAGATCATCTCCCAGAATGTGCTCTCTCACGCGAATCCCTGGCCTTTGAATAGAAACATAGCTGTAGGCCCATAGGTCTACGCTTTCATTTTTACTTACGATTCCAGGATCTACAGCTGTTGAAAATGGCAATTGTCCTGCCATAATCAGGTCCTCTTTGGATATACCATCATGGCCTTCGTCGCCTATCTGGTCTTTTACTCTAGAGATAAGGGCGTTATTTTCTTCGAGTATTTGAAGACTGGTAAGTAGAACAACGGAATTTTTCATGTGCCCGCTATTTTGCCCCCACATTACGTCCCCTGAAAAATATGGCAATTGAATGTGATCACCATTGGTACTGGTAAAATCTTCTACAAATCCCCATGCGGGTGGGATTTCGGTAAGTCTGTTAGGCCCGCGCCGTCCATGGAGAATCATCGGGCTATCTTCAGTGGCTACAGCACTGCCGAATGTTAACCTTCCTACCCAAAGGTTATCATCAAAATCGGTATAACGTGCCTCCACATCGACGCGATATTCACCATCCTTGTTAAATTTGAAATAATCTCCGTCCCCGTCCCACCATCCATTTTGGTTTGCATTGCCAGTAAAAGTACTATTAGTTACTTCTCCGTCTGCACCTACTAATTTCACTTTGTAATCAATGGCTGCAGGAACTCCCGGCATCACCCGTAACCCGACTGGCATACTGTCTCCTATTTCAAACGGGGTCCCCGGTAAAAGACTAGTCTCAATATCTAGAATATTTGCCACTGTGACATCATAAGTGCCTGATATGGTATAGGTTCGTCCATGTATATCAGCAATCTCTCCATCTAAATTAACTACATAATCTCCATCTGTGGGGAATTTATATTTAAATTGGTTATCGTCAGCTTGCAGTTGGGGTATTTCACCAAGATTACCGCCTCCTTCAGAAACAGTGACATGCCAGGGAGTACGAGGGGATTTTATTGTATATCGTGTCAACGATGTAGGCCCCAGTGTATCTGTTCCGCCGTCTGGTCTTGATACGGTCACAGTAAGGCTACTATTTGAGAAATCCAATTCTATGGACGGAGCTGCTGAAGGTGCCCTGTCCACAACTCCTAACATTGGAACATACGGTTCTAAACTATACTCCCACGGTCTTCCATAATGATCTAAGCGTGAAACTACAGGTTGATGGCGTACTCCAGATCTATGACTCAAATCGAAGTAACCCTGATCTTCTCTAGCTACAACTCCTCCACGAGATCCTTCGCTCATTTCGTCGGCTAAAATAGTAGAGGTAAGGTTCATGGAGGCCGGTTGTCCAACAATAAACGTACCTATAGAAGCTTTTTGTAGAAATGACCTGTGAAGGATGTTTGGTGTTCCTTTTCTAGGTAACCCACCTACCCCACTCAACCCAGTCTTTAATTCAAATAGCCCATCTCGCGATGTCGCATCAACGGTTAACGTTGTAGAGAAATCACTTATCCAAAGCCCATCCTCAAATCTCCAATTGAGCCCTGTGGTACCTAGTGAATAGTCGTGGCTCAACAAACTCTTATTCTCTATCGGCAAGTCAGTCACCGTAAACAGTGTTGTGGTAAAAACCTTGGCTCCCCCGACCTGACGACCATTCGCATTTATCAGTAAATGAGCATCGAAGTTTAGCTTTGCAGAACTAGGTTCATTTTCTTCATCTGTCCGTATAGCTATCTGGCCAGATATAGCTACTTCTTCGCCTGGCGTCAATTGATTTCCATCGAGATCACCACTTATGGTCCATGGAGCGTCTTCGTCACTAGCTAAACGCCCAGCTGAGCTGAAAGCAATGCCTGATTTTGAATCGTCTACTGGGATACGTATAAATACGCCCGGAGGAAATATAGTTCTCAGAGTATTCGGCCCGTGAGTAGAACCAGGGTCTTCAACATTGAATATCTGTTTGGTCGTGTCTTGTTTGATTAAAATATGAGTACCGGGGTGTCCGTCTATATCAGCTTGGAATTCTCCATTCTGGCTTGCTTCTGTTATAACAAAGGTGCCTAATTCCAGGTTTGCTACCATAACATTGGCATTTGCGGGGACAGCATTTCTTACTCCAGTTATACTAGCCGTTCTTGAGTCAGCATTATAATTAAGGTCAATTGCTCGTGTATCCGGAGCAGAGAGAATAACAGCTGCTTCTGATTGGGATAATACGTCCCATTCTTCTTTTTCTAGAGCCGAATCCAGTATGGTGTGAACGTTTGTGTCAGATTGTTGGGATGTTTTTGCTGTATCTGAACTGTCTGTATCTGAACTGTCTGTATCTGAGTTGTCTGTATCTGATCCTGAAGTTATCGTAGATGGAGTGGAGGCTATTCCTGCATTACCTTCTATGTTTACTACCCAGTCACATTCGTCATCACATTTGATGCCAATCGAGTAACGACCCGTTGTATTCACGTTGGTGTCATATGTGCCATTATTCCGTGAAGGTCCGCTATATATCTGCCTCGGAGAGTCTCCTTCTTCAATCCAAAAGACTTTTATTGGACCACCCTTGTAATTAATTTCGATGTTTCCACCGGCTTCGACGTGAAATGTATCGGTCTCGCCAGTCCCGTTGCCATCAAACTGATAGAGGTAAACTTTAGAAGACTGGATTGATTGGGCTGTCGTTGGAGCCTTTTGACTACTCTGGCTTTTCTCCTGCCTGGTTGCTTGGGTCGTCGTTGGAGCCTTTTGACTACTCTGGCTTTTCTCCTGCCTGGTTGCTTGGGTCGTCGTTGGCGCGATTGTCGTACTAGTAACAGTAGGGACTGCAGTCGCAATTTGTGCGGTGTCAGTAGTAGGGATAGCAGTAGGAGTCAATGTGGGGCGAGGAGTGGGTGTGACGGCATCACCGCCACAACTTACAAGCAATGTTATTGTTGTGAAGAATAGAAGTAACGGCGCAGCCCTGAAAGTCATGTGTAATAAACCAATTAACTCTAGAGGTTCCTTTCGATCATGTTTTACTTCGCCGGATTATACCAAGTCGGTCAAGGGAAACCTACCGCGTGATTCAGGGAAACCTCAATACTGCCTATAATCAAAGGAGAAGAAAGGACTGATTGGGCTGGTTCAAATGGAAGTTATGCCAACCAAACGCTATATATGCCAGATTGTTTAGCTAATTCCATTAGCTAAAGGAAATATTCAAAAGAGTCTGATTACTTTAAACTAATTGGTCTGGGCAATTCCAAAAATAGCCCTACCTCCTTAGAATTATAACTTTCTTAGCCTATGGGAAGTACCGAGGTGTCAGTCGATGGTGCTCATTGCAGGGTGCGGACAGGATAGTTAATGATTATTCCCTCATTATTTAGGCGATCATGCAGATTTTGCATAAGAGTTGTCTTAAGGCTAAAACTTGAAAGTCTATTCGTTGCCTGGACGTATAGCCAAAATGTTATGTTTAAATCATCAAAACTTTTGAGACCACAAAAATCCGCCCCATTTTTCATTTGCATGGGAACTTTCACGTATAACCTTGTCCATTACTTCCTGACAAACCTGCTCTAGTCGGGTCAAATTTGTTTCGTAGGTGACTCCACAATATATGGCCACGTTAACTCCAGAATGGGGTTCTGCGTAGTTGGTTATGATGGTTTCAGCGAAGCTGGAGTTGGGAATCACAACTAAATTATTGGTCCATGTTCTTATCCTAGTACTCCGCCAGCTCACGTCGATTACAGAACCGCCCGTTTCTACTCCTTCTAGTTCGATGTAATCTCCAGGCTTAATCACTCCTTCCGCGAGGACGTAAGTAGCGGCAAAAACATTTGCGAGGGTTGGTTGAATAGCTAGAGCTACAGCTAAACCGCTTAGTCCTAGTCCAGCAATAAGGGGGCTAATGCTGATATTCATTTGGTCGAGAATAATGAGCCCACCCAGGGCGTAGATCGTGCATACAAACATCCGTCTAAGGAGAGGCATCAATTGTTCATCTAATGTCGATTGGGTTCGGGAAGCTACAATTTCTATGCACCAACTAAAAGCCGTACTAGTGATTAGGGCCACTGTAATCACGCCTAATGCAACTCCTAGCACACCAATTATGTAGTTCACAGTTTCTAGTTGATTCGATGAAAGGGCGAAAGGAATCGTTATAGCTAAGTAGCCGCCAAGGATTACCATGCCGAGAGTTAGTGGGAGTTTTATAGAAGCAATCAACCTTCCCCCGGGAGTGCAACTTCCCACTCCTACAGCTTCTCCGAGACCTGAGCTCAAAGAAGAGTACAATCCACCTGATTCCGTTACGATAGCGCTCCACATTATAGGTGCTCTGGGATGGCTCTTGGCAGGCCTCTTCTTTTTCATGGCCGTATTTAGTTCATTGCCCAACGCAATTAGAACAGGTGGCGAATATTGGGCCACCATGAATGTCTTGGGTTCTTTGCTGATCGGTGGGACTGGGGTTGCAGCAGGAATATTCTGCAGAAGGAAGATTCGACGTCGAAAGCATGGGTAGTACAGGCTATTAATAACAGAGATGTGATCATATCAAAAGGAATTAATCCTCATGATTGCAAAGGTGTAGCCAAAAACACAGGTATGATTCTGTCCGTCCTCTTTTGACAGTCGTCATAGGGAGGAAATGCTTTTACGGCCAACTTCCACAGGCGTTGTTTTTCGATTGGATCCAACACTTCATGTGCTTTCATACAATAAACATTAGATCCGTCTCGGATTTCTATAGTTGGGTTAACCTTTAGATTGTGATACCAAAGAGGGTGTTTGGGAGAGCCGCCTAGAGACCCTACAAGTACGTAGTTCTTGCTATCAACCACTCTCATCAGGGGTGTTTTTCGAACCCCACCTGTTTTTCTTCCAATATTGGTCATGATGATGACTGGGAGTTCCCTTAAGGATGGGTCTGGGGATGACTTTGTGCTAAACGTTGTGGATACGGTTCCATTACTTTCTTCGTATTCCTTAACTTGTCTAGCAACCCATTCCAGTGGACTAGGAATATATTCAGGCATGTCAATTGTCCTAAAATTTACTGGCCTATGATCTCCTTAAAGATCCTAGCTTAGTTGGAATCTGTATTACCAGCAAATTACTAGTAATACCAAAAGTCTTTACACTAAAATTTACAGTAACACCGAGGAATAGCGGCGCACATGGGGGGACAAGGTATATAATTTTATAGGTACGTGGGAACGTGAAGGACTAGGCTGAAACATCGAAACCCCTATTTTGCATGCAGGGGGTCAGGAGTTCGAGTCCCCTCAGCTCCACCATATACTTTCGGCACGAAGTAGATCCCTAACGAGCTATCTGGGGGGGGGGGCATTTCGGTGGCCCTAGGACTACCTTAGGTTCTAAACTTG
>Ga0114993_10000045_pt1 | contig 109961 bp, 105 predicted proteins | sample ArcticOcean_MG_C_FD_87042 | JGI IMG/M metagenome (GOLD analysis project Ga0114993, IMG submission 87042) | Marine microbial communities from western Arctic Ocean - ArcticOcean_MG_CB2_150 | ecosystem: Environmental > Aquatic > Marine > Oceanic | place: Arctic Ocean: Canada Basin | collected... | reverse complement strand
GTGATTGCAAGGACGAAACGGTCATGGCTGAGATTTCGGGTGAATTACAGGGTGGAAAAGCAGATGTCATTCTCTCTGATATGGCACCTAACATGAGCGGTATAGGACTGCGGGATGAGGCTGCCTCGCTAGCCCTCGCTGAAATAGCCTTATCTTTCGCGCTCGAGTTTTTAAAAGAAAACGGAACTTTTATTTTAAAATTATTTGAGTACCCTGACACAAACTCTTTCTATCAGACCTTGACACCGTTATTTGGTAAGATATCACGTTACAAGCCTGAGGCCTCAAGGGCTAAATCGAGAGAGTTTTATGTCGTCGCTCAGCGTTTTAGTATATAGTTTTTCACTTGATTAGAATCACTTCATTATAATATGTGTTTGGGTAAGGTTTAGAGTATGGCTAGAAATTTTTTACTATGGGCAGTGATCGCATTAGTTTTGATGGTGGTGTTTCAAAGCTTTGCGCCGCAAAACGGGGCTCCTAGCGCATTAGATTACTCGGATTTCGTCTCGGAGGTAAAGAGTGGACGGATTTCAAAAGTCACGTTAGACGGGTCTAAAATAGACTTCGAACTGCATGACGGTACTCGGCTTTCCACCTACAGCCCTGAAACAGATAATGCACCCTTAATAGGTTTGTTACTCGAGAATGCCGTTAGAATTGAGGCTAAAGCGCCTCAGCAACAAGGCTTGCTTACTCAGATTTTCATTTCTTGGTTTCCTTTCCTACTGCTTATCGGCGTTTGGATTTACCTAATGCGCCAGATGCAGGGTGGTGCAGGAGGAAGAGGGGCAATGTCTTTTGGAAAAAGTAGAGCGAGGCTGTTAGGCGAAGATGACGTGGACATCACTTTTAGTGACGTTGCGGGTGTAGAGGAGGCAAAAGAGGAAGTTAAGGAGCTAGTCGATTTTTTAAAAGATCCTGGTCGTTTTCAAAAACTGGGAGGCAAGATACCTCGAGGTGTTTTGCTGGTAGGGTCTCCAGGAACAGGTAAAACAATGCTTGCTAAAGCTATTGCGGGTGAAGCAAAGGTTCCTTTTTTTACAATCTCAGGTTCGGATTTTGTTGAAATGTTCGTTGGTGTAGGGGCATCTCGTGTTCGAGATATGTTTGAACAGGCGAAAAAGCGAGCTCCTTGTATTATTTTTATAGATGAGATTGATGCGGTCGGGCGACATCGTGGGGCAGGTTTAGGCGGTGGGCATGATGAGAGAGAGCAAACATTAAATCAGCTGTTGGTCGAGATGGATGGCTTTGAAGGTAATGAAGGCGTAATAATTATTGCGGCGACGAATCGTCCAGATGTTTTGGACCCAGCGTTACTTAGACCTGGAAGGTTTGATAGACAAGTCGTAGTGCCGCTTCCAGACATAAAAGGTCGGGAACAGATTTTGAAAGTGCATATGAGGAAAGTCCCTCTCTCTGACAGCGTGGTTCCTTTGACTTTGGCCCGTGGAACGCCAGGTTTTTCTGGTGCAGATCTTGCCAATCTGGTTAACGAAGCTGCCCTCTTTGCTGCTAAAGGAGATAAACTCGTAGTCGACATGGTAGAGTTTGAAAAAGCTAAGGATAAAATAATGATGGGGGCGGAAAGGCGCTCAATGGTGATGAGTGAGGATGAGAAGAAGCTGACGGCTTATCACGAAGCTGGGCATGCGATTGTGGGTAGACTGGTTCCTTTTCATGACCCAGTCTATAAAGTAACGGTTATTCCGCGAGGTAGAGCCTTAGGGGTGACAATGTTTCTTCCAGAGGAAGATAGGCTTAGCTATAGTCGGGCACGACTAGAGAGCCAGATCTCGAGTCTTTTTGGGGGAAGAATAGCGGAAGAGCTCATCTTTGGCGCGGATGCCGTAACTACAGGCGCTTCAAATGACATCGAACGCGTCACTGAAATCGCTCGGAATATGGTTACGAGGTGGGGGCTTTCAGAGACGTTAGGTCCAATGACTTTTAGCGATGATGATGGCGAGGTATTTTTAGGACGCTCAGTTACTCAGCATAAGACTGTTTCGGACGAAACAGCGCATTTAATAGATGAGGAAGTGCGAAAGATAGTCAACACGAATTACTCTCGTGCAAAGAGAATTCTTGAAGAGAATATCGATAAGCTTCATGCCATGGCTGATGCCTTAGTTGAATATGAGACATTGGATAGCCATCAGATTGACGATGTAATGAATAATATAAGCCCAAGAAAGCCAGCCGACTGGGAGAATCAACAGAGTAATCCCGAGCCTAGTGACGGTGCTGAAGATCCGGAAGGAGATAGTGGTGGAACTGAAGGTCAGGCAAGTTTGCACTAAACTTAGACAATTCGCATCCGATTTTAGCTTTTCCCAAGGGGTGAGCACTAATTATAGTTAGCAGGGTATCAATTGAGAAAGCATTTCGGAACGGATGGAATTAGAGGCAGAGTTGGTGATTTACCAATTACTCCTGACTTTTTTCAAAAACTTGGTTGGGCAATTGGGAGAGTGCTGGGCTCAAAGGGCTGTGGCGAAAACAAGGTCTTGGTGGGAAAAGATACTCGTATATCGGGCTATATGTTTGAGTCTGCTTTAGAGGCAGGGATCTCCTCTGCAGGCGTTAATGTTCACCTACTTGGTCCTCTGCCCACCCCTGCCATAGCTTTTTTGACAAGATTCTTGAATGCTAGGGCAGGAGTTGTTATCAGCGCTTCACACAACTCATTCCAAGACAATGGATTGAAGTTTTTCGGTCACGATGGGACTAAATTGTCAGACGATGTAGAGCTTGAAATAGAGCAAGAAATTGAAAGACAACAGATCGTTGTTGAGCCTCATCTCTTAGGAAAGGCCAGTCGCGTTAAAAATGCTCAGGACGCTTACATAGATTTCTGTAAAAGCAGTCTTTCTGATGGGGTATCTCTATCTGGATTGAAGGTGGTTGTCGATTGTGCACATGGGGCTGCTTATCAGGTGGCTCCAAGGTTACTTTCAGAGCTGGGGTGCCAGGTCTTCCCAATTGGTGTTTCTCCAGATGGCGTTAATATCAACGATGGTGTTGGGGCGACGTCTCCTGAATGCTTGCAGAGAGAAGTGGCGGCTAAAAAAGCTGATCTTGGTATTGCGCTAGATGGCGATGGTGATCGTCTAATAATGGTTGATGAAACTGGAGCTGTAGTGGACGGTGACGAGCTTTTATTTATTATCGCCCGCTATCGTCAACACATTGGAAGGTTAAAAGGGACCGTCATCGGGACTGAGATGAGTAACTTGGGACTGGAACGCGCGATCACAGCACTTGGCTTAGGATTTGAACGAAGTAAAGTTGGTGATCGGTATGTTTTAGAAAAACTACATGAAGGCGGATGGAGTCTTGGAGGTGAGCAGTCCGGGCACATCATTTGCAAGGATTTAACGACTACTGGTGATGGGTTGATATCAGGTTTGCAAGTCTTAGAGGCAGTCACAAGTTCTGGCGATAGCCTTTCGGTGCTTAAGGCGGGCATGACTAAGTTGCCACAGCAGTTGTTAAATATTCCAATTACTGCGTCTATAGCAGATCTAGAACTGTCGTCTAGGCTGAAGGCCGCAGCTGAAGAGATCACGTTGAAACTAGGTCAAAATGGTAGGGTCTTGCTGCGGAAATCAGGGACAGAACCTATGATCCGAGTCATGATCGAAGGGCAAGACCTTTCTCTAGTGGAGGCGTTGTGTCTAGAGCTTGCAGAAGAAGTACGCCTAATAGCAGCTTAAATGCCTCTTAAAAGCTCGTTAATTGCGGTTTTTTGACGAGTCTTCTGGTCAACTGTTTTCACTATAACAGCGCAGTAAAGGCTATATTTACCGTCCTCAGAAGGAAGGTTTCCCGAGACCACTACTGAGCCCTCAGGAACTTTACCGAAAGAGATTTCACCAGTTTCTCTATTATAAATTTTAGTGCTCTGGCCGATGTATACCCCCATCGAGATCACTGAGCCTGCGCCGATAATCACGCCCTCCACTATTTCTGATCTAGCGCCGATAAAACACCCATCTTCAATAATAGTTGGGCTTGCTTGCAGTGGTTCTAGAACTCCACCGATCCCAACGCCCCCGGATAGATGGACATTTTTCCCTATTTGAGCGCATGAACCAACCGTGGCCCAGGTGTCGACCATTGTCCCAGAATCGACATAGGCTCCTATGTTTACATAGCTTGGCATCAAGACGACGTTTTCCCCAATAAAACTTCCATGCCTAACCGCAGCCGGCGGCACGATTCTGGCGCCAACTTGTTTAAATTCTTGTTCACCCATGTTTTCAAACTTGGAGCGAACCTTGTCAAAATAATTGGTATGTGCGCCAGCAATAACCCGATTTTCAGAAAATTTAAATGATAGAAGTACAGCCTTTTTCACCCATTCGTTAACTTTCCAACCATATTCTGTTGGTGTGGCGACCCTGATTTCCCCCCGATCTAATAGACTAATTGATTTTGCGATCGCTTCGAGTACTTCCGGTTCAACACTTTCGGGGCTTAGCTTTTCTCCGAGCTCGAACGCCTTCTCTATAACCGTGGCAAGGTCGTGCATGGGTATTCTCCTGTTAGTGATTAGTTGATAATACTTAGCAATCTGTGTGCAGCTTCTATGCACTGTTCTTTAGGAGCGACTAGCGCCACCCTGATTCTGTTAGTTCCTGGATTTAGACCACTGTTCTTCCTCGATAAAAATTGGCCTGGAAGGATAATTAGACCAGCCTGAGAGTATAACTGTTCGCACACCTTAATGTCGTCGGAAAGAACGTCAATCCATAAATAAAAGCCTGCTGTGGGGCGACTAACATCTAATTTCGTTCGAAGCACATTGAGGACCGCATCAAAATTTTTCCTGTAGAAATCTCGGTTAGCGACGACATGTTTTTCATCTGACCAAGCAGTGATGCTTGCTTCTTGAACGTGCAAAGGCATAGCACTTCCATGATAAGTTCGGAACATGAAAAATTTTTCGATTAAGGTTGGATCCCCTGCGACGAAACCTGATCTTAATCCAGGAGCGTTAGAACGCTTTGAAAGGCTATGCATTGTAAGGCACCTTTGGAATGTACTCCTCCCAGATAAATTACACCATTCCAATATTCCCAAAGGAGGTTTTTTCTCGTCACCATACAGCTCGCTATAACACTCGTCGACGATAATGAAAAAGTTGTGCTTGTCTGCCATTGAAAGCAGAAAATTATATTGTTCACCGGTCATTACGCTACCCGTTGGGTTACCTGGTGAGCATACGTACATGAAACTCATATTCTTCCAAATATTTTCAGGCGTGTCCTCAAATAGCGGAATGAAGTTATTATGATCAGGACAGTTGAAATAATAAGGAGTTGCCCCAGCTAAGAGTGCAGCGCCTTCGTATATTTGGTAGAAGGGATTTGGAAGGCCGACTAAAGATTTTTCACTGTTAGCAGCGACTAAAGTTTGGGCTATGGCAAACAATGCTTCTCGGGTCCCACTAACAGGTAAGACATTCTTATCGGGTAGTAGTTGGTTTTTTTCAAGGTTAAAACGTTTTGTCGCCCATGAACTTATCGATTCTCTAAGTTTTAAGGTCCCCCTAGTGTTAGGGTATTTTCCGACACCTGCGATTGCTCGTTTTAAACTTTCTTGAATTATAAATGGCGTATCTAGCTGTGGCTCACCAATAGACAAATCAATGATTTCAGAGTCTTTTGGGGGACGCGTATTTGCCTTTATCTGGTTGAGTTTTTCAAACGGATATAGTTGTAGTTTGTCGAGCCCAGGGTTCATAGCCATCCATTTATCTGGTTAGTATTCCGACTAATTATATCGGATTATACTTTTTGCAGCTCTTCCGCTGACAGACGTCTTACCTTTGCTGTAAGATCGACTTCTTTAATCGCGTGGTTTTCTTATGACTGATAAAATTTTGTTATTGTCGGGTGATGGCATTGGCCCAGAAATAGTGTCCTCAGCTGAAAGACTTTTAAATGCCTTGGGTAGCGGCTTTGGTTATGAATTTGAGGTCAGGCACGGCTTATTAGGAGGTGCGGCCATTGATCAGTTTGGCGATTCCTTTCCAGAAGAGACGTGCCGACTTGCGGAAGACTCGGATGCTATTTTGCTAGGCGCAGTAGGGGGGAGAAAATGGGAAAAAATAGAACGGTCAATTAGGCCTGAAAGAGGACTGCTGCGTCTTCGTGCGCAGCTCGGTCTGTTTTGTAATTTACGACCCGCGGTGTTGCTTGCCGCGCTGGAAAATGCCTCTAGCCTTAAAGCTGACATCGTGTCTGGTTTAGATTTAATGATTATTAGGGAGTTGACGGGTGGAATTTACTTCGGGCAGCCGCGTGGAATAGAAATTAAAGATAATGGTAAGCGGAAAGGCGTTAATACTCTCGTTTACGAGGAAGAAGAAATTGAGCGGATAGTTAAGCTGGGATTTGAGACAGCCATGAAAAGATCAGGCAGGCTATGCAGTGTTGATAAAGCTAATGTGCTTGAGGCCACGGAACTGTGGCGTGATGTAGTAGATAAAATGGCTGACGATTATCCCCAGGTTACAGTAGAACATCTATATGTAGATAACGCTGCTATGCAGCTCGTGCGAGCGCCAAAGCAATTCGATGTTATAGTCACGACAAATTTGTTTGGCGATATCCTTTCTGACTTGGCCGCCATGTTAACCGGCTCTATTGGTATGCTGCCTTCCGCGTCTTTAGATGCAAACAACAAAGGTCTTTTCGAACCAGTCCACGGATCGGCGCCTGATATTGCTGGAAAAAATATTGCTAACCCTATAGCCACTATTATGTCGCTGAGTATGATGCTTAAGTACTCGCTCAATCAACCAGGGCTTGCACTAAAAATAGATTCAGCAGTAGATTCCGTGCTCGATCGGGGCCTACGAACAGCGGATATCGCGGTGGTCGGAGAGCCTTCGATAGGGACAATAGAAATGACTGACGCGATTATTGGCGCATTAAGTTAGGGGGGAATAGTTGTGAGGATAATACAATGACTAAGCAGTACAATGTTGCTGTCGTGGGTGCGACGGGTGCTGTTGGTGAAGTCATGATCGAATTGCTCCATGAAAGGCATTTCCCCGTTGCTAAGCTCTCTGCTGTTGCCAGTTCTAGGTCAGCAGGCTCTAGAGTGTCGTATGGGACTCGAAGCATAGTGGTTGAGGCTCTTGAAGGCTTCGCCTTTAGTAATGTTGATATAGCCTTATTTTCGCCTAGGTCATCGGTTTCTGCTGTTTATGCACCCAAAGCCGCTGCGCAAGGTTGTATCGTTATAGATAACACCTCAGAGTTTCGCTATCGTCAAGATATACCTCTGGTGATCCCGGAAGTTAACCCTGAAAGTTTAATCCAATATAAAAATTGCAATATTATAGCGAACCCTAATTGTTCTACGATTCAAATGGTCGTTGCATTAAAGCCTATTTATGATGCCGTTGGTATTGAGCGAGTAAATGTTTGTACTTATCAGGCGGTGTCTGGTACTGGGAAAGAAGCGATCGAGGAGCTTGCAATGCAGACCGCAAGTCTTCTTAATGGGAAAGAAGCGGAGTCTCGAGTCTACCCTAAGCAAATCGCGTTTAATTGCCTTCCTCACATCGATGTATTCCAAGACAACGGCTATACAAAAGAAGAGATGAAAATGGTTTGGGAAACTCAAAAAATTTTGGGGGATAGCGATATAAAGGTGAACCCTACAGCGGTAAGAGTTCCTGTTTTTTACGGTCATTCTGAAGCAGTACATATAGAAACCCGTTCTAAAATTAGCGCTATGGAAGCTAGGGATTTATTGAGAAAATTTCCAGGCATAACTGTGATTGATGAGCTGGAAGACGGAGGCTATCCGACCGCTGTGACTGACGGTGCGGGAAAGAACTCGGTATTTGTTGGTCGTGTCCGAGAGGATATTTCGCATCCGATGGGACTAGACATGTGGGTGGTTTCGGACAATGTTAGGAAGGGGGCTGCTTTAAATAGTGTTCAGATTGCGGAGATGTTAGTTGAGAAGTAGTCTTTGGTGTAATTTACCAGAGGCCATGTTTTTCTCCGTTTTTTTTCTTTTTCCCCTTGGCTCGCCAAGTGCTTTATTAGCTGGCGCTAACGAGCCATTAATAAGTGGAGATACTATCTACAAGTTTCCTCAGATTGAGGCAGGCTACCGAGATGAAGCGAGTGCGGCTAATTGTGAAATCCAGAAAAAAGACGATTCCTATGCAGACCTCTATACACAGATTTTAGACAAGAACAAACAGATCCTTACTTTACGAGATCGGTTGAGGTTCTATGAGCCCGTTAGCTATAGCGCAGACAATCCTGTATCGTTCGATACGTCCCCACACTCCTTTATGGGTCCGGCTCAAAAATTCCTGAATCAGTATATAGTTTTTAATGCGGATATTAATTACTGGGCATTGGCATTTTTTGGTTTAGTTCTTTGTTTGTTATTTAAGGTAAGTATTTCTAGGACAAAATTAACTCGCAATTCTCTAGCCGAAATGAAAATTAGCACTCCTACATATAGTGGCGATACGACAAGAGGAAATGAACATGAGGCAGGCTTAGATTTTGCTAAAGCATTAGTTGAGTTGGGAGAAATAGATCGTGCGCGCAAAATTCTAGAAATTGTCAAGGCTGGGGGAACACCGGAGCAAGTAGCGGAAGTGGACAATATTGTTAAGAGCCTATCTAAGGAGTAATTACTTATTCTAAACTGCGTTTCTGGCTCTCCGCCAAAAAGTTGGATCTGACATGGTTCGGCTTGCATTAAAAGTTCAATATAACGGTTCTAATTTTAGTGGTTGGCAAAGCCAGGTAGGTCAGCGCACCGTACAATCCTCACTTGAGGGTGCATTGTCATTTGTGGCGGATGAACATATCAAGGTTGTCTGTGCTGGGCGAACTGATGCCGGGGTCCATGCTACTGGCCAGGTGGTGCATTTTGATACAAATGCTGTTCGAACTGATTATTCTTGGGTCTTTGGGACCAACACAAAACTACCTCCGGACATATCAATTCAATGGGCACGATTAGTCCCAGAAGGGTTTCATGCGAGATTTAGCGCAATAAGCCGTTCCTATAGATACCTTGTTTACAATGAACCGATACGTTCTGCGCTTTTCCATAAAAGAGCAACATGGGAGCATCGCAAGCTAGATATTGATCTAATGCAGTCGGCAGCAAAGTATTGGATTGGGCGTCATGATTTTTCTTCGTTTCAGGCAAACGGGTGTCAGGCATCGAGCTCGGTAAGAGAAATCCTAGCTTTCGACATTTCCCAGGAAGTCGATCTCATCGTTTTTTCTATTACTGCTAATGCCTTTCTTCAGCATATGATAAGGAATTTTGCAGGAGTGCTTTTTGATATTGGGTGTGGCAAACGAGAAACTAGTTGGGCAAATGACGTCCTCAATTACAAAGACAGGAGCTTGGGAGGGGTCACTGCGGAGCCAGATGGACTATATTTAGTCCATGTTGGATATCCTGAAGAGTTATCTATCTACACTGGACCACAGTAGCCTCTTTATTCCTTTGGGGGCATGAAATGAATCGATATACTGTAAGTTCCTGCGCGTAAGTGTGATAATTTGTTCGAAAAAAATATTTATGGAGTGACTTCGTTGGGAAGAGTTCGAATAAAGTTTTGCGGCATTACTAACCTACAAGATGCCATAGAGTCTGAACGCTTAGGTGTCGATGCCTTAGGGTTTGTGTTTTATAAGCCTAGCCCTAGATATATCGACCCTTTAGTTGCTGCGCAAATAATCAAAAAGCTCTCGCCTTTCGTATCAACTGTAGGACTATTCGTAAATGCGACTCAACAAGAGGTTTCTGAAATTTCTGAGCTCACGAAAATAGATGTGGTTCAGTACCATGGCGATGAGTCTCCAGATTATTGTGAGTCGTCGTCTAAGCCGTGGATTAAGGCTTTAAGAGTAGGGAGTGGCGAAGATTTAGTTAAGGAAGTTCGTCGCTTCAGAAATGCGAAGGCTATTTTGTTTGATAGTTACGATGGCGAAAGGTACGGCGGCACTGGTGCTTTGTTCGATTGGAGTTTACTACCCAAGAAGGTAGCCTGTCCTACAATTCTTGCAGGCGGTTTGAACGCGAAAAATGTTGTTGAGGCGATTCGGCGTGTAGAACCCTTTTGTTTGGATGTGAGCGGTGGGATAGAGGCTAGTAAAGGGATCAAGGACCGCGTGAAAATGGAAGATTTTGTAGAAGAGGTAAATAAACTTGATATCTAAAGTAAGTGTAAACGATTCGCATAGAGTTGGGCGTGAGACTGAGTTCCCAAATGAGAAGGGATACTATGGAGACTATGGAGGTCGCTTCGTTGCGGAGACATTGATGCAGCCGTTGCTAGATTTGGAGTCAGCATACGCCAAGTATATGAGCGACCCCGTTTTTCTATCTGAGTTAGATAATGACTTGAAAAATTATGTTGGTAGGCCAAGCCCCCTCTATCATGCGAAGCGCTGGTCTCAAGAAATTGGAGGCGCGCAGATATATCTGAAAAGAGAGGACTTAAATCATACTGGGGCACATAAAGTAAACAATACCGTTGGACAGGCGTTGCTGGCGAAGCGAATGGGTAAGCCGAGAGTGATCGCTGAGACTGGAGCGGGCCAGCACGGAGTCGCTACCGCAACGATAGCCGCTCGGCTGGGGCTGGAGTGCCGAGTCTACATGGGCGCAGAAGATATAAGAAGACAGTCTACGAACGTTTTTTGTATGAAACTACTCGGTGCAGAGGTTGTACCTGTAACGTCAGGATCATGCACTTTAAAAGACGCTTTAAATGAAGCTTTAAGGGATTGGGTGAGTAATGTCGATACTACCTTTTATATTATAGGTACTGTCGCGGGGCCTCATCCATACCCTCAAATAGTGCGAGACTTCCAGTCTGTTATCGGGCGAGAAGCGCGGGCTCAGTGTCTTGAAGATCTCGGGCGATTGCCGGATGCTTTAGTTGCCTGTGTCGGGGGAGGTTCTAACGCTATCGGTCTGTTTTACCCTTTTATTAATGATTCTGACGTTCAAATGTTTGGGGTTGAGGCAGGTGGTGAAGGTGTTGCTAGTGGCAAGCATTCCGCGCCTCTTAATGCGGGGCGGCCAGGCATATTGCATGGAAACCGTACTTATTTAATGCAAGATGAATGCGGACAGATAGAGGCAACGCATTCTATATCCGCTGGACTTGACTATCCAGGAGTTGGGCCAGAGCACTCCTGGTTGAAAGATACTGGAAGAGCTACTTATGAGGTTATAAGTGATCGAGAGGCTCTGGTCGCTTTCGATTGTCTTACAAAGTTTGAAGGGATTATTCCTGCTTTAGAGACAAGCCATGCTCTTGCCTATGCTGAAAAGCTGGCGGATAGCATGCATAATGATAAAATCATTGTAGTAAACTTGTCCGGTCGGGGCGACAAGGATATACAGACTATTGCTACAATTAATTCTATAACACTTTGATGTGTATTTAATCAGGAGATTTTATAACTAAATGAGTCTTATAAAAGATTGTTTTTCTGATTTGCAACGGAATCAGAAAAAAGCGCTCATTACATTCATAACTGCCGGAGATCCTGTCATTAAAAACACTGTGCCGTTGATGCATGCCTTAGTGAACGGAGGTGCCGACATCCTCGAGTTAGGAGTGCCATTTTCAGATCCTATGGCAGATGGAGAGGTGATTCAGCGGGCTAGCGAGAGGTCTTTAGTTAACGGTACGAGTCTAGATGATGTCATCGATATCGTTAGATTGTTTAGGCGTGATAATAAAACCACTCCTGTAGTTCTTATGGGGTATTACAACCCATTTCAGAATATGTCCCACGAGTCTCTGGCGGCCAAATGTTTAGATGCGGGAGTAGACGGAATTCTTGTGGTTGATTTGCCTCCTGACGAGGCAGAGCATTTCAATGCAGAGCTGGTGAAAGCGGGTGTTGACCAAATTTTTTTGGTCGCACCTAACTCCCCTGAAGCGCGTATCCGTAAAGTCTGTCAACTTGCCTCAGGGTTTGTCTATTTTGTTTCTGTTAAAGGGGTTACGGGTGGGAAATCTTTTGACGCCCAAGAAATTAGTGCATCTATAGCTAGGACTAAAGAGATTTCCGGCTTGCCGGTGGGACTAGGCTTTGGTATCAAATCAGCCGAGGCCGCAGCGGTAGCTGCAACCATCTCAGATGGGGTTGTAATTGGCAGCGCTATTGTTGAGCTTGTAGCAGAAGGGGGTGACGTGAAGACGATAACCCAAAACCTTGAAGTTTTCGTGGGCTCCATACGAGAGGCAATCGATAATTGCCTCTATTACGATGTAAATTTATCGTGAGGATGAAAAATTGAGCTGGTTGAAAAACTTGTTACCTAAGATTATGCGAACAGAGGGGAATAGCCGTGGGTCAGTGCCTGAAGGTTTGTGGACTAGTTGCTCAGTGTGCAAGGCAGTATTGTATCGTGCCGAGTTAGAACGCAACTTGAATGTCTGTATTAAGTGTGGTTCGCATATGCGTTTATCCGGACGGCTTCGCCTCACTTCTTTCTTGGATGTTAATAGTGGACGTGAAATAGGTGGCATGCTGGTACCTGAGGATTTTTTGAAATTTAAAGATAGCAAACGTTATCGAGACCGCATTGTGGCTGCTCAAAAACAAACTAACGAAACTGATGCACTAGTTGTCATGGAAGGTACAATTAATCAGTTGCCTTTGATTGTGGCTGCTTTTGATTTCTCTTTTATGGGAGGGTCAATGGGGTCTGTTGTTGGCGAGCGTTTTGTCCGAGCAGTGCGAAAATGTTTGCTAGAAAAACGTCCTTTCGTTTGCTTTTGTGCTAGTGGCGGCGCTCGAATGCAAGAAGGTTTGGTTTCCTTAATGCAAATGGCTAAAACGAGTGCTGCGATAGCGGAGATGAGAGAAGCTGGTTTACCTTATGTTACTGTGTTAACTGACCCTACTACTGGTGGGGTATCGGCAAGCTTGGCTATGCTGGGAGATGTTATAATCGCCGAGTCCGGCGCATTGATAGGTTTCGCGGGCCCTCGTGTTATCGAGCAGACAGTCGGTCAAGTGTTACCGGAGGGGTTTCAGAGAAGTGAGTTTCTTTTAAAGCATGGTGCCATAGATATGGTGTTAGATCGGCGTGCATTGAAGGGCAAAATTTCTTCGATTCTTTCCATTTTAACGAGCCATTCTCATGTTGGAAGGTTGTAATTTTATCTGTTGGATATGGATAAATGACTTTTTTACAGAAAGGTGATTCTGCAGCGGGCGTGATTTTAAAGCCTGGCATAGAAGCGACGATAGATGCTTGGTTAGCGTGGTTAGAAAGTAGTCGTGATGATGAGATAGACCTAGGTCTTGAGAGGTGCGAGCAAGTGGCTCGGAAGCTTAATCTTATTAAGCTTGAGTCAACAGTGGTCACTGTGGCAGGGACAAATGGTAAAGGTTCGAGCGCCTCGTTGTTGGAGGCAATCTTGTTAGACGCTGGCTACCGAACGGGAACCTATAGCTCTCCGCATATTTCTTGCTTTAACGAACGTATCCGATTAAACGGTCTAGATGTTAGCGATCATTTACTTTGTGATGCCTTTTTAAAGGTGTCTTTAATGGAAGGTACGGAGCATTTGACTTACTTCGAATTTACTACTCTGGCGGGACTGCTAATTTTTGCGGGTGCAGATTTAGATTTTGTCATACTAGAAATTGGTCTTGGTGGTAGGTTGGATGCGGTAAACATTATCCCTCCTGATATAGCTTTAATTACAATGATAGGGATCGATCATACTGAATGGTTGGGGGAGACGCGAGACTTAATAGGGTTTGAGAAAGCCGGCATCATGAGAGCTGGTAAGCCAGTTGTTTGCTCCGACAAGATGGTTCCTGACAGTATCCACAGTCGAGCTGATGAGTTGTCTTCCCCTTTGTTTGTGCTGGGAGTGGATTATTATTATGAGCGCGGAGAAAGTGGCTGGGTTTGGTGGACCGATAACTGTTTGTTAGAGGAACTACCAAATCCCGCCCTTGCTGGAAGTCATCAGTTCAGAAATGCAGCAGGTGTTTTGAAGGTAGTAGATTTATTGTCGGAAAATTACCCTATAAAAATGAGGAGCATCCAGCAAGGATTAAAAACTATTTCTCTAAAAGGCCGTTTTGAAAAACCAGTTAGCGATCTGAACCTTTTTCTAGATGTTGCACATAATGTTGATGGTGCCTATGCTCTAGCAAATAACCTACATTCGGTTCCTGCGGTAGGCAAAACGTTCATGATTGTCGGTATGCTTCGTACAAAGAGCGCTATTGATTTTTTTCGGGCACTATGTTCAGTTGTTGACGATTGGTCTTTTGTTGCAATACCCTCTCAAAAAGCTACTGATCCAAGGTTATTACAGCAATCTCTAAAAAAGATTTCTAAAAAGACGAGTTCTGAGTGTTTCGATAGTTTTGGGCAAGCTTTTGATTCTATTTTTTCGAGCGTGGGGGTTGATGATAGAATCGTCGTGACTGGATCATTTGTAACTGTGGCCGAAGCCACTAAGGTTCTTCAAAAGAGGTTTCTTGATGGGCGCAAAATGGAAGAATAGGTTAGTCGGCTCTCTGGTGCTATTTGCTTTAGGTATTATCTTCGTGCCATTGTTTTTGAGTCCGGCTAAAGATCTTGCTACGGATGGCGCGTTCGTTAGTTCAGAGCTTGCTGGACTCCAAGAAGATTCTGTAGTCACAGAACCGGAAGTTACTCCCTCAGATACACCCTCTGCAAGGCACGGGGACAGTATTTCCACTGAAGCACCATCTTCTCCTAAAATAGAGTTATTTGCGCTCCAGATTGGAAGCTACGATGATCACGAAAATGCTAAAAGACAAGTTGCTATATTAAAGAAATCTGGTTTTCCTGCATTTATCCGAATCGAAGGGAACACTAAACAAGTCCTAGTAGGCCCTCAGACCGGAATAGCACACGTCCAAGAAGTTCGGTTAAAATTGCGTACCAGTCTGAATTATCGGACGATAGTCGTCACCTATGACCCTAAAGAAGGTGATTACCCATAGAAGTCTCTGCTATAATGATTGCTTATTAGCAGGTCGGATCCGCGATGAACTGGGTAGACTACCTTATAATCTCTGTCATTGTCCTTTCTATGGGGATCGGTTTGATACGAGGCTTCTTCAGAGAGATTTTATCTCTGGTAACCTGGGCATTAGCTTTATTTTTGAGCTTGAAGTACACTTCTGCAATTAGTAATCTCTTTAGCTCTTTCGTGATAATGGATTCGGCGCGCGACATTGCGTGCTTCATCGGGATTTTTATAATTACATTCATCTGCTCCTCGATCTTCAATCGGCTACTGAGCAATATCATTGACAAAAATGGGCTGAGTGGACTTAATCGAATTTTTGGCCTGTCATTTGGATTTGGACGCGGCTTAGCTGTAGTCGGACTTGTTGTTTTTTTAGTGGGTAATACTACTCAGTTTCTTAGCAGCGATGACTGGGGGGATGCTAGATATTCTAATCTCTCTGTGCTGATGGTTCAGCGAGCTCTAGATTGGTCTCCTTCGAAGTTTGAAGCCAATTATGAGTTCTGATTTTGGGGAATTTCTGTGTGTGGAATTATAGGCGTAGTAACGGCGAAAATATCAGCTAATCAGTTGATCTATGACGGATTGACAATGTTACAACACCGCGGGCAAGACGCTGCTGGAATCGCTACTTATGATGCCGGCCGTATTTTTCTACGTAAATCAAATGGCCTAGTCAGAGATGTATTTCAGACTCATCATATGATTAACTTACCTGGCAAGATGGGTGTTGGCCACGTCCGTTATCCTACTGCTGGGGTCGCTTCGAGAACTGAAGCACAGCCTTTTTATGTGAATTCTCCATATGGGATAACACTTGCGCATAACGGGAATCTGACAAATGCGGATACCATTAAGCAAGAATTATTTGAGGATGATCTGCGGCATATAAATACGGGTTCTGATTCTGAAGTGCTATTGAATGTTTTCGCTCATGAGCTTCAGAGGCTAGGTAAACTTTCAGTGGACGCAAGCGACATTTTTAAAGCAATTAAGCGTGTTCATGAAAGGTGTTCGGGCGCCTATGCCGTTATTATAATGATAGCGAATGTTGGGCTTGTAGCATTTCGTGACCCATATGGAATTCGACCGATATGTTACGGAACGCGGCAGACCTTAGATGGTCTCGAATTTATGGTGGCCTCTGAGAGCGTTGCTATAGACACGTCAGGGTTTGAGTTTGTTCGAGATATTGCTCCTGGCGAGGCTGTCTTTATCAGCCAGAGCGGCGAAGTAGAGTTTCAGCAATCTGTCAAAGTCGAACACTATACCCCGTGTATTTTTGAGTACGTGTATTTTTCTAGACCAGACTCGATAATCGATGGTATCTCTGTCCATAAAGCAAGAATGAGGATGGGAGAAGCGATCGCAAAAAAAATCGCTAAAGACTGGTCAGGGCGCGATATTGATGTGGTAATTCCTGTTCCAGATACTGCTCGAACGGCGGCAATGGAAATTGCGAATGGACTGAACGTTAAGTATCGAGAAGGGTTTATAAAAAATCGCTACATCCCGAGAACTTTTCTCATGCCGGGACAAGCCTTACGAAAAAAGTCGGTTAAACAGAAATTGAATGCTATCGAGCTAGAGTTTAAAGGTAAGAATGTATTGATAGTTGATGACTCGATTGTGCGTGGGACTACCTCAGGGCAAATCATTCAAATGGCGCGAGATGCAGGAGCAAATAAAGTCTATTTCGCATCTGCTGCCCCCCCAGTCAAGTATCCAAATGTCTATGGTATAGATATGCCTACGAGCTCAGAGCTTATTGCTCATGGGCGTTGCGTTGAGGAGATTGGCGCCTTGATAGGAGCCGATGATCTGATTTATCAAGACATTGGTGATTTAGTAGGTGCAGTTGGTCACCGTAAAAAAGGACCAACAAAGTTTGAACAATCTTGTTTTACTGGTGTCTATGTTACTGGAGATGTAAGTGAAGAGTATTTGAGTAGCGTGAGTGTTTTGAGATCAGATGAAGCGAAATTAGCACGTGAAAATAGTAATGATCCTTTCACAGAATCATATGAAAGTGCGTAATAACGTGAGACACGAGTTTGGAGACATTCTCGATGATAATGCTTCTAAATTAAATTGATTATAGTGTTTGGGAGCCTTTCCTAAGAAAAGGCGACTGGAAGTTTTATGATAGCAGATGACGAAAAATTAGGTTTTCAAACTCTAGCTTTACGCACGGGGCATAGTAGAACCGCGGAACAAGAGCATAGTGAACCACTATTTATGACGTCGAGTTTTTGCTTTGATTCGGCGAAACAAGCGGCAGAAAGATTTTCGGGCGAAGAGCAAGGGAATGTCTATAGCCGTTTTACCAACCCTACTGTCAGATGTTTTGAGGAGCGTTTAGCAGCTTTGGAAGGTGGTGAGAGCTGCGTTGCCACTTCGTCTGGAATGAGCGCGATTTTGAGTTTGGTTATGTCTACTCTGTCCCATGGAGATAAGATAGTTGCATCTAGAAGTATCTTTGGGACATCGGTGAATTTATTTGAGAAAACTTTCCCTAGGTTTGGAATAGAAACTGTTTTCGTCGACATGACTGATTTGGCAAGCTGGTCTCGAGCAATGAGTGCGAACACAAAAATGCTTTTTGTAGAGACGCCGTCTAATCCTCTTACCGAAATTGCTGATATTTCAGCGCTGAAAACCATTGCGGCGGACCATAATGCCCTGCTTGTGGTGGACAATTGTTTTTGTACCCCAGCTCTTCAGAGACCTATACAGCACGGCGCAGACATTGTAATTCATTCCGCTACCAAGTTCCTTGATGGGCAAGGAAGGTGTGTTGGTGGAGCTATTGTTGGTCCTGAGACTCTTCTGGAAGAAAAAATTACTCCATTTCTTAGAAGTGCAGGAACATGTTTGAGTCCCTTCAACGCTTGGGTTTTTTTAAAAGGGCTGGAGACTCTGCATATTAGGATGGAGAAGCATAGCGCTAACGCAGCAATGGTTGCAGAATGGCTACACAAAAATCCGTTGGTTAAGAGGACCTACTATCCAGGGCTAGATGACCATCCACAGCGAGATTTGTGTCTAACCCAACAAAGTGCCCCTGGTGGGATCGTCAGCTTTGACGTAGGGGGTCGGCAGGAAGCTTGGAGTCTAGTTGATAGTCTTAGCCTTTTTTCAATTACGGCTAACTTGGGGGACTCGAAAAGCATAATTACTCATCCAGCCACTACGACACACGGTAGGGTGTCTCCAGAAGTCAGGAAAGCTATGGGTGTGTCTGAGGGGATGTTAAGACTTTCTTTGGGGCTAGAAGACTCATCTGATTTAATAAGAGACTTAGACATGGCTTTTCAGAATCTCTAGTTTTATAAGATATTCTTATGTTTCAGTCTGCCTGTTCCTTTTTCTCAGTGTAGAGTGCTATCGCAGAAATTATTGCAGTCCCCTGAGTTATCATGATGCTTGTGCTCATCTATCCAGAACCAGAGGATCTGGAATAGTTCGCTTACTTTTTAAAAGTTGTTTATTACCGTAATGGAGAGTGTTTCGTGCCTGGAAAAAATTTTTTATTCGTCCCTGGACCCACTAACATCCCAGATCGCGTTAGACGTGCGATGGACATCTCTTTAGAAGACCATAGAGCAGGTGATTTCCCTAGTTTTGCTAAGCCTTTATTCGAGGACTTGAAACAGATTTTCCAAACTGAGAAGGGACAAGTTTTCGTTTTCCCGTCGTCTGGGACCGGAGGATGGGAAGCTGCGATCACTAATACCCTTTCTCCTAGAGATAAGGTTTTACAGGCACGCTTTGGCCAGTTTTCTCACCTTTGGGCTGAGTCTTGCTCACGGTTAGGTATGGATGTTCAATTAGTTGAAACCCCATGGGGAGAAGCAATCCCGCTAGACAAATATCGTGAGATTCTCGAAGAAGACTCTAATCATGAAATCAAAATGGTCCTAGTGACTCATAATGAAACTGCTACAGGAGTTACTAGTGATTTGCTCGGGATAAGGCGAATTTTGGATGGTGTTTCACATCCAGCTTTGCTTGCAGTAGATGGTATCAGTTCGATAGGTAGTATCGAGTTCTTAATGGATGAGTGGGGGATTGATTTAGCTGTTAGCGGATCCCAAAAAGGAATGATGTTGCCAACGGGGTTGAGTCTCGTTTGTGCCAGTCAAAAAGCACTTGCTTTAGGAGCATCAGCGAAGTGCCATAGATACTACTTTGATTTTTCATTACAAGGTGCTGCCAATAGCGATGGGTGGTTCCCTTATACGCCAGCAATGACTTTATTAAGGGGTTTGCGAGAGTCGGTGAATATGCTTTTAGAAGAAGGAATGCCTCAGGTTTATGCACGGCATGCAAGATACGCTAATGCGGTCAGAGCTGCGGCTCGAGCATGGAAACTGGAGCTGTGTGCTAAGGATCCGACCACGTATTCAAATACTGTGTCGGCTATTTGTGTCCCCCCCGACATTGACAGCGATCAGGTGGTTAAAAATGCCTATCAAAATTATAATTTATCGTTAGGTGGGGGTCTGACTGAGGTCGCTGGAAAAGTTTTTCGCATTGGCCATCTTGGAGATTTAAATGAACTAATGATTTTAAGTGCATTAGCCGGGACGGAGATGGCACTTTGTGACTCTGGGATTGATATAGAATTGGGGTGCGGTGTTGGAGCTGCCGCGGCAATGCTGCGGGTGAGTTAAAGTTTTGGTTGGGGAAATATATGTTGTGATAGGAGCAAGTTGGTGTATGGTATGATTGCTCAAGAAGAAGAATTCTATCTATATTTTATCTGGAGGTTGATGTGGCAATACAAGTTGGTGAAAAAATGCCTGATGGCGTGTTCAAAGTGATGACAGCGGAAGGGCCGGTGGAAATAAGTACAGCGGATCTTTTTGATGGGAAGAAAACAGTTATTTTTTCTGTGCCTGGGGCATTCACCCCTGCTTGTTCATCAAAACATCTTCCAGGGTTTATAGAAAATGCTGGTGCTTTGAAAGCAAAAGGCGTTGATAACATTGCGTGTATTTCAGTCAATGATGTTTTTGTTATGGGTGCATGGAGTACAGATCAAGGCGCGGATGGTAAAGTTACTCTTCTCGCAGATGGGAATGCGGACTATGTCACCGCTTTAGGCTTGCAACTAGATGCTAGTGGTTTTGGCATGGGTACAAGAGGCGAGAGATTTGCCATTGTTGTTGATAATGGTGTCGTATCGCAGTTACACCGTGAGGCAGCTGCTTCAGATGTGAAAGCCAGTTCTGCTGAAAATATTCTGAATAATTTATAACGTTCGCGGTAAGCGATTTTACGGGCGTGCAGTTTAGGCTGCGCTCCAATGCGCATAATGTTTAGTTGGTCTTACCGTATTTGGCTAGACATTAAAACAATCCTTTGATGTTTCCGTTATCGTCTACTGTAATTCTTTCTGCTGCGGGAGATCTAGGTAACCCTGGCATTGTCATCATGTTCCCCGCGATTGCAACTACAAATCCAGCACCTGCTAAAACCTGTACGTTAGTTATTTCTAACGTGTGGCCAACCGGTGCACCTAGTAGTTTTGGATCGCTGGAAAAAGACATTTGAGTTTTTGCTATACATACAGGGAATAGTGGATATTCGGCGCTAATTTTTTCGATTTTTTGTCGGACTTTTGGGGCTGCCATGACGTTTTCTGCGCAATATATTTTATGGGCAATCGTTTCAATTTTGTCCCACAAAGAAGCTTCACTTTCATACACGTACCGATGTTCTCGTTGTTCTTTTTTTACTAATTCGCTCAATGCTACGGCAAGTTCTTTAGCTCCTTTCCCGCCTAGCTCCCAATGACGAGAAACTAACGCTTTCACGCCTATATTAGAAGCTAGACTTATCACCTTTGAGATCTCGGCTTCCGTGTCTTGAGTGAAATGGTTAATGCTTACAATACAGGAGAGTCCTAAATGTTCGGTGATATTTTTAACGTGGCGCTTCAAGTTTTCAAATCCTGTTTCAAGAGCTTCGATGTTTTCGTCGGTTAGCTTACCTAAGGTCACTCCTCCATGATATTTAAGTGCTCGCACCGTTGCGACCAATACAACCGCCTGTGGTTTGAGCCCAGATAAACGGCATTTAATATCTACGAATTTTTCAGCACCTAAATCAGCTCCAAATCCAGCCTCCGTAATGACATAATCACCCAACTTAAGAGCGGCTTTTGTCGCCGTGACTGAGTTGCAACCATGGGCTATATTTGCGAACGGCCCTCCATGCACAAAAGCGATATTATTCTCAAGCGTCTGGACTATGTTCGGGCTTATTGCATCTTTAAGAAGCGCAGTCATGGCCCCTTCCGCTTTAAGGTCGGTGGCGGTTATTGCCGCTTCATTCTTTAAGGAATACCCCACGATTATTTTGCCTAGCCTAGATTTCAAATCTTTTATAGAAGTTGAGAGACAAAAAATAGCCATTACTTCAGATGCTACGGTAATGTCGAACCCACTTTCTCTTGGGAAGCCATTTGCAGAGCCTCCTAGGCCAGAGACGATATTTCTAAGTGCACGATCATTCATGTCAACAACACGCTTTATGGCTATTGAGCTCGGGTCGATAGATAGAGAATTTCCATGGGTGATGTGATTGTCAACCAAGGCAGATAGTAAGTTGTGCGCTGAGGTTATAGCGTGGAAGTCTCCGGTAAAATGAAGGTTAATGTCTTCCATTGGTACTACTTGCGCATATCCCCCCCCAGCTGCGCCACCTTTCATTCCAAAGCAAGGCCCCAAAGAAGGTTCACGTAAGCACACTATGGTTTTGTGCCCAAGAGAGTTCATGGCATCTCCGAGACCTACCGTAGTAGTAGTTTTGCCCTCTCCAGCTGGAGTGGGGCTCATGGCAGTAACTAGAATTAGTTTACCTTCTTTATTGTGATTTACAGCCTGAATACCTTCCAGCGATATTTTCGCTTTATAGTGCCCGTAAGGGATTAAATGCTCATGATAAATGCCGAGTTTCTCTTGCGCGAGAGCAACTATAGGTTTTTTTTTCGCAGCTTGGGCGATCGAGATATCAGACATTTTATTTTTTCCCTTAATTTACGGGGCAGATTTACCTTCAGCACACACTGGGCCTAAGTGCGAATTATAATTCTAACTGGAGTTACAGGCTGCGGCAATTAGTGCATTTAGCTTGTTTCGTGCAAAAAGTAACGGGAATGGCTAAATTTTTAGTAACATTGAGGTTTCAATTCACTTAATCTCGTTGAGAAAAAACTGCCATTCTGTTAGTTTCTCTATTTTAGTGTAGGCTCGAGAAACGCCATGAGTGCGGCAATTTGGAACCCAAAATGAATTTAAAATGACGCGTTATATTTTTGTTACCGGTGGCGTTGTTTCTTCTCTTGGGAAGGGGATCGCGGCCGCATCTTTAGGCACGATATTAGAATCGCGAGGATTAACGGTTTCAATGGTTAAGCTCGATCCGTACATCAATGTTGATCCAGGTACCATGAGTCCATTTCAGCACGGTGAAGTTTTCGTGACTGAAGACGGCGCGGAAACGGATTTGGATTTAGGCCACTACGAGAGGTTTGTGCGTTGCGGTACTTCCTCTAGTAGTAGTTATACCACAGGTAAGATTTATGCGAGCGTAATCCGAAAAGAGAGAAAAGGTGAGTATCTTGGGGCAACTGTGCAAGTTATCCCCCACATAACAGACGAAATAATCCACTGCATTAAACAGGGTGCGGGCGATGCGGACATAGCAATGATTGAGATAGGAGGCACAGTAGGTGATATTGAGTCGCTGCCTTTTTTGGAGGCCATTCGACAAATAAGAATTGAAGTTGGGACGGCTAAAAGTCTCTTTATTCATCTAACACTGGTTCCATTTATTCCTTCGGCAGGAGAGATGAAGACAAAGCCTACTCAACATTCCGTAAAAGAACTTAGGTCCATCGGGATTCAGCCGGATATCCTTTTGTGTCGAGCTGATCGCGATATCCCTGAGGTGGAGCGTCAAAAAATCGCCTTATTTACTAACGTTGAAAAGCGAGCAGTTATTACCGCGAGGGATGCGGAAACGATATATAAAATCCCTCTGCTATTAAATGCACAAGGTTTAGACGATATAGTGATGGAGAAATTTGGGCTAGATGTCATCCCTGCTGATTTGACTCAATGGACCGATGTTGTAGATGCACTTGAAAACCCTATACACGAAGTTAATATTGCGATGGTAGGAAAGTATGTTGATCTGACAGAGTCCTATAAATCCCTTTCTGAAGCTCTAGTTCATGCCGGCATACACACAAAAGCCAAAGTAAACATTAAATATATTGATTCTGAACAAGTGGAAGCAGAAGGTGTTGATCTGCTGAAAACAGTTGATGCTATTTTGGTTCCTGGCGGCTTTGGTGACAGAGGGATAGAAGGAAAAATCATGGCGGCAGGTTATGCGCGTTATACATCTACGCCTTATTTCGGAATTTGTCTTGGTATGCAGGCTGCAGTGATTGAATTTGCGCGAAATGCGGCTAACCTAAAGGGAGCACATAGTACGGAATTTGATAAAAGCACACCTAAGCCAGTGATTGCATTAATTACTGAGTGGACTACCGAGAATGGAAAAAAAGAGCACCGTTCGAAAGACAGCGAGGTAGGTGGCACGATGAGGCTAGGTGGGCAATCGTGCAAATTGTCAGTGGATAGTCTTGTAGCTAAAGCCTATCAAACTTTTAGTATTGTCGAGCGGCACCGTCATCGATACGAGTTTAATAACACTTACGCCTCCGAGCTTGAGGCCGCGGGTATGCGGATCGTGGGGCGCTCTGCGGATGATAAGTTGGTCGAAATAATTGAGATTGCGGACCATCCGTGGTTTGTCGGATGTCAGTTTCATCCTGAGTTTACTTCTACCCCTAGGGAAGGACATCCACTTTTCTCTGCGTTTATAACCGCTGCAATCGATAATAAAAATAAAAACCACAAAGCGCCGTAGCTAATGAAGTTATTTGATTATGACATTGGTATTGATTTCCCTTTCTTTTTGATATCAGGTCCTTGCGTCATTGAAAGCGAGAGACTCGTTCTAGAAACGGCAGAAACTTTAAAGAACATCACGCAAGAATTGGAAATTCCTTTTGTGTTCAAAGCATCTTTTGACAAAGCTAATAGGACATCTCATGCGAGCTATCGCGGGCCTGGACTGGAAGAAGGATTGCGTATATTGGAACGTGTGCGAGGCGAGTTGGGCCTGCGCGTGCTGACTGATGTCCATGAAGATACACCATTAGATGAGGTGTGCTCTGTGGTGGATATTCTTCAGACACCCGCCTTTCTCTGCCGTCAGACTAATTTTATTCAAACAGTTGCGCGTCAAGGGAAGCCAGTAAATATAAAAAAGGGCCAGTTTTTAGCTCCTTGGGATATGAAAAATGTAGTGGAAAAGGCTTACGCAACCGGCAACCAGGAAATAATGGTTTGTGAGCGTGGAACTTCTTTTGGCTATAATTATTTAGTATCTGATATGCGTAGTCTTGTCATTATGCGAGATACTAGATGTCCGGTGGTGTTTGATGCCACCCATTCGGTACAACTGCCGGGTGGTGCCGGTGCGACATCTGGTGGACAGAGAGAGTTTGTTGCAACCTTGGCTAGTGCTGCCGTGGCTTCTGGAGTAGCTGGAATTTTTATGGAAACGCATCCTGAACCCGATCGGGCATTGAGTGATGGTCCAAATTCACTGCCACTATCAGAAATGAGAAACCTGCTGGAAAAACTCAAGAGACTAGATCAGGTAGTTAAATAAAAGTCAGCTAACAGCGGATAAATGGATAGTAAGTTAATGTCAAAAATCAAGGCTATACAAGCAATAGAAGTGATTGATTCGCGTGGTAATCCTACTGTTTATTCTGAAGTGCTGACTGAATCGGGTCATATTGGGAAAGCGATGACGCCCTCAGGGGCTTCTACCGGAGAACGCGAGGCGATTGAATTGCGGGATAACGATCAAAATAGATATTTTGGGAAAGGGGTTAAAAATGCAATCGCCAATGTGAATGGTCCGATTAGCGAAGCGCTTCTGGGGCAAGATGTTTTAGACCAGCACCTGATTGATATGTTGATGATAGAGCTAGACGGCACTGGAAACAAATCTAAGCTCGGGGCTAATGCAATGCTCGCTGTTTCTATGGCTGTTGCGCATGCTGCTGCTGCGACGCAGGGTAAGCCTTTGTTTAAAAGCCTCCAATCTCATGAAAGCTATGTTATGCCAGTTCCTTTGATGAACGTAATAAATGGCGGCATGCATGCTAACAATAGTATCGACTTTCAAGAGTTCATGATTTTGCCAGTGGGCGCTCCGACATTTAGGGAGGCTATTCGCTACGGTGCTGAGGTTTTCCACTCGCTTAAAAAGATCTTGGAGGAATCTGGACATAGCACCGCGGTCGGAGATGAAGGAGGCTTTGCCCCTAATTTGGCTTCAAATGAGGCTGCTTTGGAATTAATGGTTTTAGCTGTTGAAGAAGCCGGTTATCGTCTCGGCGAGCATATTTGTTTTGGGTTGGATGTGGCAAGTTCGGAATTTTACAAAGATGGGAAATACCATCTCGCATCTGAAAACTTGTACCTCGATTCTCTTGGTATGACAGAGTTACTTGAGTCTTGGTGTAGAAAGTATCCTATAGTAACGATCGAGGATGGGATGGACCAAAATGATTGGGACGGGTGGAAGGTTCTCACTGATAAGATAGGGAAAGAAATACAGTTAGTAGGTGATGATCTTTTTGTGACGGACACTACTACCCTACAAAAAGGGATTGAAGCTGGAGTGGCGAATTCAATTTTAATAAAAGTCAATCAAATAGGGACTCTAACCGAAACTTTCAGTGCGATTAATTTGGCTCAAGAAAATAATTATACGGTAGTAGTGTCGCACCGTTCCGGAGAGACTGAGGACACTACCATTGCCGATATTGCTTGTGCCTATGGCGCAGGCCAAATTAAGACTGGTTCTATGTCTCGGTCTGACCGTATGGCTAAATATAATAGGCTGCTCGTGATAGAAGAGCAGCTTGGAAATAGAGCCCGCTACCGTGGTGCAGAAACTTACCCTAATTTTCGACTATGAAGAATTTGTCTTGCGCTTACTGACTTTATTGCTTGTAGCACTATTTATGTATTTTCAATACGCTTTGTGGTTTGGAGATGGAGGTGCCATAGAAGCGCAGCTTCTTCGCAAATATATTATATCGAAGGAATCGGAAATAAAAGAAATTCAGGAAGGAAATATGTCTTTGGCCGCAGAGGTTGCCGATCTTGAACAAGGATTAGAGGCCGTTGAAGAAAGAGCTCGAAACTTGATAGGCCTAATAAAAGAAGATGAAATTTTCATTAGAATCAATGAAAACCACTAGATCGAGTCGGAGGTTTCTCCTAGAGCACGATAGTGAGCTCTATTCAAAAGGTAGGCAAGGTAAAGTGTATGTCAAAATCAGGTAGCATTTACGCTATTGTTCCAGCCGCGGGGCGCGGGAAAAGAATGCAGAGTGATGTTCCCAAGCAATATTTGAAAATTGATGACGAATTAGTGATCGTGCAAACACTCTCGCGTATTTCGTCTCACCCTAGGGTGGCTAAAATCGTTGTGGCCCTATCTGAAGACGATGATTATTTTTTTAAAGTTGTTCAACCTATGTCTGAAAAATATGTATCTGTTATAGGTGGCGCTGAGAGATGCCATTCGGTTTTAGCAGGCGCTAAACATTTAAGGCAATTTGCTGATGACGAAAGTTGGGTCATGGTACATGACGCTGCTCGACCGTGCTTGCGTTACGACGACATAGAGGTTCTTGTTAAACGAGCGACTCAAAAAAATTGTGGAGTTGCTTTAGGAGTTCCTGTACGAGATACATTAAAAAGCTGTGCTAATGGCTCAATAATTCAGAAGACTATAGACCGTTCAGGTTTGTGGCAGGCTTTAACTCCTCAGATTTTTCCGCTCGGCCTCCTTGCTGATGCTTTGGAAACCGCAATTAGGGATGGGTACTACGTGACAGATGAGTCTCAAGCTATGGAATATAGTGGATATAAATGTGAAATTGTGGAAGGACACGCCGACAATATTAAAATCACACGACCATCAGATCTTTTAATGGCTTCGGCTATACTAAGAGCTCAGGCTGAAGAAAACAGGAAGACGCCATTATGAGAGTTGGTCATGGTTACGATGTGCATCGGTTTGAAAATGGAGATCATATCTTTCTGGGTGGGGTAAAACTTCCCTTTTTTAAGGGTGTATTGGCCCATTCTGATGGAGACGTTCTTTTGCATGCTCTTTGTGATGCGCTTCTTGGAGCGGCAGGTCTGGGGGATATAGGCCGACTGTTCCCAGACACTGAGCCAAACTACAAAGGCGTTAGCAGTCGAGTGTTGCTAAAAAACGTCGGCGCTCTTTTGGAGGAAAAAGGATTTCGGGTCGTTAATATAGATGTAACCGTGCTCGCGGAGGGACCTAAGATTGCTCCTCATGCCGAGCAAATGTGCAAAAATATAGCGGCCGATTTAAAAATCGTACCTACGGTCGTTAATATTAAAGCTACAACTACTGAAAAAATGGGGTTTCTTGGACGTGGTGACGGAATTGCGGCGGAGGCCGTGTGTTTGTTGGACTCGACTTTACCTCAATGAGATACAACACTCCTCAGCATAAGATAAACCGCACCTGTACCGCCTTTTTCGCGAGGAGCATCTGTGAAGGCCAAGACCCTCTCATCTTGTTGCAGCCAGCTTCGTACCATCGGTTTCAGCACGGACTTTCCTTGACTAGAGTTTAGCCCTTTCCCGTGAATAACTAGGATAGCGGTTATTGAATCACGCTGAGCGGATCGGAGAACTTCTTGTAAGATGGAACGCGCTTCATTTATTGTAAGCCCGTGCAAGTCAACTTCACGCGTTATAGGGTACTGGTCGCGCTTAAGTTTTCGCATCATCCGATTTTGGACCCCAGTTCGTTTGTGTTCTCTGACACTTACGGTTCCACATTCATCGCTCCACGCCGCAGAGTTAGCCGTTGGGTGAGTATCTGGAAAAGAAGGCTTAGAGCCACTCTTGCGTCTTATACTCCTTGACGGGATATAAGTCCTTTCAGATTTAATAGGCGCAACTCCGTCAATAAGCTGCGAAAATGTTACACGCTTTTGATCTGTTTTTTTTGTCATGGGATAATAATTGGCTTATTGTCGCTGGGACCATTGCATAGCATTGTGGAAAATTTCCATCCAAATGCTTTCTGTCTTCGTCCTCCTAGCGGATTTCCAGGAAAGTTGGCGATTGAGGAACACTCTTTCTGGGTGCGGCATCATAATTGTGACTCGACCGTCGTCAGAGCAGACCCCCGCAATTCCAGCTTCGGAACCGTTTGGGTTCGCAGGGTAGCTCGTCGCAATTTTTCCGTAATTGTCAACATAACGTAAGCATGAATTACTGTTTCTAACTTGAGTATTCTCGTAACTTGCTCGCCCTTCGCCGTGGGATACTATGATCGGCGCCTTGGCGCCTTCTAACCCTTGCAAGAGGATTGATCTAGATGGTTCTATCTCGACCATAGTTAGCCGCGCTTCAAATTGCGTTGACTCGTTTTGGATAAAAGAAGGCCAGTTAGAAGCTCCTGGAATAAAATCCCTGAGTGAAGAAAGCATTTGACACCCGTTGCAGACTCCAAGTGTGAAAGTATTTTCTCGATTAAAGAATGACTCAAAAGAAGATTTTATATCTGGGTTGTAACGTACAGTTCCAGCCCAGCCTATACCAGCGCCCATCACATCTCCATATGAAAATCCGCCGCAGAAGGCTAGCCCATTGATGTTCATAAGATCTTCTCGACCTGTAAGGATGTCAGACATGTGTATATCCACAGCCTCAAAGCCGGCCCGAATAAACGCTGCCGCCATCTCTGTCTGACCATTTACTCCTTGCTCTCGAAGAATCCCTATCTTAGGTTTGGTTTTAGTCTGGATTAAAGGAGGCCGAGTATTAGCTCCTTTGTAGTTATATATATTGAGACCTGGATCGGTCTCATCCAGTATTGAACGCAACTCCTCATTAGCTGTTTTTGGGTTATCTCGGAGTTTTTGCATGGCATGAGACGGTGCACTAAAAGAATTTAAAGCCTCGTGTAAACTACTAGTGAGAACTTTTTGACCTTGATGGTTTATAGTGATGTTTTTCGCTGTGGCTATTGTTGCCTTTTCGGAAATGTTAGCTGAAATAAGCGGATACTGCTCAAGGAACTCTTTAATTGTCGCATATTTGTCTTTTTCTATTTGTATCACGGCCCCTAGCTCTTCCGAGAACAGTGCGGCCAACAGATCATTTTCTTCTATATGTATCTCTAGGCCACAGCGGCTTGAAAATGCCATTTCGTAAAGCGTGACTATTAGGCCTCCGTCTGAGCGATCGTGATACGCCAGTAAATAGTTATTTTCGTTTAGCACTTGAATGACTTCAAAAAATTCCTTAATGATATTTGGGTCGTCTGCATCCGGCGGGAGGCCCCCAAATATTCCAGTGGTCTGCTGTAAGATAGAGCCGCCAAGTCTATTTTCCCCTTTACTTAGATCAACTAAAAGTATTACCGACTCTACGTCCATTTTTAGTTCTGGCGTTAGGGTTTTTGTCACATCACAGACGGGTGCGAAAGCAGATATTATTAGCGAAGTTGGCGACATTGTTTCGTAGGATGTGTCTTCGGATTGCCATGAGGTTTTCATCGACATGGAGTCCTTTCCTACCGGGATATTGATTCCTAAAGCCGGACAGAACTCCATACCAACTGCCTCAACCATGGCGTAGAGCTTTGCATTTTCACCTGGGCTACCTTCGGATGACATCCAGTTTGCTGAAAGCGTAAGGTCGGAAAGCTGTTTAATTCTTGCTGATGCAATGTTTGTTATAGCTTCTCCGACAGCGAGTCGAGCAGATGCGGGTCCATGTATTACAGCAACTGGCGTCCTTTCCCCTACCGCCATGGCTTCACCAACCAAGTCGTCAAATCCGCTCGCAGTTACCGCACAGTCGGCAACTGGCACTTGCCAAGGACCAACCATCTGATCGCGCATGGTTAAACCGCCAACGGTACGATCTCCAATTGTGATTAGGAAACGCTTGTCGGCAACTGTTGGAAAAGATAACACTTGATGGAGCAGAGTTCTCAGGTCGGCTGTAATCTTTCCCAGTGTCTTTTCCATTAATTTTGACTTTAGGCTATTTGCCGCTTTCTTGATGTTTGGCGTATTCCCGAATAATAGTTCCATTGGAATATTGACTGGGTAAGTAGCTTTTAGCTTGTCATGTATTATTAAGTGCTGTTCTAAGGTTGCATGCCCAACAATAGCAAATGGACATCTTTCTCTGTCGCAGATATTTTTAAATCTCAACGTCTCCGTATCTTTTATTGCCAGCACGTAGCGCTCCTGAGCTTCGTTGCACCAAATTTCTAATGGAGAGAGAGTTGTTTCCGCAACCGGTATTTGTCTGAGATTTATTTTTCCACCCCTATTGCTGTCCTGAAGAAGTTCCGGGATAGCATTTGACAGCCCTCCAGCACCAACGTCATGAATCATTTGTATTGGGTTGTCATCTTTCATCGAGTAGCAGGCATCGATAACCTGCTGACATCGCCTTTCCATTTCGGGGTTACCCCGCTGCACAGATGCAAAATCTAATTCGGTGTTCATTGCCCCAGACTTGACCGAAGACGCCGCCCCACCACCGAGACCAATTAGCATCGCTGGTCCGCCGAGAATGACTATTTTGCTGCCGACGTCTATCGTCAACTTTTCAATATCACGAGGTCTTATATTCCCGACCCCTCCAGCCAATATAATGGGTTTATCATACCCCCAAATGGAAGCATCCTCATTTGGGAGCTCAAAAGTCCTGAAATATCCACTTAGCGAGGGTCGCCCAAACTCGTTATTAAATGCTGCTGAGCCTATTGGACCATCTCTCATAATTTCGAAAGAACTCGCTAATCTTGGGTTGAGCTCTCGAGCCACTTCCCAGGGTTCATTTCTATTAGGTAACCTTAAGTGAGACACAGAAAACCCAGTTAGCCCTGCTTTTGGCCTCGCCCCCCGACCAGTAGCACCCTCGTCTCGTATCTCTCCTCCTGAGCCGGTGGCGGCTCCTGAATAGGGTGATATGGCCGTCGGGTGGTTGTGAGTCTCTACTTTCAGAACGATATCGGCCCGTTCAGCTATAAATTTATAATGATTATTTTTCTCGTCTATTAATAGCCTGCCTGCTCTATAGCCTTTAGTTACAGCCGCATTGTCACGATAGGCTGAAAGCACCCCATTAGGGTTCAACTTATGAGTATTTCTTATCATATCAAACAGAGAGTAGTCTTTTTCTACGCTGTCTACTTCCCAATTGGAATTAAAAACCTTGTGTCGACAGTGTTCTGAATTTGCTTGCGCAAACATCATCAGTTCGGCATCAGTGGGATCACGTTCTAGCTCTTGAAATGAAGATACTAAGTATTCCATTTCATTTTCTGTTAATGCTAGGCCAAGCTCATTGTTTACTTTGGCTAGTTCACCGATTCCACTTTTTATGATTGGAATCGTTCTTAGGTCTTTTGTTTTCAGCGCAGGAACAGAGGATGTTCCGCTCAGAGTATCTAAGAAACTCTCTGTCATTCTATCGTACAATTTATCTCGATTAGTTTTGAGTTGCTCTTTGTTGGTGTCGTCTGCGTACCATGCGACTATGCGCTCTATGTGCTCAAGGCCATGGATGCCGCAATTCTTACATATCTCTAGCGCTTTTGTCGTCCATGGTGAGATAGTTCCGATTCTAGGGCGGACAAAAAACGACGCTCGATTAATGTCGAGAACATTTACTTTCTTTCTCGACCGAGTTAACTGTATGAGCCTGTTTTCATATGCTGTCGAAACTTCTGTCCCGTTTTTGAATCGGATCAGGTATAGGTATTCTGACCTCAAACATGATACGTCGTCGCTAGCAGTAAAAATCGCTTCTTTAATTCTTTGGAGTGAAAAATCTGAATGCGCTTGGTGGCCTTGCAGCATTAGCATTAAACTTAATCCTTATTAAATGTAAGATTGAAAAAAGCTAACTTATCTTTCACGGGCTAGTTTTGAAGCCAGTCCTACATAATTTGACGGGGTGAGGTCTCTCAACGTTTCTTTTGCATTTTCTGGAATAGTTAGTGTTGCAATGAACGCGTGTAAGGTCTCTTTATCGATAGGGCGTCCTCGCGAAATTTCCTTTACCTGCTCATAAGAGTCTTCTATACCATAGCACTTCATCATTATTTGCACGGGCTCAGTTAAAACCTCCCATGATTTGTCAAGATCGGACTTCATGGACGCCGCGTTTACACGCAACTTTTTTAATCCTTTTGTGAGAGATAGAGATGCAAGCAAGCTATAGCCTATCGCACTGCCCACGCTCCTCAGTACAGTAGAGTCAGTCAAGTCCCTCTGTAGTCGAGAATTTGGCAGTTTTTGCGAAAAATGCCTTAAAAGAGCACTAGAGATACCTAAGTTTCCTTCTGCATTTTCGAAGTCAATTGGATTTATTTTATGTGGCATAGTTGATGAGCCAACTTCACCTTTAACGTTTTGTTGAGAGAAATAGCCAGAGGAGACATAACTCCAGATATCCCGGCTAAAGTCTATAAGGATTGTATTTATTCGTGCAAGAGAATCGCAGTATTCTGAAATACAGTCGTGTGGTTCGATTTGCGTCGTATGAGAATTAAAGTTAAGTGAGAGGCCCTCAACAAATTTTTGAGCCAGACTGGGCCAGTTGACCTCAGGGCATACGACCACATGAGCATTATAGTTCCCCACTGCCCCATTTATTTTCCCGAGAAGTTTTACTGATAAAAGGCAGTCCAACTGTTTTTTTAGTCGAATGTGGAAGTTAGAAAATTCTTTTCCCATTGTGGTTGGAGTGGCGCTTTGTCCATGAGTTTTCGACAGCAGTGGTTGTCCAGCAAGTTCATCTGCTTTCTGCCCTAAGAGCGTCAAGATTTCTTCGAGCACCGGTTTCATTACTTGGTCTCTAGCGTCTCTTAGCATCATGCTATAGGCTAAATTATTTATATCTTCAGACGTGCAGGAGAAATGAATGAATGACGTGGAGCCTTGCAAGGCCTTTTCGGTAGAAAATTTTTGTTTCAGGAAATATTCGACTGCTTTGATATCATGGTTAGTTTCTTTTTCGATTAACTTGATGCTTTCGGCATCTTCCAGCGTAAATTTTTGATAAAGACTGTTAAGTTTTTGTAAGGTGCTATGATCAAAAGCTTTTAGATACGAGAATCCACTGTTTTTCGCAAGAGTTTTGATCCATTCAATTTCGACGAGAACGCGATACTTCATGAGTCCAAACTCACTCATGATCGGCCGTAATGCTTCAGTTTGGGCGGTGTATCTTCCATCTAGAGGGGAAAGTGCAGTTAAGGCAGATGACGCAAGTTGTTCTTCTATTAAGGGCACGGGCTAGGTATCTCCTGTTGTACGCTGTCGATTTCTTTTAGGATTTCGCGAGTTAAAGTTATGTCGCAGGAAGACAAATTATGCGCTAACTGCGACCCGTTAGTCACTCCTATAATAACGCTGGTTACGACCGGTTGCGATAAGAGCCATGCCAGAGCCATTTGCGTGGGGTCGATCTCGTGCTTTTCGGCGATAGCGATGTACCTTTTTGCCGCTTTTAAGATCATTGGACTTTTTAATATATTGCCATGGTGACTTTGATTCAGACGCGAACTTGGGAAGGCAGATCCATTGAAATATTTTCCTGTAAGGATTCCCGAAGCTAGAGGAGAATGGGCAAAAAATGTAATGTTCTCTCGGGTAATGATTTCGCTTAGACCGACTTCTAGGTTTCTATTCAGCAGATTATAGGGGTTTTGAATCACCAGCGTGATGCTAGAGTTTCTCATTTCCACATTGTTTATAAATGTCATTGCTCCCCAAGCAGTTTCATTACAGATGCCGAATGATCTGATTTTCCCACTCGTGACAAGATCGATAAGCACATCAACTGTGTCTTCGATATCAAAAGTCAAATCTTTTTTAGGGGATTTAAAGCCTCTGACATTGAAAAAATTTGTTGCTCTATCTGGCCAATGCAGTTGAAATATATCGATGTAATCAGTTTGCAGTCGTTTAAGGCTGCTTTCCACCGCAGTTATTAGATTGGCGCGATTATGCCTTGACTTCCCTGACCGAATCCACGGCACAAATGCTGCGGGGCCAGAAGCTTTTGTGGCTAGGGTGATTTCACTTCTGACCCCTCTGGCTTTTAGCCACTTACCTATTAATTCTTCTGAACTGCCATATGTTGACTCTTGAATAGGGATCGGATACATCTCCGCCGTATCAAAAAAAACTATCCCGCTGGCTATGGCGTTGTCGAGTAGCTTTAGCGTGTTACTGTTGTCTCTTTGATTCGATAAAGTCATACAACCCATGCAAAGACTACTAATGTTGATGTCGCTTTTTCCAAGTTTATGTTTTTGCATAGTGTAGACTTAACCTTATACACATTCTCATTGTAGGTAAAACTAAAGACACATTCTTTATAAATTGCAGTGTTCTTCCTAATGGATAAAGAGGATTAATGAATAATAAAGAAGTTGCCAGACGTTTTAGAGGATTCCTGCCGGTGGTCGTCGACGTGGAAACCGCTGGATTTAATCCTGAAACTGATGCCTTGTTAGAAATAGCAGCAGTTTTTTTGGATTTGGATGAAGTTAAGGGTTGGTATCCTTTTCATACTGTTTCTTGTCACATCGTACCTTTTGATGGAGCTAATCTGGAACAAAGTGCTTTAGAATTTAATAAAATAGATCCATTTCATCCATTTAGGGTAGCCGTTGGTGAAAAAGAAGGGTTGTCGGAGTTGTTTGAGTTCGTTAATGGTCAGCTTGATGTTCATGAATGTACGCGCGCAATATTGGTAGGCCACAACCCCTCGTTTGATTTGAGTTTTGTAAAGGCAGCAGTCGCGAGAACCCGTATGAAAAAAATGCCTTTTCACCACTTCAGTACCTTTGACACCGCGGCTCTTGCCGGCTTGGCTTATGGACAGACAGTGCTTTCTAGAGCGGTCGTGGCTTCTGGAACTGAATGGGACAATGCGTCGGCCCATTCAGCGGTCTATGATGCAGAACAAACTGCTGGTCTTTTTTGCAAGATCGTAAACCTATGGGATAAACGCAGCAGTTTTTAGGGATTGCTCTCGTAAAGTGAGGCAACTCTAGTCAAGGATGAGCTGTTAGGGTTCTTTAGCTTGTTTTGCTCAACTATAAGACGTCCTCCGACCCAGACATGGGTGATTTGTTTTTGCTCGGTACGGTTGATTAATTGTTCGGTTAAATTTCTGACAGGTTTGGTTCTGAAGTCGTTCATATTAATGGCTATAATGTCGGCTAACTTGCTCGCTTCGAGGCTTCCTATGATTTCTTCCAAACCTAGGGCTTTTGCTCCTCCATAAGTAGACATTTCTAAGACTTTTGAACCAGCGAAATTGATGTTTTTAGTGGATTCCGATTTCATTATTCTTGCGACGCTGGCTATTTCCCGAAACAAGTCGAAGTTAGAGTTTGTTGCCGCGCTATCTGACCCTAGCCCGACGTTGTTGGAGCTACTAATCAGTTTGCGAACATTTGCAAGTCCCTCGGGTTTTATTAGATCGCTGGCTAGGCAAACAATGGCTTGGGTTCCTGTCAGGTTCATCATGTCGATTTCTCCCATCGACAAGTGTGTAGAGCCTATAACTGTAAGCTTTGGTGAAAGGAGTCGTGCAGTTGCTAGTTGCTCGATGGGCGTGAAATTACTTTTTTTTGTCGCAGTGCTTTTGTTAGAGTAAATATTGGGCTCAAGAGCTAGGTGGACTGTAAGATCGAGCTCCTGAGCCAGCCCTTTTAGCCGCTCTAAAGTTTTTTTACTGGACAATACAGTTGCCTGTGTGCCAAAGCGGCAGTGTATATGTGGATGCATGCGATACTTATCATGAAGTTTTTCACTTTTAGAAAAGTAGTCATCAGGGTTGGTTGCCCACACGCTGGAATCGTCGGCTATAAGGCTTGCAATTGCAACTCTCAGTCCTAAAGTAATGCAGGATTCGGCCATGGCGTCGCCAAAAATGCATATATCCCCGAAGCACGTTGTGCCTGAAAGTAGCATTTCTGCTCCTGCAAGAAGGGTGCTATCCCTCACAAGATCGTAGCTTGAATATCCTATTTCGTCTGGCCATCGGCGTTCTTGGATCAAATTTTGAATCGAACTGTTATCAGAGCCTCTTAACAGAGCGGTGGATGCATTCGCATTTGCATTCACCAGACCCGGCATTAGAACGTGCTCTTTAAGGTTATATTCCTTGAAATCCTGTGAGGAAGGAGCCCAGTCTTTTGTGGGAATTAGATCACGAATTACTGAGTCTTCTATTACCAGAGTATGATTAGAAAGGATGTCGGAGGTCGGTTTGACAGGAATTATCCAACTGGCATGTATCGCTTGAAGCATAAAATAGCACTCGGAACTCTATTCGCTAATGAATTTGAATAGCATATCTGATTGACGATTATTTTGCTCCGTTGTAGGACAATACTTTGCCTTTTTGAATATGATGGCGACAGCCTTGGTTTGCTACAGAAGGTGGTTTTCTTGGCTAATAACTGACTACACCTATCATGAATTTCACGTTGCAATGAGCAGTCTTTTTTAACAGCTAATTAAGATGATTTAAAGGCTGTTGTGTGTTATAGTTTTACCAATCATTATTTAGCAAATAATCCATATTAATCAATAAGTTGTTTTTCTCCTATGGTCGAAATAGAACGTCAACAAAGTCGAGTCATAGAAGACGAAATGCGTCAGTCATATATGGATTACGCCATGAGTGTAATTGTAGGTCGGGCGCTGCCCGATGCTAGAGATGGGCTCAAGCCGGTCCATAGGCGAGTTCTTTATTCGATGCAAGAGTCCAATAGCCTGTGGAATCGCCCTTATGTGAAGTGCGCTAGGGTGGTGGGTGATGTTATGGGTAAATACCATCCGCATGGCGATAACGCGATTTATGACACGCTCGTGCGCATGGCTCAGGATTTTTCTTTGCGTTATATGCTAGTGGATGGCCAAGGAAATTTCGGCTCTATAGATGGGGATTCCCCTGCCGCAATGCGATATACAGAATGTCGGCTGGGTAGAATTGCGAGTGACTTGTTAGCTGATATTGATATGGACACTGTTGACTTTGCGCCCAATTACGATGGCAAAGAACGAGAGCCTACGGTCCTTCCTTCTCGTATACCTAATCTATTAGTTAACGGATCTAGTGGAATTGCGGTAGGTATGGCCACTAATATTCCTCCTCATAATCTTACTGAGGTGATAAATGCCTGCATCGCTATAGTCGATAACCCTGAATTAGAAGATGGAGACCTTATAGGATTTATTCCGGGTCCTGATTTCCCTACTGCTGGGATTATTAATGGCTCGGCTGGTATTCTTGAAGCCTATCGAACAGGGAGAGGACGTGTATCTGTTCGGGCCAAAGTTCACATTGATGGCTCTGACCCTGAAAATCCAGTGATTATAGTGTCAGAGCTTCCCTATCAGGTAAACAAAGCACGTCTGATAGAGAAAATCGCTGAGCTGGTTAAGGATAAAAAACTTGAAGGTATAAAGAGCGATGGGTTGCGCGATGAAAGCGATAAAGATGGAATGCGAATTGTTATTGAACTCAAGCGAGGAGAAAATGCTGAAGTTCTTTTGAATAACCTATACAAGCAAACACAGATGCAAACTGTTTTTGGTGTAAATGTAGTGGCGCTTGTGGATGGGCAACCACGGACTTTGAGCTTGCGCGACTTACTGGAGTGTTTTTTACGGCACCGGCGCGATGTGGTTACAAGGCGCACATCTTTCCAGCTCCGTAAGGCAAGATCTCGCGCTCATCTGTTAGAAGGCTTGGCGGTTGCTCTGGCAAACATCGACCCCATTATTGCTTTAATCAAGTCATCGCCTACCCCAGCAGATGCCAAGGAAAAATTATTACAAAACAGCTGGGATTCTGGAGTAGTCTCTCGGATGCTAGCCGCGGCTAATGTGTCGGCAGCGAGACCACTCGATTTGTCTCCAGACGAAGGGATTTCGGGTGATAAGTATCGTTTGTCTGAACGGCAGGCCAAAGAGATTTTAGAGATGCGCTTGCAGCGATTAACTGCGCTTGAGCAGGAGAAAATTGTCGCCGAGTATGCGGAAATTTTAGAGCAGATTGCAGAACTGATAAAAATCTTAGAACAACCGGAAAGGTTAATGCAGGTCATCCGAGAGGAATTGGAGGAAGTGAATTCTCAGTATGGGGACGTTAGACGAACTGAGATTAGCGAACACCAAGAGCATTTATCTTTAGAAGACTTGATTCCTCGAGAAGAGGTTGTTGTGACGCTTTCTCACGCTGGCTATGCAAAATCTCAATCCGTTGATGTCTATCGTGCGCAGCGCCGAGGAGGAAAAGGAAAGACGGCGACGACAACTAGAGATGAAGATTTTGTAGACAAACTTTTTGTGGCAAACACTCACGATCTCCTTCTGTGCTTTAGCTCTCAAGGGAAGGTTTACTGGTTGAAAGTATATGAGGTTCCGAGGGCTGGAAGGACGGCCAGAGGACGTCCTCTAGTGAATCTGTTGCCATTGGTCGATTCGGAACGGGTGACTGCTGTTTTGCCAATAAAGCAATTCACTCCTGATCAATTTGTAGTGATGGCGACCTCGAGCGGTATTGTGAAGAAAACTCCTTTGGCGAATTTTTCAAGACCAAGACCTTCCGGTATTATTGCGACGACGCTGTTGGAGGGGGAGCAGTTGATTGGTGCGGTGCTGACCGATGGGCAAAGCGATGTTATGTTAGTAAGTTCTGGTGGGAAGGCGATTCGTTTTGGTGAACAAGCTCTTCGGTCAATGGGAAGATCTGCGCGAGGTGTTCGAGGTATCAGATTAAAGGATGGTCAAAATGTTATAGCTCTTATTCCTCTTTGCGGTGAAGGGACCGTGGTTATAGCGACAGCCAATGGATACGGGAAACGCACTCTATATAGCGAATTCCCAGTGAAAGGTAGAGGCGGACAAGGTGTGATAGCTATCCAAGCTAATGATAGGAACGGTGACGTTATAGGTGCTGGGTTGGCCAATGCTGGAGAAGACATAATGCTTATTACGGGTAAGGGCATTCTTGTTAGAACACCTGCAGCAAACATTTCGGTTATTAGACGAAATACCCAAGGATTGAAGTTGATAGCTTTGGGGGTAGGCGAGCAGCTTATTGGTTTGGAAACTATTCCTGAAATTATTGATGTCGAGAAAAATGCGGCTTCAATCGATTCTCCTGAATCGGATGAAACTGTCAACTGATCTTCCAGATTGGGGAATTACTATCTATGTCATCGAATGATGAACTTTCTGAACTGCGATCTGCAATAGATTCCTTAGATGATCGGTTGCTAAAGCTTTTAAATCAGCGTGCGGGTCTAACTGTTCAAGTGGGTGACGTGAAGCGTGCAACGTCAGATGGTGTCGCATTTTATAGGCCTGATAGAGAAGCTAAAATCATACGTAGGTTGCTAAAGAGTAATCTCGGTCCTCTGCCTTCGGAAGCCATAGTCACTATTATGAGAGAGGTAATATCAACCTGTCTGTCTCTGGAGCAGGTTTTGAGGGTTGCATATCTAGGCCCCAAAGGAACTTTTACTTATGCGGCGACTCATAAGCATTTCGGAAGTTCCCCAGTATTAGAAGGAACTGGCAGCATTTCTGAGGTTTTTCGCTACGTGGAAAGTGGCTTAGGTGGCTATGGGGTAGTGCCCATTGAGAATTCGGTAGGGGGGGCAGTTAACCAAACGTTGGATGCTTTGAAGGAAACTTCTGCTGTAATTTGTGGTGAGGTGCTTTTGCCTGTGCATCACGCTTTACTTGGCCTTGGGGAAGGCCTAGGTGGGATAAAGAGAATCTACGCTCATGATCAGGCCTTTCAACAATGCCAGATTTGGCTAGGTTCGCATTTGAAGGGTGTTGAGAAAATACCGGTAAGTAGCAATGCGGCGGCTGCGATGGCTGTAAAGGATCTATCGGATCCTGAGACCGCAGCTATTGCAAGCATTGAGGCTGGCGAGATTTATGCTTTAAAAGTGCTAGCTAGTCGTATAGAAGACGAGGCATCAAACATGACACGTTTCGCGGTGTTAGGAAGGCAAGTCCCCGGTCCTACGGGTGATGATCGAACTTCCATAATGTTTGGAGCACCCAACCAATCGGGCGCATTGCATGGAGTCCTAGCTATATTGGCAGAGCGAGGAATAAGTATGTCTCGGATTGAATCTCGCCCTTCTAAAAATGGAATATGGGACTATTTATTTTTTGTTGATCTGCTGGGTCATGCCGATGACCTGATTATAAAAGAAGCATTGGAGATAATAAAAAGTAGTACAGGCGTTTATAAGTTACTTGGGAGTTATCCCTGTGGAGTCCTTTGACTGAAAAGGGCAAACGACAAAGTATGATAAAGAAATTAGTTATAATTGGAGTTGGCCTCATTGGTGGCTCATTAGGCTTAGCATTGCGTCGCAACGGATGGGCTGAAAAGATAGTCGGGGTAGGGCGTAGCCGCAGTAGTTTGATGCGTGCCGTGGAGGTGGGTGCGATAGACTCATTTGAAGAGAGTGCCACCAAAGCATGCTCAGATGCTGATTTAGTGGTCATTGCGGCTTCTTTAAGTGCGTTTGGTCCAATCTTGAGCTCGATTTCTTCTGTGTTGTCTGATAGTTGTATTGTTACCGATGTGGGTAGCGTAAAAACCACTGTGATTAAAGAAGCGGAATTTCTACTGAAAAAAAAATTCGGGAATTTCGTACCTGGACATCCGCTTGCCGGAACAGAGAAAAGTGGCGTAGATTCGGCTTTTGCTACATTATTTACGGAACATAAAATTATCTTGACGCCTTTACAGCAGACAAATTCTCATGCAGTAAAGTTGGTGCGAGCTATGTGGTGCGCCGCCGGTGGGATAGTCGTTAACATGGAAGCCCAAGCTCATGATATGGCTTTGGCGGCGACGTCGCACCTACCTCATATTCTTGCTTATAACCTAGTAGATACCGTTTTACAGCACGAAGAAACTGGGGACAATATTTTAGGCTTTTCTGCTGGCAGTTTGCGCGATGTAACTAGAATAGCGTCCAGTAGCCCTGAAATGTGGGCGGATATCTCCTTGGCAAATCAGAAAAATCTTTTGGACGTCTGTCTTCAGTATGAAAAAGGATTAGCCAATATCATGCAGGCATTAAAGCTGCGAGATCGAGAGACTTTAGAATCAATTTTCAGTAGAGCGAAAATTGCTAGAGATGAACATTTTACTGACGAGAAAAAGTAATGGTTAGCACTCTTAGAGTTTCTAATGGAGGGGCTTTTACGGGGACAGTTTTTGTGCCGGGTGACAAATCTATCTCGCATCGAGCAGTTATGTTGGGCGCCTTGTCTGAGGGACTGACTAGAGTAACTGGATGTCTCTTAAGTGAAGATGTTCTGTGCACGATTGATGCATTTCGGACGCTAGGAGTTCAGATAGATCAGAATATTAGCGCTTGTGAGTTGTTAGTTCATGGGGTTGGTCTTCGTGGGCTGAAAAATCCATTAGAACCCATTTACGTAGGCAACTCCGGAACCTCAATGCGCCTTATGGCTGGAATATTTTCTGGTGCTGGATTGTCGATCACTATCACCGGAGACAGTTCATTGTCTTCGAGACCAATGAGGCGTATCTGCGAACCACTTCTGCAAATGGGCGCTAATTTAAAAACGAGCAGCAGTGGAACGGCTCCGCTTCATATTGGTGAAAATAGTGGATTACAAGGAATAACGTATATGATGCCGGTAGCCAGTGCGCAGGTCAAATCTTGTATTTTGCTAGCAGGTTTATATGCTGACACACCGACTAAAGTAATCGAGTGCACTCCAACTAGAGATCATACTGAAACGATGTTCAAGACCTTTGGTGTTAGGTTAGCTCTAGAGGGCGGCGCGATAACATTGCCTGTTGGACAAAAGCTTACTGCTTGTGAAGTAGCGGTTCCTGCCGATATTTCCTCTGCGGCCTTTTTTTTGGTTGGCGGGGCAATAGGCTTAGATAGCCATATTTCACTGAAAGCGGTAGGTGTCAATAGTACTCGGTCTGGCATTATAAAAATTTTAAAAATGATGAACGCTAGGATTGATGTATCGAATGTGAGGATGTGTGGTGGTGAGAAAGTAGCCGATATCACAGTCGCTTCATCAGACCTGCATGGTATAGAAATACCTTTAGATTGTGTCGCAACTGCTATTGATGAATTTCCGGCTATTTTTATTGCCGCAGCTTGCGCGAAGGGGGTAACGGTCTTGCGAGGTGGGACTGAGCTGAGGCATAAAGAAAGTGATCGGATAGAGGTCATGGCATCTGGACTCAGGAAGCTCGGTGTTGAGCTCGAGACATACGAGGATGGGATTAAAATTGTCGGAGGACGACTTGGCTCCGGAATGGTCGATGCGCGAGGGGATCACCGAGTAGCTATGGCTTTTTCTATTGCCGCATTAAATGCAACTGGGAAAATAGCTATTTCTAACGCTGAAGGCATAGCAACGTCATTCCCTGAGTTTATATCCATGGCTAAATCTGCTGGCTTAAGAGTCGAATAAAATCATGTCGGATTCTGAAAAAAGCCCAGTTATCACTATTGATGGGCCAAGTGGGACTGGGAAAGGGACAATTTCATATTTGCTTCAGAGTTGGCTAAAGTGGCATCTTATAGACTCAGGAGCCTTTTATCGTGTTCTTGCTTTGTCTGTCTTGAATAACGAAGTGAGTGTGTTAGATGAGAAAAAAATTGCCAGCTTGGCATCTGAACTCTCTCTCGAATTTATTGACTCAGGTACAGAGACAAGAATTTTGTTTCGAGGAAATGATTGTAATAGTGCTATTCGTTCAGAAGCTTGCGGAGTTGCCGCGTCCCAAATAGCTGTCTATTCGTCAGTAAGAGCGGAGCTTTTGTCCTACCAACGAAACTTTGCAGTCCTGCCGGGGCTAATAGCTGATGGGCGAGACATGGGCACGGTAGTGTTCCCTAATGCTGATTTAAAGATATTTTTGACTGCGAGCCCTGAAGAAAGGGTATCCAGGCGCTATAAGCAGTTGATTAAAAAAGGAATAGATGCTAATCTGCCCGACCTTTTACGTAACATTAAAGAGCGTGATGAGCGTGATATTAATCGCTCGCAATCTCCGCTGAAAGCCTCAGAAGAGGCTGTGCTAATAGATACCAGCAGTCTTGAGATTGATGAAGTCATGTTGAAAGTGAGGCAGCTCGTGAGGATTCGTGGTCTAGCTTAACCGCTTAGGCTTTGATATTAACTAACCAATTTGGGAGTGTGTGCACAAGAGCTAGCATGTTGTTGAAACATGCAACGTTAAAGGCTTGGGTGTGGACTAGAGTCATAAATAACACAGTATTTTGCGGAATTATTTGAAGAGAGCCTTGTAGAACAGAAAATGCGACCGGGGACAGTCGTCACCGGAATAATCGTCGAGGTCGGGTCGGATTTTGTCGTGGTCAACGCAGGGCTAAAATCAGAAGGGAATATCCCTGTAGAACAATTTCGGAACAACGAAGGTGTAGTTGACGTTAAGGTTGGCGATGTGGTAGATGTTGCATTAGAGGCAGTCGAGGACGGGTATGGGCAAACCAAATTATCTAGAGAAAAAGCAAAGCGGGCGAAAGCGTGGGAAGAGTTAGAGAAAGCCTGTGAGGATAATGAGACAATAATCGGTATCATTAGTGATAAAGTTAAGGGTGGTTTCACCGTTGACATTGCAACTATTCGCGCGTTTCTTCCCGGTTCGTTAGTCGATGTTAGGCCAGTGCGGGACACTAGCTATTTAGAAGGCAAACCTATTGAATTTAAAGTAATCAAGGTTGATCGTAAAAGAAACAATGTTGTTGTGTCGCGTAGAGCGGTTGTAGAGAGCGAAAATTCGAGTGAGAGGGATGCTTTGCTTGAAAGTCTGGAAGAGGGAGTGACTGTTAAAGGAATGGTGAAAAATCTAACAGATTACGGAGCGTTCATAGATCTTGGAGGTATTGATGGACTACTGCATATTACCGATATGGCATGGCGTCGGGTAAAACATCCATCAGACGTAGTGAATATTGGCGATGAGATCGATGTGACTGTTCTGCGTTTTGATAAAGAGCGGCAGCGCGTGTCTTTAGGTCTGAAACAGCTCGGTAGTGACCCATGGGTAGATTTGGCCGCAAGATACCCAGAAAAGGCACGAATGGTAGGGAAAGTTTCTAACATCGCAGATTACGGATGCTTTGTAGAATTGGAGCAAGGTGTCGAAGGTCTGGTGCATGTGTCTGAGATGGATTGGACCAATAAAAATATTCACCCATCTAAAGTTGTACACCTTGGGGAAGAAGTAGAGGTGATAGTACTTGATATCGACGAAGAGCGGCGCCGAATATCCCTGGGCATGAAGCAGTGCAAGGCAAATCCTTGGGACGAATTCGCGGGTACGAAGAGTAAAGGCGATAAAGTAGTTGGCAGTATTAAGTCGATTACAGACTTTGGTATCTTTGTCGGGCTTGACGGTGGTATAGATGGCCTTGTTCACCTGAGCGACCTTTCATGGGATGAGACTGGTGACGAACTAGTACGTCACTACAAGAAAGGAGATGAACTCGAAGCGGTTGTTTTAGCAGTCGATGCGGAAAGAGAGCGGATTTCCCTTGGTGTTAAACAATTAAATGGAGACCCTTTTGTTGATTATGTTGACGCTAATCCAAGAGGCACGCGGGTCACTGGGACGATACTAACTGTGAATCTTACAGAAGCTACGATTGAATTAGCTGATGGAGTTGAAGGGTTTTTAAGAGCTTCAGATATATCAATTGAACCTGTAGATGATGCGAGAAAATTTCTTAAAGAAGGTGAGTCGATAGAGGCCCTGATTGTTGGCCAAGACAGGAAAAATAGAATTATTGGCCTTTCAATTAAAGCTAAAGAAACAGAAGAGGAAGCTGCTGTTCTTGACAAGTATACCTCTGAGCCAGAAACTTATCGCACTACGTTGGGTGATTTGTTGAAGGAACAACTAGATTCTAAATAGAAAGATCGGCAATATTGGTTGGGATACAATATGACAAAATCTGAACTTATAGAATCCCTAGTTAGGTCTCAAAGCCAGTTGGGTTATCGGGATATCGAGCTGGCCGTAAAGACTATTTTAGAGCAGATGGTACAAACTTTAGCGGCTGGGGAGCGTATCGAGATAAGAGGGTTTGGCAGTTTCTCACTGCACTACCGACCCCCGCGTATTGGCCGCAACCCTAAGTCTGGCGAATCGGTTACGTTACCCGCAAAATTTGTTCCGCATTTTAAGCCAGGGAAACAGCTTCGGGAAAGAGTAAATTTAGGCGGCCAAAAAGCCCCAACAAACCTAAAAGTAATATCAAAAATTAGTTCTTGAAATGAAGAATAGCTCAAGCTCTTTCTCAAGTGAGCCGTCTGGAGCATGATGACTGGAAAAGTAGGAGCTACTGATGGTTAGTTTGTTTTATGTCTTTTGCATTTTTTTCTTGATGCTTTCTGGGTTTGTCTTCCATGACCTTAACAATCAGTTAATCGTAATAAATTATTATTTTGGCGCCCTCACATTGCAGAGTTCTTGGATTGTTATTGCCAGCTTTCTTGCTGGGATAATGTTCTGTATATTTTTCACGGGTATTGAGCTGATAAGAGCGCGGAGAGCCCTGAGTGTCAGTCGTCGATCCGAGCTACAGTTAAAACAGGAACTTGTTGCGCGAGGTAAGTCTGCTGAAGTAAGCAACTCTGATGTTCCTTAAATATGAAATATAATTTGGAAATATTGTTGTTTTAAACTTCTTTTCTCTTCTACATTTTAACGATACCGGAAGCTTAAGATCGAAAATCAAATTTGAGTCAGAACTCTAAGGGGACGAGATATGAGTTTGGTGTATATTTATGAAAAACATTAAAAGTCCAATTATTGTAGCGCTAGATTTCCATTCGCTTACTGAGGTGCTAAATCTGGTTGAAACGCTTAGTCCGACTGAGTGTCGGGTTAAGGTAGGGAAGGAGTTGTTCACGGGAGCCGGGCCAGATAGTGTGAAGCATTTAGTTGATCGAGGATTTGATGTCTTTTTAGATTTAAAATTTCATGACATACCCAGTACGGTTAGAAATGCATGCCTTGTGGCAGCTGATTTAGGTTGTTGGATGATCAATGTACATGCCTCCGGAGGTAGGGCCATGATGGAAGCAGCTGCAAATGGTCTGTCGGTCTTGGGAAGTGCTCCAATTTTAATAGGTGTGACCACATTGACTAGTTTAAATGACTCTGCGCTTAAAGAAATCGGTATTAACGAATCGGTAAAATCGCATACATTACGCCTGGCTAGTTTAGCGAAAGAATGCGGGCTTGCAGGCGTAGTTAACTCCCCTCTAGAAGCGAGTTTTATGAGAGAAAGACTCGGTCATGACTTTCTGCTGATAACCCCTGGGGTACGTCCATTGGGATCCCGCGCGAATGATCAAGCGCGTATTGCAACTCCCTCAGAAGCGATGGTGAATGGTGCTAGTTACTTAGTGATGGGACGTCCGATTACGAGCGCTCTCAATCCAGCTTCGGCATTGGCCATTATCAATGAGGAATTGGCTCGCTAGAAAACACAAACCGACTCACTCCTAAATCGATCACTGAGTTTTTATTCCTATGACGCTTGACACAATAAGTCCTTTGGATGAGCTACCTTTACCTCAGTCTGGTGAGAAGCAAAATTGGACGAACCTTTATGGTGCAGCACGATGGATGGCCGTGACTAAAGCGGTTACTCAATCTTTAAGACCTTTTGTTGTATTTACTTCTGACATAGCTAGTGCCTCGAAAATCGAGCAGGAGCTTAAGTTTTTCGACCCAAGTATTGTTATACATCACTTCCCAGATTGGGAGACGCTTCCGTACGATCGGTTTAGCCCTTATCAAGATATCATTTCAGAAAGGCTTACAACACTTAGCCTTATCCCTGAATTCCAAAAAGAAGTTTTAATTGTCTCTGTTCAAACAGCCATGCACAGAGTCGTGCCGAGTGAATGGGTAGCATCCCACTCCTTTAGTTTAGTAAAGGGTGAGGTATTGGATAGAGATAAATTTCGAAAAAAATTGATTGATAATGGTTATCGGCCGAGCTCGCAGGTCTCAGAATCCGGAGAATATGCCATTAGAGGGTCCTTAATAGATGTTTTTCCGGTGGGTTCGCATAATCCTGTTAGGATAGATTTTTTTGACAATGAGATTGAAACTTTAAGATTGTTTGATGTGGAAACACAGCGTTCAACGGAAGAAGTGCAGGAAATTAGAGTATTACCAGGTAAGGAGTTCCTACTAGACCAATCAGGCATTAGCCGATTCCGTCGACAATGGAGAACGGAGTTTGGACAATTTCATGATATTGATTTATATCGGGATGTTTCAGAAGGCCTCCCCCCTCCTGGGGTCGAATACTACCTTCCATTATTTCACGAGAATATGGAACTTCTAGTTGATTATTTTTCTGAAAGCACTATTTGTGTATTTGATGAAAAGATAGAGAAGATGGCGAACCGGTTTTGGGTTTCCGTGGAGAGTCGTCACGAAGCTGTAAAGGATGATATTGCTAGGCCTGTCTTAGAGCCTAGTCATATTTTTTGCGATTTTAAAGAGCTATTAGCCTCTACAAAAAAGTTCGGGAGAATTTTTTTGACAGGATTGAGTACTTCTTCAGAAAAAGCGAATGTTTTTGCGACTAGCAGTCCGTTAAGCCATCCGATAGATGCTAGAGCGAAAGATCCTTTTTCCCTGATAAGAAGTCATGTTGATCGTACTGATGGCCGTATATTGTTTTTAGCTGAGTCTCTGGGTCGACGCGAGGCAATTTTAGACTTGCTTCGTGGGCAAAAGCTAACGTTAAAAATTTTTGACACATGGGCTCAGTTTGTAGGTTCATCAGATGCCCTTGGCATCGCTGTTGCTGCTGTGGAGGATGGTGCTGAGATTGAACACCCCAGAATTAGCCTTGTAACTGAGTTCCAATTATTTGGGAAAAGGTTAGAACAACGACAACGGCGAAAAAAGCGTAACAGCCATGAGAATATTATTAAAAATCTTACTGAGCTTTGCTTAGCGGCTCCGGTAGTGCACGAGCAACATGGCGTCGGTCGTTATCAAGGTCTAGAAGTGCTAAACATTGGAGTTGTTGAGAGCGAGTTTATTAAGCTAGAGTATCGTGATGGGGACAAGTTGTATGTCCCTGTTGCCTCTCTGGAGCTAATTAGCAGGTATTCAGGTTCTGATCCTGATACAGCCCCCTTACATAAGTTAGGTACCGAGCAGTGGAGCAAAGCTCGACGGGAGGCTGGCGAAAAAATCCGGGATATCGCAGCTGAGCTTCTTGAGCTCCATGCAAAGAGAGCATTACGTAAAGGTTACGCGTTCGAATTTGAAAAAGACGCCTACAACAGTTTCGTTCAAGCTTTCCCTTTTGAAGAGACTTCTGATCAGGTAGATGCTGTGGATGCTGTGTTAGAGGATATGGGTAAAGAACAACCTATGGATAGATTGATCTGTGGGGATGTAGGGTTTGGAAAAACAGAAGTTGCTCTACGGGCTGCATTCGTGGCGGTGAATGACGGCCATCAAGTAGCAGTCTTAGTTCCGACTACATTACTTGCTAATCAGCATTATGAAACTTTTTGTGACCGATTTGCTGACTGGCCGATACGTGTTGAACAATTGTCACGGTTTAGAGACGCAGGTTCCACCAAAGACACACTGGAAGGAATGTCAAATGGTAAGGTAGATATAGTTATTGGCACCCACAAGCTTTTAAATAAAGCAGTCAATTTCTTCAGATTGGGTCTACTTGTTATCGATGAAGAACATAGATTTGGTGTTTCTCAAAAAGAGAAAATAAAGTCGTTACGTGCCGATGTGGATATCTTAACGCTAACTGCGACGCCGATACCTAGGACTCTTAACATGGCACTTTCTGGTACTCGTGAGATGTCGATCATAGCTACTCCGCCATTAAAACGACTTGCTGTAAAGACGTTTGTCCGTGAATGGTCTGCCGTTTTATTAAGGGAGGCGATACTTCGCGAGCTTGGTCGTGGCGGGCAAGTATATTTCGTACATAACAAAGTTGAGACTATAGACTCTATGGTTTCTACTATTCAAGAGATAGTTCCCGAAGGGAGGATAGCATGTGCACATGGGCAAATGCGAGAGAGAGAACTAGAGCGGGTAATGCTGGATTTTTATCATGGTCGTTGCAACGTATTGGTCTGCTCAACCATTATCGAGACGGGATTAGATATCTCGAATGCGAATACTATTATAATAAATCGTGCAGATAAACTTGGTCTTGCACAGCTTTATCAGTTGAGAGGGAGAGTTGGCCGTTCGCATCACCGTGCGTATGCTTATTTGGTAGTTCCTCATGAAAACTCTATCACTCCGGACGCTGTTAAGCGTTTGGAAGCTATTAGCTCGATTGAGGAACTCGGTATGGGTTTTACTCTAGCAAGTCATGATTTGGAAATTAGGGGCGCCGGGGAAATTCTTGGCGATGAACAAAGTGGGCATATTCAAGAAATAGGTTTCAGTCTATACAGTGACCTTTTGTCCAGAGCAATGGCGGTACTTAAATCAGGCCGTGAAATACCTGAGCAATTGTCTTTGGGATCGGTGATTGAGGTTAATTTAAATATTCCTGCTCTTATTCCTGACAGCTATTTGCCAGATGTGCATGCCCGTTTAGTGTTTTATAAGCGGATTTCTGGCGCCGAAAACACTGAGACTTTGGAAGAACTTCGTGAAGAAATTATTGATAGACTGGGAATCTTTGATGACAGGGTAGAGAATCTTTTTACCGTGGCTGCTCTCAAAATGGAGGCTAAACCGCTCGGGGTCAAGAGAATCGTCTTTTCTTCTCGAGGAGGCAAAGTGGAATTTCATCCGGACCCTAATATTGAGCCTATTAATATTATTAAGCTTGTCCAGTCAGGTTCTGGCTATTCAATGGAAAATGGGCAAAAGCTTAAGTTGATCAAAGACATGCCCGATGTTGAGTCCAGGGTATCCGAGGTTCGATCGCTATTGAAAAAATGTATTGGTTGATAGGAAATGATGTAAACGGATCAAGTTTTCTCGGCGAGCTCAGACCTTCCGACCCAATCCCGAGCGAATTGGTTGGCAGTGCGCCCACTTCTAGAACCTCTGGATAGGGCCCAACGCAACGCTTCGTCTTGTGCCCGCTCTACCTCAATGGCACTGGCCCCTAATTTATATAGCCAATGGTTCACGATGTCTAAATAGCGTTGCTGATCAATAGGGTGAAAAGACAGCCAGATACCAAACCGTTCTGATAATGATATTTTTTCCTCGACTGCTTCGTCTTGATGCAGTTCGCCATTAATGACTTTTGCTTTCTGATTATCTTCTTGATGCTCCGGCAATAAATGCCGCCTGTTAGATGTGGCATACACCAATATATTTTTTGGGGTTACCAATACAGATCCATCTAAGATACTTTTGAGTGCCCTATAAGTTTCGTCATTTCCATCGAAAGAAAGGTCATCACAGTAGATGATAAAATGTTGTGTCAGATTTTTAATAATATCAACGATTTCGGGCAGATCGATCAGATCATGTCTGTCCACTTCTATCAACCGAAGCCCTCTGTCAAGGAAGTTATTTAGCAAAGCTTTGACTAAAGAAGACTTTCCAGTGCCTTTCGGTCCCCATAAAAGAACATTGTTTGCGGGTAATCCACTCATGAATTGCCGAGTGTTTTGCACGAGTCTTTCTTTTTGGTAGCTTACATGGAGTAGATCCGAGAGATTCACGGTGCTAAGTGATTCAATGGCTTCTAGTCGAGAGAGCCCTTTTTTGCTTTTTCTCCATCTCCAAGCAAATGCGTCCGTTAGCTCTATAGTCTGGGCTTCGGGGACCAGCGCTTCTAGTCGTTCAACAAGTTTTTCTGCGCGTGAAAAAAAGCCGTCGGATTTACTCAAAATTTATAGTCCAAATTTCAATTGTTGTCTAAATATATTTTAACGCATTAGGTGACAAATGTATCAGGCAGGAACGATTTTTTGAACCTCGCGTATGAGATGAGTTTAGCCGTCAACTAGAGGGCAATAACTAATAATTGTTTCAAAAGCCCGTATGGCGGATAATTATTGCAATCCACTAGTCTCTTTGGTCTGGATGTTTAAGTGTAATGGATATGTCCTACGTACCAATAGCACGCATCATATATTTTCACTTAAGGAGTTTGATGAATGTTTTCCGATAATTCAAAAATTTCAGCTTACGATCCCGAGTTGTGGGACACAATGGAAGCTGAGCGGTTGCGGCAAGAGAGTCACATAGAGTTAATAGCCTCGGAAAACCACACTAGCCTTCGCGTGCTCGAGGCGGCAGGAAGCATACTGACAAACAAGTACGCAGAAGGGTATCCAGGGAAGCGTTACTACGGTGGTTGCGAATATGTTGATAAGACGGAACAGCTTGCAATAAGTCGCGCCTGTGAGTTGTTTAGATCTAGCTATGCAAACGTGCAGCCCCACTCTGGATCTCAGGCCAATTCGGCTGCTTATTTGGCACTATTGAGTGCTGGAGACACGATATTAGGAATGGGCTTGCCTGATGGGGGACACTTAACCCATGGCTCAAGTGTTAATTTTTCTGGGAAAACCTATAAAGCTGTGCAGTATGGTTTAGAGGCGGATACAGGGTTAATCGATTATCGTCAGGTGGAGAATTTGGCAAGGAAAAACAAGCCGAAGCTTATTATAGCAGGCTTTTCCGCGTACTCTCGGTTTGTCGATTGGGACAGATTTCGCGATATAGCTGACGATGTTGGGGCTTATATGATGGCAGATATGGCGCATGTGGCGGGCCTTGTGGCGACGGGTCTATATCCTAGTCCCGTCGGTATAGCTGATGTGACGACTACTACGACTCACAAAACTCTTCGAGGACCGAGGTCAGGGTTAATTTTGGCGAGAGATAATGCTGAGGTGCACAAGAAGCTGAATTCGGCAGTGTTCCCCGGGACTCAGGGAGGACCTTTGATGCATATCATCGCGGCAAAAGCCGTCGCATTTAAGGAGGCAATGGAGCCTGAGTTTAAACTGTACCAACAGCGTGTTTTAGCTAACTGTCGGGTTATGGCAGAAATATTTATGGAACGTTCCTATAAAATTGTTTCAGGTGGGACGGACAACCATCTATTCTTGGTCGACTTGGTGGATAAAGGTTTGACTGGGAAAGAGGCCGACGCGGCTTTAGGCCTCGCGTATTTTACGGTAAATAAAAATTCCGTCCCGAATGACCCATTATCCCCTTTTGTAACAAGTGGTATTCGCGTTGGGACGCCCGCCATGACTACTCGAGGGTTTGGGGTTGAAGAGGCCAAGAGTATTGCAGGCTGGATGTGTGATGTTCTTGATTCCCATGATGATTTGGCGAACCTTCAGCGAATAAGGCAGAAAGTTGAGACGCTTTGTGCTTCATTTCCAGTTTACTCTAACCGCGATTAGATTTGCTTTTAGAGGTATAGCCCCAGAATGTTTTGTCCCTTTTGTAATCACGATGATACTAGAGTTGTTGATTCACGTTTATTAGGGGATGGAGATCAGGTTAGGCGGCGTCGGGAGTGTCAAAAATGCCAAATTCGATTCACAACCTATGAAACAGCCGAGCTTAATTTTCCTAAGCTAGTTAAGCGTGATGGTACGCGCGAGTCGTTTGATGAGGAGAAACTAAGAAGAGGAGTGCATCGCGCGCTTGAGAAGCGTCCAGTCACAGTTGATAAAGTTGAAGGTGCGATAAACCATATCAAGGCGTACATACGAGCAGGTGGCGAACGCGAGATTGCCTCATCTTTAGTCGGTGAGTTTGTGATGGCAGAGTTGCGAAATCTAGATAAGGTGGCTTATGTGCGTTTTGCTTCTGTATACCGTAGTTTTGAAGATGTAAAAGCTTTTCTAGAGGAGATAGAGAGTCTTGAGAATGAGCTGCCGGAAAAGCTTCGTGAGCGCCAACTTGATCTACTGTCGGCTGACACTCAGAAGAAAAAATGAGCAGAAAATAAAAAAGATCTAGGTAATGGGTTGTTTGAAAAATATGAGCCAAGTTGACGATACATACTATATGAAAGAGGCACTGCGGTTAGCTGAAAAAGGACGCTATTCGGCTTCTCCTAACCCAGCTGTTGGATGCCTAATAGTGAAGGACCGGAAAGTGATTGGTAGCGGATTTCACCGACGAGCGGGTGGTCCGCATGCTGAAATTGAAGCTATTAACAGTGCCACAGAAAGCTGTGAGCATGCGACCGCATATATCACTTTGGAGCCTTGTAGTCATTTAGGTAAGACGGGGCCGTGTTGCGAGGAGCTTATCGCAGAAAGGTTTTCTAGAGTGGTTTATGCCGTAATGGACCCTAATAAAAATGTTACTGGGAAAGGCCACCGCATGCTTCGTCAAGCAGGTATAGAGGTTCTTAGCGGAGTCTGTGATGTTGCTGCAAGAGAGCTTAACAAGGGCTTTTTCAAGAGGATGGAGTCTAATTTTCCCTATATTACTGTTAAAATCGCTATGAGCCTTGATGGTGTCACGGCGTTAAAAAACGGCGAAAGTAAATGGATAACGTGTTTGGAGTCAAGGAATGATGTGCAGAGACTAAGGGCTGAATCTTGTGCAATATTGACGGGGATTGGAACTGTCTTGGATGACGATCCTTTTCTTAATGTACGCAGCCCAAATTTTGATACTCTCGGCAGGCAGCCGATGAGAGTGGTCTTGGATTCTAAACTACGTGTGCCTCGTGGATCCAGATTGTTCGCTGGTCCAGGTGTCAAGAGGGTTTACACTGCGAACGACGATCCTAGCTTAGTGGAAGAGTTGAGCGATGCAGGTGCTATTGTGTGTTTGGCTCCCAAGTGCGATAAGGGGGTTGACGTGCTGGCTGTGTTGCAAGAGTTGTCGAAGCTGGAAATTAACAAAGTTCTAGTAGAGGCAGGGGCAACACTTGTGGGCGAGTTAATAGATAAAAAGATATTTGATGAGATTATTGTTTATATGGCGCCTAAAATTCTTGGAAAAGAGGGGAGGCGTGGCTTTAATATGGTGTCACCTGACAAGTTATCTGAAGCTTTCAGTCTAAATCTCGTAGAGTCTTATAATGTTGGCACGGATATAGCGATGAGATTTTTACGCTAGATAAAATATGTGGGAGCACCAAAATGTTTACTGGCATTGTTGAGACAGTTGGCAAATTAACAGAGCTGCGCAGGGTTAGTACTGGATTGCGTATGAAAATCAGTGCAAAAAACTTAGATTTTAGTGACGTTTCTGCGGGCGATTCCATTGCAGTGTCCGGGCCTTGTTTAACGGTGGTATCCTTTTCAGCCATCGGTTTTGAAGTAGATGTGTCCAGTGAGACCTTAAGTAAAACCACCTTGGGACTGAAAAAGGCGGGGGCACGGGTCAATATTGAGAAAGCATTAAAATTTAACGATCGCTTAGGCGGTCATCTGGTGAGTGGCCATATTGACGGGATTGGAACGGTACTTGAGCGCGCGACTTTAGGTGAATATGTTCGCTTTATAATTAGTGTGCCTGTTGCGCTGTCTCGATACCTTGCTTACAAGGGCTCGGTATGCCTTGATGGTGTTAGTTTAACAGTTAATAATGTGACCGAGGATACTTTTGAAGTTCTGACTATTCCTCACACTCTTGATAATACTACTCTAGAAGGTCTCACCACTAGAATGGACGTCAATGTGGAGGTGGATCTTGTGGCAAGATACTTGGAGAGACTCTATTCGTCCGATAAAAAGGTTGACCTGTCAAAAGTTTCTCTGGGAACGTTAGTCGATGCAGGTATCATTAAATAATTATCGGTTTTTTGATCGTCCTAGCTGTCGTGCTTTGACAGTTTATGGTGTGTAACTCAGCGCGTAAGCATATAATCATGTTAAATATGAAATTTGGTGAGTACTTGTAGTGTTAAATTCTACTGAAGAGCTAATTCAAGACGTTCGCGACGGGAAGATGATTATCATCATGGATGATGAAGATCGCGAGAATGAAGGTGATTTCATTATTGCAGCTGAATATTGTACTGCGGAGATTGTGAACTTCATGTCCAAGCATGGAAGAGGATTGATTTGTTTGACGCTTACAGACGAGAAATGTAAACAGTTGAATTTAGGCCTCATGGTTAGGGATACGCAAGCCCAGCACAGTACTAATTTCACTCTATCGATTGAGGCGGCAGAGGGTGTCACAACTGGGATCTCAGCCGCAGACAGAGCCCGAACGATTCAGGCTGCCGTAGCTAGGGATGCTTTGCCTATAGATATTGTGCAGCCAGGACATATATTCCCTTTGATGGCTCAGTCAGGAGGAGTTTTGACTAGAGCAGGCCATACCGAGGCTGGTTGTGATTATTCTAGGTGTGCCGGACTTGACCCGTCTGCAGTAATTGTCGAAATTTTAAATGACGATGGTTCTATGGCTCGACGGCCTGACTTAGAGAAAATAGCACTAGAGTTTGACATGAAGATTGGGACAATAGCTGATCTTATAAAATACCGTGTACAGAATGAGAAAACTGTTCATAGAGAGGCTGTTTCTTCTCTGCCGACTGAGTTTGGCGACTTTACTTTGTATACTTATCAAGATGAGTTGCGAGGAGACCTCCATATGGCGCTCGTTAAAGGTTCGATAAAACCAGACAGTCCAACTCTAGTACGCGTGCATATCTCAAATCCTTTTGCAGATCTCACAGCGACTACCCGAAAAGAAGCGGGATGGCCGCTTAGAGACGTTTTGAGGAGAGTGAGTGAAGAAGGTGAAGGGGTTGTCGTCGTGCTAAATAATCAAATTGAGTCGAGCGATTTATTGGAAGAAGTGATTCGATATAGCGATTTGAGCATGGAAGCTGATGTATTACATAAAAAAGAAGTGAAGCCAATGAAATTCCGCCAGATAGGTTTAGGTGCGCAGATCCTGTCTGATGTAGGTGTTCGGAAAATGCGCGTGATGAGTAAACCACGCAAATACCATGCGCTCTCAGGGTTTGGTCTTGAAGTCATTGAGTACGTAACTTGAAAGGTGAATTGATATGTTGAAAATTAACACTATTGTAGGCCACACAATTCTCGATAAAGCAGCAAAAATCGGAGTCATATGTACACGGTTTAATAGCTTTATTGTTGATCATCTTGAATCTGGCTGTTTAGACGCGCTGGAGCGTTCCAGTACGGTCGATATTACTGTTGATGTTGTGAAAGTTCCGGGAGCTTACGAACTACCCTTTGTAGCGAAAAGGATGGCCGAATCAGCGTCATATGATGCCATCATAGCACTTGGTGCAGTCATTAGGGGAGCGACCCCCCATTTTGAACACGTCTCTAATGCTTGTTCTCGAGGGTTAGCAGGGGTTTCTACTGATTCTGGAGTGCCAGTTATTTTTGGGGTCTTGACTGTTGATTCTATTGAACAAGCTATTGAGAGAGCCGGCACGAAGGCGGGGAATAAAGGCTCTGAGGCCGCAATTGCCGCTATAGAAATGATCAACTTGTCGCGACAGTTGTAAGTGGCAGGATCAGCTGCTCGGCAAGGCCGAGTCAGGGCGCGACGGTGCGCGGTTCAGGCACTTTACCAGTGGCAAGTATCTGAAAGCAAATCGATAGATATTATAGATGAGTTTATAGAAATACGTGAATTGGCGCGAGTGGATAAACAGTACTTTGCGACATTAGTGTCTGAGGTCGTGGCTGGCGTACTTGAGCTAAAAAATGATCTTCGAGATTGTCTAGACATTGAGTGGGACCGATTAGATTTAGTAGAGAAAAGCGTGCTGCTGGTTAGCGCGTATGAGATGAAAGAGTGTATCGATATTCCTTATCAGGTGGTTATTAATGAAGGGGTCGAGCTATGCAAAATGTTTGGCACGGTCGAAGGGTTTCGTTTTGTTAATGCTGCCCTTGATAGGTTAGCCCGCAGTCAACGAGCTCTGGAAATTGCTTCTCAAGAAGCTTAAATATAGCGATATGTCGCTATGAATGAATTTGACTTAGTTAAGAATTTCTTTGAACCGATGTGCTTGAAAAACACCGATGTATTGCAGGGCATCGGTGATGACGGCGCGGTTATTAAGTGGCTGGGCACCTCTAGCTTAGTAATGGCTACTGATACGCTGGTGGCAGGTGTCCATTTCCCTCATGACATGGCCCCAGAGGCAATCGGTTATCGCTCTGGTGCCGTCAACATAAGTGATATCGCTGCAATGGGGGGCCTTCCAAAGTATGCTACTCTAGCGCTAACGATCCCACGCGTTGATGAAAAATGGCTGTCCCAATTCTCTAATGGGTTGCGTCAGGTTTTCTCAGAATTTGGTTGCTCGCTTGTTGGGGGTGATACGACTAAAGGCCCATTAACAGTCAACTTAACTTTAATCGGAGCTATGGAAGGTCCTTGTTTAAGGCGAAGTGGTTGCGAGCAAGGCGATGTAGTTCTTGTTTCTGGGACCTTGGGTGATGCACGCGGTGCGTTGGACCTATTAGGGTCAAATAAATTAAGTGAGGGTGGAAAGTACCTACTAAAAAGATTCCAGAAACCTGAAGCTCGAGTAGCGTTAGGGATTAGTTTGGTTGGGTATGCGAATGCTTGTATCGATATTTCTGATGGCCTGCTTGCTGATTTAAAACACCTTAGCGATGCCAGTGAAAAGGCTATCATTGTTGATATAGACAAGTTACCTATATCAGATGCTCTGCTTGAAGTTGTGGGTCGTGAGCGTGCGGTGGAGTATGCCACGACCGGCGGGGATGACTATGAGCTTGCTTTTACCGTGTCTCCGAGTAACGTTGATTACGTTATGAGAGTGGCCGCCCAACATGAGCAAAGAATATCGGTAATCGGCGAGGTTCAAAAAGGCAGTGGAGTGAGATTTAAGAAAGGCCAAGAAAGGGGCGAGTTGCTTGAGGCTTCTGGTTATCGACATTTTTAATCCTAGAGCTTAAATGCATAGAGGGTTTTTGTTAAATAGGTGGGTGAAATGAACGCTATTTTTAAACGTAAGCTTTTAGAACGTGAATTATTATGCGGTACAATGCTGACGACTGGTTCAGTTGAAGTGGCCGAAATTCTTGCGCATCTTGGATACGATTGGCTCTTTATTGACACGGAACACTCGCCATTGAGTCCGATGACAGTGCGCAGTTTGATTCAAGCCGCAGGGAAAGTCCCATGCTTAGTGCGATTGGCTGACCGTGGAGAGGTTGCCATTAAGGCTGCGCTTGATTCAGGAGCTGCGGGAATTATCGCACCACAAGTCAACGATGCTAAGGAAGCGGAGGGAATTGTTGCGTGTTGTAAATATCCCCCTACCGGAAAGCGTGGCGTTGGTCTTAGCCGAGCTAGCAAGTATGGGCTAGAGTTTTCTGAGTATGTGTCGAATGCGAATAATAATATTAGTGTTGTGTTGCAAGTAGAACATATTGAGGCGGTTAATAACGTCCACGCGATATTAGCCGTTGAGGGCGTAGATGCCATCTTTATCGGGCCATATGACCTATCGACAAGTATGGGTAAGGCCGGCTTGCTCAAAGATCCTGAAGTGGTCAAGGCTATCAACGCGGTCAGAGATGCCTGCCTTGAAGCTAACATCTCTCTTGGATATTTTGGTATGGATATTACTGACGTCATAAGCAAGACGGACCAAGGATTTAATCTTTTGTGTAGCGGTCTTGATTTGGGATTTGTGACCGAGGGGGGACGTGTCAATCTGGAGTCCCTTAAAAATACAAAGGTCATGTTATGAGAGAAGATTTGAGACAAAAGCTGATGACTATTTCGGTAGCTGCGATTGCAGATTCTAACAAGCAACTTTCAATTTTGGATAGTGCGTTGCGGCCGGTTCGCCCTGGGCTAAAGCTTGTTGGCCCTGCTCGTACAGTGAGGTGTCATGAAGACTTTCTAACAATTATTCAAGCACTGGATAATTCTAAAGCTGGTGAAGTGATTGTAGTGGACTCTTGTGATAGCACAAGAGCGCTGATTGGGGAATTATTCACTAATGAAGCTCTGAGAAGAGGTTTAGCCGGTTTGGTTATTGATGGGCCAGTTAGGGATTTAGAGTCGATACGTGAGTTAGATATTCCTGTGTACGCCCGATCTTTTTGTCCTTGCTCGGGCACTGCAATTCGATTGATGGAGGAACAAATTCCGATATTTTGCGGCGGAATTCAAGTAAATCCAGATGATATTCTATTTGGAGACGATGATGGTGTGGTTGTCGCTTCTGAAGCTGAACTGCTGAGTTTAATAGAAAATGCAGTCGCTATAGAAGAGGCAGAGCGGGAGCTATTAAAGCAAATTAATTCGGGGAAGCCACTTGTTGAAATGTTGAATTTTAAAGAACATGTTAAAGGGCTTAAAGCAGGTACGAATAGTAGCTTGCAATTCAAGCTTTAGCACCCAGAAGGTTAGTTCAGGTAGTTTTATGGATAAGTCTAGTGAGTTCTCTTTGGATCCTAGGTTAGAGAAAGAGAGCTTTTTTATATGCGAATTAGACTTATGTGAGTTGCGAATTATAAACGACCAGAACTATCCTTGGTTTATCCTTGTTCCAAAAGTAAACGATGTCCGCGAGATCTATCAGTTGCCAGAGTTTTCTAGGGCTATACTTGAGCAAGAAATATTTTGTATCTCAAAAGCACTAGCTGAACACTTCAATGCGTTCAAAACGAATATCGCGGCTCTTGGTAACCTTGTCGCGCAGTTACATATCCATATTATAATCAGGTATGAAACCGATATCTCTTGGCCAAATCCGGTTTGGGGACAATTCCCTGTTTCTCCTTATAATGCAGCACAAGCGAAAAAAATAGTGGAATCAGTTCGAAACCTTGTAAGTAGTGGCGCACTACCTGAAGATAGTGCATCTATTTTCAGCAAATAGCGGAGTAATAAGATGAGAACGAGAGCTGCGGTAGCCGTTGAAGCAGGAAAACCTTTGGAGATTATGGAGGTTGACCTTGAGGGTCCTAGAAATGGAGAGGTCTTAGTCGAGATAATGGCTACGGGGATCTGTCACACCGACGAGTTTACTCTTTCTGGAGCAGATCCTGAGGGTATGTTTCCAGCGATACTAGGACACGAAGGTGCAGGGATAGTAAGAGAGATTGGCTCAAATGTGCGTGGCTTAGAAGTAGGCGACCATGTTATTCCCCTCTATACTCCTGAGTGTCGGGAGTGCGATTACTGCCTCAATCCTAAAACTAACCTTTGCCAAGCAATTCGCGTCACGCAGGGCCAAGGCTTAATGCCAGATGGTACCAGTCGTTTTTCTGTCGGAGGGAAACCGGTTCTTCATTATATGGGGACTTCTACTTTTGCGAATTTTACAGTAGTGCCAGAAATAGCATTAGCTAAAATCGACAAACGTGCCCCTTTCGATAAGATTTGTTATATCGGTTGTGGAGTAACAACGGGTATTGGGGCCGTAATAAATACAGCTAAGGCTGAACCAGGTTGTCGGGCGGTTGTCTTTGGTCTTGGTGGAATAGGGCTTAACGTGCTGCAAGGTCTTAAGATGATAGGGGCCAGTATGATTGTTGGTGTTGATATGAATAACGACAAAAAAGAGTGGGGGGAGAGATTTGGAATGACTGATTTCGTAAATCCTTCTGAAATCAATGGTGACTTAGTTGGACACTTAGTGGAATTGACTGGCGGGGGTGCCGATTACTCGTTTGAATGTATTGGCAACACTGATGTTATGAGACAGGCTCTCGAGTGCACCCATAAAGGATGGGGCGAGAGTATTATTATCGGAGTGGCAGGTGCTGGAAAGGAAATCAGCACTCGACCATTTCAGCTCGTGACTGGTCGTAGTTGGCGCGGTACTGCTTTTGGCGGCGCACGAGGCCGAACTGATGTTCCGAAGATTGTCGACTGGTACCTAGATGGAAAAATAGATATTGATCCGATGATCACCCACACACTGGCGCTAGAAGAGATAAATCGAGGATTTGATCTTATACATTCAGGTGAGAGTATACGATCGGTGGTGGTTTATTGATGGCTAGTGTAAACACGGTTTCGAAGAGCAAGGCATTTGGAGGCATTCAAGGCGTTTATGAGCATGATTCACATATCACCGCCTGTAAAATGACTTTTTCTGTTTACATGCCGCCTTCGGCTGAGCTGTCGCCCGTTCCCGTGATCTGGTATCTATCTGGGCTTACCTGCACACCTGCCAACGTGATGGATAAAGGCGAGTATCGGCGCTTGGCATCAGAGCTTGGGCTGGCGATAGTTTGCCCAGATACGAGCCCTAGAGGAGAGAGCATCCCCGATGAACCAGATAACTGGCAGTTTGGAACCGGCGCGGCGTTCTATCTTGATGCTACACAAGCTCCGTATATGGATAACTACAACATGTATAGCTATGTTGTGACGGAGTTGCCTACCTTAGTGGGGGAGCACTTCAATGTTGATCTGAATAGACAGGGGATAATGGGCCATTCTATGGGGGGTCATGGCGCGCTTACCATCGCGCTTAAGAATGAAGAGTTATATAAAAGTTGTTCTGCATTTGCCCCCATAGTTTCGCCTTCAACTTCAGGTTGGTCTAAGACTGCTTTTGAGAAATTTTTAGGTGCAGATCGTACTTTGTGGTCCCAATATGATGCTGTCGAACTTATTTCCCTGGGGCATCGGTTTTCTGAATTCCTCGTTGATCAAGGTGATGCGGATAGCTTTCTAGAAGAAGGGCTGAAGCCTTGGTTGTTAGAAACGGCGTGTGCTGAGGCGGGGCTCAAATTAACCTTGCGAATGCAAGAAGGGTACGATCATTCATACTCATTCATTTCTACTTTTATGGATGACCATATTCGTTGGCATGGAGAGCGGCTTTTAATTTCGTGACAACCATGACTACCGAGATCATAAATTTAAGGATTCTGATATGTCTTTTTTAAAAACCGCGCTTTTTTATATGATTGGTTCAGCAATTGGTGGTCCGATTGGTGGGTTGTTGGCGGCTATTGTGGGTTCTCAGCTGTCTGGAAGAGCCTCAGCATCTAGTAGACAATCTTTTAACTCTAACGAGCAGCAGCAGGCAGCTTTTTTTGCGACATTGTTTGCATGCTTGGCCAAGCTCGCCAAGTCAGATGGTCATGTGAGTCAGGAAGAAATTGACAAGATTGATGTGTATATGCACGAGCGGTTTAAGTTTGGGCCAGAGCAGCGAGATTTTGCGAGAAAAGCTTTTAACCATGCTAAGGATGATACCGTCACATATGAAGAATACGCGACGCAACTAGCTTCCTTGCTGCGAACGAATAAAAATTCGTTAGTGATGTTTTATGAATTGCTTTTTGAATTAGCTATGGCTGATGGTGTTTTGGATAAGCAAGAGGCTGTGCTACTCAAGAAGACAACTTCTATTTTTGGAATTGATCCGGATTTATTCGGCCGACTGAAGCAGCAATTTGCTGACAGTACCTTTGATCCATATGTAGTTTTAGGAGTCGATAAAGCAACGCCATTTGCAGAAATTAAAAAATCCTATCAACGTAAAAGAAAAGAATTTCATCCCGATACCCTAATTTCTAAAGGACTTCCCGAGGAGCTATTAGCTAAAGCACAAGAGAATTTCATCCGAGTGCAAGAGGCGTATAAAATATTAGAAAGTAAGAAGGATGCGTGATGTCAAAAGAAAACAATGTTGAAGATCATTATTCTCATCCCTCGCTATTGGCTTCAATCAAAGAAGGGTTAAAAAAACAAGGGAAAAGTCTCGTCAACCTCACGCTAGATGATATTGCACCTATCGATGAATTTCACATTGGTGGTCGGCAAGCAAGTGTAGATTTTTTTTCACAACTCAACTTTGACAGCTCTATGAATGTTTTAGATTTAGGCTGTGGATTAGGTGGTCCTGCACGCTTTGTCGCAAAAGAGTTTGGCTGTTCGGTGGCGGGGGTAGACTTAACTACTGATTATGTTAACGCTGGTAATGAGCTTTCTAAATGGGTTGGCTTAGAACTTAAGGTGAAATTACAGCAAGGAAGTATACTGGATCTGCCGTTCCACACAGGGTCATTTGATGTCATTTACATGATGCACGTTGGTATGAATATCCATGAAAAAGAGCATCTTGCGAAGGAGGCTTTTCGCGTTTTGAAACCTCGCGGCGTGTTCGGAATCTATGACGTCATGCGGATTGGAGAAGGAGATGTGCTGTATCCAGTGCCTTGGGCCACTACTGAGAAAACAAGTGCGCTGGAAAAACCAGAACAGTACCAGAGTCATCTAAGTGCAGTGGGATTTAGCCCTCTCTCTATTCGTGAGAGGGGTGATTTTGCCCAAGAATTTTTCGAAAAAATGGCAAAGAGCAAGGGTGATGTTGCTGGGCCTCCGCCACTAGGTCTGCATGTGCTCATGGGTGATAATGCGAAAGAGAAAGCGTCGAATGTTCTTTCTATGATAAAGGGCGGCTTGTTGGCTCCAGTTGAATTGATAGCACTAAAAGTTAGTTAGTTGTATCAGTTCCTTTCCTTCACACCTGTAGATAGCGGTGCGCTTGTTGAGGAGATATAGGTAATTTTCAAGCCATCCTTGGTTTTTGACAGAGCGTAGAAAGTAGTGAAATTCTGGATAACTTCTTTGTTAGCATCCAACCTGGTCCAATGAACATTGACGAAAGCCTTTGATGAAGAAGAGTACAAAAGATCGAAACTACGCATAACTGACTGGTTCCAACCGCTCTCTTTTAATTTGGCGAAATTGACTAACGGTGCCGATTTATCGTCGATGAATGTCACCACATTTCCCAGATGGCGTGCGTGAGGGATTAAAAAAATATCCTCATATCCTGCGACATCTTCATTATTGAACTTCTCGAGTAAATTCTCAAAATAGCTGTTGACCTCAGCTTTGCTGATTGGGACATCCATTGCAGTTACGCTGCTAGAAAACAGAACGTTCATCATTACTAATGTCAGTACACGCACGGGATTTCTCCTATTTCCTTGCTAGGTATATTTGTAAATTGAATTAAACTTAAGTTAAGTTAGATACTATATAGTCACGACATCGTTTTTGCGACTAATAATATATCGCCTGTCAGGCGCACGTTCGCTTGAAAATCGAGAGTTAAAAACGCTATTTAAAGCAAGGGGAAATGAAATGGCTAAGAAAGGACAACTGTCTATCGACAAATTCCAGGCGACTATGCCGGTTACCAATGAGCTTGCTCAAAAGCCGCCATATTATTATCGGAATATGCGTATGATGTTTGTGACCTATCGAACAGATGAAGAAGCTGCGCTGGCATGGTTACCGGAGGCGCTTGAACTTGATGAACCGGCGTTAGTTACGATTATCCTCGCCTATTATGGGTTTTCCACTTTTGGCCCGTATAACGAAGCTATGATGGCTATACGAGCTCGCTTAGATGGCGAGGTGGTGACTTACTATCCAGCTCTTTTTACCGACAATGAGGCGCCTTTAGCCGTGGGTAGAGAGATATGGGGATGGCCTAAGAAGTTAGCAAAGATTTCAATTAGTGATCAAAGCGAAGTCATGATGGGTATAGTAGAACGCCCGACTGGTAATCGATTGCTTACCGCGACTATGCGTAATGTCGCTCCTGTCGCCCCCAAAGATTTCATTTTGACAACCAATGTTTCACTGAAAGTTATCCCTTGCGCCACAGATTCTATAAGGCCAGCTTTAGCTCAGTTAATTGGCAGTAATTTAGAATTAGTTCCTCATGTGGGCAGTAATGGCATAGCCGATCTGTGGACGGGTCCAGGCTCGGTGTGTTTCGATGCGCCATCCGAGATTGACCCATGGTATAAGCTTCCGGTAAAGGAAATTGTAGGGTGCTATTCGGGAACTTTTGATGCAGTGTTAGGTCATGGTCGTATACTGAAAGAGCTATTGTCATGAAGCCAATTGTTGAGTCTGTTTAGTGCTACGTGTTTGCCGTTTCGCGTTCACTTCTTTGTTGGTATTTTTGTCTTTCTCCTCTTGGGCGGACGATACTGAGTGTTATAGCTCCTCCAATGTAAACACAGTAGCGTCTGTTGGTACGGTTTGCGCGGATATGTTAATAGTCGTTACCAACCGCACTCCTAGTTTTGCAGCCTCATCTGAATGATAAGCCGATTTTTTTTTCGATTAAAGACAGTGCTTGCGAATTCGAGTAGATGCATTTGCCATCCATATTTTCTTTTACATGCTTTTATAACATCTAGGCAAATTTGGTGCTCCTCTGATAGGACTGCAGTAGCTTTAACCCAATTGCCTATCGGCTTGCCTTTGAAATCGCAGGAGCAGACTTGCGTAGCTCTATTATTTTTAATTCGTTTGACTTTGCCGCTTAGTCTATTGGTGAAAGCGTAAAAATTATTAGAGTCTTCTGCGAGTGTGACGCACCAGATTGGGGTGTCTACTGTACTAAGGTTTTTTTTAAAAGTCCTTAAATTGATGTATTTCTCGTGTTCAAACATGGGTTAACAACCTGTTAAGATAACTTTGTGAAGATACCTTGATTTTTAGGAATATACCAATGAAGAAGTACCAGATCGTATCAGATGAAGGGATAGACGAACTTCACTTCACCGAGGGAGATATGCCTTCGATTGGTGAAATGGATGTTCTAGTCAGGATGAAAGCTTCGTCGATTAACTATAGAGATTTAGCGACAATAGAAAATCCTATGGCTAGAAAAATTAATTTTCCTCTTGTACCCAATTCTGATGGCGTGGGCGAGGTAGTTGAAATGGGGAAGAAGGTTACCAGGGTGTCAATTGGAGATCGTGTTTGTGGTATTTTTTTTCAGACATGGATAGACGGTGAGATCACTAGCAATGATATGGCGAATGCGCTAGGCGGAACTATTGATGGTGTTCTGTGTGAATATCGAACGTTTCATGAGGACGGCTTAGTTAAGATCCCTAGTCATTTAACGGATGCTGAAGCGTCCACTCTTCCCTGTGCAGGGGTAACCGCTTGGAACAGCTTGGTTGACAAAGGTTGTGTAAAACCCGGTAGCACTGTTTTACTATTAGGCACCGGTGGTGTTTCTATTATGGCACTGCAGTTTTGTCAGATGCTTGGTGTCAAAGCTATCTTAACTTCATCGAGTGATGAAAAATTAGAGAAAGCGCAAGCGCTAGGTGCCTGGCAGGTCATAAATTATAAAAAAGAACCCGATTGGGACCTTTTAGTATTAGACATAACTAATGGGCTCGGAGTTGATCATGTTGTTGAGGTAGGTGGTGCGGGGACATTGTCAAAGTCTATCAATTCCGTCTGCATCTCTGGTTCTATAGGGTTAATAGGTATTTTGACAGGAGGCCAGATTGATCCCACCCCTATGTTAAGGAAATCACTTCACGTACATGGGATTTATGTGGGGCATCGCCGAATGTTTGAGGATATGAATAGAGCGATTTCAGCCCATGAAATGCGACCGGTAATCGAGCATACTTACCCTATTGATAGCGCTAGAGATGCTTATCATGCAATGCGAGCAGCTAATCATTTTGGTAAATTGACTATTACTCTTTAGGACATCACTGATAGAATGTAAAAGTCTTTCTTCTAAGTCTTTTAGCAGACTTGGTGCACTTCCTGAAGTCTTTCTAAATGAATTTCAGCTACTATCAGCTGTGTTTAGTCGGTAATTAGGAGTGTTAAGTATGTCACATGAGATTTCCCTATACGGCAGCAGCGGCTCACGTTCTGCCAGATGCCTTTGGGCTCTTAACGAGCTGCAGTTGGAATATGAACATATAGACGAGTCTGGCTTGATAGGTAGTGATAAGTTACGTCAATTCCATCCTCAATCGAAAATTCCCGCCGCCATTGTCGATGGGGTCGTCTTATTTGAATCATCTGCTATATGCAATTATCTTTGTGACGTAAACTCAGAGTCAGGCTTAATTCCTTTGTCGAGCACCCCACAAAGGGCTATCCATGATCAATGGGTATCATTTGCTCAGTCTGAGATCGAAGCGTATTTGTGGAGCAATATTAAACATAGGATGTTGTATCCTGAAGAGCGACGTGTACCCAATGTTATTGAACAGAATAATATAGAGATTCACTCGGGCCTGAAGGTTCTGGATGCTGCTCTCACTGATTCTGATTACCTTTTGGGTAGTGACTTCCAGGTTACAGATATTATTGTGGGTTGGACGGTTAATTGGGCGAGGCGCTCGGGGGTGATGGGTGACTACCCAAAACTCGTGTCCTATAACAGGCGTCTCTTGGAACGAAAACATTGCGTTTTAAATTCGGAATAATGCTATGAGGACTTTGTCCTTAGGGCATTCACTACTAAGGTCACCATGAGCGATATTTGCCTAGCTTCTGATCAGATCTGGATGAAAGAAGCAATATGGTTAGCTAAGGTTGCTGCGGGGAGCGGTGAGGTCCCTATTGGGGCTATTATTGTAATACGCGATGAAATTGTGAGTAGGGGTCACAACGCTACTATTCAAAATAATGATCCTACCGCACACGCTGAGGTGGTCGCTATCAGAGCTGCCGCGGCTACTCTGGGGAACTATCGCATGCCTGATGCGACGCTTTATGTCACATTAGAGCCGTGCGCAATGTGTGCAGGAGCAATAATTCAAGCTCGTGTCTCACGAGTGGTTTTTGGTGCTTATGATGAAGGGTGTGGTGCTGTTGAGAGTGGTGTCGATGTTCTGTGTCACCCAGCTATGAATCATCATGCTAAATATACCGGCGGAGTAGAAATGCTAGAATGCTCACAAATTCTATCAAGATTTTTTAAGTCGCGTCGTTGAGAGGCATGATGAGCAAACTTGAAAATTTAGAAAAATCCATCGAAGATCAAGCTAGTGAGATCGGTGAAATGCTTCTTGGAAGGGGTTGGCGTGTTGCTACGGCGGAGTCATGTACGGGTGGATGGATAGCCAAAGCACTTACCTCAGTTGTAGGCAGTTCTGGTTGGTTCGAGGCTGGGTTAGTCACTTACTCTAATGAGGCAAAAATTAATTTCCTATCCGTTTCTCCCATGACAATTGAAAAATACGGGGCAGTAAGCTCTGAGACGGCAAAGGAAATGGTACAAGGACTGTTGCGGGTCACGGGAATGGACGTTGGTGTTTCCGTGACTGGTATAGCCGGCCCTACAGGGGGGACCGTTAATAAGCCAGTTGGGACAGTTTGGTTCGGCTTTTCGGCTTTAGGACAAGAAACAGTAACAACTTGCTTGAGATTTGATGGGAGCAGGGATGTTGTAAGGTTAAAAGCTGTCAATTTTGGTCTGGCGAGACTTATAAAGATGCTCTCTTAGAGAATCTTTAAATTTAACTACGAACTTGATGAACCCTTTAGTTTAACTGTGCAATAATTTGACTGACGACGGTAAAAGTACTGTGAGAGTAACTCTCAACATAATAGAGGCATATTGAGAATGAATGATAATAAGGAAAAAGCCCTAGGGGCCGCATTGGCGCAAATCGAAAAGCAGTTTGGGACCGGCTCCATAATGCGATTAGGAGATGCGGGCGCACTACCTGACATTGAGGTTGTGTCAACTGGCTCTTTAAGCCTTGACACTGCACTTGGTGTGGGAGGCTTACCAAGGGGTAGAGTTGTAGAAATTTATGGTCCAGAATCTTCAGGCAAGACTACTTTGACGCTTCATGTGATAGCGGAAATGCAAAAAATCGGTGGTACTGCCGCATTTGTAGATGCAGAGCACGCACTAGATCCGCAGTATGCAGCCAGGTTAGGTGTGAATACAGATAATCTATTAGTGTCCCAGCCGGATACGGGCGAGCAGGCGCTTGAAATCACAGATATGTTGGTGCGCTCCAGCGCAGTGGATATTGTTGTTATTGATTCCGTTGCAGCACTTACCCCAAAAGCTGAGATTGAGGGAGAAATGGGTGATCACCATGTGGGTCTCCAGGCGAGGTTAATGTCTCAAGCGCTCCGTAAACTTACGTCTAATATAAAGCGCTCGAACACGTTGGTGATTTTTATTAATCAAATTCGTATGAAAATTGGTGTGATGTTTGGTAGCCCAGAAACGACAAGTGGAGGAAATGCCCTTAAGTTTTATGCTTCTGTTAGGCTGGACATTCGCAGGATTGGTGCCCTAAAGCGAGGTGATGAAATCGTTGGAAATGAGACGCGTGTCAAGGTTGTGAAAAATAAGGTTGCGCCACCGTTCAAGCAAGCGCTTTTTGATATCCTTTATAATGAGGGGATCTCCTTGGAGAGCGAGCTAATAGAATTGGGTGTAGAACATGGCTTTTTGGAGAAAACAGGCGCTTGGTACAGTTATAACGGCGAGCGGTTAGGTCAAGGGAAAGAAAATGTACGCCAGTTTCTAAAAGCTAACACTGCTATTAAGGAATCAATTGAGGTGTCCGTGCGTAATAAAATAATTCCTGACAGCAAGCCTTCTAAAGAAACTCTTAAGGAGGTCGAAACTGATTGATGCGCCTACTAGGACAGTTCGAAACTGTGCGTTGGATATACTTTCTCGGCGAGAGCATAGTCGGACAGAGTTAAGGACTAAGCTTATTGTAAGAGAGTTTCCAGTTGAGCAAATTGATGCTTTGCTGGATGTCCTAATTCAGGAAGGGTTGCAAAGTGATGAAAGGTTTGCAGAGTCTTATATACGGTTCCGGAGTAGACGTGGTTTTGGTTTAAGGCGCTTACTGCAGGAGCTGGAACAACGAGGGGTATCAGCTTCGATAGTTAACCAAGCGGTGTCAGTGTCAGAGGTAGATTTTTTTCAGGTTGCTGAGGTCGCATTTAGGAAGAAGTTTTCTCGAAAGGCGGCGACTATCATGGAGAAGTCTAAGCAGGTGAGATTCATGGAATACAGAGGCTTTTATACTGAAGAGGTTAATCACGCAATTAGGACGTTGAGCGGCGATGAAAACATCTGATATTCGTCAAGTATTTCTAGAGTATTTTAAGGGTGAGTCTCACCAAGTTGTTAAAAGTAGCTCACTTGTTCCCATTAACGATTCTACGTTGCTTTTCACGAATGCAGGCATGGTTCAGTTTAAGAATGTTTTCCTTGGATTAGAGGATCTTGGATATAGTCGAGCGACATCATCGCAACGATGTGTGCGAGCTGGAGGAAAGCACAATGACCTTGATAATGTCGGCTATACAGCACGCCATCACACTTTTTTCGAAATGCTCGGAAACTTTAGTTTTGGAGATTATTTCAAGAAAGAGGCAATAGCGTTTGCTTGGGAGATGCTTACGAATAAGTTTGGCTTGTCTCCGGAGCGTTTGTGGATAACAGTTCATGAAGACGATGAAGAAGCGTCTAAGATCTGGCTAGAAGATATTGGCATAGATCCAGCTAGATTTTCAAAGTGTGGGGAGAAAGATAATTTTTGGACCATGGGTGAGACGGGCCCCTGTGGACCATGTTCAGAGATTTTTTATGACCATGGAGTTGAGGTTCCAGGTGGACCGCCTGGTAGTTCTGAAGAAGATGGCGATCGTTATGTCGAAATCTGGAATCTGGTTTTTATGCAGTACGAGAGATCGGCTCTGGGAGAGCTAACACCCATCCCCAAACCTTCTGTGGATACTGGTATGGGTTTAGAGCGCTTGGCGGCAGTTCTTCAAGGCGTCCATAGCAACTACGACATTGATTTGTTTAAGAATCTAATTTCTGCAGTCAGAGTTCTGTGTCCTCTTGATGAGCCAGACATATCTTCTCTAAGGGTTATCGCGGATCATATCCGCTCAAGTGTTTTCCTTTGTTTAGATGGGATTAATCCTACCAACGAAGGACGAGGTTATGTGTTGCGTCGAATCATTCGTAGGGCTCTGAGACATGGGTATAAAATCGGTATCACGGAGCCTTTTTTTCATAAGTTGGTAGGCGCGCTTGCTGCTGAGATGGGAGATGCATACCCTGAATTGCGGACACGTGCCAATGTGGTTGGTGATACCTTGAAAGCTGAAGAATTGCGTTTTGCAGAGACCTTAACGCAAGGTATGAGTATTTTGGAAACAGCTATCTCCGACCTTGAAAGCGATATGATCCCCGGTGAGGTTATTTTTCGGCTTTACGATACTTATGGATTTCCATTTGACCTGACTGCTGATATTGCTCGTGAGAGAAATCTTGTGCTGGATTCTGAAGGCTTTGATGTTGCAATGGATAAGCAAAAACAAAGAGCGCGTTCTGGTAGTCAATTCGAAGGGAATGTAACTGAAGCGAATATCCGTGTCGGAGACCTTGCTGAGATTGGTAGTCAGCAAATATTTTACGGCTACGAGCAACTATCATCGAAAGTAAAGGTTGTCGGTCTGTTTAGGGGTGATGAGTCAGTTTCAGAAGTCAGAGCAGAAATTGACGCGACGGTCATACTCGATGGCACACCATTTTATGCCGAATCTGGGGGACAAGTTGGCGATACTGGACAGCTAATTGCTCATGGAACTACCGTTTTTCAGGTTAAAGATACTCAGAAACGCGCTGGAATTTTTCTACATTTTGGAGCAGTGTCTGAGGGAAAAATTTGTGTAGGCGATAATTTAGAAGCTGTGGTTGATGTTAACAAGAGAAAATCTATTCGTAGTAATCATTCAGCGACGCACTTGCTGCATGCGGCATTACGTGGATTGCTCGGGGCGCATGTTGAACAGAAGGGTTCTTTGGTTGATGACATGCGATTGAGATTTGATTTTTCTCATCCGAAGCCTTTAACAAAAGAACAAATAGCTGAAATTGAATCCCTCGTCAATCAAAAGATTCGTGACAATTGTGAAATTGTTTCTGAGGTGGTGCCTTATTCGGAGGCTATTAAAAATGGTGCAATGGCATTGTTTGGTGAGACGTACGGAGATCAAGTTAGGGTGCTATCTATGGGAAATTTCTCTACAGAGCTTTGTGGTGGAACGCATGCTTTAAGGACAGGTGATATTGGCGCACTAAAAGTTACTTCTGAGTCTGGTATTGCCTCTGGAGTGAGGCGCATCGAATGTATAACTGGTGAAGTTTTGACTTCATACTTAGTCGATTATGATTCTAGAGAAGCCAGAATTAGTGCGTTAGTGAAATCGAGCGTGCCGGAAATTGAAGATAAGATTCGTCAAATTCTTGAAAGAAATCGTACTCTTGAGAGGGACACTCAAAACTTACGGTCGAAGCTGGCGGGACAATCCAAGACTGAGCTGGCTGACAGCGCTATTTCCGTTAACGGGGTTTCAGTCGTAGCCCATATAATTGAGGGGGCTGATCTGGAGACCTTGAGAACCGCTTGCGATGATCTTAAGGCAAGACATGACAAGTGTGTCGTCGTCCTAGCATCTATAGAGGACGGTAAAATACATCTCATAGCTGGAGTCAGCAAAGCCTTTACTAAAGTTGTAAAAGCCGGCGACCTCGTTAATTTTGTTGCGACCCAGGTTGGGGGGAAAGGTGGTGGTCGTCCGGATATGGCCCAGGCTGGTGGGACCAACATCGGTGCTTTGCCTAGTGCCTTAGCATCCGTAGAGAGTTGGGTTGGGCAAAAAACTTCATAAATGGTTATAGTATCGACCTTATCCTAGAGTATTTGATGCATTTTTTAACTAACTAAATGGTGAGTGGTGGCTCATGAGTCTCATAGTGCAAAAATTTGGTGGCACGTCGGTTGGCGATGCTGAACGAATTAAGAATGTTGCTAGCTGCGTGGCCAAGTCTTGCGCTGATGGGAACAGGATTGTCGTCGTCCTATCGGCTATGGGTGGTGAAACAGACCGACTGGTATCTTTGGCAAGATCTTTTGTATCTGACCCGCGTGGGAGAGAAATGGATGTGCTCCTCTCTACCGGAGAACAGGTCTCTATAGCTTTACTGTCTATGGCGCTAGAAGAACTTGGTGTGCCAGCAATTTCATTCACGGGCTCTCAAGTGAGGATCTTGACGGACGACGCTTACAATAAAGCTAGAATAGAGGACATAGATTCTGCTCGGCTTCACGCAGCGCTAGACGCTGGAAAAGTTGCAGTAGTCGCAGGGTTCCAAGGTGTCGATGCTGAGGGAAATATTACTACTCTCGGGAGAGGTGGATCGGACACGACTGCAGTGGCATTAGCTGCAGCGTTAGACGCCGATGAGTGCCAGATCTACACTGATGTTGATGGAGTTTATACGACAGATCCGAGAATCGTACCAGAGGCGAGAAGACTGAGCCAGGTTACGTATGAAGAAATGCTGGAGATGGCAAGCCTCGGGGCAAAAGTTCTACAGATAAGAGCAGTCGAATTTGCAAGCAAATATAAAGTTAAGCTCCGTGTACTGTCATCGTTTTGCGATGGGATAGGGACCTTGATAACTACTGAGGAAAATATCATGGAAGAAGCGTTAATTTCTGGGGTGACTTTGAACCGGAATGAAGCCCAAGTAATGATGGTGGGTGTGCCAGACAGGCCTGGCGTCGCCAGTAGTATTTTATGCCCTGTTGCAGACGCTAATATTGAAGTTGATATGATTGTTCAAAACAGCGCTGCTGATGGAGCAACTGACTTTACATTTACGGTTAGTCGCGACGACTATGACCTCACGTTAAAGATCCTTAACGAGATTGCGGGAACCTTAAGTGCTCGTGAGGTGCGCGGAGACAGGAATATAGTAAAACTATCTATAGTTGGTGTTGGGATGCGCTCGCACGCGGGGATAGCAAGTCGAATGTTTAAGGCTCTTTCAAAAGAGAACATAAATATATTGATGATATCTACTTCCGAAATAAAAATCTCTATCGTAGTTGATCAAAAGTATTCAGAGTTAGGTGTAAGAGTATTACATAGTGAGTTTGGCTTGGGTGAAGCATCTGACTCGCAGTGAAATTTCTCAGTTGTCTAGGCTTTTGGTTGAAAATTGATTGTCAGACACTACAAATCATCTTTGCAAGCTTTTTCTTGTTATGTTTTTCACTTTCTAGTTTTTCAAAAGATTTGGCTGGCGACCAGAAAAACCTATGGCATCATTGGGAAGGGAAGTATAGAAACCCTCCAAATAGCGTATCAAGACAGGTGTCGGGCTTCGATCGACTGAAGTTTTTTTCTTCTCTTTTTCTTGTTCGTAATCGTTCCCTTGAACCTGAAAAATTAGATGAGCATGTTTTACAAAGTGAAGAGGCTTTATCGCAACTTGCTGTAGCTTCAGGCTCCAATTCAATCACCTGGGTAGGGCATTCAACTTTTCTTGTGCGGCTCAACGGATTAAATATACTCACTGATCCCATTTTTTCAGACCGAGCATCTCCACTTTCTTTCGCTGGGCCTGAGAGAAAAGTCCCGTTAATTATCAGTATAAAAGATTTGCCTTTAATTGATGTCGTTGTAGTTTCTCATGCTCATTACGACCATCTAGACACCAAAACTTTGGACGCCTTGCCGGGGAAAGACAGTATGACAGCAGTTGTGCCGTTAGGCCTCGGCCGATTCTTCAGGAATCGAGGCTTTACTGATGTACGGGAAGTCGATTGGTATGATGAAGTGACAGTTGCAGCCCTTAAAGTCACGGCTTATCCTGCAGTTCATTGGTCAAATCGGACGCTGTTTGATGTAAACGAAACGCTTTGGATGTCTTACGGCTTTAGCAGTGGAGGTATTTCTATCTTTCATACGGGCGACACAGATATGCATGAGACTGTGTTTTCTGAGATTGGGGAACATATGTCTAAGAATCACAATGGATGTGACATCGGGTTGATCAGTATTGGAGCATATTCCCCTGAGCTTTTTATGAAAGGCGCGCATATGAATCCTGAGTCTGGTGTCAAACTAGGTCGTCAAATAGGTTGCTCCCAGCTAATTCCCATGCATTGGGGGACATTTAAATTGTCGCTGGAACCATTTTTTGAGCCACGTGATCGTTTTCAAAAAGCGGCTGGATCGCAAGCCTATGTCATGCGAATAGGGGAAACGCTTCAGATTAAAGAGTAGCAGTGTTAATAGCGTGACGTGCCCTGTGGTTGGCTGAAAGTTCAACCGTGTTCACACGGTCACTGTGTTCCAACGACTATCTCTATTAAGTTAGGAGCATTCGAGTCGATTGCGTTTTTTACAGTTAAGCGAATATCAGATGCGTATGTCACTTTCTGGGACTGAATACCCATGGATTTTGCAAGCGCTAGGAAATCAATTGGGGGATCGGTTATGTCCATTCCAATAAATTTTTCAGTCTGCGCTGAAGCGTAGTCTTTTTGAGAACGCATGAATTTTTTTAGAATGTTATATTCACGGTTATTGATGATTATGAAAGTTACAGGAAGTTTCTCATAAGCGGCTGTCCACAGGGCTTGGGGAGAGTACATAGCGGCGCCATCTCCTACAATCGATACCACCGGTTTACGTCCGATACCTAGGGAAAAACCAATGGCAGCCGGCATCCCCCAGCCTAATGCGCCGCCCCTATTCAAGGAATATTGTTTTGAATGGTCATTATCCAAGAATTTTCTGAGATCTGTTGCAGTAGCTAACGCTTCGTCGATGATCGGAGTTTTCCCGATACCAGATGCCAACTCTCTAGCAGCTACCATTGGGTGAATTGGTGATTGATTGGTTAGTTCGTCAGCTTTTTTGTGAAGAGCTTTCTTACGATTATCGAAGGATTCTGCTGCAGATATTCTTTGAGCCTCGTATTTTTTAAAATCGGATCTGAGTGATTCGGAGAGTATCCCATTTAGCTCTTTAACTGAGTACTCAATATCTCCTACCAGCGACAACTTCGATGGGTAGCTTCTTCCTAGATCCCTACCATCTGATGAGAGCTGAAAGAGCTCACAGCCAGCGGGTAACGGCGACGTACCTGAATATAAAATTGTAATAAAAGACTTTCCACCAAGCGCTAGTATGCAATCAAAACGTTGCATTTCCTTGGCTATGCCATCCGCGCTTGTTGGGAGGTTCCCCTGCCAAAGATAGTGGCTAGTAGGGTAAGGAATGTGAGCTGGCCATGATGAACCGAATACAGGAGCTGCTAAAATTTCGGCAAGCGTTACAACTTCTTTATAAGCATCGTTTTCTGAAATTTCGTCACCCGCTACAATAGCTATTTTCCCTGGCACGAATGCAGACAATTCAGTTGCTAGCTCCTTCAAGGAATGTGCTATCGGACGCCTATCCACGTGCGAAATATTTTGAACTTGGACGTTGCATTTAGCCTCCATAACATTCATGGGTAATGATAAGAAAACTGCTCCGGAAGGTGTTGCTGTGCAGTCCTGGAATGCCCTATGCACCAACACAGGGAGTTGTTCGGGGGACCCTACTTCTGCGGCCCATTTACATATTGGCTTTGCAATTGATACTAAGTCTCCCTGCAGCAATGGATCGTATATCGCGTGACGAGTGTCTTGTTGACCTGCTGTGACTATTAACGGTGTCCCGGTGGCGAGTGCGTTTAAGAGATTTCCGGCACCATTGCCAAATCCGCCAGCGGTATGGAGATTAATTACGCCCGGCTTACCTGACGCCTGAGCATATCCATCGGCCATGGCGACCACACTGGCTTCTTGCAGCGCCCAAACGTAATGAATATTAGTTCGGTCTAGTAATGCGTCGATTAAAGGGAGTTCTGTCGTGCCAGGATTTCCAAAAACATATTCAGCCCCTTCGCTTTCAAGCACGTCGAGAAAAATTTCTGCACCACTGCGTTGTATTTGCACACTCATACTAAAAACCTATCTTACAGAATGATCTGTACAGTAGAATAAACCAAATAAGAATCTATTATTTTTTCTATTTGCCCATTATTTTTTAATAATCGGCAACTTATCCTTTATTTATTGCATTCAGTAGCATATATATATTATATATATGCCACACTGTTTTGGATGTGCATATGGATAAGATTGATCGAAAAATTTTAAGTGCGCTTCACCATGACGCGCGTATAACCAATCTCGCTCTAGCGGAGAAGGTCTGCTTATCGACGAGCCCGTGCTCAGCACGAGTCAGGCGTTTGGAAAAAGATGGGGTTATTCAGCAGTATGTCGCCATATTTGACCGCAATAGCATTGGTTTGCCCGATACTGCGATCATCGAGTTTATGTTTGAAAGCCAGGATGAGGAGAGTTTACAAAGATTCGAAGATAAAATTTCGACGATGCCTGAGGTAATTGAGGCCCACCTTATTACTGGAGAGTACGATTGCTTTATGAAGGTCGCAGTAGCAGGAACGAAAGGATATGAAGAGTTTCTGATTAATAAGCTATGGAAGATTGAAGGCATAAAGAATACCAGATCCAGTCTTACCTTAAGGTGTTTCAAACAGAATTACTCTCCCGTTCCCCCAGACTGTTAATTATGTGAACGCAAATTTTTCATCCGCTGTGGCGACGTAGGCCTCTTCGACACCTAACTCTCTGCGAACGATATTAGCTCCCAGAACGAGTGAAACGCACTTGTAGAAAGCGATTCTTCTGGACAACCCTTCTCGTCCAAACCCGCAGTCCGCGGTAATGACTAACCTGTCTTGTGGAATATATTCGAGCGCTCTTCTAATAGTGTCAGCAACCATTTCAGGTGTTTCCACTGTAGTTCTTGTGTGATCTACAACGCCAATACCTATTTTTTTATCATACTTTTTCAAATCGATATTTTTGAATAGCTTAGCATCTCGAGCTTGGTTGCTGGCGCACTCGATATCGAGAACATCGCAGTTCATTTCCAGAAAATAAGGTAGCGCTCGCTCATAACTGGGTCGCTCCCAGTAAAAGCTTTGCTGGTTGGGGTTCCCCCAGCAGGTGTGTGCCCAAATTTCGGTGTTGACGCCTTTCGTCTGCCTGTTGAACGCATCCGTATAAAACTGTAAGTCCTTATCGGTGCATGGAGGTTCCAATTGGCAGTTAAAGTGATGCACTGGTTCTTCTATTTGAATAACTGGGCAGCCGGCTTCAGCTAGGGCAACATATTCTTGATTCATCACAGCCGCGATATCCATGATCATCGCCTGATCTGTTTTGTAGTGCTTGTTCCATAGCATCATAGGTATGCAAGTTGCGCAGATGTTTCCAAATTTAACGGGTTTCCGACTCATTTTTTGAGCAGTTTTCCAGAGGTCAACGAAATGTAATTCGCCACTTGTGATGTCTTCGGTGACGCTTGGTGGGTGCCAGCTTTCTTGGACTTCGTAGAGTATATGGCCGGGCTTCATGCCTCCGTAGTCAAGGAAATGGGACGAATTTGTAAACCCAGTGATACCATTGAGCCGCTCTATCGTATAGAAAAACCAAGACCTTCCGCCGACTTCTAGGTCGTTTCGAGAGTCTCCATCGACTAAAATATCTAGACCAGCTTGTTCTTGTTCGCTGATATAACACCTTACTGCATCAGTATATTGCTCTCTATATTTTGAGTCACTCATAGCGACTTTGAACGGCCTGCCATTCAAATTCTCAGTAAACCAGGTAGGTTTTGGAAACGATCCTATCATGGCTGTAGGTAAAACTTTATCCTTAGTAGCAACTAACATAAGCCTTTACCCTCTTAATTCTTGTTATTCCTCAATAATACGCAATAATTTAAGAAAATAAAGAACTGTTGTTCTACTTTTGGAAAAGAAAAGTGTTGGCGGCAAGCATCACTTTAGTGTCAAAAGATAAGAAATAAATTTACTTTTCCATTTTATTAGGAGAGATTAATAGCCGGCAGCCGAGATATAGGTGGTAATAAAAAAGGAGAGTACGATGGGAAGTCAGGATCACGTAGCGCTAGAGACGGCTAGTTTAGATGAGATAGAAGCATTGGGGTTTGACTTTCAGCGCTTGGCGCGTGTTAGGGAGAAAGTACTTTCTGACATTAGCGAAGAAAAATGTCATGGGGTCTCTATGATTGTCGCTCGCAGAGGTAAGGTGATTCTTGATATCACTGAAGGATATGCTGATCGGGAAAATAATAAGACACTATCTCCCGATTCAGTTTTTGTAACAATGTCTGTTGCTAAGCAGTTTACGAATGTACTTGCGCTGTCACTTGTTGAGAAAGGTTTGCTGAGATTGCATGCCCCTGTGGCGGAAGTGATTCCAGAGTTCTCTACGCTGGGGAAAGAGAAAGTTAATCTTTATCATTTGTTAACGCACACTAGTGGTCTGCTATCAGCAGTTCCTTCTGTGACGCCTGATGTTCTGATGAATATTGAAAAGCTCACTACATTTGCGTGTGGACTCCCGCTTGAGTCTCAGCCTGGGGAGAGAGTTAATTATTCAATTTTGTTGGGGCACACCGTTATTGCGGCGATGTGTTTGAAAGTTGCTGGTAATGGTCGTACTTATGCACAAATGCTCTCTGAGGAAATATTTGATCCGTTAGGTATGGCTAGTACTAGTCTCGGTCCAAGGGGGGACCTAATGGACAGGCTCTGCCCTGTAAAAGTTTCTTACAAGGATATTCCTGCATTGTTGCCTCCTGAAGCTGTTGAAGGGATAGGTTCGCTTTTGACTATGCCGGGATGTGAGTTACCGGGCGCAGGCTGTATAACTACGGTTCAAGATGTCCATCGGTTCGCTGAGATGTTGAGGCGAGGGGGAGCATTAGGCGATGCTCGGATTTTATCACCAGGGATGTTAGATTTTTGTACTAGGAATCACACTGGAGAAATGAGAAACATTTTATTTGATATGTGGACTGGTACCAGAGATTGGCTGTCCTATCCCGCTAATATTGGGGTGGGATTTTTCATGCGCGGTGAAGGAGATATCCCAGGTTTATTTAGTGTGATGAACTCCCCGCGAACTTATGGTGGCTTTGGAGCAGGCTCAACCGGTTTTACTGTGGATCCTGAACGCGATATAACCCTCACCTTTTTATCAACCGGCTTGATGGAGGACAGTTACCATTTTGAGAGAATTGGTGTTATAGCAACGCTTCTGTTGTCTGCACTTATTGAGTAAATACTGCTTCATTAGATGTGTCTGGCGCATACCCTTTTTGAATTACTGCGGGTTCGTTTAACTGCACTCCATGCTCAACTGTTTTTTCATGATTAAAATCGACGAATAGTTATTGGGGATGGTATAATTTTTTGCTTTCTCATCAAATACGGAGAGGTGGCCGAGCGGCTGAAGGCGCTCCCCTGCTAAGGGAGTATGGGTTTTATCGCCCATCGAGGGTTCGAATCCCTCTCTCTCCGCCATTCACGCCACTTTGGGGGCGCGCAGTTTGAAAAAATTTAAGCAGCTTAAGGAAAACAAATTTAGCATTGTTTTGTCGCTCGAACCATGGACGTTATGGACGTTGATATTCAGCCCAGTCGCCGCAATTGGAGAAAACGATGGAGTCAACGATAACGTTAAGTAATGGCCATAGTATATGGACAAATCTCGTAGGGGACGGGCCGGGATTACCTTTACTTCTACTCCACGGCGGTCCCGGTGCGGGACACGACTACTTAGAACCACTAGCCGCACTCGGTGATGAGCGACCCGTTGTATTTTACGACCAGCTCGGTTGTGGTAAATCCGATATTCCAGAAAACCCAGTACTGTGGACGATAGAACGCTTCGCAGACGAAGTACAAGAAGTGCGTAGCAAACTCGGGATAGAGCGTTGCCACCTGCTCGGCCAGTCGTGGGGAGGCTGGTTGGGATTAGAATATCTTTTGCGCGAGCCGCCCAACTTGGCAAGCGTTGTACTGGCCTCTACGTCTGCGTCGATACCGGAATTCTCCATCGAATGCGAACGACTCATAGGAGAGCTACCTGAGGCGCATCGCGTCGCGCTGAGAAATTATGGCGAACGCGGCGAGTTCGAGCATCCAGATTATGTTGCCGCGGAAGAAGTTTTCTACCAACGGCATCTCTGCCGATTAAGTGAATGGCCGGATTGCCTGATGCGGACCGTAGATAATCTCCATCACACGCCTGTATACGCTGCGATCAATGGACCAAATGAATTCACAACAATAGGCAACTTGCGGTATTGGGATCGCACAGCGGAATTGCAAAAAATATCGACGCCCGTACTCATAACGTGTGGGAGACACGACGAGTTAGGTCCACGATGCGCCCAAACGCTGCACACCGGTATTGAGGGATCGTCCCTACGGGTATTTGAAGAATCAGCTCACGTCGCCCATATTGAAGAGACAGAGAAATTTCTCGAATGCATCTCGACATTCCTCAAGGCACACGATTGAGCACTACGGATTCCAATCAAAAAGACAAGTTTAGCCGATGCTCCACTAGGATCGGAATGTTTCCTTTGATGTTTTTCAACTAAGCGTATATCGAATAGACACCACCTTCGGCTCAGAAATAAATTCAGACGCTATGAGTTGGCCCTCGCCAGTGCGGCGCTCCTCTGACTCGTGACTAGTCCCGCGCCGCAACCCACGCAACCAACTCCTGAAACTTAGCGCCGCCATCCGAAAGTGTCGCTTGGAGATCAGTTAATTCGTCATAAAAAGTACTATCAGATGCCTCTTCCAAAGCGAGCCCTTCGGCGTAGGTCCCCATCGCGCCTTGATCGATTAGATGTTTATAGCGCTTAACCATTATCGGATGATTTCTCGACATCATGCGGGCGACGTCAATGGCGGCGTTTTCCAACGCACCACTGTCTTTGTAGACTTGTTGCACCAACCCCATCGTATGCGCAAGGTCGGCTTCTATAGGAAACGAACTCATGGTCGCGAATTTCGCGTTGTTCACGCCGACGATATGGATCAGCCTTTGGGAAAGCCGTCGACCAGGATGCACACCGTATTTGGCATGATTGTCCATAAACACAGCACGCGGGGAAGCAAGTAACACGTCGCAGGCTGTTGCGATTTCGAATCCTCCGGTTACCGCCGGGCCATTCACAGCACCGATCACCGGAAACGGACAATCCCAGATGGCCTTCCACGGATCTGTTACACCCGAAATCCCACCGGAAAAATAACCATCGAGATTGCTGATATCTAATCCGATCGCGAAACCACGCCCTTCACCGCGGAGAATGATAGCGCGTACTTCGTCGTTGTTCGGATCAGGATCAAGGCGCGCGCTCATCGCGTTAAACGCTTCTGCCACCGCTTTCATCCACGGCACGCTCATCGTGTTAAACGAGTCTGTGTCATTCATGGTGATGACGTAAATGCCGTCGTCATCGTCAAGCCGATCAACCAATACTTCCGCGTTCGGGCCGTAGCTTGCAATATGTGTTCGGTCTTTCATGTTTGTTCTCCGATTAAACGCAGAGTTATTAACTATCGCTTGGATGCGAGATGGGGGCAGGAAACTAATTTAGGGTATCGAACTCGATGGGAGCAACCCCCGCTACTTTGGTAGAAGAGTACACAGGGTATCAGTGTCAGCAGGTAACAGCCATGCTCTAAGAAAAATGCACGGGTCTACGATACCGCTCAGCTTCAAACTTAGGGGCGTAAGGACATGTGATAAAGCACCTGCAGCCTATGGATGGAGGCGTAACTATCCAGACTCCTATTCCAGATCAAAAGCAACATATTTTTCGGAAACGACCTTTTCGCAATGAGCCTGGAAGGCGGGGATCCCCCCAATGTAATTCAGAAACTGACGTTTTTTCCCCGGAATGTTAGAGCCCATAAACCAGGAGTTAGCATTGGTAAACAAGGTGCTTTCTGCGCCTTCTAGCACATGCTCCGTCCATGCCGACTCTGCTTCGGGGGTTGCCTGCAATTTCGAATATCCATTTTTTCTCAGATATTTGATACAGTCTGTGATCCATTCCACATTGTATTCCAAACACCGAGGGACATTACAGAAACTAGCAGCGTTATGTGGACCACCTGAAATAAACATATTAGGAAAACCTACAGTCGTCAAACCTAGAAAGGTACGAGGACCATCTTTCCATTTATTCCTTAAAGATAGTCCATCTGTCCCTCTGATATCGATTTTGTCCAGAGCACCGGTTACCGCGTCAAAACCCGTCGCAAAAATAATTACATCGAACTCGTAATCGTCAGTTGACGTCCGAATTCCTTCTTTCGTGAAATATTCTATCGGTGTCTTCTTTAGGTTCACAAGTTTCACGTTATCTCGATTGTAAGATCGATAATAGCCGCTTTCTAGAGGCACGCGTTTGCTCCCAAAAGGATGATCGGTCGGTGTTAATATATCAGCGATAAGTGGATCATTTACCTGGGCTCTTATTTTATCTCGCGCAAATTCTGCCGCTGTTTCATTCGCCTTTTCGTCGGTCATGATGTCACTGAAGTTACCCAACCAAAAACCAAAGCCTTTCTCTTTCCATTTTTTTTCATAAAATTGGCTACGTTTCTCATCCGAGACATCAAAAGCGGAGCGCTCGTCAAAATCGTGTATAAAACCGCCCGCAGAGTTTTTACATTTTTCAAAAACTTCCTCGTATTTCGACTTAATCACACTCTGTTCGTTCGGGCTGATAGGACCATTCCGTAATGGCTTACAATAATTAGCAGTACGCTGAAAAACTGTAAGCTGTCCCACGTTCTTAGATATTTCTGTGATCATCTGAACAGCCGTCGCACCCGTCCCAATAACGGCAACATTTTTCTTGCTGAGGTCTACTGGGTAGGCAGGCCAATCTGAGGTATGCCAACTGAGCCCTCTATAGGATTCTCGCCCAGAAAAGTCTGGAGTGTACGGCTCGGACAATACGCCCGTAGCATAAATCACAAAACGTGCAGAAACTTTCCTGCCGTCGTTCGTACGAACGTGCCAGATGTTGGCTTGGACATCATATACACAAGACATAACCCGGGAGTTAAAAATAATATCTTTTCTAAGGTCGAATTTGTCCGCTACAAAATTCAAATATTTTAGAGTTTCTGGCTGGGCTGCAAAATGCTCGCTCCACTCCCACTCATCAAGAAGCTCCTTAGACCATGAGTATCCGTAGCTATAGCTCTCAGAGTCAAATCTTGCTCCTGGATACCGATTCCAAAACCAGGTGCCACCCAAGTCGTTACCTGTTTCAAAAACTTTTAAGGTGCAACCTAGCTCCCGAAATCGGTGGATGAGGTACAGCCCGGCGATGCCTGCGCCGATAATGACGACATCAAAATTTCCTATTTCTTCTATTCGCGCAGACTTCATAAATAACAGACCCTCTTACACTTCATGTGATGTAACTCACAGTACACTTTGCGGCAGGCTTCCTACTTATCCCAGTAGTCAGTCACTTTTGAAATTTTTCCTTCCTTGTGTTTTATTACTGAAACGCCTCTAACACTCCAAGCTCCTTCCCCAGTACCACCGCTGATCGTCCACTCTGCCGCGGCGCCGCTCTTCCCTGTGGTTACATTATCCACAGCCATTCTTGCCCCCGCAAAATCAGAAAAGAATTGCTCGACAAAAGCCTTAACTGCATCTGTGCCTTTGGCGGTTTCTGTTTTCGGTACATCTTCGTAAACGATATCCGCAGTGAAGTGACTCATCACTTTACCAATATCCGCGGTATCCCAACCTTTAAAATAATCTCTAATAGCAGCTTCGTTTAGCGCCGATGCAGTTGTCGAAATCGAAATTAGAGCGACGAATAAAATTGAAGACAACTGATAGTTCCGCATTTGTAGTTCCTTAATTTAATTGTAGGCCAACCTTACTAAAAAAAATAATTTCATAGACTTTGGTTTCTACTGCCTTCTGTTCTTCGGAAGGTTCAAGAGAAAAGACTGCTTTTTTTACATGTTGCTAAAAGCAGAATCCAAGATATCAGTATCAACTAAGATCGTTGTTTAGTGAAATAGTACAGTAATTTTTAACTCTACAGAGAATCCACCAGCTCACCTTTGCAACTCTTTGTTACTTTTAATGAATCAAAAATTTGATTTGCGAAATGGTCCGGTCGGCTAGGTCTTGTAATTGCATTATCCGTTCGATTATAGCTTATATATATTAGGTCTCGAGGAAATGGAGATATGTTTGATCCTGAGGCGTGGGCGGTACAGCAATCAAAAACAAGAATAGAGCCAGCATCCCCGATGGGTGCAACCAACTCACCTGATGCAGCTAATGTCGCTATTGTTTCCGCAGACAAACTTGGTATAGGAGTGGTGCCTGGAACCTCCTCTACCTGATACTCTAATAATCCTAAGTTATGCGATTGGGACAGGCAAGTTATTGGCCCATTGAAGTTACTTACCTCATCTAGGTAGACCCCTATGCTGAGAGCCTTGGGTTCAGGCATCCCATCATGATGATACCAAGGCCCAAAATCCTGGTGCCAGGGCAATGTGTTTTTGCCGAAGGGTTCTTTAACTATTACCTTGTACTGATGGCAGTACAGAGACTCGCCTAATAGAGTGTTCGCAAGCCCTAGTAGGCGTTCATCCGTGAGGAGACGTGCGTAGAGCGAGCTAACTCGGTCCATAGCAGTAGTGCCTAAAAACTCTCCATCCTCACCAATGAGGTGAGTATCTAAAGGTAACTCGAAAATACGTTTAGTTTCTTTTTTTAAGGCTGCTATTTCTCGACTGTTAAAAACCTTTGGGATATACATAAACCCTTGACGGCGATATGCATTCAGCAGGCTATCAGAAAGTTCCATTTCAGTCCCATATTTCTCCTACGTAGGTCAATCGTACTAAATTACCAATTCTTTAGCCATTTCGGCGATTACCGACCTTGGCTTTAACGGCAATATGAGTGTGATGACAGCTATGGGATTAGTTTTTGCCTTGTTATTTATGATCATTGCGTTAGCATTTTACTCGTGACATTTGACAATGATAGCCGAGTCGTAAAAGATACTTTGAACATAAATATGAAGCCAGATTAAGTAGCCAGTCACTATTTTTCTTCGCTTAACGTAAATAAAATCGATGAGAGAATGGCATTATGAGTAAGATAAAATTATATGGGGTTTCGGGTTCTCGAGCACTGCGTTCTTTGTGGGCTATCGAAGAGGTGGAAGTCGACTATGAGCAAGTACTGGTCGATTTCAAAGAAAGCTCTAAATCGGACGAGTATCTAGAGATTAACCCAAACGGCAGGATCCCGGCTTTAGTCGACGACGATGTGACTATCTTTGAGTCTATGGCGATTAATTTATATCTGGCAAAAAAGTATGGCGGTGATTTATATCCCTTTGGCGATAGAAACGAGGCGCTAGCGCTTCAATGGAGTGTTTGGGTGATTAGTGAAATTGAACACCTTCAAATTCAATGTTTAATGCAAAAATTTTTTGTTCCCGAAGGAAAACGTAATACGAAGTTGATAGCATCTTGCGAACGACAGCTTGTCAGACCTCTCGCCGTCTTAGACAGCACATTGTCTAGGACACAGTGGTTGGCTGGTGAGACATTTACCATTGCGGATCTTAATGTTTCATCTGTTATGCTTTTACTCCGTAGGATTGAATTTGACTACTCCAATTTTAAGCACATAACGAAATGGGTAAATCAATGCTATGACCGATCATCGTTAAAGCGTGCGCAAATGAAAAATTAAATCGATTTTTCGCATAATTTAACGAGCTTGGTAATGTAATTAGTTATTTAGGATGAAACACTGATGATTGTTCAATCCGCGAGAGACAATCGAACACATTTCGTCATGACAATGGATCAGCACACTTCGTTTGCCGCTCAGCTGGCTGAATGCTTTGGAAATGAGCAGTTTGAACCCATAAATCCACGAGATCAGATGTTGCATGTTGTTAGGCATCATGATGCTGGCTGGCAACGTTTAGATGATTTGGTGTTGCGAGATGGTAATACTGGATTGCCTTATAATTTAGGGCAGACTCCTTTTGAAAAGATAATTGAGACAAGTCAGTTATCCCCAGATTTCAACGGTGAGGCTCATCCTTATTGTGAACTGATCTCTAGTATGCATAGTTTGGGGCTTTATAATGGGCGTTATGGTATGTCCGATAAAGTATTGTTAGATGCTTTGGGCGATGAGAATCGAGAGTTAATTGATATCATTTTGCTCAAAGAAAAAGCTAGGCAGAAACTCTTGAAAACTCAGCTCATAAAGAACTCTGAGACAGCCGCATGGGTTGAAGAAAAGCATTTATTTCAGAACTATAAGCAGCTCCAATTTTTTGACACTCTGGCGCTTTATTTCAATTGCTCCTCGGAAGGAACAAGAGAAGAAAATTCTTTTCTTCATGTTCCTAAAAGTAAAGAGAAAGATGTCACTATTAGTATTCAATCGATTGGCTCAAATAAGTATCAATTAAGGCCGTATCCTTTTAACACCAGTCATATAGAGTTGTCTTTTTACGGTCGCTATATGAGTCCTACTAACGAGGGATACCTGTTGCGTAAAGTCTGGCAAGAAACTCCAGTTGAAAGTCAGACTATTTGCCTAGTAACGGCATAGTTTGGTTAGATACAGAAAAGCGGCTTTTCTTCCAGAAAAAAATTGACACGCACGTTGTTAGACATATCATTCTTGACAAGAAAGTGCGTTTGGACTTGGTCTCCTAATTCGAGAAGGTTAGTCGAGCATAGTTTTAGAATTCCACCAAGGCGTATCAGAGAAAGCTCGGAGGTCTATTTCGTGCGTCCATGCTGAGCGATGCTGAGTTGCTAGATGGAAATAGGTGTCGGCGATTTCTGAAGGCAATAGAAGCCCATCTCGGTCTAGCCCCTTCGTTTCTCTGAGTGCTTGAAATTTTTTCGCTCCTAGCATTTTCCCTAAAGTATCGGGGGCATCTACGGCCCCATCAATGAGGACATGCGCTATATGAATTCCTTTACTCGAAAACTCCGCATTTAATGATTGGCAAAGCATTCTTCTTCCTCCCATAGCTGCTGCATGTGAATGCTGTCCAGAGTTTCCTCGGACAGCGGCGGTAGCTGAGGTGACCAGAACAGCTCCTTTCCCTCGCTTTTCCATAAGAGGGAATAAGACTTTGGCTACTCTAAACAAACCAAACGTCCCCATTTGCCAACCCCTCTCAAACACTTTGTACGAGGTATCCTTGAGAGGGACAGAACCTATCTGAGCGCCTAGATTGTAGACGACTATCTCTATAGGCCCAATCTCAGACTCAATCAACGCGATTCGTTCTTCGATAGCATTTTCCTCTATCACATTTAATAGAAACCCTGATGCCGAAAAGCCATCGTTCTGAATATTGTCGACTAGCCTTTTTAGGCCAGCCGCATCGCTACGTCGGCATAAGCATGCGTGAAAGCCTTCACTTGCAAAGCGGGCGCCTACTGTCCCGCCTATCCCGGCACCTGAACCTATTACCAAGCAAACTGGTTTCATAAAATGACTTCCTTTTTTATTGCATTTTTCTATTTCGTAATAGATATTGCAATCATCTTTAATAGTTTACTATCGTCTTATATTAGAAGTTTAGATGATCAACAATAGTAAAATAGCTTATTACTATTGATATTGAAGCTCAATATTTTTTACAAAAATAATTGCCGCATAGTTTTCATTTTGCGCGACTTGACAGGTTTACGATATGAAAGTTGATAAAGATTGGTTGAAGAAAGTTCAAGAAGACGTTATTGATCCAGGTAGACGAATTATAGATCCTCACCACCACTTCTTTTTGGACGGAGGAGACTTTCCTTCCTATGGTTTTGATGACCTCGTTTCCGATGCCGAGACGCATAACGTAAGGAAAACGGTTTATCTTCAGTGTGGGGAAGGCTACCGTACTGATGGTCCTGCAGAGCTTAGGGTTGTTGGAGAAACTGAATATGTCGATGCTATAGCCAAGCGCGCTAATGACACTCGAGCATCCGTCCAGCTTAGTGGAATTATCGGTGCGGCCGAGCTTCGTAACGTGGAAAGTGTCCAAACAGTCTTAGAGGCACATAAAGCTTGCAGCAAACTCTTTCGAGGTATTAGGCAAGGCGCAGCCTGGGATCATTGTGACCAGATCATGAATATGCAAGATCTCGAAAACTCTATGCTTTATGTAGATCCTGATTTTGTGAAAGGTTTCCAAGTGCTTGATCAGATGGATTTAGTGTTTGACGCCTATTTGTATCACCATCAAATTCCATCCCTGACTGCTTTAGCTCAAAAGTTCCCTAATACCACGATTGTGTTGGATCATTTAGGAACTCCTTTGGGTAGTGGTTCTTATGCTAATAAAATGGATCAGGTCTATACTGAATGGGTCCGTGATTTGAGAGAGCTTTCTTTATGCTCTAATGTCAACGTTAAACTTGGTGGTTTGGCGATGCCATGGAATGGATTTGGTTTTGAAGATAAGCAGCTACCTCCAAGCTCGGACCATATTGTGGAACTACAGAGCTCTTATTACCACGCTGCGATTGAACTGTTTGGTCCCAGTCGTTGCATGTTTGAAAGTAATTTTCCAGTCGATAAATGTGCCTTGTCTTACCATGTTCTATGGAATGCATTTAAAAAGATGGCAAAGCAGTACAGTGAGTCGGAGCAAGACAGTATGTTTTATGGCACGGCTGACCGAGTTTATCGGCTGGTCTAAATGAAAGATGTGCCGATTTTAGTTGGAAGTGCTCAGTATATTGACCGGAGGGATGCTACAGTTGAGCATAGCCTTTCTCCTGCTGATATCGCGGCAGAGGTTGCCCGCTTAGCACTGCTTGATGCGAGCGCGCAGCCGAGTTTTGTGAAGACTATTGACACCCTAGCGGTTGCGCGATTGTTTGAACATTCAGTTAGAGATCAGGTTTTGTGGCCTAACCCCTTTGGCTGCTCTGATAATATGCCATGGTCTGTTGCAAACCGACTTAATATTCAGCCAAAACGACTAATGTACTCTGAGGTGGGTGGAGAGACTCCTCAACGACTGGTTAACCAGATGGCTGAATCTATTCATAAAGGCGAGATACGTTCGGCACTCATTGTAGGGGCTGAGGCTTTGGGGACGGTTCGAAGTGCAGTGAGACAGGGTATAAAGCTCGATTGGACTGAGTCAGTTCTGGGTGATTTTGATGACTTATGGCCAGATAAAGCGATGGCGACTGAGAACGAAATCCAACATGGGATCACTTATCCCATCCAAGTCTACGCATTGTTTGAGCAAGCGAGGCGGTTCCAGACTGGCTTATCTTTAGAAGAATATCGGGAGGAGGTCGGACGTTTATTCGCGCCTTTTTCTAAAGTTGCCGCACAAAATTCTTTCTCGTTTTTCCCTTTTGAGCGATCACCATTAGAAATTTCGACACCATCAGATCAGAATTTTCTAATCTGTGAGCCTTATTGTAAGTGGATGGTAGCTCAGGATGGGGTTAATCAGGGTGCAGCTGTTGTTATGACTTCTATACGGCAAGCAAAAGAATTTGGTATCCCCGAACAGCATTGGGTTCATCTTCGTGCCTACGCTGATGTGGATGAATTACCTTTATTAGAACGACAAGACTTGGCTGGATCGCGGGCTCAAGAGATAGCTTTAGAAAAGATATTTGTAGATAGCGGATTGGCACTTAGTGATATAGATTTGCTTGATTTATATAGCTGTTTTCCAATAGCAGTTTTTAGCGCATGTCGTTATCTTGGCTTGCCGATAGATGGAACAAAGAGTCTTACGCTGACTGGGGGACTTCCATTTTTTGGAGGGGCTGGAAATAATTATAGCCTGCATGCCATCGCTGAAGTGGTTTTATCTCTCCGGAAAACCCCTGTAATAAATGCATTAGTAGTATCAAACGGAGGTTACTTGTCGAAGCATTCGGTTGGCCTATATAGCAGTGAGGGAGAAAAGCCATGGAAGATACGATCAAGTGAAGATTCTCAAATGTTGCTAGATAACTCTGAGCGTGTGTCTGTCATCGAGCAAGCTACAGGATTGGCCGTGGTTGAGACCTACGCCGCTCAATATTCTCGATCAGAAAGAGCTGGTGGGTTTATTTTGGGTCGGATGATCTCCAATAACGCACGTTTTATGGCGATTGCCGATAGTCGAGACAAAGAGACCGTTAGGCATTTATTTGATAAGCAGCCCATTGGGAAAAAAATCGATGTGGAGCATAAAAATGGCCTTAACTACTTTCGTTTTACAATATAAAATAGTGCCTAGAATTTACGAGAGAAAAATTGTATTCTCGTTGGGAGCGGTTTTAAAGGGGGAAAAGAAATGGCACGTGTTAGTTCAGTACCTTTTGCAGAGGTCCCTAGTTCATTAAAGGACGTGATGCATGCATATGACGACGAGCTCGGTGGATCTGAGTTTGTTCAGGTTTTTTCTCATGCGCCTGAAATTTATAAGTCTTTTGTCGATTACTATTTTGGTCTTGTTCTAGAAACGCGCGGCGCGATAACCGGAGAACTCACTGAGCTAGTGCGTTTGATGGTGGCAAAGCATAATGATTGCTTTCTTTGACTTCACGCACGTCTTGCAGTTGCAAGACAGGAAGGTCTAACAGAAGAGAAAATTGCAGCGATAGGCAGCTATGTTGGTAGTAAGATGTTTTCAGCGGCTGAGAAGGCAGCGCTGCAGTATGCAGAGGCTATAGCCGGTGATATGGGGAATGCGTCCGACAGGCTCTTTGATGATTTAAGGAACTACTTTACCGAAAGTGAGATTATTGATCTTGGTATGCGAATTCAGACGTTTGTGGGCTATGGGCGCTTAATACGCGTATTAGATCTTGAAGTAGGAAAAGCCTGTCCTTTGTAAAAGGCCTTTTAAATTTAGACATAATTAGGGTATGAGCATGAAAGCCATATGGAATGGGATTGTCGTTGCGGAGTCTGAAAAAACAATAGTAGTTGAGGGTAATCACTATTTTCCACCTGTCTCGGCGGAGAAAAAGTATTTGTCTGATAGCCTTACCACATCAATATGTGGCTGGAAAGGAACTGCTAACTACCACACGCTATTGGTAGATGGCGAAGAGAATATCGATGCTGTATGGGTTTATCGGGATCCAAAAAGCGCAGCTGCTGAGATTAAAGGTTATTTTGCTTTTTGGAAAGGGGTAGAAATAGTCGAAAAGTAGAGAAAATTTGTGGCACTGTTGGAATACGAGCAATGACGCCAGCGGTAGAAGCGGCACGCGACGCTAATATTAATTTTGAAATTCATACATATGAGCACGACCCTTTGGTTCAGTCCTATGGCGAGGAGGCGGCAATCAAGCTGGGGGTTGACCCAGAGCGAGTGTTTAAGACATTAGTTGTGGAACTCAATAACAAAGAATTATGTGTCTGTGTACTCCCTATTACTTGTCAACTAAATATGAAGTTTGCTGCAAAAGCAGCAGGTGTTAAAAAAGTCACGATGGCGACTACCAAATCTGTGAAGCGAGTAACTGGTTATGTGCTTGGAGGCATTAGTCCTCTTGGGCAGAAGCGCATTTTAAGGACTTTTATTGATAGTACTTCGGCCAGCTTCGAATCGATTTACGTGAGTGGTGGTCGTCGTGGTTTGGATATAGAACTGCATGCGTCAGATCTTGTTGACATGCTGCAGGCAAATATGGCGGACCTGTGTTGACTGAGGCTTTATTGTGTGTGGCGCAGTAAAAGTAAACTAAGGGGAAGAGTATGGAATTTGGAATTTCGTTAGTGGTCCGAGGTAATGATGCGACTGTTGATACTTTTGTGCAGATGGCAGAAGCTGCGGAGGTACAAAAATGGCATTGCCTATGGGCAAGCGATCACTTGATCATGCCAGAGATGAAAACATCTCGATATCCGGGGAGGGCTGATGGGGAGCTTCCTCCCGACTGGAAAAAAACGTATTACCAACCTTTCAGTGTGTTAAATTTTCTTGCGGGGCACACTACAAGCGTTCGTCTGGGTATGAGCGTTTTGATTTTACCGATGAGAAACCCAATTGAAGTTGCAGCACAGGTTGGTGAAATGGATCAACTCAGCACTGGGCGAGTAAATTTTGGTGTGGGCGTTGGGTGGTACAGAGAAGAATTTGAAGCGCTTGGCTATGATTTCACTAATCGAGGACGCAGAACGAATGACGGTTTAACCATTATTAAATCTCTTTGGGCCGCGGGGAAAACCACAATGGACGGGCCATATTACAACTTTATAAACGCTGAAACCGGCCCTAAGCCTTTTCAGAGGCCAGGACCGCCTATTTACATTGGAGGAAATACGCCTGCAGCTCTTTCTAGACTTGCGCAGTTTGGAGATGCTTGGCACCCATATAAAATTAGCCCAGATGATCTTCGTGAGTCTATTCCTGTGCTAAGGGAGGCCTTAGAAAAAGCTGGACGCACTACATCTAATTTTCCTATTGCTGTAAAGGTTCCGTTAACATTTCAAGATGGGCCGCCAATGACAGGACAATGCTGTACTGAGGGGCGACCACAAGACATCATCGAGGGCTTGAAACGTTACATAGAAGAGGGCGCGACTGAATTTTGTTTTGATATAATGAACGAAACCCGTGTGAATGCTTTAGATACTATGTCTCGGTTTACTCAGGAAGTGAGGCCACATCTCTCGTGAAAGTACTACAAAGTGCTCACCAGTGTTCTGTGAGGATTAAGATGCCTGGGATCCAGCATGTGGTTACGCCCACAATAATTGTTGCATAGGGTAAAGTCTTGCCAAAATCCTTTCCGCGAGCACTAGAAAGATAAAATGCATACCAAAGTGCCCCCCAAATAAGCCAGAATGCACCAAATCGTAAGTCTCCAGCCTGGAATGTGACTATAGAAGTCGGTATGGCAGTGAACGCAACAAAAAAGCAGTACCAACCAAAACCTCGCATATCTAAGTCGTACCAGCTAGATATCGCCACATATAAGTAAGTGAATGTGAAAAGAAACAGTGTTGCGACCGTAAAGTATTCAGCAGTTGATTCTGCCCTAACGAGGTGCAGAAGGCTAAAGACTACACCCAGAGCGCCTACCATAAAGTTCAGAACTGCCGCGGACTTTGTGTCAATACGCCCGAGTCCCCCTATTCCGTTAACAAGAAGCACAGCACCTACGTAAACAAGCATAATCCCTATCATTTGATTTCTCCTCTAGTATGTACAAACTTTAGTTTCTATCTTGTCGATTTACAAGTGTTGACTACTAGCATGAGGTAGTACACATTATTAATTAATATGTTGTATGGAAGATATATTTTTAATATCGGTTCGATAAGAGGAGATTAGCGCATGACAAAATCCTTATATGAAAGATTAGGAGGGACGGAAGGTATTACCAAGATTGCAAGCGACCTTACTGATATCCATATGGAAAACCCTAATATCTCTGCACGTTATACCGATTCAGATCCTACCGCAGTAAAAAACTCTGTCGCGACATTTTTTATTGCAGGTACTGGCGGGCCGAATAATTACGTTGGCCAAGATATGGTCGCGGCACATCGGGGGATGAATATCAGCAACGACGAGTTTGTCGCAGTCTTAGATGATGCCCTATTAGCGCTGGATAGAAACGGTGTTGAGCAAAGGGAGAAAGAAGAGGTTTTAGCGATCCTTTATGGAATGAAAGCTGACATTGTGTATGGCTGATGAATACGGAGTAGCAAATTTCTCTATTGCCATTTAGGGTCAACAGTCCCAGTGCGAGAAAATGCTTCAATAATGTGAGCGCCACGTTCCGCTGCGGTTGTCGTGCTGATTTCGAAGGTGTGAGCAAAAGACGCGCGCTGTATAGATGAAAATTTATTGTGTGTAGCTAAGGCTAAGGCAATGCTATTTTCTATGTTCTCTGCATTCTTCACTACAGGACCGAAGTTCCAATTGAAGTAAGGAACATCAGAATCTGAGCGTGATGGTAAGGTATCGAAAAACACGCAGGGCCTTGGGCGTTGCAGAAATTCATATACTTGGCTACTGGAATCCCCGAAATAAATATCTGCCGTGTTCATATAAGTCATGTCGATGGATGCTCTGCTACCGAGATCGATAATAATATTTTCTTGATTTCGATAATTTTTTGGCAGGGAAGCCCCTCTTCCTAGCTTTCTTTTGAAGAGCAGTACGTGCGGAGCGAATATCAAATTATAATTTTTGTTGGTGTAGAAGAAATCAAGGATTTTTTCTCCTAGGAGTGGCCAAGACGAATGGTCTGGATGATGGTGCGGATTATAGATAATCGTAGGGTTATTGTTTTTGAAAAGTTGCGACCTATTTTCACCGAATGGGGCGACCGCTTCGAATTTAGGGTAGCCAGAGATCGCGTAACCAGTTGGTGTTACGAGTTTTCTCCTAGTTACGATTTCTGCATATTTCTTTCCAGGAATTAGGCACAAGTCGAATTCTCTTAATCTTTCATTGAATGGGGGGAAGCTCTCGTTATCTCCTGCGCCATGCCCAGTGTAAATTAGCTTTACGTTACTAAAAGTATCGTATTTTTTTAGCGTAAGACTAGTGAATTCTGGAACAATTATCGAGTCAAACGTTGACAAAAATTTAATATTTTGTTTGATTACTGCACTTTTTCTAATGAAAAACCATTGTGACAGTATCGGATCGACAAGCTCGACTAGTGGAGATGCACCTATCATTTTAAACTGACAACAGTGGTTGGGGTAGTGCGCTGCAATGTCTTTGGCAAAATCTCGTTGTTCAAGCGTTGAAGATAGGATAATGACTTTTATGTTCGGGTATAGCTCCGACAACTTAAAAGCGAAAGGGACAATATGAGGGACCTGATGAGAATCGTAATGGTTGAGCAGAAAGCCTATGCGCATTGTGTTATATCTTTATATATGAAGTGCAGAGCTTGAAGTAATCTTTTATCTGAAGTGGGGGTACTTTATTGCACCACAGTCTGGAAAAAGAGGTTTCATTGTTTAATTATACTTTAAAACTCTTCTAGTCAGGATTAAAAGCAGCAGTGCGCCGACTGCGTTCGCAATGATACTCGCATAGCCCGTGCCAACTATCCCAAATGGGCCGACTAACATCGCCAGAGCAATCATATGTGTCGTTGATGAGATGAGCTTGGTATACAAAGCAGTTTCAGGTTTGCCGATGGAGTAAAGCGCAGCTTCGTGTGGGAAAGCTGCTAGTGCTATCGTGGCGCTGATACTGAGCAGAACAAGGACACGATACCCCTCCACATATTCATTTCCAAAGACGAACTGCAAGAGAAACTCGCCAGATATAAACATTATTGATGTGAACAATATACCTATCATGAATCCTGTTTTAGCCGTACGAAGGATTACAGCGCTCATCTCATCTGTGCGTCTTTCAGCAGCAGCTGAGAGCTTGGCTAACTCAGGATAGAGCGCGGAGCTAAATACATTTGCTGCTTTTATAGTCACTTCGGAAATTTCTTGCGCAACTTTATAAAGTGCAGCTCCAGTTGGCCCCAAAGTACCGCCAATTAATAATGTTGCAATTTGAATACCGACAGAATTAACCGTTCCATGTAGATTTGACGACCATGCGAAAGGCCAGATGTTTTTATGTCCTATTGAGACCTTTGAAAAGCTAAAGTTGAAGGTTGCGAGAAGGTTTTGTCGTCGCAATTCGTTAATTGAGCTTAAGAGCATGACCACGCTTACGACGACTCGGCCTACAAACCAAACGATTAAATAAGTCTGCCAAGGAGCATTAAGGTAGAAAGCAACTCCCACTCCTATTAATCTAATAACCGGCTCGACTAAGCTTTGATAGGCTATGAGGTCAAATCGGTCAAAGAGTCTGAGTAAGCCAGAAGTCGTATCATTAATATTAGTCATACATAAGAGACAATAAAGCGAAGCAAATATTGTTGCCGTAGAAGGAATGCCTAACTGCTCACCAAATAGATGCATAATTAATATTCCAACAACCATACCTATCAATGCGCTTAAAAAATCCAATAAAAGTGCAAATTTTATGAGTTTTTGAAATTCGAAAAACTTTTTTAACGCTAGATAGTCAGCGCCGTATTTAACAATAATGTTGTAGGACTTGAATGAAATTATTCTTGTGAATAGGAGCATGTATGAGTGGATCAGCACTATCAGACCAAAGTCATGTGTTCCTAAACCGCGAGCTGCTAACGCCAGATAAGCCAAGGCTAAGATTGCACCTACAGCTTTTCCACTGATGACTTTCGCGAAGTTGCGCAGTGCCCGTTGCAAAAGTGTTTGATGCTTTTGGGAGTGTACTTTTGAATCCATGGAGTCTAAAAATTTATATCTTTTTGGAATCCGTCAAGTTTACTTGTAAAGTAGCAATAAACCTATTCAGAATTTTATCTCTCGGGAGGTTGTGGTTATGGGGAATTATTTCGCAGTTGGGGAACGTAAGGCGCTTGGTTTAAATAATCGTGGGCCAATACAATTTTGTGATGATGGTAGCTTATCCGCACATATTCGCGAAGCCTATTCACGTTATGGCTTTTATGTATTCCAGTCTGTACTAGAGAGTAGGGAACTTGACGATCTTCATCAAGATATAGAGTCCATCCTTTCTCATGCTCCAGTGACACAGGGTTCCAAATTTAATAAATTTGGAAAAAAAGCATTAGGAGTCGATTGTAAAGCTCCTACTTTTTTTTGGGCCGCGCCTCTTTCTGATCCTTTTGGAGGCACCCCAGATGCTGGTGGACGACACCCCGTTAAAATGCCCGAACCATGCCCTGACCCTAATACTCCAGAGAAAGCGATCTTCCTTATTTTGGGCTCGTTGCAATTTTCTCATGCTTGCCTTCGGACGTATGGTCACCCTGAACTTCTTAGAGTAGCGGCGGCAATAAACGGAGAGGATTTTACGCCTTTTAACGAGGCATTATTTATTAAAAAACCCGGTGTCGGCGCTTCTGTAGCCTGGCATCAAGATGGTTTAACGCACTGGGAAAGCGACGAGCTAGATGAGGGAACGCATGGGTTTAATTTTATGGCTCAACTTTATGGCAGCACTGCGATAAATGGTGTCTGGGTGGTTCCGGGGACACACAGGTTAGGTAAGATAGATATTAAAAAAATGGTCGCAGCGGAAGGAAGTCCTTATTTACGTGATGCAGTCCCCATGATTTGTGAACCTGGTGATGTGGTGATGTCGAATCGCCAGCTAGTTCATGGATCCTTTGCGAACACTGGAAACAGTACCCGTGTTACGGTCAATTTTGGGTTTCATCGAAAATCTTCTGTGCTTGGGGTAAAAGCTGGGGGTGTTCATAATGCTGAGGCAATCTATGATGCGGAGCGGATAGAGGATAGGTCTCGAGTAATCGCTCTAGCTATTGATGCACGTAAAAAAAGGTTTCCGAAAGAGGATAGTTTTTACTATAAACCATTTGCAGATCGGTCGATAAAGGATGTTTGGAATACTCATTCTCTTGAAACGTTAAAAGATTATAATTTGCTGGACTTAAGTATATAAATACCTTGATTGCACCTTTTATTAAGTGTTCGCAGTGTCTCTTCCTGTAGATGTCACGCAGGTGTTTTGCGTTTACAACGCTGACGCTGGATTTATAGGGGAGTTGCAATATATTACGGGGAAGATTTTCGACCATGCTCATTGTGCGTTGTGCGATATTACTCACGGTTGGGCTTGGAAAGGTAGAGAAGAGTGGCGACAGTTTCTAAAGCACACTCGGCTTTCTTTTCAGGTGGTGCATAGAAATGAACAACCTAAGTCGTTGGCTTTGTACACAAAAGATGTCCTCCCATGTGTCGTTGTGCGACGTGGGGGAGCCTATGAAATGGTTATGACTCCAGTTGAACTTGAGGGTTTTGGAGGCAACACCCAGCCATTTTTGGATTGTCTTTCAGCTAGGCTCGTTACTTTGGGACTATCCTTGATAGAACTATAGAATTATTCTAACTACCACTGACGATAATCTTTCCTATTTGCTTTCCTGCGGCCATGTGTTCATAAGCTTTGGACACTTCATTGAGAGAGAATACTTTATCTATAACTGGTTTGTAGGTTCCATTAGCTAAATTCTCACCAAGATGTGCCATAGCACGCTCAGTGCGATCGGCATGATCAAACAAGTTGTAGACGAGATGAAAACCACATACACGCAAACCTTTCCCGATTGCTGGGAATAAAGGGAATGCGGTATCCGACATGGCAAGAGCGCCATAAACTACAATCGAGGCCTCAACTGCGGCGCCATTCGCAAGGACTTCCAGGAACGGCCCTCCAATGGGGTCAAACGCGATATCAAAACCTTGACCATTAGTGATCTCCATGACTCTGGCGGCAAAATCTTCCTGGCTGGTCGCTATTATGTGGTCAGCACCTGCGTTCACTAAAGAATCCTTCTTTGAAAAATCTCTAGAGGTTGCTATCACGGTAGCTCCGTGAGCTTTTGCTATCTGTATCGCGGGTATACCCACACTTGAACTGGCGGCAGATATAACTACATGTTGTGCCGCTCCAAGCTTTAAACCACCGACCTCAACCAGTCCTCCATATGCTGTGGGAAAGGCCATCCAAATTGCAGCCGCTTCTTCGAAACTGATATCGGGAGATTTAGGAGCTAATGCTTGGACAGGGATAATGGCTTTCTCGCCAATTACTCCATACTCCGCTGGTGACATATTTGGGGTAATCGAAACTTCTTGGCCAACCTGAAAATTTGTGACTCCCAGTCCGATAGCTTCAATTATTCCCGCTCCTTCTACGCCAATGCGGGAAGGAAGCTTAGGTTCTACTAAGTAGAGTCCTTGCATATAGAGATATTCAGCCCTGTTAAGGCCTGCCGCTTTAATATCTACAAGCACTTCGTTCTCTCGTGGAGAACCTAATTCTTCTTCAACGATTTTAAGAACTTCCGGCCCGCCAATCTCATTAAATCTGACTACTTTAGCCATTACTTTATCCCTTCATTGAGGTGGCTTAAAAGGTTCTGCCTATCAAGCACCATGTACTATCATTCTAGAAGTGAATCCATTCGTTTTCGTATGCGACCAGTTAGAGATTTCACTTTTATGTGTATGAACAACTGACTCGTATTGCACGTAATCTCGCATGCTTGGTTTCGGTAATCCGCTTATATTGACCGAAGCACCATTCAACCCTTTAAATTTTTCGATTTCTACCGTAGATTCCGGGACAGAGAAACGAATTTTGCTGGCACTTCTTTCAATGGTTAAAGGAACTCGAGTCACGTCCTTAGCTAATTTTTTGAATCCGCCGAAAGCAACAGGCAAGATTGCTTCAAACGCTTTATCTTGGTCGGCTGACATTGAATCATCAACATAAATTTTTGCCCACTCTCGCATTTCAAATGTCGCAACGAATTTTATTCCAGCTAGATCTATCTCATTAATTTGTCCGGACACGATTTCAATTAGTCGGGAACCTTCACATTTTTTATCAGTTGGCAGACCGAAATTGCATGGGCAAGGAATAGAACAGCTACATGACTCAGTGACGTCAGCAGTTAAGCTCCAAGAGTCGGCGGCCAATAAATTGGTTGGAACGCTCGTCAGAGCAGGCACTGCAGCAGTAAGGTACTTGGCGAAATCTCTGCGCTTCATGTTTATAGTCCTATGACATTAATTATGTTGAGCCTGATATTACCATAAGTTCTATAAAAACTGGCGCGTAGAGGGATTGTTGCTTGTTATGCTTGTATTTTATAATAAAGAATGTCTACAAAAACTGAACACATCAGGAGTCAACAGGTGTACTCAATTAATTTAAACAGCGGAGCTCAGTCGTCGTCAATTATCGAGTTATAGACAAAGTAGGCATGCCTCATGTCTTGTCATTTATTAATGACAAGTTGGTGCGCTTTGATTGCACTAATTTAGACTGGGTGAAACTACTCCCGCTTAATCGAAATCATCTTTTACATGGAGCCTGTCATTACCCCTATAGGAAGTCGAAGGGGAGTCCTTGGGAGCATGGCTACCGAATAAGGGCCAGTGTTAACACTGATATGACTCCTCCATTTACCTATAGGCACTGGGGTCGCATTCCTTCTGCGACCGCTAAGCAAGGGTGGCTTTCAGGGGAGGAGGATTTTTCTTTTTCTGACCTCGAGGAATGTGCGGTTCATACGCTCGCTCATGAATGTTTTCATTTTTTAAGCAGGTCGGGTCAAATACTAGATAAAAATACTGAAGCAAATGCTAACTGGTGGGCTTCTGCTTGGCTTGATGATTTCCGCGGACGAATATAGAGAATGAACTACCGCCCGTAAGAAAAAAAGCGATGACATTCTGAAAATGTTATTCTTATTAACAGGGTAAAATGATTTAAGAGGCAAAAACATGAAAGCAGTAGTGGCGCATGGAATAGACGATTTTTCGGTAGTGAATGTAGATCTCGATCCTCCCAAAGTGGGGGAAGTTTTAGTACAGATGAAAGCGACAGGGATCTGTCATTCAGATTTATCAATTATTAATGGAACTATCCGTTGGAAACTGCCTTCGGTACTCGGTCATGAGGGAGCTGGCGTCGTTGAGCAAGTTGGTGAAGGTGTCACCGCTGTGAAACCAGGAGATCACGTTGTTCTATCTTTTGTCCCTAACTGTGGGGATTGTTACAACTGCCTGAGAGCAGAACCTTACTTGTGCCGAATGAGCAAACCTCATGGTGGACTGCTTGATGGAACCAGTCGTGTAAAAATGGATGGGAAAGAAATCGCAGTTATGTCGATGTTAGGAAATATGGCCGAATATTGTGTTGTTCCTGAAGCTTGTGTGGTGAGCGTTGACAAGGACCATGATTTTAAAGCTGCCGCTTTGGTTGGATGTGGTGTGACCACTGGAGTTGGAGCGGTCATTAAGACTGCCGAGGTTAAACCGGGTTCAACCGTAGCCGTTTTCGGATGTGGAGGTGTCGGGTTAAATGTCATTCAAGGAGCCCGTATCGCCGGTGCTGCAAAAATTATAGCAGTAGATTTATCTGCCGAAAGAATGGAAATGGCGCGGGCATTTGGAGCCACGGATGTAATTAACCCAGAGTCAGATGCATTTAAGCAGGTTTTGGAGATGACGGATGGAATTGGGGCTGACTATTGCTTCGAAGTGGTAGGTAATGGAAAGCTAATTGAAGCATGCTTCAAGGCTACTAGATTTGGTGGAACCACCGTTTTAGTTGGAGTTGGGCGTGCGGACGATCGGTTTTCGATTAACGCGATGATTGTTCCTTTTTCAAGCAAGACGATTAAAGGTTGTATGTACGGTAGTGCTAACTTCAAAGTAGATTTTCCAATGTATTTAGACTTATATCGCCAGAAGAAGCTTGATCTTGACCGTTTAGTGACACGGACCTATAGCATAGATGAAGCACCTGAGGCTTTTGCTGACTTGGAAAGCGGCAAGAATGCACGCGGAGTTATTGTTTATTAGTCCTCTATAGGATTGCTTGCTAAGTTTACCGCTTAGCAGACAGCTATTTTAAAATAGGGTAGCAACTGAATCAGCTATCCTTAAAGTGAGGCATCACTTCTTTGGCGAAAAGCTCCACGGAATTCATGGCATCTTTCCCTCTAATTCCCGGCAAATGCATCCAGCAGGAAACCTCGGTTGGCTGTACGGCATTTTGATAGAGTTTTAGTTGCTCTATCGCAAAATCAGGGTCTCCAACAATATAACGGTTCTTGAAGGTATCGAAGCCGACTTGGTCTTTTTCAGTAATAATAGTCCCATCGGCTGCCCTTAACACGCGCTCACCTGCGGCAGAAGCTGCTCCATATAGTTCTGTATACAAGTAGTTTAAGGCTGGAGCGGCAATGGCTTCTGCTTTTTCCTTAGTTTCGGCCACGAACACAGAGCGCATAATGGGTCTTTCTGGAATTTTCCATCCAATTTTTTTTGCTTCAGCTTCATATGGAGTGAAGTGTTCTATTAGCTCTTCTGGACCATGCCTTGGCGACATTATTTGAATAGCATGCCTGCGCGCGGCCCTTCTAAGAGAGGCACTGGCTGATACTCCGTACCATATGGGCGGGTGTGGATTTTGGACTGGTCTTGGTGTGAGTCTGGTTTCGGGTACCCGAAAGTATTTCCCCTCGAAAGAAAAGGTTTCTTGAGTCCAAGCCATGGTCATCAGATCAAGCGCTTCCTCGAATCTACCGATCCGCTCCTCTCTAGGAATACCGTGCGCTTCAAACTCCGAAGCAACATAGCCTGGCGCAACACCAAATATAAATCGGCCGTTCGATAGGTTATCAATAACAACAACGTCCTCTGCTAGCTTAAGCGGGGCGTAGAGGGGCACTAATAGCACTCCAGTGCCGATTCGCATTGTGGTAGTGACCGCTGCCGCACCACCACAGGCGACAAGCGGGCTTGGGCAGAGGCCATCTTTTTGAGCGTGATGAGATACTTGGAAACTTGATGTGTAACCTAGTTCTTCTGCTCTAGGTAGGCACGTAAGCATATCTTTGTAAGGCTCTTGCCATGGTATCCCGCTACCAGGTGGAACTTGAAGAGAGAATATTAAGCCAAAATCCATCGTTCTAATCCTTATTTTTACAATTTTACGCAGTTACTGGCGTGATTTTGCACCCTATTTCATTCATTGTCGAACGAATCGCAGAGCCTACATCTGTGGCGTTAGGTCCATCGCCGTGTATACACAGACTTTCCGCATCTAATGTCACTAAGCTCCCATCCATTGCTTCTACTTGGCCACTTTCAATATAGCGTTTCACTTGCGACACAGCAAAAGCGACGTCCGTTTCATGTTTTTCGCGTTGTATAACGAGCGTTCCGTCCGATGCATACTGTAGATCGGGGTAAATTTCACCGACCACTCGAATACCATTTTTTCTTGCAGCGGTTGGCATGGCGGCATCAGTAGGCGCGGGCCAATAGAGCATCGGGTTATCTGTTAAGAGACTTATGGCATTGGCGACGGCTGCAGCTATCGCTTCATCCGTTCGTAGAACAGAGTAGAAAGCACCATGGGGCTTCACGTGGTGTAGTTTCATTTCGTGTGCCTTAAGGGCTGCTTGCAGCGCACCTGTTTGGTAAACGGTGTATGCGTATGCATCTTCGGGTGTGATATTCATAGTCCGTCTCCCAAAACCGAGTAGATCGGGAAGCCCCGGGTGGGAGCCCACGACTACATTGTTCTCTTTGGCTATTTTGACTGTATCCAGCATCGTAAGGGGATCGCCGGCGTGGAAGCCACAAGCAACATTCGCGGTCGTGATTTGTGCCATCATTTCCGCATCATTACCCATAACCCAATTTCCAAAGCTTTCGCCCATATCGCAATTAATATCCATCGTCGTAATCATCTCGGTCTCCTTGCCAGTGTCGGGGAACTACAAGTCATGTAGTTGGAACAACTATGATTCTAGTATGTAAAACCTAAGAATGGGAAACTATCTTTTTAATGTGTTTCCGCTAGCCTTAATCGCATTTTAGCGTCGAGCAAGTCGTCTACTTAGTTCATATTGCCACTTGTTTAATTTGACAGGAACCTTTCTCCATTTGATAATCGCGCTCCCACTTAGCGCCCGTAGCTCAGCTGGATAGAGTACCTGGCTACGAACCAGGGGGTCGGAGGTTCGAATCCTTCCGGGCGCGCCATAATTGGCTTTTAAGTTTTTAGTTTAGGATACTAGCCTCTATGGAGGCCGTGGGAAGGCTTGAGAGTACTAGCTTATTTTTGTGTTTCCCGTTAATAGTTGGACTTCTTTAATGACACAGTGCGAAAACCATATCGATGGTCGATCGGCGATAGTGCTTTTTTCAGGCGGACAAGACTCCACTATATGTTTGGCTTGGGCACTGAAAAATTTCAACTCTGTGTCCACAGTTGGCTTCTTTTATGGACAGCGCCATGCAATAGAGCTGGAGTGTCGCGGTGTTATTTTATCGAAAATAATCGATATTTTCCCTCAATGGGCTTCCAAGCTAGCAAATGATCGATTGGTTGATCTCGACTTTTTTGAACAACTTAGTGATTCCACCTTGTTTATGGATAGGGAGATTGAGAAAACGAAAGAAGGTCTTCCAAACACTTTTGTGCCAGGTCGAAATATTTTTTTTCTCACTGCCACCGCCGCTTTGGCGTATAAAAGCGGTATAACTAATATAATTGGAGGGATGTGTGAGACTGATTATTCAGGGTATCCCGATTGTCGAGACATCACCTTAAGATCTATGGAAAAAACTTTGAGTTTAGGAATGGAATGTGAGTTTAAAATACACACACCTTTAATGTTTCTTGATAAAGCAGCTAGCTGGTCTTTAGCACACCAATTAGGAAGTGACGCATTTGTGGACATGATCGTTGAAGATACACATACGTGTTATTTGGGAGAAAGAGAAGTTCGACACTCATGGGGTTACGGGTGTGGAAAATGTCCCGCATGCGAGCTACGAGCAAAAGGCTTTATAACATACTATTCGACACTTTAGCCCATGACATATTCGATAAAAGAAATTTATTTAACTCTGCAAGGTGAGGGATCTCAAGCCGGGAGAGCAGCTGTTTTCTGCCGGTTTTCTGGCTGCAACCTATGGTCTGGTAGAGAGTCTGAGCGACTGTCGGCGGAGTGCCAATTTTGCGACACTGATTTTGTAGGCACGGACGGAAAAGGAGGCGGTAAGTTTAATTCTTCGGAAGACCTAGCGAAGGCGATAAATGACGAATGGGGAAAGAATATAGATTCGGATAGTCTTAAGCTTGTGGTCTTTACCGGCGGGGAACCTGCTCTCCAGATCTCTCAGGAACTTGTTGACGCACTGAGAGATTTTAGTTTTGAGTGCGCCATTGAAACCAATGGGACTCTTCCTCTTCGCGCAAGTCTCGATTGGGTAACCGTTTCTCCTAAAATCGCTGGAGAGCTGAAGGTGCTATCTGGACATGAACTTAAACTCATTTTTCCACAGAAGTTAATTACTCCAGAAATGTATAAAGACTTAAGTTTTAAATATTTCTTTTTGCAGCCGATGGATGGTCTTGATTATAAAGAAAATTTACGACGGACAATCACGTATTGTTTGAAAAACCCGCAGTGGAAGCTGTCCATACAGACACACAAATACATAGGGATTGATTAAGTACTAACAACTTCGGTTATCATGGGCGGTTAGAGGTTAAGGTTTACAAGTAAGATTTTGCGCCCGTAGCTCAGCTGGATAGAGTACCTGGCTTCGAACCAGGTGGTCGGGAGTTCGAATCTCTCCGGGCGCGCCAACTATCTCTTAGTGCTGCAGTGAAATTCTTCAGGGTTGGATGACAAACTGGCTTGAGATCCATAGTGTTCGGTGTTCTGCTTGTCAGCTATCCCTTAAAAAAAGGAAATAACTATGGGGAACCAAAGGCGCTTATTGATTGCTAATAGAGGGGAAATTGCGCTACGCATTATCCGGACTGCTCAAGAGTCGGGTTTTCGCACGGTCACTATTTATCCTGGAGATGACGAAGACAGTTTGCATGTTCGCCGGGCTGATGAGGCCATCAGGTTAAATGGTGTTGGCCCCGCTGCCTATCTAAATATCGGTGAAATCACTGATATCGCCGTAGCCACTAATTGCCAAATGGTCCACCCTGGTTATGGGTTTTTGTCAGAAAGCAGTGAATTCGTTAGAAGCATCGAAAAAGCAGGTATCGTTTTTGTTGGTCCTACGCCAGAACAGATGGACCTTTTTGGCAATAAAAGTGCAGCTTGTAACTACGCACGTGAGAAAGCTGTTCCTGTCTTAGGCTCATCGTCAACGTTCAATTCATGTGATGAGTTTGTCGAACTATTTGAGAATGCCGATCCAAGAAAGGCCCATATCATCAAGGCAGTCTCAGGCGGCGGCGGTCGAGGCATGCGCGTAGTAAAAGTTGGGGATAATATACGGCAACTGTGGGATCAGGCCACTGCTGAAGCATCGACTGCTTTCGGGGATGGGCGCCTTTACGCTGAGGAGTACTGTGGCGCTGCTCGGCACATTGAGGTTCAGGTGATTGGAGATGGTCAGGGGAATGTCACTCATTTGTGGGAAAGAGACTGTTCCCTGCAGAGGCGCCATCAAAAAATAGTTGAGATCACACCAGCTCCGAGCCTAAATAGTGGACTTCGGGCCAAGCTTCTCGATGCAGCTGTTTCCCTTGCGGCTGACGTGGAATATCGAGGAATAGGTACATTTGAGTTTTTAGTAGATGTGGAAACTAGCGGATATTTTTTCATAGAAGCAAATCCTCGGTTACAAGTAGAGCATACAATTACAGAAGAAGTTTTGGGATTGGACTTAGTGTCTATTCAATTAGAAGTTGCCTCAGGTGAGTCTCTGGAAGATTTGGGCCTTCTATCGCCTCCGCCCATGAACGGTACTGCGTTACAGCTTCGGATAAACGCGGAAGAAATGAATGAAGATGGCAAGATAGTTAGCGTTGGAGGAAGAATTTCTCAGTTTGAACCATCGGCCGGTCCTGGTGTGAGGGTCGATACTGCTGCGCATAATTTGTACTCTATGCATCCTTCTTTCGATTCTTTGTTGGCGAAGCTTATTATTTATTCTCATGGTTCTGATCAGGACAAATTGCTCAAAAAAGCGGGAAGAGTATTGTCCGAGTTTATTATAGATGGGCTACCAACGAATCTCTCTCTACTTGCCATACTGTTAAAACGACCAGAAATCGTTTTAGGTGAGGTAACAACAGGATTTGTCGAAGAAAACTGGGAAACTCTTTTTGCTGAATCACAGGAGTTATGCAAGAGGAGGGTGACTGGCACGGTGACGGGGGTCCAAGAAAACACCTCAGCCTCAATTCCTGAAGGTTTGCTAGTGGCGAAGGCACCGATGAGAGGGAGCATAATTAGTATAGATGCTGAAATTGGTGAAACAGTTTCGGCTGGCCAGCAGCTGGGACTATTGGAAGCTATGAAAATGCATCACGAAATCATAGCTGACGATGCAGGAGTCGTTTGTGCGGTCCTTTGTGAAAATCATGCTGTGGTGGATGAGGGCGAACATTTATTTTATCTCGATCCTCTTTTTAATGAGGCGGGATCAGCTGAAATACGAAATAATGTTGATCTAAGCGCTGAACGCTCAGACTTGCTCGAAGTCATTCGGAGGCATGATCCGGGCCTTGATATCAACAGGCCTATAGCTAGAGAAAAGCGGGCTTCTAGAGGTTCTAGAATGGCTAGAGAAAACATTGAAGATCTATGTGATGAAAGTTCATTTATTGAATACGGTGCATTAGCGATAGCGGCCCAGAGGAGGCGCAGAAGTCTTGAGGACTTACAAATAAATACGCCTGCAGATGGGATGATTGCTGGTTTCGGGAGCGTTAATGGGGACCATTTTAGCGAGGAGAAATCACGTTGTGCAGTCTTAGCTTATGATTTTACTGTATTGGCTGGTACCCAAGGGCATAATAACCATAAGAAAAAAGACCGTATTTTTGAATTGGCATTAGAGTGGAAAACTCCGACTGTTTTTTTTACCGAAGGGGGCGGTGGGCGTCCTGGTGATGTGGACACCGACGATCTGATCATGAGTTGGTTAGATCTAAAGACGTTTACCAATTGGCCAAAGCTGAGCGGAGTCGCACCCAGGATCGCGATTAACTCTGGGCGATGCTTTGCTGGTAACGCTGTTATTTTTGGTTGTGCTGATATTACCATTGCAACTCAAAACTCAAATATTGGATTAGCAGGTCCTGCTATGATTGAAGGCGGGGGACTAGGCACTTTCAGCCCAAATGATATTGGTCCAATCGGAGTTCAAGAAGCCAACGGTGTTGTTGATGTCGTGGCGGCCGATGAGCGTGAAGCGACTCAAGTCGCACGTCAGATTTTGGGGTGCTTTCAAGGACGATTTAAAGAGTGGAAGTGTCCCGATCAGAGGATATTGAGGCATTTAATTCCTGAAAACAGGATGAGAGTCTATGACATTAGGGAAGTTATACGGAACATCGCGGATGATAATTCATTTATTGAGCTTCGCCGAAAATACGGACCCGGGTTAATTACAGGGTTTGTTCGAGTAGAAGGTCGAGCAATGGGATTGATTGCTAATGACCCTAAATATCTAGGTGGTGCTATTGACGGAGATGGTGGAGAAAAAGGAGGACGTTTTCTGCAGTTATGTGACGCCTATCAAATTCCCGTAGTATCTCTATGTGATACGCCCGGATTTATGGTGGGACCGGATAGTGAGAGAACAGCAGCGGTTAGGCGTGGATCTAGATTAATAGTTGCAGGTGCGAATCTTTCAGTGCCACTTTTTACAATCATAATTCGCAAGGGTTATGGCTTAGGTGGACAAGCAATGGCAGGTGGTAGCTTCCACCAACCCTTTTTTACTATCGCGTGGCCAACAGCAGAGATGGGACCAATGGGCCTAGAAGGTGCGGTTGAACTGGGCTTTAAGAAAGAGCTAATGGCAGAGGAGGAGGGCCCAGCGCGACAGGCATTATATGAAAAATTAGTAGCAGGTCTCTACGAGAAAGGTAGGGCCGTTTCTGTTGCTTCCGCTTTTGAAATAGATGCAGTTATTGACCCTAGGGACACCAGATCATGGCTTACTAGAGGTATGAAAATGGCGGGCTCAGCGGAGAGAGTGAGAAAGTCGTACGTGGATGTTTGGTAGCTTGAACTGTACTTTAAGCATTCATGGATTTGGTATATTGTTTGGCCATGCCGAACATAATTTAATATTGTTGGTTTTTAAATGAGATACTGTCCTGATTGCGGGTGCAAATTAATTAAATTACCTATAGCTGGTAAAGAACGCCTCACGTGTGAGGACCCTAGGTGTGGGTTTGTGCACTGGAACAACCCTGTCCCTGTAGTGGCGGCTATTGTAGAACATGATAATGAGATAGCGCTTATACAGAATGTTGGATGGCCTTCTGATTGGTTCGGTCTTGTAACAGGGTTTTTGGAAGCTGGCGAAATGCCTGAAGAGGCGGTTTTGCGTGAAGTTGAAGAAGAGATTGGTCTTACGGCTAAACTTCAATCATATGTAGGGATGTATGAATTTTACCGCAGTAATCAACTG
>Ga0114993_10000041_pt1 | contig 112421 bp, 113 predicted proteins | sample ArcticOcean_MG_C_FD_87042 | JGI IMG/M metagenome (GOLD analysis project Ga0114993, IMG submission 87042) | Marine microbial communities from western Arctic Ocean - ArcticOcean_MG_CB2_150 | ecosystem: Environmental > Aquatic > Marine > Oceanic | place: Arctic Ocean: Canada Basin | collected... | reverse complement strand
CGGGGGAGGGGTTTTTTTTTGCTAGAAATTGCATGTTTTATGGGGTAGAATCGAAAAATGAAAATTTTGTTATTTGCGATCGCCTTCACCCTGTCGGGCTTTGCCTTTTTTCTAAACCCCCATTCAGTTCAAGCGGCGGGGGGATCGATCCCTCCTTGGCCAGTCATTTATACTGGATCAGTAGCTCTTGGTGGCGCCCCTGCGCCAGATGGTCTTTGGATTGTGGGGCGGATGGATGGTTACACCTCTGTACCTTTAAAAATCAGCGGTGGGCGGATGTCGGGTCTTGCTGTCGGAGCACCTGACCAAACTTTTTTTGGCAAAACTATTACCTTTGAATTGAGAAGTGACCCAAAGGTATCGGAAGGGGCGACCGTCGCTGACCAGACCGATACTTTTGCTAAATACCCGCTGCCGACTTTGAAGAAAGATTTTGATTTGACCTTTGCAGCATTCCCGACTCCAACTCCTTTGCCGACGGCGACGCCAACAGCGACGCCAATTGCGACCGCCACTCCTCTCGCGACTGCAACACCTATTGTGGTGGGAGCTGTTGTATATAACGGTGTGGTTGTTTCCTCAGGCGCAGTCGTTCCTGAGGGTGCTTTACTTACGGCCAGGATCGGAACATACGAATCCAATCCGGTACCGGTGGTCGGAGGTAGATATCTTAGTTTAATTGTTGATTTGAACGACCCGGAGTTAACTGGTTCTACCGTTAAATTTTATCTCGACGGGACCGAGGCACGGACTACTGCCATTTATGAAGTGGGGTCTACGATACGGAGCGTCGATTTAATTTTTACAGACCTGCCCATATTTAACACCCCGGAACCGAGACCGACGAACACCCCGACGGCTCCTTTATCCGCGGCTACTGTAGTTGCAGTGGCGATCGCTGCCCCGGTGACTCCAACTTCGGCACCGGCACCCGCGATTAGCACCCCTGTGCCTACACAAATGCCTGCTCCAACCCCTGAACCTATCGTTCTTGTGGTAACAGCGACCCCTGATGCTGAAGAGACTCCACTACCTGCAGAGGAATCTGGTGGTTGTTTTGCCGTAGCCAACGTTGATCCGTTGACAGGGACGGCTAACGTGTTGGCCATGATTGGGCCCATACTGCTACTAGTAGGTTATAGAGGAATTCGGAAGCTGCGTTAGACGTTTCCGTTACCCTATTGATTGGTCGCTAAACAGCTGACAGCAGGACGAGCAGAATTACCGGCGATTGAGCAAGACTGAGGTTGTTTCTCCTGGCAAACTGTTTTCAGTTACCGTGAGGCGATTTTGAGGAACTTTTTCTGTTGCTCCAATTGTGTCAAAGAACTTTCCTGGATTTGGTAAATCCTCTGATGGGTTTCCTAGGGTATATTGGATTGGAAGGACGATTCTGGGTTGCAGGGCAATTATTGTGTCTTGAATTAACGTGTTGTCTTGATCCTCAGGCGGAGTCACAGGCACAAAAAGGATGTCAGTTTGGCCTATGTCATCTATCTGGGAAGGCGTGAATTTTTGAGAGAGAGCACCTATGTGGCAAAGGGTTAAACCTTCAGCCTTAATGGTATAAATGGTGTTTATTTTTCGGGCTGAACCTTGTTCGATTGTGGTAAGTGCTGTTCCGAACCCTTTGATATAGAAATTGTTTATTTCGTATTCTCCTGGGCCGTTTATTATCCGCGGATCCCCGCTTATTGAAGCAACGTTCGAATGCTTCGAACTGTCATGGGTTACAGTGACGATGTGGGCTGCGCGAGGGGTCATAAAAGTACCGTCAGAACTGTCATACGGATCGGTTACTAGGACTAAATCTCTACTATTAATACTTACGGATGAATGACCGAGCCAATTAATTTCCATATGAAGATAACCTCAGAATAAATGTATTACATGGAGTATAACAACCCATCACTTTTAGCTTCAAGTGAAATTAACAGTAATCTTTTGGAGGTTGCCTTTTGTTCACATTTTACTAGACGGTAAAATCAACTAAGAGTAATCTAGTTTTATTATGTTTGAAACATTAACAGATAGGCTTACTTCGGTAATCAAATCCATTTCCAACAAGGGACATCTGACTGAGAAAGATATCGATGCTGCGCTCAAGGAAGTGAGGCGAGCCCTGTTAGAGGCTGACGTAAATTTCAAAGTGGCAAGATCATTTGTGGCTTCCGTTAAAGAACAGGTTATGGGTGAGGAAATTTTATCTAGCATTACTGCCGGCCAGCATGTCGTAAAAGTAACCAGTGACGAACTGATAAAAACTCTCGGTGGCGATTCCGTAGAACTAAATAAAAAAGAAAAGCATAATACTGTCTTGATGGTGGGCCTCAATGGGTCTGGCAAAACGACGACTTCTGCAAAACTTGCCAAACATTTAAAAGACTCCGGCCAATCCGTTGGCTTGGTTGGTGCTGATGTTCATAGGCCCGCCGCTATACAGCAACTGTCAGTTCTAGCAGATCAGGTAGGTGTTAGCCTCTATGAGGCCGGTACAGAGGTTTCAGCGGCAAAGGTGTCTGTTGATGGGTATGAGGCCGGCAAAAACCGCAATTTTGACTGGACAATTATCGATACAGCAGGACGCTTTCAAGTCGATAGTGAATTAATGGATGAATTGGAGGAAATCAAAAAATCCATAAATCCAACCGAAGTACTTTTAGTGGTTGACGCTATGACAGGGCAGGAATCCGTTAATGTGGCTCAAGATTTTCATGATCGGATAGGTTTGACGGGTTTGGTGTTGACAAAAATGGACGGTGATGCCCGAGGGGGAGCTGCTTTATCAATCACCTCGGTGACCGGGATACCGGTTAAGTACATTGGAGTCGGCGAAAGAATAGACGCTCTTGAAAAATTTCACCCGGATCGCCTGGCCTCCCGGATATTGGGTATGGGTGATATTCTAACCCTCGCTGAGAAAGCCCAGGCTACATTTGATCAGGATCAGATGGCAGATCTTGAACGCAAAATTAAACAAGAAACTTTTGATCTAGAAGATTTTCTTAACCAAATGCAAGCAGTCAAAAAGATGGGTTCTATGGGCCAAATACTTGAAATGCTCCCTGGCTTTTCTACGATGAAGGGTAAAGTTAATACTGAAGACTTGGACGATAATCACCTTGTGAAAGCCGAATCCATAATATATTCGATGACCCCGGAGGAAAGATCCAAACCAGAGATGATTGGTGGTAGCAGAAGAAGAAGGATCGCCAAAGGTAGTGGTACTTTCCCACAAGACGTAAATCAACTTTTAAACCAGTTCAAACAGGTCAAAAAAATGATGAAAGAAATGTCATCATCTGGCGGTCAGAAAAAGATGATGCGTATGCTTTCTCAGAAAGGGAACCCTTTCGGATTTTAATTGTGATCTGAATCAAAAGTAGTCCCATATCAACTGTTGGAGCGGATGCCTGATATAATCATAATGTTAGATTTCCAAATGGGAACCTAGGTAAAAATAGAATATTGAGGAGGTAAATCGCATGGATATAATTACAATAGCGATCGCCGGCCTCATCAGTTTAATTGTTGGTACAGTTTTAGGTATTAGCGTTAAGCGTCTCCAAACCTTCAGGAGTAAAGTCGCCGCCCGCTCTGAAGCGGAACATATGCTAGAGCAGGCTTTAGATGAACAGCGATCGATACTCTTAGAGGCAAAAGAGGAAGCTTTAAAACTTCAAAGAAATGGAGATGAAGAGCTTAAAGAGAGACGTGGCGAAGTACGAAAAATGGAACGTCGAGTTGCTAGTAGAGAAGAGAATGCAGAGAAGAGGTCACAAAATTTAGAGCGAAGAGAACATAAATTAAATGACCTTGAAAAAGAGATAGAAGACCTCTATAAGAAAGCAGAGGTGGTCAAATCTCAAAGTATTGAGCGACTTGAAATTGTAGCTGACATGACCATGGATGATGCTAAAGATGTCATCATGGCAACTGCTGAGGACGATAATCGTCATGAATTGGCTCTTAAGTATCGAGATATGGAAGAGTCGACAAAAAATGAGGCAAATGACAAGGCTAGAATGATATTGGGCCAGGCGATCCAGAGACTGGCTTCAGATGTTGTTTCAGAGGCCACAGTGAGTACGGTGCCAATTCCTAGTGACGACATGAAAGGTCGTTTGATAGGACGCGAAGGACGCAATATACGCTCAATAGAGCGAAACACTGGAGTTGATATAATAATTGACGACACTCCTGAAGCGATCACTTTATCTTGCTTCGATCCAGTCAGGAGGGAAGTTGCTAGGTTGGCGGTGACCAAACTTGTAGCTGACGGCCGAATACATCCTGCGAGAATCGAAGAAATGGTGAAAAAGTCTCAGGAAGAAGTAGAGGAAACCATATGGAAAAGTGGTGAATCAGCAGTGCTTGAGGCTGATGTTAGAGGTTTGCACCCAGAATTAATTAGGTTATTAGGCAGACTGAAATATAGGTTTAGTTATGGAGAGAATGTATTAATGCATTGTCTGGAGGTAGCCCATCTTTCGGGCCTCTTGGCGGCTGAAGTTGGTGCAAATGTGAAGGTAGCTAAGGTTGGGGGGTTGCTTCATGACATAGGTAAGGCACTAAGCCACGAGATCGAAGGGCCTCACGCAGAAATAGGTGCAGATATAGCAAAAAAATATAAGGTTTCGCATAGAGTAACTACCTGCATAGGCGAACACCATGATGACGAAATGAGTTCAGTGGAATCCTTTATAGTTGCAGCAGCAGATGCTTTAAGTGCGGCTAGACCAGGTTCTAGGAAAGACACAGTCGAAAACTATGTTAAGAGGATGGAAGAATTAGAGGAAGTTGCCGGGGATTTTGAAGGTGTTGCGAAATGCTTCGCAATTCAGGCCGGCAGAGAGGTTAGGATTATGGTTGAACCGGACTCGGTGGACGATGTTTCTGCGACATCTCTTGCGAGAGACGTCGTGAAGAATATCGAGGAGAAACTTGCATATCCAGGTCAAATTAAAGTAGTGGTCATACGCGAAAAACGATCTGTAGAGTACGCAAGATAGAAGTTTTCAGCATAACTAATAGATTTGTGACACCTACTGGGAGTTAGAAAAACTGACTCCCAGAGATGGATTGGAATGGATCATATAGAAGTAGATCTACATCTACATACCAATCATTCTGATGGAGCTTTGTCTCCTAGCGAGCTCATGGAGCTTTGTTTTGAACGAGGCCTTCAGACGATAGCAGTTACGGACCATGACACTACCTCTGCATTGCAGGAGGCTCGAGAATGTGCATCAAAGTTCGGAATCAGGTTGATAAACGGAATAGAATTAGGTACTAATTACCTCAAAGATGAGGTGCATATTCTGGGATATGGAATAGATCTACAAGATGTAGGTTTCCAAGATAGGCTTTCAGTATTTAGAAGGGGCCGATTACTCAGAGGGAAGAAGATAATTGAAAAGCTTGTTTCTATTGGACTTAACATATCGTGGGAAATGGTTAGGAATATTGCAAAGGGAGATTCTGTAGGTAGGCCCCATATTGCGATGGCGTTGGTGAAATCAGGGTACTCGACAAATATTAAAGATGCTTTTGAGAAGTATTTGAATGTAGATTCACCAGGGTTTGTTCCCAGAGAGATGATCACAGCTACTGAAGCCGTGGAAATTCTTAGGGACAACGGATCACTTCCTGTTTTGGCCCATCCTCTTTTATCCACTTCAAAGTCTGGAAGAAAAAGTATCCAGAATTTGATTGAGTTAATTCCTAAACTTTGTGCAGTTGGCTTGGGAGGTATAGAGGTTTATTATGGTGATTACAATTCTCGCCAAGTGTCTCATTTGACTGAGATAGCCGAACAATACTCTTTAATCAAATGTGGTGGTAGCGACTACCATAACTCGGAAAATAGAAACGACCCACACCCTGGGGATGTAGGTCCCCCTCCAGAATCAGTTGACCAAATAGATCTAGCCATTTCCCGTGAATTTTAGTCAATATATCTTTTTAATTACTGTTGGTGTCGGCTCCTATCTTATAGGTGCGATTCCCATTTCTTATCTATTGGGAAGATTTTGGGCCAAAATAGACATTAGAACTAAGGGTTCCAAAAATGTTGGAGCATCCAACCTGACTGTGAATGGTGGCAAAGGCATTGGAATCACGGCTGGTTTGATGGATTGTTTAATAAAAGGAACTTCTACTGTTCTATTTCTTAATGTTATTCTCGGCGTGGATCCTTATTTTCTCTTAATTGCTGCTATGAGTTTAGTTGCTGGCCATAACTGGTCCATCTTCATTGGGTTGGAGGGAGGACGGGGAATTGCTACGGCTTTCGGATTGTTGATTGGATTTCAAATGTGGGAAGAAGTTCTTGTACTGACGGTATTTATCGGTATTGTGGGGCGCCTTATTTTGTACAAAGATAGCGGGTTTTGGTGCTTTATTTCTTTCGGATTACTACCCCTCTTGTGCTTTGTTTTTCAAGAGCAAACACATATTATAGTTTTCAGTGTGTTGCTAGGAGTTATGCTTATATTGAAACGCCTTATGTCAAACGAAAATAGTATTCGTAAGGGGTCAGTGAAATACACATTGTTGTGCAGGCTTGTTTTTGATAGAGATATTCTTTCCAAAACTGCATGGCTTGAAAGAAGATGAAATTGATGGTCTTTTATCACGCTAACAGGACAGCATTTGTGATGTACCCTGGGAGCCTATAGTATTTTTGTGCAAATAGTTCATAAAGTACTTTTATGCTTGATGATTTAGATAACCAAATAATTGAAATTCTAGGTTTGGATGGTAGGATGTCTAACGCCAGCATAGCTAGAAATTTAGGCGTTAGTGAAGGTACCATCAGGCGGCGCCTGAATATATTGAAAGATGAAGGTATCATCAATATCAAAGTGGTTATAAATCCGAATTATTTAGCTTCGGAAACTGAGGCTATTATTGGAATACAAGTTGACCTTCCTGTGATCAGAGAAGTTGTTTTGAACCTCAATGAAATTGATGAGATCCGCTGGGTTAATATCACGTCGGGATCTTTTGATATTTTTGTCAACGTGTCTACAAAATCATTGTCTGATCTCCTGGTACTTTTGCAAAACAAAATTGGGAAAATCGCTGGGGTAAAAAAGATAGAGACATTTACGACGTTAGATGTGCCTAAGGATAAACTAAGAGGGATATAATTTTTCTTATCAGTAGACCGGAGGGTTGAATTGTTGAAGGATATTAGTTGTGGAGCTTTGCGATCTCAGGATATTGGAAAATCGCTCACCCTGGCAGGATGGGTTCACCGAAGGCGTGATCACGGCAACCTCATATTTATTGATTTGCGAGATCGCGGTGGATTAGTTCAGGTGGTATTTAACCCAGAATTGGCAGAAAAAGCCCATGAAATTGCCCAACAGCTGCGTAATGAATGGGTTATACAGGTTTCGGGTGAGGTTTCAGCCAGGCCGGAAGGTACTGTAAATGAGGATATGCTATCAGGAGCAGTTGAAGTATATGCTTCAGAATTGACAGTTTTAAACCGGTCTTTGACTCCTCCTTTTTATGTTAATGAGGATACTACAGTTGATGAAAATGTAAGACTCAAATATCGGTACATCGATCTTAGAAGAGAAGTAATGAAAAATGCCATGATAGTCAGACATAAAGTTGTAAAATACATACGTGATTTTTTAGACGCTCAAGGTTTCCTGGAAATCGAAACCCCGATACTGATCAAAAGTACGCCTGAAGGGGCTAGAGATCACATAGTTCCTAGCCGGTTATACCCGGGTAGTTTTTATGCTTTACCCCAATCTCCCCAGCAACTTAAGCAACTTTTAATGGTTGCTGGGTTTGAGAAATATTTTCAGATAGCCAGGTGTTTTAGAGACGAAGATTCTAGAGCTGATAGGCAGCCAGAATTCACCCAGCTAGATTTGGAGATGAGTTTTGTAACCCAGGAAGATGTTCTCTCTTTGACTGAAGATTTATTTAGTGGATTGTTAGAGACTTTGTTTCCTGACAAGAAATTCATGAAACCTTTCCCTAGATTATCTTATGAGCAAAGTATGGGAGATTACGGTACAGACAAACCAGATCTGAGATTTGATATGAAGATGTCAGATTTGGGTAATGCATCGAAGAAAACAGGATTTAATGTTTTTCATAATGTGTTAGATAATCGGGGGATTGTTAAAGGATTTGCGGCTCCTGGGTGTGGAGAATTTACTAGAGGGCAAATAGATGAATTAACAGAATTTGTTAAAGAACGAGGAGCAAGTGGATTAATAGCCATTGGTGTTAATGGTCCTGGCGAATCAGTGGAATCGGTTGATATGGATAAAGTTAAATCAAATATCACACGATTTTTAACACCTGAAAATGTAAGAGATTTTGCTAATGCTACCGGTGCTGCCAACGGAGACCTGGTACTCATTGTGGCAGGAGAACCAAAATCCACTAATGCTGCTTTGGCTGCTTTACGTCATGAAATGGGAATAAGATTGAGGTTAGCTGATCCTGACATGATGTTCTTTGCCTTTGTGACAGATTTCCCGTTATTTGAATGGAATTTGGAGGAGAGGAGATGGGATGCATCCCATCATGCCTTCTGTATGCCCAAAGACGGATTTGGAAAGTATTTACCCAATGACCCAGGTAAGGTCATTGCACAATCATATGACTTAGTTTGCAACGGGCTTGAAATGGCGAGCGGAAGTATAAGGGTTCATAATAGGGAATTGCAGGAAGATATATTCGAGGTGCTTGGTTATTCTAGGGAAGATGTATCGGAAAGGTTTGCCCAGTTGTTGGATGCATTCGAATATGGAGCACCTCCACACGGAGGAATTGCACCAGGCATAGATAGACTTCTTATGGTACTTACGGGGAAAGATTCAATAAGAGATGTGATTGCGTTTCCTAAAACGCAAAGTCAGATGGATCCATTGTTCGGATCTCCCTCACCTGTGGAGCAAAGCCAATTAGAAGAGCTTCATCTGAAAGTGGTGAGTCTCGAGGCCGAAGACAATTAAAAAGTAAAATTAACTAAGCAGATTTTTTTTCCAGGGTTGCCAGTTCGATTATTTCGCTACCATCGGTCGACAATTTCACCGGAGCGTCCCCGGTAATAGCATCTGCCTCAACATCACAGTGTGTTATGCCACTCATGCTGGGTAGTTCAAACATAACTTCCATTAGAGTAGATTCCAAAATGGTACGTAACCCTCTGGCTCCAGTCTTTTGTTCTATCGCTCTTTCCGCTGTGGCCAATAGTGCCTTTTCACTAAAATTCAAATTAACCTCTTCCATTCTGAACAAAGCTTTGTATTGTTCCACAAATGCATTCTTGGGCTCGGTTAATATTCGTACCAAATCGTCTTTTTTGAGTTCATCCAAAGTCACTATAACAGGTAGCCTACCTACGAATTCGGTGATAAAACCAAATTCCATCAAGTCATCAGGATTAAGTTGGTGGCGAACTGAATCGATTACACCCTGGCCGTCGTCGTGATGATTGGTAGTTTGTTTGAATCCTAAGCTGTAGTTATCTTTGTGCACTCTTTTCATAAGCAGTTCGGCCATGCCTTCAAATGCACCACCCACCATAAAGAGGATGTCATCCGTTTTTATTTGCATGAATTCTTGGTGAGGGTGCTTTCGACCACCTTGTGGAGGGACATTAGCAAGACACCCTTCTATGATTTTCAAAAGAGCCTGCTGAACCCCTTCGCCAGAAACGTCCCTAGTAATTGAAGGGTTTGGGCTTTTTCGCGTGATCTTATCTATTTCATCAATGTATATGATTCCATGTTCTGCTTTTGAAATATCGTAATCGGCAGCTTGGATAAGTCTCAATAATATATTTTCAACGTCTTCTCCAACATAACCAGCCTCTGTTATTGAAGTGGCGCCTACGATGGCAAAAGGAACGTCTAGTATTTTTGCCAAAGTTTGTGCAAGATGAGTTTTACCAGACCCCGAGGGCCCATACATCAAAATGTTTGCCTTCTGAAGCTCTATTTCTTCATCTGAATGTTTATTCGACCAGACTCTTTTGTAGTGGTTGTATACAGCCACGCTTAGAATTTTCTTTGCCTTCTCCTGTCCAATTACGTACTCTTCAAGTTGGTCGTAAATGAATTTTGGGGTGATGCCTTTTTCAACCGGGTTATCTAGATCTTCTGTGTCTTCCGGGGTTTCTTCCGAAATTATTTGTTGGCATAACTCGACACATTCGTCGCATATAAACACTCTGTCAGGTCCGGCTATGAGTCTTTTTACTTGTGCCTGAGGTTTGCTACAAAAGGAACATAGATAATCGTTTTGGGTTGTGGACATTTATACCCCTATTAAGCGCTGTCTTTAGGAGAGGACATCACTACATCAATGATACCGTATTCCTCAGCTTGCTCTGAACTCATGTAAAAATCGCGGTCTGTATCTCTGGCGATTTTCTCGTACGATTGGCCTGTATGTTCAGAGATGATATTTCGGATTTTGTCTTGCATCCTGATGATTTCGCGTGCAGCAATTTCAATATCTGAGGCTTGACCCTGGGCCCCGCCTAGCGCCTGATGCATGTGTATGGTGGAATTGGGTAGGGCGTATCTCTTGCCCTCAGCTCCTCCACAAAGTAGTACTGTACCCATACTCGCTGCCATACCTACACATATTGTAGAGACGTTAGGTCTAATCAACTGCATCGTGTCGTATATTGCTAGACCTGCTGTAATTACTCCGCCGGGGGAGTTGATATAGAGATTTATGTCTCTTTCTGGATCTTCTCTGTCTAGGAAAAGCAATTGAGCAATTATTGCATTTGCTACCTGGTCGTTAATTCCCGTTCCCAGAAAAACGATCCTCTCCTTTAGCAAAAGAGAGTAAATATCGTAGGTTCTCTCTCCTCTCGGATCTCTCTCTACTACATACGGGATTATATTTTCAGGTCCATCAAGCATTTACTTCTCCTTCTTCTGTTTTTTGGTCTTTATTATCATCGTCAGGATCACTAGCAGTATTACTGATATCAGGTCGTTGGTCCGTATTATCTTCTTCGGATTTACCAGCAGCGATGCCCTCCAATTTTTTCATAGTTTCTTCCATGAGAAGTGATCTACTCAAGTAGTCTCTCATTTGGGCATTTTGACTTGATTCGGGTATTTCTTGTTCCGCATTAGAAAACATTTCCGATATTCTGTCATCGATAGCTTTGTCTGAAACCTCTATCCCTTCTTCTTCAGCTAATTTAGCTAGTACGAAAGACCGCTTTAGCCTTTCGGAAGCTTCTGTTTTTGATTCTTCTACGAATTCTTCTCTTGTTTTCCCTAAAGAGATCAGATAATCATCCATATTCATTTTGGCTTGAGAAATCATTTTTTCCTGTTCTTCAACCATGTGTTCTGCTTCATGCTGCAATAATAAAGCCGGCATTTCTACTTTAGCCGTTTCCATTAATGCCTCCACGATGGATTCTCTGTGAGTTCTTGTGCCTTCTTCTTCAGTTTCTGTTTCAATGCTTTTTTGAATTTCTTCTTTTAAATCACTGAGGGTTTCATAACCTTCTCCGATACCTTTGGCGAATTCATCATCGATTTCTGGTAATATTCTTGCCTTGATATCCTTGATAGTTACGTCAAATGAAGCATCTTGATTAGCAAGATCAGGATCTGCAAAATCTTCGGGTATCGAAAGATCAAACTGAGATGGCTTATCCGCTTCCATTCCTACCAGCTTTTCAGAAAATCCAGGGAAAGGTCGGCCGATTTCTTCATTGACCAAATAGACAGCATCACTTTCATCAAAGATCGTCTTCTCTTTAACAGTTCCTTTTATTTGGGCAGTGATCATGTCGCCCATTTCGACAGGCCTTTCAGTAGGTTCCCAAGTGGCAACACTGAGTTGGAGCTGTTCAATACGGCTGTTTATTGCATCCTCTCCTATTATAGGTTGATCTTTAGCTATTCTAATTTCAGAATATCCACCTAGATCAACTTCTGGTCGAAGCGGCACGGTTGCTGAGAATTGAAGCGGATCCAATTCTTCCATCTCTATGCTGGGAAGACCAACAGCGTCCAAGTCTTTCTCATTGATTGCCTGGTTTGTAAGTTCGGGAAGCATGGAATCCAGAATTTCATTCAACATCGATTCTCTACCAAAATATTGTTCGATGATTCTTCGCGGAGCTTTACCCTTTCTGAAACCAGGTACATTGACTCGTTGAACCACTCTTTGATATGCCTTATCCAAATATGGGTCCATATCATTATTTTCAAGTTCGATGTGAAGCACTGTTTGTCTGTCGACGACATCGTCCTGAGTTATTTTCACCAGTGTCTCCTAGGAGTGATTTTTAAAAAAGCAGGATGGCAATTATATCATCACGGCCAGTCTGATTGGCATTTGATCACTAAAGCCCTCCTTTATATGTGCCTGTTTGGGGCATATATCGTTGACAGGAATTCGTATCCTAAATTAGGATTCATAAGTGGCGTTATTACTTGGTAAGATTAGTTTTTGGAGCTATTTGAACCCATGTCAGATAGATACAAGAATGAGATAGAAAAAATATTGGAAGATACCCCGGATCTTCCAGACGAACCTCCCGAAGCCATTGGGCCGGAAGAATCTTTTTACAGCCAAATGATTTCTTTGTTTCACATGTCCAGAAACCGTAAATTTGGCTCAATTTCCGCCTTTAGCATGTTTGTTTTCTCTATCATTTTTTTCGTCGGTTTTTTTATTACAAAGGTGAATTTACTTACTGTTTTTGGGATTAGTTCGCTAATAGTGTCTTACTTAACATTTGTTTGGCCGACTTCCTTTAAGAGGCCTATCATACTTTTGGACAAGTTTGTGGCCTGGTGCGGAAGACTGTTTAGGAAGACAGGTAAATAGGCGATTTTATAAAAAGCATTGAAGGTATCACCTGATTTATGGATGTATCGATCCTATTTGCCTTTACAGCCGGGACAGTAGCAGCATTCAATCCTTGCGGTGCCGCTATGTTTCCAGCCTATGTTGGCTTTAATCTAAGTAAATCTTCTTCTTCACTATCGCCTTTATTTATTTTGCTAAAAGGTTTATTCATTGGATTTACACTCACGATAGGTTTTGTTGTTGTATTCGGTGTTTTCGGGATTTTCATGGCATTAGGATTTAGGTTGTTCGGATCATTACTGCCTTTCATAGGGTTGGCTATTGGAGCATGTATCTTTCTTACGGGTCTTTGGTTACTCCTGATGAAACGAAGCTTGACTGTCGGTTTTTTTGGGAATTTATCTTTTGGATCATTTCAGGGAATTAATCAAATATTTATGTTCGGTATCGCCTACGCTCTTGCCTCTTTGAGTTGTGCTTTGCCTGTTTTCCTATCTGCTGTAGGAATTGTGGTGGGGTCTGGAGTATCGGCCACTGGAGTAGCCAATGTTTTGGTGGGATCTCTTGCCTATAGTCTAGGGATGGGTTTGATAATGATGTCCGTAACCGTGGCTGTGCTATATTTCGAGGATGCTACCCAACGGTTGGTTGGTATATTGATTCCTTATGTTGAGTTGATAGGTAAATTGGCGATGGTAGCAGCAGGGGCTTACATTGTTGTGTATTGGATGATTGGCGATGGTGCCGAGTTGTTGCGGTATCGGATGGGAAATATTTAAACCCGTCGGGATGGGACTCCTGTTCCATCCCGTTTATCAACATAGTTGTACTGATTATTCTGAAACTACTGGGTTGCTTAGTACTCCTACACCGCTAATTTCTATCTCTACGGTGTCTCCTGGATGAATGTCACCAGGGGTGCCTGGAGTACCAGTCATTATTACGTCTCCCACCTCTAAAGTTATGACTGCACTGACATACTCGATAATTTTGGTCACTGGATGTAATAAATCAGATGTGTTTTGATTCTGCTTTTCTTCCCCGTTTACCCTGCATATTACCTGTATGTTTGTTGGGTCAAGATCTGTTGTCATCCATGGCCCTATCGGACCGAAGGTATCTGAAGATTTAGCCCGTGCCCATTGTAAATCGTTTTGTTGCCAATCTCTAACCGAAACATCGTTGCCACAGGTGTAAGCAAAGACATAATCAAGCGCATTGGCCTGAGTAGCTCCTTTACATTCCTTACCAATCACTAATGCTAATTCTGCCTCAGGTTGCACTTTGGCACCTTCAGCAATAGCAATTTTAGGTATTACGATGTCATCTCCATGCCCTACAACAGTTGTGGATGCCTTGAGAAATGGTTCCGGAGCTGCTGGGCCTGGCCGGCCGCCAAGATGACTTTTATAGTTGAGCCCAATGGCAACTATTTTATTGGGGGATACTGGTGATAATAATTTTACGTCGCCCAAAGAGAAGGTGTTACCCGTTGATTGGTAAGAATTGAAAGGGGCGTTGGATATTTCAGATATCATTTCTCCTTCTAAAACTCCAAAAGAAGGATTCCCGTTATTTTGAAACCTTACATAATTTGTCATGTTGCTCTCCTTAGACTGAGGTTGTTTATGAACCCTATATTGATAGTGATTCAAGGGGATGAGCGTCAGTTTAACTGATAAGCTAAAGTAGTTCCAAGAAACCGATTTTATTTTTTGTGAGTTACCAAGACTTTAGTGATAATGCCCCCCCTGACCTTATATTCCAGTTCTATACTCATCTCTTCAGGTTTACAGCAATTTACAAGAGCCTTGATCATTTTGTTTGCAGCGTGTTCTTGGACAATTCCAACCCCAGTAAATTCCATTAAATAATATTTCAGTGACTTGAGCTCAAGGCATAAATCAGACGGTACATATTCAATAGTTAGCTTTCCAAAGTCTGGAAGCCCGGTCCAGGGGCAAACAGCGATGAATTCTTCTGTTGTGATGAATACCTTGCTATCGGATCCTGAATATTCGTAATCAAACGCTATCAATAATTCGGGATTTATCGAATCGTCGGAAACAATTGCAATTTTATCATCCAGTGACTCGTATGCGGTTTGCAATTCTTCTATCGAGGGCATAATTACTCTCCATTACGGTATTCGTCTGTTAATCTTTTAATTGCAACAACGAAATGTCATATTAAACGGATATTTTACATAAATACTCTGTTATGCGAGAAATTGCATGGACGCACTTTTAGAAGTAGAAAATGTAACAAAGTCTTACGGTAGGAATCGTGTTCTTCATAAACTATGTCTCTCCGTAAACCCTGGTGAAGTAGTGGTTATTAGGGGTATCAATGGTTCAGGGAAAACCACATTGTTATCAATCATAGCCTCTCTATCCTCATACGATTACGGTATGGTCAAAATACTGGGGCAAGACCTACGATCAAACCCCCATAGGGTTAGGTCTGATTTGGCTTTTGTCGCACATCAGCCCTTTCTATATTCGCAACTTACAGTAAAAGAAAACTTAGAATTTTTCGGTCGTTTGAATTCGATAGATAACTTGGATAGTACGATTTCAGAGAAAACAGCACTCATCGGACTCTCAAATCGGCTAGGTAGCAAGATTGCGACTCTGTCGCATGGTTACATCAAAAGAGTGGCAATTGCCAGGGCACTTCTTCATACCCCTAGAATATTGTTGTTTGACGAACCGGAATCCGGTTTAGATCAAGATTCTCTGAGACTATTTGAAAAAATCATTGGTGATCAATTAGAGAATGGCAAGTCAATAATTATGACTACCCATGCATCTCACATTTCATATAGCGGTAGCGTTCGTAACCAACGCATATCAAAAGGGATGCTGGTGGATGACATTTTTTAACCCTCTTAAGACATATTTTTATCACCTGTTTGTTATGGTAAGGAAAGATTTCTTACTTGAAATCAGAAGTAAAGATGTCATTCTGCCAGTTTTTATTTTCTCCTTGCTGGTTGTTGTGACATTTAATTTTGCCCTTGGATCAACTCCGAACACTGTCAACTTATTAGTCCCTGGGATTCTTTGGGTTTCTATAATATTTGGTGCCATGGTGGGGTTTAACAGAATGCTGCTGGCTGAAACGGAAAATGGAGCCTTCCAGGGTCTGTTGGCCTCACCAGTAGGTAGGGATGTCATTTTTTTTGGTAAGGTGCTGTCTAATGTGATGTTTTTAGTAGTAATCGAATTAATACTCGTTCCAATTTTGATCGTATTATTCAATGTGACCCTATCTCCTTTGAACATGCTTTGGATTTCTTTACCGGCCCTTTTCGGAATTTCATTATGTGGGATGTTATTTGCGACGATATCTATGAATATGAGAGCGAAGGAGGTTATGTTACCCATCCTATTTCTTCCTGTAGTAGTGCCTATCATTTTGGGTGCCGTAGAGTCGACGCATTCAATAATGAATGGTGGTAATTTGGACCAGAACCTTCGATGGATAATCCTGATGATTGTTTTTGATGTGATATACGGTGTTCTGGGGCCAGCCTCCTTTACTATGATCATCGAGGATTGACCTGTAAGACTCAGATGGGATACTTTAGGCTAAATGCTCTAAATTTAGATTGTGAACACAAACACAAAATTGACATGATAAAAACTCGGTTGATATATTTTCTGACGGTATTATATTTTAGTCTTTGAATAGGTATCGGGACTGACTATACTAAGATATGTTTTTAAGGGCTGAGTTGATGTAGTTCGGTACAATGAATTTTACATGCTTTGGTAGCTGTAAATTGGCTGCCACTGAAAAGAAGTTTTTCGGGAGGATAAATTGAAGAAGCAGGACTTTGTCGTCCGATTTGCCGGGGAAGGTGGACAAGGGGTGGTTACATCTGCGGAGGGACTTGCTCAAGCGATGGCGCAATCTGGATATAATGTCCAGACTTTTTCTACCTTTCCTTCCCAGATTAAAGGTGGGCCCACTTGGACCCAGACTAGGATATCAACTAGTACTGTGCTTAGCTCCGGTGATGAACTGGACGTATTGGTTGCTTTCAATCAATACGCTTACGATAGTCACAAGGATGAGGTGGCTGATGACGGCGTGATTATTTACAACTCAGGGGAATTTGAAATAGATGCCTCTGACAAAACATTAGCAATGGATTTTGATGAACTAGCCAAACAAACCGGTAATAACCGAGCTGCTAACTTCGTAGTGATGGGAGCGTTAGCTCAATTGGTGGACGTTCCTATCAGCATACTTGAAGAATTTAACAGGCAACGGTACTCAAGAGGGCGCCCGAGCGACCAGCAAATTATCGATTCTAACAATATGGCTCTTTCATTGGGATCGGTGGAGGCCGAGAAGAGTGGGTTTAATTTAGGGGAATTATCAGACCCTATTAAGCCAGAAGGAGAGCAAGTGCTCTTGAATGGGAACTTAGCCTTTAGCATTGGAGCAGTTCAGGCCGGGCTCGAGGTATTTGTTGGCTACCCAATTTCTCCAGCAACCCCAATCCTACTGTGGATGGAACAGAATCTGGTTGGGGAAGGTAAATTTGTACATCAATCCTCGTCTGAAATCGAATCAATCACTAGTATTCTAGGAGCCGGATACGCTGGAAAAAAAGCGATGACTAGTACGGCAGGCCCTGGGTTCACCTTGATGGGCGAGGGGATAGGCCTAGCTTGGATGGCGGAAATTCCTCTAGTTGTTATAGATGTACAAAGAGGTGGACCTTCAACGGGATTACCCACAAAAACTGAACAATCAGATTTGCTTACTGCTTTATACCCTGGGCATGGAGATATGAAAATGCCGGTGATAGCTCCTGGCACCGTGGAGGAATGTTTTGTGGCTGGAGTTATGTCTGTTAACTGGGCAGAAAGATATCAAGGCCCGGTAGTTGTTCTGAGTGAAATGGCCCTGTCTGAGAGAAGACAGAATATTCCAAGACCTGATTTGAAATCTCTTGCTCCTGAGAAGAGAGAAGTCTACACAGGAACAAACGGCTATCTCAGGTACGACGGATGGGAGCTATCTCCTATGCCATTGCCGGGAGGGCCCGGCAGCTATGTTGCTAATGGAAGCGAACATGATGCAATGGGAGACACAACTCATTTGGCAGCACGACATATACAGATGACGGAAAGACGTTTCAGCAAACTTAAGCTTTTGAATGATGGTACTTTTGAGTCAGATAACGAAAATTCGAATATTGCGCTTGTTCCATGGGGAGGTTCTAAAGGTCCTGCTTTGGAGGCCTACAATAAGCTACTATCAGAAAACAAAGATTTGGGTTGGTATTACACAATGTACATACATCCTATGCCTGAAAAAATGCTAGTTGCACTGAAAGAAAAAGATCTCGTCATTGTCCCTGAGCTGAATTATTTGGGCCAATTTGGGTCTGTGCTTAGAGCAGAGGGAATTAATGCGGTAAGTATCACTCAATATACTGGACTACCCTTTAAAGTGCGTGAACTTGTAGCTAGAATTAATGAACTCATCAAGGATGGTGTACCGGTATGACATTAAAAAACCCTGAATACGACTTCAAGTGGTGTCCCGGCTGCGGTGACTTCGGTGTGAGGAGAGCACTCGAAGTGGCTCTAAGTGAATACACCACCGAAAATGAAAAGCCTATAGATAATACTGTGGTAGTGGCTGGTATTGGCTGCTCAGGTAACATGGTGCATTTATTGGAAAGAGAGCAACCATTCGGAATACACGGTATCCATGGAAGGTCTTTACCGATATCTATGGGAATCAAGATGGGAAACCCAGAGTTAAATGTTGTTGTTGTTGCAGGTGATGGAGACTTTTTGGGTATTGGAATGGAGCACATAGCCCCACAAGCTCTTCGGAACCTAAATGTGACCGCAGTGGTGATGGATAATGGAGTCTATGGTCTTACGAAAGGACAGAGTTCACCTACAACTGATCTAGGAGTGATAACAAGTTCCACTCCATATGGGAAAATCGAAGATTCTTTAAACCCGCTTAGAACTTATTTAACGGTTGGAGTGTCTTTTATAGCTTCCACTATATCCAATAAAGTGAAGGATATGACACTATTGATGTCCCAGGCTATGAACCATGAAGGGTTTTCCATAGTTCATGTGCAATCTCCCTGTACTGAGTACAATAACACTTACGAGGCGCTGAAAGGTAATGAAAGCAAAGGTATAAAACCCTTGGCGTATGACATACCCGAAGGACATGATCCAGCAGACATTGAGGCGGCTCAGGAATTATTGAATGCTGACGGCATACCGCTAGGATTGGTATATAGGGACTCCAATCGGGCAACCTTTGATCAAAAGATTAAAGAGACTATTGGGAACAAGGACATGAAATCTGTCGAGAGTGTTTTAGACGGGTTTACTATCTAGAATCCCCGAATTTCGACACTCAATTAATAAAAAATACCCGCCTGAGAATAAATTTCTGGCGGGTATTTTTTATTTTCTGTGGATTAAGGATTATCCTCTGTTAGGCAGTGTGGCTACCCCGTATCCAGGTGTGGTGGTTTTGCCTTCGTGAGTTTCTAACCATATCTCACATTCCACAAAATTCTCACCGTCTTGGACATATTTTTTCTTTACGGTTCCCTTCCCAAATACAGGAGTTCCGGGAACATCCATAGCTCGGTACTGAACACTCAACTTCTTTAATTCGCCTCCAAGCCCAGCAAAATCTGTCATCAATTGCCCAAGGAAAGCATTTTTGAGTGCACCGTGCAAAATGACATCGGGTAGATTGTTATTAAGTGCAAATCCTTTGTCATAATGGATTTGATAGTAATCTCCTGAAGCACCGGCATATTTTACTAATTGTTGGGTTGTGGGGTCCTTTCGGAGAATAGGTATTTCAGATCCTTCTTCTACGTCTTCAAAATAAATTTGTTCAGCCATTTTTGTACTCCTATTCAGTTGGTTGATAGCTTATTCCCGTAGATCGCTGCAAGGCTGCTACTTTGCCAAATTGGTTTACATATTTAGTTTCTCTAACCATTATCAACATATTCCCTAGTCTTCCCTGCCTCTCATTCACATCAGCTAGATATTGTGTAGCTGTAATACGATCACCTGGTCTTATTGGCTCAAAATATTCCCATTCACTTCCACCATCCAAGTTGGCTGGGTATGGGCTAGTTACGGTGACCCTTGCCTCTCCTAGTCTCATTGATCTTAAAAAGGTCGGTGGGGCTATTAGACCTCCATGTTTTGTTTGTCGAGCGGCATCTTCGTCATTGAAAACCGGACTCTCGTCTCCTATGGCTTGGGCAAACTTAATTATTGCTCCCTTTTCAACATCATTGATTACTGGTTCGGATTCAACTCCGATGGCATCTTTCATTTCTTGTGTTATTACTGATTCAGGCACTTATTTTCTCCCATTAATCTTCATGAATTACTTCATAGGTAAGTTTGATTTTCTGAAAGTTTATGGAGAGTGGCAAAAGGTGTCAAGAAGGCAGGTGTATGAGGAGTTATCTATTGGCATATTCCGCACCTTCTATAATTAGGCATTCGATCAAGCGGTTTCTAGGAATTGGATAAACTACAAATCTTTTTGCTCACTTATTGATAATCCTTGTAGATAAAGTTCGCTAATTGATCAGGTTGATAGGTTTCAAAATATTTTTTGTCCTTTGGCCCCCAATCAGTATCCCAGCCACTTACAGTTTCTTCATCTTCTCCTTGTGAACGATCTCTAGCTTTCGCACGTTTGATGGCGAAATCTTGAGGACAGTCAATCCATACACTTATATCAAAATATTGACTAAACTTTGGCTGCAATAGTCTTATTCCCTCGAAAATAATTATTTCCGGTAAACTTTCGTCAAAATATAAAATCTTTCCTTTATGGTTCTTGCCTTGATATCTAATTCTCTTGCCAGCACTCGAGTCTTGAAGAATATGTTCTATGAGATTCCAATCACTTTGATCAAATATACTTGGTCCTTTAGGATTTGGGCCATATAAATTATCAATTCGAACAATCTTATTGTCATTAATACCAAAATGATCTCTCAGTCTATCTGCTAAATGTGATTTACCTGATCCTCCAAACCCCGTAATTCCTATAATTGTGTGCGGTTTATTTTCTGCGATTTGTTCAATTTTAGAAACTAATACTTCAAAGCTAGTCACTAAATTTTTTTAAGCTTTGCAAGACTTTGGAGTAATTTCTTGATTCCGCCCCCATCTTTAAACGCTACCGTGATTTGTAGATCATCTCCAGATGGATCGCAGGACATTACTATGCCATTGCCAAATTGCCCGTGTATCACTTTGTCACCAATTTGGAATTTTGGGGCCTCGTTTGACCTTGATATATTTATCTTGTTAACTGTTCTTTTCTTTGGTACTGGCTTTAATAACGACCTGTCTGTGTTCGATGTATTAGTTGTAACTCGACTTGAGATTTTTCTTTTTGATTGATCCTTTCTGAAATCGAGAATATTAGCTGGTTTCTCAGGTCTGAGTTTAGATGATTTATTATTTGGGAGGTTATTAATTAATGATGAGGCAGGGATATCAGATAAGAATCGCGACGGTACCGTGGGCTCGTAGGTTCCTCTAAATCCTCGCCGAAATGCCCGGGTCAAAAATAATTTTTGTTTGGCTCTGGTTAGCCCTACATAGAATAATCTTCGCTCCTCTTCTAATTCTTCTGGATTACCTGAATCGAGCGATCTTATATGAGGTAAGAGACCTTCTTCCATACCCGTGATGAAGACGATGGGGAATTCTAGACCTTTAGATTGGTGCAAGGTAATTAATGTGATTGAGTCGGTATCATCCTCCAAAGTATCAATATCAGATATTAAACTAATTCCTTCTAGGAAGCCGACTAATCCCTCCAGGGCAGGTACAGAGGAATACTCTCTGGAAGAATTTCTGTATTCCTGTATGTTTTCTAGACGCTCTTCCGCGTTTTCATCGTTGTTAATATATTTCCTGTATCCGGTTTCTGCCATGATGATATCGATCAACTGCATAATATCTAATTCGGAGGAGGCATTTTTGATCTGATCGATGCAAGATATAAATTGGTTCAGAGAATTTATAGCTCTATTACCCAATTGATGCGACACTTCATCTGCAGAGCTTATGGCTTTAATTGACTCATACAGAGATTTGCCGGTTTGCCTAGATACTCTGCTTATTTCTGAAAGGGTCCTTTGACCAATACCCCTTGGGGGCACATTTATTATTCGCCCTATACTTATATCGTCATCGGGATTTAATACCACTCGCAGATATGAAGTGATGTCTTTGATTTCCCGCCTGTGATAAAACTTAATACCTCCCACAATCTGATAAGGAACTCCGAATCTTTGACAACCCATTTCAAATGATCTGGATTGGGCGTTTACCCGATACATAACAGCGAAATCAGATAAGGAGTAATCTCCATTATCGGAAAGTCGTTGTATTTCTTTTATTACTTTTCGGGCCTCTTCTTCTTCGTCATAGGCTTCATCAAGTGATATCAAACTCCCCTTATCGTTACTAGTCCATAAATTTTTTTCTACTCGTTGTTTATTCTGTGCAATTACATTTTTTGCGGCACTCAGAATATTTTGAGTGGAACGATAGTTTTGCTCCAAAGGTAGGATTTTAGCTTCCGGGAAATCACTTTGGAAACTTAATATGTTCCTAATGTCTGCATTACGCCAAGAGTAAATCGATTGATCGGGATCTCCCACAACGCATAAGTTTCTGGAAGTTTCAGTTATCATTTTGGCTATCGAATACTGGGCTATATTTGTATCTTGAAATTCGTCTACCATGAAATAGTGAAATCGGGTTTGATATATTTCAGCCGCAATAGGAGATTCCGCTAAAAGTTGATGGGTTTTTAATAGCAGGTCATCGAAATCTAAGGCAGTTCCCTGGCTTAATATTTCTTCGTATCTCTCAAAAATGCGACCCACGACCTCTTCATAATAGTTGGATTTTTGGTTATTAAAACCTTGCAAATTCACTAGCTGACTTTTGGAGTTGGAAATGGTGGACAATACAGATCTCGGATTAAACTGTTTTGGATCTACATCCACATCTTTCATACTCTTTTTTATGGCAGCTATTTGATCGTCATCATCATAAATAACGAAATTGTTTGGAAGTCCTATATATTCTCCACTTCTCCTGAGAATGACGGAACAAAAAGAATGGAAGGTACCGACTGTAAGTCTTCTAGCCTCATCTCCTAACAGCGGTACGAGTCTATCTTTCATTTCCCTAGAGGCTTTATTGGTAAAGGTCACGGCACCAATATTATATGGGCTCACTTTTTCGTTGAGAACCAAATGTGCAATCCTATTAGTGATTACTCTTGTTTTACCACTACCAGGTCCGGCGACTATGAGAACAGGGCCAGTAACTGATTCAACTGATTCACGTTGGGCTGGATTTAATTGTTCTAGAAAATTTTTGTTCATAGTTTTTTAGTGGCAACTATTAGTAAGTAAAAATAGGATTTGATTTTGTAATTATTCTAGTCTCTGAAATAAGACCTTCTCTTGTGTATTTGGGCAATTGAAACATGCCTTTATGTGATAAGCCATCATACATTTTCAGATTATTTATTCCTCGTCCTTCTAGTTCTTTATCGATGATGGTTTCAGTTTTCTCAGAAGGGTTTATTTTGTCACTGCCTGTAATGAATCCCCAAGTAGAACCAAATGAGGGTACAAAAATCTCGTACCCAGAACAGATATCGAACGTTTGTGAAACTGTGTTTGACACAGCGGTAAAGCACTGTTCTGAGAAAGAGGGGCCAGTAGCTCCTGCTTGTATGACCATAATACCGTTCGCGGTTAGTTTTCGTTTTAGGAGATCGAAAAACTCCACTGTAAACAGCTGAAAAGCTGGTCCGAATTCCAATGGGTCAGGGACATCAATGATCGCGACTTCAAACCCTTTGGGCACTGATTCAACAAATTCTAAAGCGTCCGAATAATATAAACCCATACGAGGGCTGCTGAAAGAGTTCATATGGTGATTTGGCAAGAATTTTTTACACAGGTCTACTAATTCTTGGTCTATATCTACCATGGTTACCTTTTCAACACTGGAGTATTTTAAGACCTCTCTCGCTGTTGCCCCTTCTCCTCCCCCTATGATTAATACATTCTTTGGATTTGGATGTGACACCATGCTCGGATGCACTAATCCTTCATGGTAGACAAATTCATCAAGTTCAGTTGACTGGGTCTTGCCGTCTAATATGAGAGACCTTCCAAAACATTCTCCCTCAACGATCATCACATGTTGATATTCAGTTTGAATATCGCATATTACTGAGGTGATTCTTTCTGCTTGTATCAGACCGGCGCTAATTGGCTCTATATGCCATTCAGGAGATGATATGTTCACTTACGGTCACCTGAATTTTCTTCACCTTCTCTTATTCCTCTGTCGATAATTCTAGAAAAAGAATCTCCTGATTCTAATTTGGCACTGATGATATTGCAGGCTTTTTCCAAATTAAAATCTTCACCACATGAAAATATATCCACTGATGCATATGAGTATTCTGGCCAGGTGTGGATACATATATGCGATTCTGCTATCGAAACAACGCCGGTTACCCCTACAGGTTTGAATTTGTGAAATGTCTCTCCAATGATGGTGGCACCTGCAGAGTCTGCAGCTTCTTTTAAAATATTCTTCACAAAATCGATATCATCAAGAAGGCGGGGATTGCAATTTTCTAAATCTAATAGAATTTGGGTTCCGAGAGACTTCAATGTTAGCGCACCTTGAGGTTAGGATAGGTTCCGAATTAAAAAAATATTTGGCTTGCGTAGAATTATACAGGAAGCTTAATAGTGAAATTTGATCCTGATTGACCTATCCAGCCTTGCTCCCATATGCTAATCCGACGTTATCTATTGGAGGTAGGAATTTGTCAACTGAAATCAATCTCAGAGTTCTTCTTAAGTCAAGACCGAAAGGTTTCCCAACCGAAGATGATTTTGATGTGGTGGAATCTACGATTCCGCAACCACAACAGGGAGAGGTTTTACTTCAATCATTGTGGTTGTCCCTCGACCCCTATATGAGGGGCCGGATGAATGATGCCAAATCATACGCACCTTCAGTAAATATCGGTGAACCTATGGTAGGTGGTTCAGTTGCTAAGGTTATAGAGTCTAGATCACCTTTGTTCAAACCTGGAGAAATAGTGGAAGGGAGATTTGGTTGGCAAAGTTACGCTTTGTCGAATGGATTGGATGTACGGAAGGTCGATGAATCTCTAGCACCTTTGCAAACCGCGATAGGTGTTTTAGGGATGCCTGGTTTAACGGCGTATTTTGGCTTTTTGGATGTTTGTGACCCGACCCCGGGGGATACGGTGGTAGTTTCTGCAGCGTCAGGTGCAGTAGGTCAAATTGTAGGTCAAATAGCCAAAATAATGGGTTGTAAAGTAATTGGAACCGCTGGGTCTGAATCCAAAATCTCATTTATTGTTAATGAATTAGGCTTCGACGCAGGAATAAATTATAAAAACACTAATGTTGGAGAAGCTTTGGACGAGTTATGCCCAGAAGGGATTGATGTATATTTTGACAATGTAGGTGGTGTTGTCACCGATTCCGTGATGGACCGAATCAATACAGGTGCAAGAATTGCTATATGCGGCCAAATATCCCAGTACAACCTCGAATCTCCTGATATGGCTCCTAGAAACTTGGGTATTTTAACTAGATCACAGGCGAAAATGCAGGGTTTTTTAGTTTTCGCATATGAAAGCAGATACGATGAAGGTATCACTAGAATGGCATCTTGGATCAAAGAGGGAAAACTCAAATATAGAGAGGATGTTGTAGTAGGGTTGAGAAATGCCCCTAGGGCGTTTATTGGAATGCTGAATGGGGAAAACTTTGGTAAGACTTTAGTGAAAATTTCGGAGTAGTCTATGCCTGATAATCTCACACCGGCCCTGCTTAAATTCCGAGATGAATTTTCTGATTTCCTGTTGGAACATTTGGATAGCTCCGAAGAGGAATTTCGGGAATTAAGTTTGGAGAGAGGCCACTATCGAATGGCTCAACCGGTAGAATTGGGCGGACGTGCCTCCTCGGCTATGGAAATGTTAATCGCTCGTGAGACTATTGCTAAATCAGGTATTGTGTATCCCGGATCTATAATTGGGCCCGAACCCGGACTTTTATCGAAGGTGGACGGACTCTTGAAATCCGACTATCTTATTCCTCTCTTGAGAGGCGAGAAAAAAGGGGCATTTGCTTTTACTGAGTCAAATGCTGATTCCCCAACTGTTGCTGAATGGGATGATGGTAGTTTAGTGGTGTCAGGTACAAAGTCCTATGTTTCAGGAGGACATTTGTCTGATTTTATATCCGTTTTATTAACGGTTGATCCTGAAAAGGTTACTGGTAAGTCTGGCCCCGCAGTTCTGGTTATTGATTCCAGTTCTGACGGTATAAAAATGGGAGATCCATTTTATAGTTTGGATGGCAGCTCGCATGTGGTAGTTGAATTCCAATCAGTGAATGTAGATGCCGTTAATATAATCGGGGAGATTGGCCAAGGAATACCCCGAGCCTTGGGAAATATAATGCAGGAGAGGATAGAGCAATCGGCTACCTCGGTGGGTTTGGCAATGTATGCATTGGATATAGTGACAGCCCATTTGAAGAAACCCCATAGGTCTGGAGGAACACTTTCTGATTTTGAAGGAGTGAGGTTGAGGTATGCGGATATGCGCATCAATACCTTTGCCGCAAGGTCTGTCCTGTACAGGGTAGGAAGACTCTTAAGTTCCGGAGATCAGTGTATAAATGAAGTTACAACAGCTAAGGTATTTTGTACTGAGGCGGCTTCTAGTGTAATTGATACAGCTGTTCAATTAGTGGGCGGTCAGGCTTTAGTATCCGGTCATCCTTTGGAAAACTTGTACAGAAAAATAAGATCGATGCGACTTGCTGGAGGGGCTTCAGATATATTGAGGCTTAATGTTAGTAAGGGAGTATTTGAGTTTGATTCAGGCATTGTCTAATTTTGTTAAAGTTTGGTTAATTGCTAACTATTGAATAAATGCTTTCTTTTGAGATTTAATAGATACTGGAACTGCCCGTAATCCCCAATTTGTGAGATATATTCGATAAAATCTCCAACATTGTCAAAATAGCCTCGTAATTCCCTTAATTCCTGCCCTATAGGGCTAATTGAGGCAGGACTTTCAGCATAATTTCCACGAAAGGCAAAATATGCTTGGTTCAATTTTCTAATGTTGTAGCCACCAAGTTTTAGATTCCATAGCTGTTTGTCCATATATTGCTCTGCTTTTTCGATTTCTCCATTTCCGAGCATCTCTTCCACAACAGTTCTGGTTTCACGCAATATTCTGACTAGATGGCTGTTGCCCGAGTCCAAACTATCATATCGGTAGGAGTTTACGGTAGTGTTACCAAGCACTTCGAAGGCTTCGTCTCCCAATTCGGTCCCTGCTAAATCTGCCGCAGTTTCATTCAAAATTTGCATGTTTTGAGAGGACCACATACTTCTGCCCAGCGGTTTCAATATCCAATAATTGTGTAACCATTCGTGAGCTGCAGTACGCATCAATTGTCTGAGCTCATCTTTGTCTGACACGATGGCGGGATAGGTTCCTAGGCCAGCGAGATCGTCAACTAGTGCAGAAGTGTTTTCATATTGCTGAGCCCTACTCTCAATTTCTGTGCGTTCAGACCACTCTAAGTCGGGCTTTATTAATTTACTGCCTGTAAGTTCTATCTTGTCTCTTCTAGAGGTAATGAGAATATGAGGTGGGTCTCCAAGCCTGAAATCTGTGGGTGGGATCAGTAACCCAAAAGGTAGCCCTAAGTTGTTATTACGCGCGGCACTGCTCACTGAGGATTCAATCGCTTCTTCTGCTCTACCTCTTAGTGCTTCCCTTTTCCGCCGTAAATATTCGACTTCCTTATTTTTTAGTGTTGTCTGACTCATCGAAGTTGTATCCACTAAGCGGTTAAGTGTTGTTGAATTATCTAAGCTAACTAGCTCCTTTTGGAGTTTTAATGTAGTGGATAAATAATCCTTAATCACAGTGTTTCGCTCAGCGGCATTAGGTTTGTGACCAGGGTATTTTTCCCACAACAGGTGCAACCATTTCAAAGGTATATGCCTTAGTTCCCAACGAACTAAGGAGAAAGCATGAGGCCCGGCAGCATAGTCGCTTTGAGTGAAATGATGAACATCAGATTTTGCAGATATAAGAATCATAATTGCTATTATCGCTACAGATAGCGTTCTTTTCCCATTAATTTTCATGGTTTTGTATTTCAATTTATGTGATTTTAAATCAATGCCCATGAAGGTATTGAACTATTGGCGTCCGACTTTAATTGCTTCTTTAATTTTTGATACTCAGGTAATGATTCATTTAGTAAAGACCAAAATTGTTTTGAGTGGTTCATTTCAAGGATATGACATAACTCATGAGTTACAACGTACTCAATTAGGCTAAGTTCAAGGAAAACCAAATTTCTGTTGAGGTTTATATTTTTCTTGTAAGAACAGCTACCCCAAATACTTTTACGGCTACCTATTTTTATTTTGTTGTATGGAATGTTCAATTTTTTAGAATTGGTTTCTACAGCTTTTTCTAAAATTGAGACGGCTTTAATCTGCAACCATTGCTGTAGAAGTTTTGAGTTTGTGATTAGAGACACTCTTTCCTTTGGTTCCTTAAGTATTATGGTTTCATTTGTCTTTTTGAGTGAAAAAACTTCTGCTCCAGATTCTAAATAAGTGACATCAAACACCTTGCTGGTGGCCGGAAGAAAAATATTTGATGGTTTGATGTCAAAATTCCTATTTTTGATATCAGCCAACTTCTGATTTATATAATGCTCATTCTGGTTGATGATTTTTGTTACAAATTTATGAGAGAGACCTTTGGGCACTACAATTTCTACTCCGTAGGGAGGAAGGGATCGTATACTAATCGATCGTGCTTTTTTGCTCTCCCGACGCCAAAATTCTACTGTGAAACCTACTTCCTCAGTCGCAGTCATATAGAACCTGAAATAATTGTTGGTTGAACTGGAGTGTGTTGAACAAGGTTGGAGCGGGAGACCGGATTCGAACCGGCGACCTTCTGCTTGGAAGGCAGATACTCTAGCCGCTGAGTTACTCCCGCTTGAATGAAGTTTAATTTTAATATTTTTTGCAGTGAGATGACAATAATCCTACGAACTGAAATACCCAGAATTTTTTTATGTATGCTTTGATATAAAATATTGTGCAGTGAGAAACTCCTTAAGCATAAGTTCGAATGAATAGGCCTATTCTAGCTTTCCTAGCAATTTCCATAGGTGTATTTTGCATGGTGGTAGATCAGTCAGGAGTTATGCTTGCCCTTCCTTCAATCTCACGTTTTTTTTCTTCAGATCTTTCTACTACTCAGTGGGTATTAATTGGATACGTTTTGTCCATTAGTGCTTCACTTCTCCCAATGAGTAGGTTATCTGATCTTGTAGGACATAAGAAAATTTATGTCTGGGGACTTTTTTCTGTTGCACTTATTACCTGCTTTGCAGGGTTTAGTAATTCCATAGCTCTTTTGATTTTTCTCAGTTTGATAAGAGGGGTGGGAGCAGGGATGACGCAAGGTACTTCAATGGCACTGGTTTTGTCGATCTTTGGTCCTTCACAGGGAGGAAAAGCCTTAGGTCTATACATTTCCGTGGTCGGTATCGGGAGCGCAGTAGGGCCTTTAATAGCTGGCTTCATACTTAATAATTATACTTGGAGGTTTATGTTTTTCATTATTGGAGGGTTGGGCATTATCTCATCCATGGCAGCTTCTTGGTTAGTCAGTTCTAACCATGTTTCTACAATTAAATTAAAGGAATTTAAATTTGATTGGATGGGGGCAGTATTTTTCGCAGTGGGAATCGGTGCATTACTCCAAACTGCAACTTGGGGTTCTAAGATTGGATTTATGCATCCGGTAACAATAAGTATTTTATGTTTGTCAATTATCACCTTTGCAATTTTCATTTACTGGGAAATGTCAGTGATAGATCCTATGATTGAGTTAAGGTTATTTCGTAATAGGTTGTTTGCCTCTGGTATATCTGCACATTTTCTGTTTTTCGTAGGAACAGCTACTCCTTTTTTCTTCATGCCATTTTTCTTGCAAATTGTCGCAGGATATTCTCCCCAAGAAATTGGGTTTATCATGGGGGCAGGTAGCTTATCTATGTCAATTACAGGAAGTGTTTCAGGGTATTTATCCGATAAATTTGGGCCCTTTATTTTTTCAGTCGCTGCATTTGTTGTTGTTGCTGTAGGCCTTTTTGTTTTAACAAACCTAAATATGGCTGCCACTTGGAAACTGGCTATCATAGGAATGATGTGTTCAAGTGTTGCAACCGGAATCTTTTTTGGTCCCAACAATAAACAGATTCTTGGAGCGGTTCCTTCTAATTTTCATGGTGTAATATCTGGGTTTATTCACACAACCAGAAATAGTGGAAATGCAATAGGCATATCGATAGGCACTGCCATAGCTACGTCAGTTATGGCATACATGGGGTATGAGCCTACTATTTCTGATTTGTCCAACGACACTGCCGCTTCTGTATTGAGCGCTTTCGTAAGAGGCATGAAATTCGTATTTTTCGGAGGTATAGGAGTGTTGATACTTGGGATATTTGTATTGATTCTTGGTGGTAGGAATAAAATCAAAAACTAGCCGCCAGATGGGAATCAATTATTTAGATATTCTTTTACCTTAAATTACCCCAATCGGAACCCGTTTTCATTTCGATTTCTAAGGGCACGTCAAGAATTACTGCTGAAGGCATCAATTCTCCGACCAAAGACTCCATTTGTTGTAATTCCTGCCGGGGTACTTCAAATATTAATTCATCATGAACTTGAAGTATCATTTTTGATTCCATTTTCAGCATCCTCAACTGCTCATCTATGTTGATCATAGCTATTTTTATGATATCGGCGGCAGTTCCCTGTATTGGCATATTAATGGCAGCTCTTTCAGCCTGGCTCCTTAGATGGAAATTCCTAGAATTTATTTCCGGTAAATATCTTCTTCTACCGAGCAATGTTTCAATATAACCACTCGTGTGGCATTGTGACTTGATTCCCTCTAGGTAGCTCAATATTCCAGGATATTTACTGAAGTAGATATCTATAAACTCCTTTCCTTCTTTTTGGCTTAAATCAGTTTGCCTCGCTATCCCGTGTGAGCTTAAGCCGTATATAACTCCAAAGTTCAAGACTTTGGCCACTCGTCTCATATCAGGTGTGACTTCGTCAATTGGAATGTCATAAACCATTGAGCTTGTTGCATTATGTATGTCTTCTCCACGATGAAATGCATTTACCAATCCCGAATCTTTGGATAGATGCGCTAACACCCGAAGTTCTATTTGTGAATAATCGGCCGCCAGTAACATGTTTTCAACTGGGTTTTCAGTTACAAAAGCTTCTCGAACTTTTCTGCCAAGCTCCGTTCGTACTGGAATATTTTGGACGTTAGGATCGTTACTGGATATCCGTCCAGTGGCTGTACCAGTTTGTCTGTAGGAAGTGTGAACACGACCCGTTGATTTGTTGACCATACTAGGAAGGGCATCTATGTAAGTTGACTTAATTTTGGCTAATTCACGATGTTCCAGAATTCGGTTTAGTACCTCATATGATCTTGAATCAGCATTTTCAGAATCACCTCTATCTAATATGGTTTTAAGATCTTCCAATGCTTGAGCATCAGTTGAGTGGCCGCTTTTTGTTTTTCTTGTTGGTGGCAGATTAAGCTCGTTAAAAAGCAATTCACTTAGTTGTTTTGGAGAGTTTAAATTGAATTCGTGACCAATTAATTCAAACATTTCAGATCTAATTTGGTCCAATTGTTCACCGATAGAAATTGACATACTTTCTAAAATATTTTGGTTTAACTTAACTCCATTTCTCTGCATGGTGACCAGAATAGGAATTAATGGAACTTCAACTTCATTAAATAGCTTAGAGATATTTTTTTGTTCCAATTCGGATTTCATTACACCATGGAGACGCTCCGTAAAATCCGCGTCTGCCGTTGCGTATTCTGCCGCCTTTTCGACCGATACTTCAGCCATTGTTATTTGGGATTTCCCAGTTCCTATCAGGTTTTTTATAGGGGTCATTTCTTCGCCAAAACATTCTAAGGCCAGCTCCTTTAATCCCCAGTTCCTTCTGCCGGATAAATGGGCCGCAACCATAGTGTCAAAAGATAGCCCTTCTACTCTAATGTCATCATTCATTAGGACCATAATGTCAAAATTGGCATTGTGGGCCCGTTTGGGTACTGTGGGGTTTTCGAAAATAGGTTTCAAAGCGGATAAAACGTCACCTTTCGGTAGCTGAGTCCCATTGTCATGCCCAATCGGAATATACCAGCCTTTGTTGGGCTCAACTGAGATGGATATACCCACTAATTTGCAGGTCATTGCGTCTAGGGAAGTAGTTTCTGTATCGAAGGAAAATCCTGAATCAGTATCTATTTTCGTAGCCAATTCCTTTAAAGACTTTTCGTTGTCAACCAGGAGATATTCTGTTTCGGGTTTTTCGTTTAGGAATGACAGTTGAGTTTCAGAATTATGGCCAAAATCGCTCGTAGTACCTGGAATTTTGGGTATTATAGAGTGAAACTCTAGTTCTCTAAAAAGATCTACAACCTTAGTTCTATCAAATGTTCCGAATTCAGCTGCTGATAAGTCTAGATTTACTGGTGCATCTCTAATAATTTTGGTTAAAATTTGACTTTTGTCAGCTATTGCTTTGTTTTCTGCTAAATTTTTCTTCGCTCTTGGAGGGGTCACTTCATCCAAGTGGTCGTATATACCTTGGATAGATCCGAAATCTAATAGTAGTTTTATAGCAGTCTTTATTCCTATCCCTGGGATACCCGGGATATTGTCTGAAGAGTCTCCCTGTAATGCTTTTATCTCAGATACAAATTCTGGGCCGAGTCCTCCATATCTTTCCTTAACTGCATTTATGTCATAGATAGACGACTTCTGGAAGCTTGAATTCATGAAAACTCTAGTGGTATTGGATACTAATTGTAGAGTATCCGAATCTCCCGTTAGAATAACGGTGTTGAGATTTTTCTCCTCTGCCTGATGAGACAATGTTCCAAGAAGGTCATCAGCTTCAAATTCTTCCAACTCGTAGATAGGCACTTCAAAGGCAGACATAACCTGCCTGACCCTGTCGAACTGGGGACGTAGTTCCGGGGGGGTGGGAGGACGATGAGCTTTATATTCATCAAACATTTTATGTCTGAAGGTAGGGGCTGGCAGGTCAAAAGTTATAGCCACATGGGTAGGCTTCAGTTCTGACAAAGCCCTAATAAAAGCGTTCGTGAACCCATATACGCCTCTGACGTCCTCGCCACTGGTACTAACAGTCAAGGGTTGTTGTATTGCATGAAATGCCCGATGAATTAAGGCGTGCCCATCAATGAGGATTAGAAGAGATTTATTGTCATAGGTACTCATAGGATTTGAGTTCATGAGAGATGGACGAGTTCCTTTTAATTTAAATTGTGAACACTTATATCAATTCTAATTCTTGCAATTCCAATCTTTGGGTGGTTTCGGAAAACCATTCAATAACTTCCTTGTGAAGGGGTATTCCACTCACCTTTCTTTTTGCCATTTCTTCACTTTCAGAAAGCCCAGGATATAGAACCCTGTCATGGCCTGGCGCAGGTGGAGTTGATTTAAGAGTTACAAGCATGTCATCCATATTCTTTTTGTAATCATCAATATCGGTAAATGCGTCCACGTTATATGCTGCGAAATAGCTTCTGGAAGGCGTCCAAGACGGCGTGTCTCTTAACATACCAGGATCATCTCCAGATAACAGGGAACCAAGTATTTCCACCATTAATCCGAATCCGTACCCTTTATGCGAACCCTGTTCTCTTGATCCTCCCAAGGGGAGTTGATAATAATCATCTCTATCCACTATTTTGGTTTCTTCCATTATGGGAGAACCATCGCTACTCGCAACCCAACCCGGCAAAAGTGTGGCATCTACTCTGGCGGCCAATTTTAATTTGTTCCCCGCAACCGCCGAAGTGGCTGCATCAAACAATATTGGGGCCTCTAGGTTAGAAGGAGAGGCTATAGAAATAGGATTGGTTCCCAATCTTGGCTCTGCCCCGAATGTTGGAAGAATTCCTGTCCCAGCTGCCACCGAACACATGCCTACCATATCTTTTTGGGCTGCCATCATTGAAAAATGTCCTACCGCACCCATGTGGCCACTATTAAACATGGTAACCACGCCGACACCCACGTCTCGTGCTTTTGAAATAGCCATTTCCATAGCTTGGACGCCAGCCATGATTCCAAGTGCCCTATCAGCGTCTATTGTGGCAGTACCCGGGCTTTCTTTAACTACCTGTATATTCGGGGTTTTATTGAGGTTCCCATCCTCGAAAAGCTGGACATAAACCCTTAGCATGTTTGAGACACCGTGAGTCTCAACTCCCCTTAGATCGGCAGTGACCAGCACGTCAGTCCCATTTTTCGCATCTTCCTTGCTTAGTCCTATTTTTTCAAATATATCTTGAACGGTCTTTCTCAAAGCAGACTCGGATACTTTTACTTGATCTTCCTTGGGCACTTTAAATCTATCTAGCACTTCAACCTCCTAAGTCTTTTCAGAGTTGCGGATATAAGGCGCAAATTAAATACAGTCATCTTGAGCAGCTTTCACCCGTCGACGATCATACGACAATCTTGGATGATCTTTTTCACTTGGCCAGGGCTAGTTGCCTCAGCATAGAGTCTTATTAATGGCTCTGTTCCTGAGAACCTAATAATGCCCCATGCATTTTCTTCAAGGTTTAATTTGAGTCCATCTCTGGTGTCGGTGTTTAAGACCTTCAATTCCCCTAAATGTTCAAATGTGGGCTTGCTTATCCTAGATAATTTCTCTTCACGATCTTGCTCTTTAAATGCTATATCTTTCCTATCAAAATAATACGGGCCTGTTATTTTTTCCAGTTCCTCCAGCAAGTCTGACGGATTTAAACCCGTCACAGACATCATGTCTAATATCATTAGGCCGGAAAGTAAACCATCTCTTTCTGGAATGTGGCCTGTAAACCCATATCCTCCGCTTTCCTCTCCTGCGGCTATTGCATTTTCCTCCATCATCACTGGGCCCAAATATTTAAATCCCACAGGAGTGTCTATCACATCTATATCATGTAATTTGCCTAACTTATTTATCATGTTAGTCATGGTTATGGATTTTATTATTGGACCCTTCAACCCGAGGTTTTCGAGAAGGTGCTTGCAAATTAGGGCAAAAGTGTGAAGTGTCGATATGTAATTACCTTCTTCGTCTAAAAGACCCAAACGATCAGCATCCCCGTCAGTTGCTAAACCCACATCAAAATTCGAGTGAGAAAGGAGTTTTTTTAAGGGTTCGAGATTTTTCTCTATTGGTTCTGGTTGAATCATGCCAGGGAAGCTAGGGTCTGGATTTCCCCTAATCTCTTCTACCCGACTTGACCCACCTTCTATTAGTTTGGCCAAATACTTTGATCCTGCACCATGCATAGAATCTATTGCTATATTTAGACCAGCATTTCTAATCCTGTTTAGATTGACTAGCTCTGCTATGTGATTTAAATAGGTCGGTTCGGGGTCTAATTTTTCTAGCATCCCCATTTTGTCTGCGGTTTCGATGGGCATTGTTGAAATTTTTTGAGATTTTTCTACCTCAAATATATAAGTCTCAATCTCAGAAATTATTGCCTCGGAAGCACTTCCACCATATGAAGGTTTGAATTTGAAACCGTTCCACTCCGATGAGTTATGGCTCGCTGTTATTACCACTCCAGCACCACATTCTCGTGACACCAGATTATAACTCAGTACAGGGGTTGGACAGGGCCGATCACATAGAATTACAGGGATCTGGTTACCTGTTGCAACTTCTGCCACGGCTTCAGCGAAAATATTGGAATTCAGCCTTGTGTCATATCCAATGATTAGACCGTTTTCCTCTATCTCGCGGTCTTTCATGAAATTACAAACTGCTTGCGCGCATATCTTCACATTTTCTATAGTGAACTCTTCTGGCATCAGGGCTCGCCAGCCATCTGTGCCAAATTTTATAGTCAAGACACCCCCTCCCCAAATTTATTAAAGGTTTATGGCTTTTTTAATATCTTCAACTTTATTGGTTCTCTCCCAAGGTAGGTCAATGTCAGTTCTTCCGAAGTGTCCATATGATGCTGTCTGGGCATATATCGGCTGCCTGAGATCTAGATCCCTTATTATTGCCCCTGGCCTCAGATCAAAATGTGTTTCTACTATCTGGTCGATTTCCTGGTTTGAAATTTTGTTTGTACCAAAAGTTTCCACTGAGACGGATATAGGAGCTGAGATTCCGATTGCATAAGATACTTGGACTTCAGCTCTACTTGCAACGTCAGCAGCTACTAAATTCTTAGCTACCCATCTCGCTGCGTAGGCAGCGGACCTATCGACCTTTGTTGGGTCCTTTCCTGAAAATGCACCGCCACCATGTCTTGCCATTCCACCGTATGTGTCAACCAATATTTTTCTACCGGTTAAGCCAGTATCCCCGACAGGTCCACCTATAACAAACCTTCCAGACGGATTTACAATGAAGCGGGTGTCGATAAGTAAATCTTTAGGGATTATATCCTTGATTATCTTTTCAATGAGATCTTTTTCAATGATTTCGTTCGCTACATCTGGATCATGCTGGGTGCTAAGGAGAACGGTATGCACACGTTTGGGTTTGCCTTTGGAATATTCTACTGTGACTTGGGATTTACCATCTGGGCGAAGATATTGTAATTCACCACTTTTCCTTACTTCTGACAGTTTTTTTGTTAATTGGTGAGAAAGCGCCATTGGGAGTGGCATCAATTCTGGAGTCTCGTCACATGCAAACCCCACCATCATTCCCTGGTCTCCGGCTCCCAATGATTCAACTTCATCATCTGACATGTCTTTTGACCTGGTTTCCAAAGCATTGCTAACGCCTTCAGATATATCAGATGATTGCTCATCGATGGCAACCATCACCCCGCAGGTTTGATAGTCGAAACCGTAGGCTGGATCGGTATATCCAATGTTTTTAATTGTGTTTCTGACCAACCCAGGAATATCAACATACCCTTCAGATATACTTATTTCCCCCATCACTACCACTAGCCCCGTGGTACAAGCGACTTCACATGCCACTCTGGCCCTAGGGTCTAATTTAATCATAGCGTCTAGAACACCGTCGGAAATCTGGTCACATATCTTGTCAGGATGTCCTTCAGTTACTGATTCCGAAGTTAATAAGTATGATTCAGATTCCATGAAATTTAAACTCATAATTCAATCTCCAAGTGATAAACCACCAATTTGATTTTGATTAGGTACCAACGTTCCAGCTGTTTAGGTATTTTTCTTGCTCCGCTGTGAGCTCATCAATCGCTATACCCATTGACAGCAATTTTAATCTCCCTACTTCATCGTCAATTTCTCTTGGCACCACATAAACTTGATTTTCCAGATTTTTATACTCTTTGGCTACGAACTCTGCGGATAGGGACTGATCTGCGAAACTCATATCCATAACGGCGGAGGGGTGACCTTCTGCTGCAGCCAAGTTGATAAGGCGTCCTTCAGCTAGTAAATTTATTCGGTTGCCATTGGTTAGGGTGTATTGTTCTACAAACGGTTTGACTTCACTTTTACTATCTGAAATCTCATCCATTCCTTCAATGTCTATTTCGACATTGAAGTGCCCACTATTGGCCAGCAATACCCCATCTTTCATGTTCGCAACATGTTTTCTATCAATGGCCTTCATACCACCAGTTACTGTTATGAAAATGTCACCTATTTTAGCCGCTTTTTCCATTTTCATGACCTGATGACCGTCCATTGCTGCCTCAAGGGCTTTTATGGAATTAACTTCACATACGACGGTATTACCACCCATTCCTCTAGCCCTCATAGCCACTCCCCGGCCACACCAGCCGTAGCCGATAACTACAACAGTTTTACCTGCCCAGAGGACGTTTGTTGCCCTTGTTATGCCATCTAAAGTACTTTGGCCGGTACCATAACGATTGTCAAAAAAATGCTTGGTATCAGCATCGTTGACAGCAATCACCGGATATTTGAGGTTACCTTCGTCGGCTAGACTTTTTAACCTAATTACTCCGGTTGTAGTTTCCTCCATGCCACCTATAATGTTTTCCATTAGGTCAGTACGATCACCGTGCAAAGTGGCTACCAAATCGGCTCCGTCATCCATTGTCATATGTGGTTTGGTATTTAGGACCGAGATAATATGCTGATAATAAATGTCAGTGTTCTCCCCTTTTATGGCATAGGTAGGAATTCCATACTCTGACACTAAAGCTGCCGCCACGTCATCCTGAGTACTTAAAGGGTTACTTGCGCATAAAAATACCTCAGCACCACCATCTCGCAAGGTTATTGCCAAATTTGCGGTCTCGGAAGTTACGTGCAAGCATCCTGCGATTCTAAGCCCTTTAAGGGGCTTTTCTTTAATGAATCGTTCTTTAATTTGTCGTAACACGGGCATTTCGCGTTCAGCCCAGTTGATCCGTCGGACCCCTTCAGATGCCAAAGTAATATCTTTGACGTCTCCGGGTGAGTTTGTCGTTCCCAATCTATTGCTCCTGTGTTCACTCTTAAATTGTTTAACTAAATAGCTCTTCTTGGTTTTCTAGGGGTTTAACATAGGTCATACCTGCTATACCGCGGAACCTATCTTCAATTTCCAAACGGGTAAGTTTACCGACTCGATCGGTGCTAAACCCTTCAACTGTGAAGGATCCCATTACAGATGCGATCACAGCAGCTCTTCTGAGAGTTTCCGGTGAAAAATCGTTCATATTGGATAAATATCCCATGAACCCACCAGCAAAGGAGTCGCCTGCCCCAGTGGGGTCTATGACGTCTTCTACAGGGAAGGCAGGCACCGAGAATACGTCTCCTTCATTAAACATTACGGCCCCGTATTCACCTCTTTTCACAATAACTAAACGTGGTCCCATATCTCGAACGGCTTGGGCTGCAGAAAATATGTTGGGTTTGGAAGTGAAAGATTTAATCTCCGTTTCATCCATAAAGAGTAAATCAACGTTTTCAATTGTTTTTCTTAAATTGTCTTTATGGTCATTGATCCAATAATCCATAGTGTCGAGTGCCACAATCCTTGGTTTAGGATTCATCTGTGTTAGCACCTCGCGTTGTAATACGGGATCGATATTTGCTAGGAATAAGCAGGGGTGTGAGATGTTATTTTCTGCTAATGAGGGAGAAAAATCGGCAAATACATTCAATTGAGTATCTACCGTCTCACGGGAATTTAGGTTTCCTGTGTCGTAAATTCCTTCCCATCGGAAAGTTTTGCCTTTTGCTGTTTCAAGCCCGCTTATATCGACATCTCGGGTGCTTAATTTTTTTCTATCTGCTTCTGAAAAATCTTGCCCTACAACAGCTACTAAACTGACATTTGTAAAATAGCTTGCTGAAGCACTGAAATACAATGCAGAACCCCCCAGAGAGTCTGTTCGTGATCCTGCCGCAGTTGTTACTGAATCATATGCTACGGACCCGACAACTAATAAAGACATGAACTATAAGTCAGTACCTTGGCTAGTAGGGTAACCACGTTCGATCCATGTTGGTGTACCTTCTTCAATGTTATATAGCTTCGATGAGTCATATCCCATTGCAGCAGCCATTTCACAAGCAAGGCCACTTCTGACTCCAGCGGCGCATATGAAGAAGAGATCCTTGTCTCTAGGAAGCTCCTCTATGCGTCCAAGAACATCATCTACCGTTATAAACAGGGCTCCCTCCACATGACCTTCAAGGTATTCATCGCTTCTTCGTACGTCCACAAAAACGATGTCTTCATTACCGTGTAGACCGGCGGCCTCATCCACCGAGATTCTAAGGTAAGGTTCCCCTTCCATTTGTTTAGGCATTACACACTCCTCTAATTTCATGCTGGTATATATTTTTGCAGCAACACACCTAGGGTTTTTACGCTTTTTTGGTTGTCTAGAATCCGTTGGGTCACCAATGCCTCCTGCAAAGATGCATTGCATACGCACTCGTCCCCTAATAAGTTAATATTTTCCACTATTTTACTAATAAGCTTCTTTGAAGTTTTCACATTTTGTTTGAGATTACTAATTACCATGCTAGCGGTTACATCTTCTTGATCTTCCTTCCAACAGTCATAATCTGTGACAAGAGCTATCGTGGCATAGCACATCTCCGCTTCCCGAGCTAATTTAGCCTCTGGGATAGCAGTCATTCCAATGATGTCGCAGCCCCAATTCCTGTATAAATTGGATTCAGCTTTGGTGGAAAATTGAGGACCTTCTATGGCTATGTAAGTACCAGATGAATGTCGATCTATTGCTAGGTTTTCACAAAAAGAATCAATCATTTTAGAAAGATTTTTGCAGAATGGATTTGCAAAACTTATATGAGCTACAAGACCATCCCCAAAGAAGGTATCTTCTCTGGATTTAGTTCGGTCTATCAGTTGGTCTGGAATTACCACATCTAGTGGTTTGATTGCTTCATTTAAACTTCCCACCGCGGATATCGACACCACTTTTTTGACGCCCAAGGTCTTTAAAGCATAAATGTTAGCTTTGTAGGGAACTTCTGATGGGGATAGAGAATGATCAGCTCCATGTCTTGGTATGAATGCTGCTCTTTTGTTTCCAATTGACCCTAATGTGACTGCCGAACTTGTATTACCAAAAGGGGTAATGATTTCAATGGTATCGACGTCTTTGAGGTCTTCCAATTCATAGACCCCAGACCCACCGATGAAAGCAGTTTCTATCATATTGTTAATTTGAGTTCCGATAATCTTTCACCAAAAAAAACTTCCCAAAGAGAGAAGTTACTGAAAGTAATTATTGCATGTTCTCTCATCTTCCGGGGACTATATTATCCCGCTGGAATTGGCACCGTATTTAAAAAAGAGCCTCTATATTGTTCTTTATCAAAGTCGGTTGCTGGGCGCCTAAGGACCTACCCCTCAGCCACTCTAGATAAGTTCGCTATATTTATGTTGTGGAAAAATCGTACCTTAGTGCAATAGTGGCGTCAATTTCAAAGTAAGTTAAAGATGGGTTCAGTATCGTGTATTGGATTTCCTAATAAAGGCCTGAGGTAGGATTTAAATAATTCGTTTGTAAATCCTTGTTCATTTGGTCTGTACTTTTCAGGTAAATATTTTATTTTACCGGCTACATCTTTCAGGCTAGCTGAACCCATAGAGTATTCGTATTTTTGATTATTAGCACGGATTATCGTAGGGATTACCTCATTCATTTCAGATCGGGCCATTTCCATTGCCTTTTGGCCTATTTCATAGGCCTCTATACGATCAGTTGTAGACACTGCGTCCATTAAGGATCTCTGGATAGTACCTGGTTTTTCCCATCTACATCTGACTGCTAATCTTTTCTCAACAAGATCCAACAAATATTTACCAGGGCTTTCAAAATAACTGTGGCCGAAATTATCAGTGAAGGTCGGCGGGTTTTCTCTACTTAAATTACCTTCCCGGGACCTTATTTTTTCTGAAACCACCGCTACTGCATATCCGTAACTTCTATATGCGTTTTCAATGGAAATTAAGAAGTTTTCCTCTGAAAATATAACTTCCGGTATTCCTATGAAATGTGGAGCGTCGCGGTCAGTTTTTTTATAGAAGGAGCTAGCGGCTGCCAACCATCCAGAATCCCTACCCATGACTTCAAGAATACAAATAGGTGAGTTTATTCCCATAGCTTCTGCGTCTCTACCAACACCGAAAGTGGCTTGGCTTATGAATCGTGCGGCGCTTCCGTAGCCTGGAGAGTGATCGGTAAGAACTATGTCGTTGTCTATCGTCTTTGGAAGGTTAATGACTTGTAATTCATATTTATCCGCTCTAGCTGACTCCGAAACGCTTAGTCCCGTTGCCGCTGAATCATTTCCACCGATTATGTGGAGGATTCTTATGTTGTGAGCCTTTAATGTTTTTAATAAAGGTTCAATATCATTAGGGAGTAACTTATGTCTGCTACTTCCCAAAGCTGCACCGGGCATTTTTGCCAAAGATTTTAACTGTGAGTTAGACAATTCGGTAATATCCGGGATTTTGCCGTCGATAACTCCCGTGATTCCATGAATGCCACCGTAAATCCGACTTTTTGGATAAAGAGTTTGCCCATTTTTAATGAGCCCAGCCAGAGTACTGTTTATTACTGGGGTGCACCCTCCAGATTGGATAAGCAGGATATTTCCAGATGACGTGGTCATGAGGTTCTGATGACTATGAGTTGGTTTCTTTTGTAGCGGACATCTTTTGGGACAAATCTATAAAATCATCGGCCATTATGTCTATATAGTCTTCTTCAGCGTAATCGGCAACCGTATTTTCTCCGTGTTCTTTGGCTCTCGGGACATAGCCGGTCATCATTCCGTTACTTTTGGCTGATTTTAAATCGTTTTTGTGGGCCGCAACCATCATTACTTGATTTATTGGAATCCCAAGATATTCACCTGTACTCAAATAAGACTCTGGATCTGGTTTATAGTGTTTTGAAAATTCGGCAGAAAGTACCACATCCCATGGCAACCCCCCATATTTGGCCATGTTAACGAGTAGAGCAACATTACCATTTGAAAGTGAGCTGATAATGTAATTTCTTTTCAAAAGCGTGAGACCCTCAACCGAATCAGGCCACGGATCCAATCGATGCCAAGCTTTGTTCAGGCTATCTATTTCCTCTTCGGAAAGAATGGAGATTTTATGCTTCGACAATAATTCATCCAATATCATACGGTGGAGGTTATCTATTTTAGTCCAGGGCATCTCCCCGTTTCTTACCTTGTTCATTGAGGGAGCGTATCCTGAACGCCATTCATCAGCGAATGAATTCCAGTCTAAATCGAATCCCTTTTTTTGACCTAATTCCTGTATTTCTCTAGCGATGCTCCTTCGCCAATCAACAACAGTACCGAAAACGTCGAAAGTCATAGCCTTTACTTGAGATAGGTTTATTTCGTTCATTCAATTCACCTTGTCTAGTTCTTATTCTGCAAACTTGGCGGCTACATGCCTCCGTTGAATTTTCCCGGTAGCTGTTCTTGGTAATTCGCTAACTATATAAACACGGTCTGGGATTTTGAAATTGGCCAAATGTTGGCTGCAGAAGGACTGGATCTCACTTTCACTTGTTCCCGAGGAAATTACTACAGCTGCCTGTACTGCTTCCCCATATTTTTCATCAGGGACCCCGAAACAGACGGCCTCTAAAACATTTGGGTGCCGCAGTATCGCGGCATCAATTTCTAGTGGCGAAATTTTTTCGCCCCCACGGTTGATGAGTTCCTTGAGTCTTCCAGTCAGGGTGAGTATTGATTCCTTAGACAGAATTCCTTGGTCACCGGTTCTAAACCAACCATTAGTGAATGCCTCTTCATTGGCAGAAGGGTTATTGTGATAGCCATGAGTGACATTCGGGCCTTTTATAACAACCTCCCCAGTTTGGTTTGTTGCTAGAAGGGTGCCATGTTCATCCATAATACCGATTTCGATACCAGTCGCTTTTCCAACGGTGCCAGGATTTCTAGGCCCAGGAGGTAAGAGATTTGACGACATTTGGTGAGATGCCTCAGTCATACCGTAGGCTTCTAATACAGGAGCGCCAAACCTATTCTCAAGGTCATTGAAAACTGAAGGCGCCAATGCGGCAGAGCAAGATCGTATAAAACGAAATGATTGACTAGGTGCATCGTCTTCATCTGCTCTCATCAACAATATCTGGTGAATAGTGGGCACCGCTGAATACCATGTGGCATTTGTGCTTGCCTGTATTTGCCAAAAATTGCTAGCACTAAATCTCGGTGGGATCACCATGCTGCCACCACTTTTCATAGTAGATAGTGAAACCCCTATAAGTCCGTGGACATGGAACAACGGCATAACAACCATTGCCAAATCATCTTCTGTGAGATTGTAGGTATTCACTATATTTTGTAAAGATGCCATCAAGTTACCGTGGGTCAAGGGAACCCCTTTTGGCTTGCTGGTGGTGCCTGATGTGTGAAGGAAAAGAGCTACGTCATCTTCTGAAGGAGCTGAAACGGTAGACCTCGCCGTTAATAAGGATCCTGACTTTGATATTGAGAGTTGGCCTTGATTATCTAAATTGACTTCAGCAACAGGGATATTCAATTCATCAGCTGCTTGTTTCGCAACATCTGCACCTGGAGCAATAATAACCAGCTGAGATTCAGTATCTTCCATATAAAACTTGAATTCTTCATTTGTATAGGCTGAGTTTAAAGGAGCTGCAATTGCGCCGGATCTCGTTACTGCGAGAAAGGTAATCATAAAATCTAGACCATTTCCAAGTACAATTGAAACGGTGCGACCTTTTTCTACACCAGCCGCAGAAAGTATTTCTGCTATTTTTTCTATCTGGTCAGCAAACTCGCCGTAAGTTGTTGTTGGTCCGCCGGGTATTAGAATTGCATTCTTATTCGATGGGTGATTTGTTATTAGGTCTGCTAGTGTCGGCAACTTAATCCCTCCTTGGGAGCTAGGTAACAGAATTGTACTGAATGAAATGAATACCGCAACTTTATCTAAGCGGTCATTTTTCTATGCCACTTGATTACGTCAGCCATTCCTTGTTCAATAGACATCCTTGGTCGCCAATTCATTAATTTTTTGGCTTTGCCTATATTGGCGAACGCGCCTGCGGTATCCCCATCACGAGGAGGAGCTTTGGCGGTTGCTATTTCGCAACCATATACCTGCTCAAAAATCGTAATAAATTCTTTGACAGTGGTAGGACTACCGCTTCCGATATTAATTTTTTCGAATTTGGATTGTGAGGCTAATATCGAGTGGAAGGATTCCAGTGCTGCAACGTGGGCCTCAGCAAGATCCCAAATATGAATGTAATCCCGTACTCCTGTACCGTCCTTGGTTGGCCAGTTAGAACCGGTGATTTTAATGTTAGTTGTGAAACCCTCTGCCTCTTTTACTAGGTTGCCCAATAAGTGGGAGGTGTTGTCTAAACTGGGGCCACACCTCATTTTCGGATCAGCTCCAATAGGGTTAAAATATCTAAGCGCAATGCCTCCTATTTCAAAGGCATTACAAAAATCTTCTAAAATCATTTCGGTCACCAATTTGGTTTTGGCATACGGGCTCAAAGGACTCAAAGGGGAGTTCTCATCAACACCGGCCCCGTTCTTGGCCTCATAAATGGAGGCACTAGAGCTAAAAAGTATTTTTTTGATGCCAACAGTTCTCAAAGTTGTAAATAATTGAAGAGATTTACTTACATTTTCATAATAATATTGATCTGGATGCAAAGCTGACTCGGGGACTAAAATTTTCCCTGCACAATGCACCACGCTCTCAATCTCAGGATATTCTTTGAATATGTTTTTTATTAGATCATCGTTGGCGATATCACCAATGAATGTAGGGAATTGATCCACCTGCTGACCAGATCCTGTAATCATTGAATCTATTATTATTGGTTCATGCCCATGGTCAGCTAGAGAATGACAAACCATGCTTCCAATGTATCCGGCTCCACCCGTTATCAGTACTTTCAACTCAGATCCTTACCTGTATTTTTTAAGATATGTAAATTTATATGTCATGACCTAAACCCTCAAAGGTAATTTAAATATTTTATTGCATTCTATTATGTTAGGCTTGTGTTTTGAGATTATGTTGAGTTGTTTTAGGTAGGAGCATTAGTATGATATACGAGTTTCGGACCTACGATATCAAACCTAGGACCGTGGATCAGTTCGGTGAAAATACAAAGGCTAAATTGGATAAAAGACTGGAATACTCCCCGTTGGGAGGGTTTTGGTATACCGAAATGGGACCCCTCAATCAGGTTGTCCATATTTGGCCATATGAAGATGCAAATCACAGATCCGAGATTAGATCCAAAGCGGTATCAGAAGGTGACTGGCCACCAGACAATAATGACATTATTTTAAATATGGAAAGTGAAATTATGTTTCCCGCACCGTTCATGAGGCCTTTAGAACCAAAAAATATGGGCCCTATTTATGAGATGAGAATTTATACCTATAAACCCGGAGATATGCCTAAAGTGTTAGGTGCCTGGGGGGCAGCTATTGGGAAAAGAGAAAAATATTCTCCTTTGGTTGGGTGTTGGTACTCTGATGTTGGGGGGCTGAATAAATTCATACACATGTGGTCATATGATTCCTTTGAGGAACGTACCAGGATTAGAACCGAGACGAGGGCGCAGGGTGTGTGGCCGCCTAAAGGTGGAGTTGCTCCAGTAAAACAAGAAAATAAGATATTGTTACCTTTCGATTTTTCCCCACTCCAGTAAAAATCTAAAAGGAAGCAAATCTGGCCGGACTGAAAGAGGTTATTTCCACTTCAGGTTGTTGGCCTGATATCAGCTGCGAAACAATTTTGCCCATCGCTGGACCGAGTAAAATTCCTTTTCTACCGGTTCCAGTAGCCAAAAAAATGTTCTGATCGTTTGGAACCGACCCTATAATGATTTTCCCATCTACAGGAAGTGGCCGTAGGCAGGCCGTGTGTTGTACTAGGGTTGCGTCGTCTAAATTCGGGATCATTTTGTTCAATGCCTCGAGTACTTGGTCTCGACCACTTGTAGTCGGTATGTCATCGAAACCTACGTTCTCTTCAGTAGTTCCGGCCCACAAGAGTCCATCCGGCTTGGTACATGCGTAATTTCCTTGCCACCCAACTGAACAGTTCACTGTAATATTTGGTGCATTCAACTTTACTATCTGGCCTTTTAAAGGGGTTATGGGTACCTTAATACCAATCCATTCGGCTGTTTTACCCATCCACGGGCCCATCGCCAGAACTAGATTGTCACAGGTCCTGACTCCACTTTGAGTGGTTATTGCAATGGAGGTACCCTCACGAATCACAGCACTGACGTCTCCGTGGACTATATCGACTCCAAGTAATTCACATGCTTGTGTTAACGCCAACAATAATTTATAAGGTTCTACGTCGGCTACCCCTTCCGTATAGACGGCCCCCAGGATTTCTTTTGAAATATGAGGGACTGCCTGTAGAGCTTCCTCATTGCTGAGCCATTCGACACGGTAGCCTTTTTCGTCAGTTCTCCATTCAATTTGCTTTTTTGCCTCAGTAGCTTCAGATGCCGTGAAAATTAAGTCTAGGGCTGGTCGAAACCTATGGTCTGTATTTATTCCAGTACTTTCAAATAACTCTCTTGAAAATTGGGTGTGTATGTCCATACCCATCCGGGCTATTTCTAGCTCAGGCAAAATATCATTGGCGTGGCCAGCCTCACCCAGTGGGCTTAGACTTCCATAGGCAAATCCCGAAGCGTGACTGCCAATCGAATCCCTTTCGATCACGGTGACTGAATGCCCTGTTTTGGCAAGGAAATAGGCAGAGGACAGTCCTACTATACCTCCTCCTACAACACAAACGTTTGATTCCATATTTGAGATCTATAAGGTGGTTTCTATTTCTGTCAAAGCCGAGTTGAGCTGCCCCACAAAATGATCGATTTCATTTTTTGTTATACAAAGAGGAGGAGCGATTGGGATAGAGTCCCCTGCTCGTCCGAGTATCATATGTTTTTGCAATGCTGCGGTGACTTTGTCTGATAATTTTAATTCAGCCGGAAATTTTTCTCTTGTATCCCGGTCTTTTACTAGTTCAACAGCACTCAATAGTCCTTTTCCGCCACGAACATCCCCAACTATTTTATGATCATACAGTGATTGCAGTCGCTCATACATGTAGTCCCCCATGGCTGCTGCATTTTCCACGATATTCTCATTTTCCATAATGTCGAGATTCGCGATGGCTGCTGCGCATGATGCTGGATTCCCACCAAATGTTATGAGGTGTCTGAATGTGTCATCATCACCTCCCTCGAAAGCTGAAGCAATCTTTTTGCTGCCAATAGCTGCCCCAATCGGCAAGTATCCGCTGGTTAAGGCCTTGGCGACAGTGGTAATGTCAGGTTTAATATCCCAATGCTCCGTGGCGAACATTTTTCCAGTCCTGCCGAACGCATTTATCACTTCGTCGCATATCATCACGACACCGTATTTATCGCATATTTCTCGGATTGTAGGCCAGTACTCTGGGTGGGGGATGTGGATACCTGATGCCGCTGAAATTGGTTCACCTATGAAGGCAGCTACAGTGGACGGTCCCTCATGAAGTATGGCCCGTTCCAAGTCTTTTGCACATTCAAGCGTGCATCCTCCATTCGCGCTGCAGCATCTTCCTCGGTATGCGTCAGGTTGTTCAATATGGATGTTTCCTGGCATTAGAGGGCCATAATTAATAGGAGCGGCTACGCCTCCGCCCCCTAGGCTTATGCAGGCGTGAGTTGCCCCGTGGTATGAGCCTTTTCTACTTATAACCTTGTACCTAGTACCTTCCCCTATATTTTTCTGGTAATTTTTCGCCATTTTGAGTGCAGTTTCAACTGCCTCTGATCCACCGCTGACAAAGTACACTCGTGAATGTTTGTCGGGTGCTAGCGCGGCAACTCTTCCTGCAAGTTCTGCAGTTACCGGGGTCAAAGTGCCACCCGGGGAGTAAGAAATGCCTTGCATTTGTTCATAAACTGCATCGGCAATTTCTTTTCTGCCGTGGCCAATATTTACCAGCCACATGCCAGATAGGGTGTCAAACCATTCCTTTCCTTCAACGTCGTAAACCCATACCCCTTTCGAGTCGCTTACAAACTTGAGTCCGTTATCACCAAACATGTCGTTGGTTTGACGGGCATGAGGCCAAAAATGCTCAGCGGCTTGCTGTTTTAGTTCTTCGATTATCTCTCCAGACAGTGTTGTTGTAGTCGCCATCATTTCACCTCATTTCTCAAACTATCACTAACTAGCTTTTCCAATTCTAAATACTTTTGAACCACAAGCTCCACACTTTCCCTGAGTGGCTGCTCTTCCGTTTTTAAGTGTGATCTCGTTGGGTTCTTTGATTTCATGGGGTCCTTTGCATTTAAGGCAGTAAGCTTCCAAAACGTTGCACCTCGTAAGTTTAGGTAGTTTTTCGGTTTTTTAGCTTACTTTTCCTCTAGGTAAAGGTGCTAAAAATCAGAAAGTTCCGGAATTATATCCATCATTAAGTTATCCGCAAACCCCTAAATATAAAGATTAGAGATTCGGAGCAATCAAAATGAGGTACTGTTAGCTATTGCGGCAATCAAATTTTCCTGATAAAAGAATCTAGTAGATTTTCTTAACCCATTCTGTTTTGGGGTTTTCCCATCTTTTTGAGAGTATGCAACGTGGATAAAAAAAAAGTTTTAATTACTGGGGTATCGGGGTTGGTGGGATCTGTCCTAGCAGAATCGCTAAACCAAGAATACGAGATCACGGGAGTGGACTTGGAAGAATCTCGTCAAATCCCGACTGTGAAGGCAAACTGTTCTATTCTTCAAGATATTTTGCCAGCTTTCTACGATATTGATACTGTCATTGATCTTGCAAGTAATCCCGATCAATTCAGTGCTTGGGATGTTATTCATGATGTCAATTTAAAATGCACTTCTAATGTTTTGGAGGCTTCTAGAATTTCGGGAGTAAAAAGGGTTATCTTTGCCAGCTCAAACCATGCCACTGGTATGTATGAGTTTGATAGCCCGTATAGCGAAATTGTGAAAGGTGATTATAGAAGCCTTGAAGCTGATTCAATCCCATTAATTACCACAGAAATGCCGGTTAGACCCGACGGACCCTACGGGATCGCCAAAGCCTTTGGAGAAGCCGCGGGTAGATTTTATTCGGACCAATATGGAATCAGTTCTCTATCGGTACGAATTGGAACTCTAAATTCTGAAGGTAAACCAATAAACGAAAGGCAATTCGCTACCCTTCTTAGCCATAGTGATTTGAGTAATTTGTTCCAAAAGTGCATAGAGGCTTCCTCAAACTTGAAATATGGAATCTACTATGGTGTATCCAGAAATAAGTGGAGATTTTGGGATGTAAGTAACTCGGAGAAAGATTTAGGATACTCTCCTGCTGATGATGCTGAGATATGGCGTAAAGGTTGATTGGCTGAGAATTAGTGTGGTTAATATAAGTTTTGATACTAGCTTTACATTTTTTGTGAAGGGTGGGTAGGTGGTAAAAATCTGTGGTCTTAATCCAAAATACAGGTATGTTTGAAGCTGGGGATTCTATTCGTGGCTTAGGGATTGATATAGAGTTTCCACTGGTTAGGATAATTGGTTATCGAGGTTGGACAAAGCATGGAATAACCAAAGACTTAGCTGCTCGTTTTACCGAACCAATATTGCACGCTTATGGCATTAATTATTATTTGATAGAGTCGAATGATGACGTTGAAAGGATAAGTGAGACTTTTGAAGAGGCAGAGCGGAGTAGGAGGCCAGTAGCCAGTTTGCTAGGGGCAGAATATAGCTAACCATATTTTAGCTAAAGTCGTTTTCCATTTCGATTACTTTATTTAATCTTCGTGCATGTCTTTCTTCATTTGTATATGCGGCAGAAATAAATGCTGAGACCAGTTCTCGCACTACCTCGGTACCGACGATTCGTGACCCGAGGCAGAGAACGTTCATGTTGTCGTGTTCAACTCCTTGATGGGCTGAATAAATATCATGGCATACCGCAGCTCTTACTCCTTTGACTTTGTTTGCAGCCACTGAAGCTCCCACCCCACTCCCGCAAACCATTATTCCCCTATTAGTTTCTCCTGAAGATACACTTTCTGCCAATGGCTTTGCGTAATCTGGATAATCATCTAAAGGGTCCAAAGAATGAGGCCCAATATCGATGACATCATGCCCGGCTCTTTTGAGAATTTCGGATATTTCATTTTTTAATTCATATCCGTTATGGTCGGCAGCGACTGAAATTCTCATCGATGTTATCTCCGGTTACGGTAGTGTTCTACGATCATTAGATAAAGAGTTTAGGATTTGAGCTGTCTTACAGTCAACGTCCTTTGCAAGAAATTAGAATGCTAGAATGAGGTTTATGTTGTAGGGGGTAAAAATGTCGGTAAGTCGATTTGAAGTAACCAGTAAAGCTTTGTTAGAAAGTGGGAAAGAATATGGAGACATAGGCACCTATGACCATTTGCAGGGGAAAGCCTATTTCGAAGTAGACCCTTTTTCTGAATCAAACGAAAGAATAGTAGATATCCAATTAGCTCCTCGTAATGATGATGGGAAGGTTGAATTTTCGGCAGATTTCGTTTTGTTGACCCCTTCTGATCCAGACAAAGGTAATCGCACTATGTTTCTTGATGTTGTAAATAGAGGAAACAAGACAGTACTTTACGGGTTTAATAGTGCAAATAGACCTAAAGACCCTACCTCACCTATTGAATCCGGTAACGGCTTTTTGATGAGGGAAGGCTATTCCGTGATGTTTTGTGGATGGCAATCAGATGTGCCAGATATGCCTGGATTGATCGGACTTTCCGCACCAGAGGCATATGTCGATGGAGAACAATTAAGTGGCAGAGTTATGAATCAATATCAGACAAATGTTACAACCTCGGTCTTCCCTCTAGCTGACCTATATCACTTGAAAAATCCAGCTGCCGATGAGCTTGAGCTTGAGGCGGAGTTAATGGTGCAAGATCAGCCAAACGGGATGCCTGAACTAATTGAAAGAAACAAATGGGATCTTGTCCGGGTGGAGGATTCCGAAATAGAACCGGATGCGTCCCACGTTCATCTTCAAGGTGGATTCGAATTAGGACGGATATACAAGTTGGTGTATACGACAAAGGGTAGTCGTATTGTTGGCTTAGGATTTGCCGCGGTAAGGGATATTTGCTCCTTTATGAAATATGCCTCAGAAGAAGAAGGTAATCCACTTAGTGGGTATGTAGATCACGCGATATCTTACGGAGTGTCGCAGACCGGTAGGTTTCTTAGGCAGTATATATACACGGGCATGAACGTTGATGAATCCGCTCGGCAATCCATGGATGGAATAATTTCTCATGTAGGCGGGGGTATGAGGGGAGAGTTTAATCTACGCTTTGGACAACCTTCCAAAGATGTATGCTACATAATTCCAGAGTTGTTTCCATTCACTGATACTCAACAAAAAGACACGATAAGCGGCAGGGAGGGTGGGCTGTTAGACAGGATGACTGGCCAAGGGAATGTTCCCAAAATAATGTTTACAAACAGTTCCGCCGAATATTGGCGTGGAGATGCTGCCTTAATCCACACCAATATAGAAGATAATAGCGATGCGCCAGAACATCCTAATGTCAGGCGTTATCATTTTTCGGGGACCCAACACGGTTCAGGTAAATACCCTTTAGAAACAGTTCGAGAGTCGGATTCTGTAAGAGGTAATTTGCCCTTCAATGGTGTCAACTACACTCCGATTCTGAGAGGTTGTTTGACCAATATGAATAATTGGATAAAAGGTGAGGATGACCCTCCGGCCAGTAGTCATCCAAGACATGAAGATGGCTCCGCGATCGAAACTAAAGATGTAATAGAAAAATTTTCGAAGATTCCTGGCATAAGACTACCCGATAGAGTCTTAAATCCAATGAGATTAGATTATGGCGACGAGCAGCATCTGGGCAGGACAGTCAAACTGCCGCCAGAACAAGGTGAAACCTATCCTGCCTTTGTATCGGATGTAGATGAAACATTAAATGAGATAGCTGGTATCCGATTGCCAGATGTAAGTGTTCCTGTGGCTACTAATACCGGGTGGAACACGAGACATTCTTTGATTGGGAACGAAGGACTTCTTATCGGAATTACTGGGGGATTGGCCGGATGGACTGTGGCGCTTCCTTCCACCGCAAAAGAAAAGGAAAGAGATCATGACCCCCGTCCATCACTCGAAAGTCTTTATCCTACCAAGCAAGATTACATGTTCAAGATAAAAGAAGCAGCTCAGAAATTAATTGAGAAAAGGTATATTTTGGAGGAAGATTTCCAAGGCGTGATGGATATATGCGAGCAGAAATACGACGATATCACTAGCGTCGAATAATATTGATAAAACACAGGGAAACTCGCAATGCAAATAATTCAGACAAGCGATAATTGGCTCTCAAAAGAAGCGGTTTTTAAACATCTGAGTGAGTTAGCTGAAAACACTTACACCGATCGTACCGTCTATCTTGCAGCTAATTTTAAAGAGAGTAACTCCGTCACTCCCAAAATCGCAGGTCCCGTTATAGAGGCCGTTATAAACGAAGTTGGCTCTAATGACACGGGAATGGTTTTGTTCAGGCGTGATGAAGAATTAACCGTCATCGAACCGCCTTTGCCATTTTCGATGGATGCAATCACGCAAGATCAAGACACACTACTCCTAGAAGACATATTTGATGTACCTAAAACGATTGCGGTGGTCCTAGTCAGACTAGGAAGGTATGCCGTTGCCTTAATGGAAGGGCAGGAATTGGTAGAGACTAAGACAGAAGGCCGTCAGATGAAAAATCGCCATAAAGCAGGAGGGTCTTCACAGAGAAGATTTGAGAGAAGTAGAGAAAGATTGATCCGAGAACTTTATGACAAGGTCTGCGGAGTGTCTCAACGTATATTTGAACCGAGGATGCACGACATTGATTATCTGTTTCTGGGTGGTGAGAAACACACGGTAAACGGGTTCAAGAAAAGATGCGGATTTATCGAAAAATTTAATGGGAAGATTATGTCTAGATTAATTAATGTAGATGAACCGAACAGTGAGGCTTTAAAGTCGTTAAGCCATGAAATATATAAAAGTAGGGTTAGGGTTTTTAAGACAGTTAGATGACCAGTATCTATTGAGAAGTGTACCCACCGTCTATAACTAAGGAAGAACCAGTAATGAAGGATGCTTCATCAGAAGCTAGAAATAGAGCTGCGTTAGCTATTTCTTCTGGCCGTCCTAAACGCCCCATGGGGTGTAAATTCTTTAATTGTTGATAAATAGACTCGTTGTTAGTTAAAGCTTCAGTTAGGTTAGTCTCCACATACCCTGGGCATAGACAGTTGACCCGCACATTTTTGGATGCCATATCGTTTGCCAAAGTTTTCGTGAATTGAATGACACCACCTTTTGATGGGGGATATGCATTAAATCCACCTCCGATACCGACTGGATATCCTACCAATCCGTTTATGGAAGCCAAGTTGATTATTGATCCACTTCCGTTCAGTTCCATCTCTGGTACTGCATACCTAGAGACCAAGTAGGTACCTTTTAAATTTACTTCTATCACCCTGTCCCATATTTCCTCAGGATCCGCATCTTCCTCAAAAGCGTTTCGACTACTTATTCCGGCACTGTTAACTAAAATATCGAGTTTCCCATATGCTTGAGTAGCTTTATTTACCATTTCAGCAGCATCACCTGATTTGGTAACATCAGCTGAAATTTTCAAAATGCTGCTAGTGTCTCCCGGGTAGGTATCTGGAACCGATATATCTGCTGCGACAACCCTGGCTCCTTCTTCCATGAATCTTTTTACGCATGCCTCTCCAATTCCAGATTTAGCACCTGTTATAAGGGCTACTTTCCCGGAGAGTCTTCCCGCACTTTTATTTGCGCACATATCAAACTTCCTAATCTAGTATTCGACAACACTACCATGTATTTAACCTTCGGGTAATTTGTTACAGGAATGTAAGGCTGATAGAATCTTTTTGTTAGAACTACGGTTACGGGGAGAAGCATTATGCCTGAATTTAAGAATCATATCCTGGTTTGTGATGTTGAACGAGATGATGGGATCCATTGCGGGAATAAGGGTGGAGCAGAGGTGAAGCAAAAAATTGTGCAAATGTTGTCGAAGTATGGACTTAGAAGCAGCGTATATGTTTCTAACACTGGCTGCACGAGTCAACATAGGAAATGTGAGACCGACCAATGTAGCATGATTGTCTATGGGCCTGGAAATAAAGGCACATGGTATATTGCAAACCCGGATGACGTAGAGACCATCGTGAAAGAGCACCTCGTCAATGGTAATACAGTTGAAGCTCTGGTAAACGACGGAATGAAAATAAATTTGGATGCTTAATTACTAGTTTAAGAAGCTGGTTCGATTATTTTGTAGGTGCTTCCACTGTAAAAAATGGCTTTACCTTTTCCTGCAATTTTGACCCCGGTGTCTCCCCAAAAAACGCCGGTAGCGGAATCAATACCAATAAGCTCAATTCCTGACTGTAACTCGGATTGATTTTCAGATGAGACAGTCTCAGGGGTACTATTTTCATGGTGGGGTAAGACGGCAGTATTTGAAATAAGGCCGATGCCTTGCATCCATTTTTCATATCTCATTCTACTACCTAATACCATCGCTCCTGCACTCGAACCTGCCAAGGTGACCCCCTTTGAAACAGCTTCTGTAACGGTGGTCATAAAATGTGTTTGGTACAAAGTTTCTAACAGGTATTTTGGGTCTCCTCCTGTTAAATATATGAGATCGACTTCATGAATGTCATTGAAATATTTTTCATCTTCTGCATGGCCTCTGTTTAAAATCAGTATTGGGTTCGCATTTGCTCCCAGAGAATCGAAATATCGAACACCATTCTCTGCAGCCTGTTCAGGTCGTTGATTTGCAGCGGCTGTAGGAATTATAGCAACACGTGGGTGTTTCTTATTTAAGGACTCGAGTAAATAAGAATCCATAGCAAGGCATTCTTCCCGGAACTCCCCACCGCCAACCAAGAGAATATTATTCATTGGTTTCTTGGTTTAAACTCGTTAATCCGATATTTCTGCAATCATTTCTATTTCGATTGGCATCCCGCCAGGTAAGGTTGCCACTCCCACTGCTGACCTGGCATGGCGCCCTTTGTCACCAAAAATTTCTACCAATAAGTCGGAACAACCGTTTGTCACGGCTGGGGGTTCAGTGAAATCTGGGGCGGAATTAACCATTGAGAGTAGTTTGACAATCTGGTTAACTCTATCCAGTTCTCCTAGGTATCCTTTTAACCTTGCAACCAAGTTAATAGCTGTCAGTCTAGCGGCATCATATCCTTCTTCCACCCCAAAAGTGCTTCCGAGTTTTCCTATATACGCACTTCCGTCTGGTTTGGGGGTGGGGCCTACCCCTGAGAGGTATATCAAATTACCTGTTCTCACCACTGGCACATAATTTGCCATAGGAGCTGGGGAATCTGGTAATTCAATTCCCAATTCCTGAATTCTATCTTCTATCGTTCCCATGAGGCTCTCCTAGTTGGACTTTTTTAATCGTTGCTACTATTGTTCAATTCTATCAAGGATATAACGGCACAGAGCATAATATCAGAGAGGGTCCAAATGAGCCTAACGGAAGATCATGTCAGACTGAAAGCGGTTAACCATGTGACTTATAACGTGGTTGATAAAGAGAAGGCAACAAAATTTTGGGTGGAGGTACTCGGAGTGAAACAAATACCCAAACAGGTTGATGTTGAACATATAATTTGGCTCCAATTACCAAGCGGGGCGATGGTACACATTGTTGAAACCCCTAAGGGTCCCTCGACCCCGTCACATCATGGTGCTTTTGAAGTCGATGACATAGATGCAGCAGCTAGAGTAGTTCAGCAGAAAGGAATTGAGACCACTGATATTACGACTCGGAATGATGGTCAAAGAGTTTTTTACTTGAATGATCCTGAAGGTAATCGAATAGAAATATGCACTAAATCGGGGTTTGGTGTTTTAGTCTAATTCTCATACGATCGCAAGTAGCCTAGCTGGGGTATTTTCAGTTATTGCTACTATCTCAGATTCCTCGAAATCCCTTTTTCGCATTCGTGGAATTATGTGCTCAGCTATGTAACCGTACCCATGACCACCATATTTCACAAGCCGGTGTTTAGTACAAATGTCATGGGATATGACAATTCGGTCACCTAAACCATTGTCTATCATGTGTCTAATGAAATTAAGACGCTGAGCATCACTTGGCATATCAAAGTCAGAAGGCTGGTAAAAAGACACTTCGTTTCCGAAGAGATCCCACTCTAGGACACATCCAGTATCGGCTATTTTTTCCAGGGTTCTTATCGTATCTACTGTCCTGTCTAAATGTCCCATAATTACTCTAGAAATGTCCGCTCCGGAGTCAATGAGAATATCGAGGATTTCAATTGGAGCATTTTCATCCCTGCCTGGATGTATAAGAATCGAAGCTCCTGTCTCTGATTGAGCTTGAGCAGATGCTTTCAAAACTTTTAACTCGTTTGGCTTCAAGGGCCATGTGCAGCCAATTTCGCCAATGATTCCCGCTTTTATGCCTGTGCTGCCCACCCCTACTTGAATATCCCGGACTATTTCTTGAGAAATATCATTTTGATCCATTTCATTGATGTTGTCCGGTTGAGCCGCGTCGACATAATACCCCGCCCCCATCACGACATGGAGCCCAGCGCCTCGGGATATTCTTGCAAGTGCGAGGGGATCTCTTCCAATTCCGACGGTGGTTGCGTCAACGATTGTTCCACCTCCATGCCTTTGATATAGCATCGCTTCTTCTATGGCTGTGTCCTCATCAAGCACCAAAAGATTGTCGAGATTACTGTAACAATATTGTCTTATCCATCCTAGGTTTTCCATGGAAACCGGTGCATGTGCCATTCTTTGCGTTGTTACATCTGGGGAAGGGTTGAACATGACAGAGAAATCTATAAGCAGATGTTCATGAGTCATTGTTAAACCAAGATCCGCTGGATCTATCAAGCCCAGCACTGATTGAATTTTTCCTTTTTGGGTTGGGTCACTCATGATTCTGACCTATAAATCCTTATTGAAAGTTTCTATGTTTTTCTGTGCCCGTGATAATGCTGGACAAATATGGTGCCTATCATGGCCTATCAAATATTCTACGTAAGATTTCGGGTCGAACAACTCTTCTGGTAACCGATTCAAACATGATGCTAAGGCTTATTGTGTCGTACGAAACCGCATTATACCCACCTTTAGATAATTATTAGTATTTGGTGGGAGAGCAGAAAAGTAAAAGTAACTTCCATCCAGTCAATCCATTTTTCTAAAAGTTTTGTTGAATACAGCAAAACCGATAGTGAACACGGCAAGTAAAATTCCACTTATTGTCAAAGAATCGGGAGTTCCTATTTTTTCAGCTAAAATGCCAAACGGAACAGCACTTAAGGGCATCAAACCGAAGGTCATCATGGTTATACTCGTAATACGGCCTCTCATCTCCGGGTCGGCTTTGAGTTGCACCATAGTCATGTTTAGAGACATGTACATTGAGCTAGTCAAGCCGATAAATATGAGAAATGGCACTGCTATGGGAAATGAGGTGACTTGAGCAAATATCGCCAAAGTCACTCCCCAGGCTAAGGAGGCACAAAGCATAAGCATCCCCCTTCTAGGGATATTACCTATCGCCGAAAGTAAAAGTGTTCCGATTGTCGCCCCAATACCCATTAGCATCAGTAGAATTCCCAACCCATCAGATTCAATAGCCAATGCTTCTCTTGCCCATGCAGGAACCAAAGCCATATAGGAAAAGCCAAAAAGTACTGGTATGAAAGACATAATGATTAGCCCCCTCAGAGTCGGGTTGGCAAAAGCGTAGCGTATTCCATCTGCCACATCCCTTCCAACGTTCTTACCAGTCTTCGCCGCTCTGTCAGGCGCATAGTGGACCATTCCAATTGTGATAGCAGCGAAAGCATAAATAATAGCAATCACAAGAAATACTCCGGCTGTATCCAATAGCAAAATTAAAAACCCTGCTAATGCAGGACCAGCGACTCTGGTTAAGTTCATACTGGAGTTATTAAGGGAGATAGCATTCATTAATTTGGAGTCAGGAACTATGTCAGAAATGATTGCTTGGCGGCTTGGCATGTTTATAGACATTAATGAACCATTGAAAATTCCAATCACCATAATGTGCCCAAAAGTGACAAATCCAAACAAATCGAGGGTCCCGAGAAATAATGTCAATATTCCACTGCCAATCTGGCTAAAGATAATCAATTTTTTTCTGGAAAACCGATCTGCCAAAGCTCCAGCAAAAGGTGCCACAACTGTCATGGGTAAAGCAAAGGTCAGAGTAACAAGTGTGAGTGCCAAGGGGGAATCATCTGTCACCCTCAGCACTAGCCAACTTCTTGTAATCATTTGCATATTCATTGCCATGAAAGACACAAATGACCCTATCCATAACCATCTGAAGTCCCTATACGAAAGGGTATCTAGTATGTTTGAGAACCTACGGTTTTTTGATGGCTTTTGGCCTGACTTTGTTTCATTGGGAATATTCGGATTCTTGACAGACTGGGCCATTATGAGTCACTAATGAAGGGTTACAATACTCAGGTTTAGAATATTTCAGAAGGTAACATTGCTTTATATTCATGTCAATTGTTTCATGCAATGTAATTCTATAATAATCTTGTTTAGAGTACTTTTATTATGGCATCGTAATCTTCAGCACCTTTATGGTCGAGAGATTTTGTTATAAATCTTTGGGTGGTCCATTTACTCCTCGCCGGCTTTTTCTCTCTTTTCATGGTGCTACCACGATTTATAGATAAACTTGGAGAAAAGGACTGGGATATAGGTGTAATCATTGCAACTTTTGGATTGGCTGAGGTGATTTTCGACCTATGGCAGGTAAATGGATTCTAAAATCTGGGCCCAAAAGAGGAATTATTTTCGGGACATTAATATTTGTAGGCACCACTGTTTTGTATATCCCCCTGTCTGGTGAGTGGTGGATAATGCCTGTTCGCATGGCCCTTGTAAGTACCTTCCTTCCAATGCTTTCAGATGTTAGGGGATTGGGAGTAAATCCGGGATTTTATTTCACTGTAATGTCAGGAATAACGATGCTTACAACCCTGTTGAGTGGGTCGAATTTCAGGTAAATTTGGAAGGTCCGCTGTAATTATTCCTGGCCTAACATTAGTCCCTGTAGCGATGTTCATGCTGTCTGGAACTTTTACTTCCAGCATGCTTTTTGGGGCGCTGTTTTTTCATGGAGTTTGATATGGGCTGGTTTATCCTGATATTAATTCTTTGGCAGTAGACCGAGTTCAGGCGAATGAGAGAGGTTCTGCAATTGTAATAGTTGGGTGCTGCGGCTGCCACGGGAGTGGTTGGATTCATTACCGGAAATCGGAAACCCAAAAACATTTCGTAGACCTGCTAAATCTCACTGAGTACAATGCACGAACGAATTTTATAATTCGATAATGGATGGTTACGAAACTCTAGGAGAGAATAAATGAATGGACAGGAGCTACGAAAAAAAACGAGCGGTGGCGATATTGTTTACGGAACTATGCTGAGCATGGGACGTAACCCTAGATGGTCACAAGCAATTTCAGCATTTGGTTTAGATTACGTAATTATTGATACTGAACATGCTCCTCGCAGTAGGGCTGAAGTGGCAGATTTTCTGGCAGCTTTCACATACAGTGGAGTGGTTCCTATTGTACGAATTCCGATCCCTGCTTCTCATTATGTGACTATGTATATTGATGCAGGTGCCCAGGGGCTACTTGCTCCATATTGTGAGACAGTAGACCAAGTAAAGGAAGTTGTTGCGGCTGCTCGCTGGAGGCCACTGAAAGGGGCTTTAGCTGAAAAAGCGGTGGAAACCGGAGAATTACCAAGTGAAGCAACAAAAGCCTATTTGGAAAACCGAAACAAGAATAATGTTTGCATAATAGGAATCGAGAGTGTCCCAGCTATTGAAAACTTGGATAATATGCTCCAAGTAGAAGGGATTGACGCAATTTTTGTGGGACCAAACGATCTCACAATAACGCTAGGGATACCGGACCAATATGACCATCCTAATTATGAAGCTGCGCTGCGAGAAATAATTGCAAAAAGTGAAGCCGCCGGTAAACCGGTTTTAATTCATCATCAAACAGTCCAACTGACTCAAAAATGGCTTCGAGAAGGGGCAAGGTTTGTTCTTTATTCCAGTGATGCTAGAGCTATGCATAATGGGTATAAAGAGGAATTCGGAGAAATAAAGTCAGTAGGATCTGAACTGGGTGGTGAGACCATAGGTGATGTAGGCGAATCAGAAGAAGTGATTTAGGAGAAAGAAATAATGAGTTGGGATTTCATAGCAGTATAAGGGCCATTTGGGGGTACCAGTGAGGGTCCGGCATGAGATGGCGAAACTCTTTTATTCACTCACATTCCTGAAAGCAAAATATATAGATTTAATTCCAAAACCAGCACCACAGAGGTCTTTAGAGAGAATACTAATAGCGCGAATGGATTAATGTTTGATGAATTTGGAGACATGTATGCTTGCGAAGGAGGAGAAATAAGAGTTGTCAGGTACGACGGTGACTCAACAGAGGTTTTAGCGGAATCATATGAAGACAGCAGATTTAACGTTCCAAACGATTTGGCGATAGATACTCAAGGAAGGGTTTGGTTTACAGATCCTTTTTATGAAGGCGCAGGTAGTCCTTGGAGCGAAGATAGGTCGAATAAAGAACTGGATCATGACTCTGTATATAGAATAGACGTGACAGATGGGAAATAAACGGCTGTGAGCCGAGTTACCGAGGATACTACCCGGCCTAACGGTCTTCTGTTTTCCTTAGATTTCCAGATCTTGTATGTGGCTCAAAGTGGGCGACTACCGGAGGAAAAAAGACAGCTGCGAGCTTACCCGGTCAACTCGGATGGTTCTTTAGGCGATCATGAGGTGAAACATGATTTTGGCGAATACAGAGGTATAGATGGGATGGTGCTCGATGCGGATGGAAATATTGTCGCTACAGCTGGATATAATGGTGGACCAGGCCCCATGATATACGTGTTCTCTGCGTCCGGAGAGGTACTGGAAACACATCCTACTCCGTTTGATAGGCCAACCAATTGATCATTTGGCGGTGAGGATTTATCGACCTTGTATGTCACAACGGGGGATGGGTTTTTGCTACGAGCTTTCAATGAACGATAAGGACGACTTAATTATCCCAAGATATAGTTCTATTGTTATCAAAACGGGGAGTAAAATAATTTGAATGCCGATGTAACAGTAATAGGCGCTGGAATTGCAGGGTGTTCTACGGCCCTTCACTTGTCGGAATCGGGAATATCAACTTTGCTTTTTGATATGGGAGAGGTTTCAGGGGAGGCATCAGGAGTCAACATGGGAGGACTTGGAGGTGTGGGATGGGGTAATTCTCCTAAGTTGCAGGAATACCTAACAATGGGGAGTCTGAACATTTTCAAGCGACTTCAAATTGAGTTAGGTTACGATTTGGAATTTAGACAGTCAGGATCTTTCACAGCCATACATAACGAGCAGCAATATGGGTATGCTCAGAACAGGGTTATACAATCTCAAAAAGATGGTTTTAACCTACAATTATTGAGTTCTTACGAGGCGAAATCGATAGAACCGGAATTGAACCTGGACTTACTTGGATATGTTTATTCCCCTACTAGAGGTCAAGCTGACCCTCTCAAAGCAACTCGGGCATTTGGGCAAGCTGCTTTGAATGCAGGGACTAAAATACATACAAATACCCAAGTAATTGGTATGCGATGTCACCATGGAATATGGGAGATTGAGACAAATAATGGGAACTATGAATCACAATTTGTTGTTATTGCCGCGGGGGCTTGGTGTAAAAATATTGGCGAGATGGTAGGTGCACATATACCTATAGAACCTGTTGTTGGGCAGATGTGGTCCACAGACCCTTTGCCGCCTAGGATTTTCAGCACAATATCGTCATTCGAATCTAGTTTTCATTGGAGTGAAAACCCCTACGTAGACAATAATTCCCCACCTGAATTAACTCACTTTGGAGAACAAAGGGTAACTAGACACCTATATGGGAGACAACGTAAAAACGGAGAAATTATTTTCGGAGGTGATCGTAGAGACGCTGATTTCAATAAGACAATAGACGCCGGCGGGGTAGAAATTAACAAAGGACAGGCTACAGAAGTTCTTCCTTTATTGTCTGGATTACCGATATCGACAACATGGTCCGGGTTGATGCCATTTTCAAAAGATGGTCAACCAATTATCGGCAGGATACCGGGGAATGATAATTTATTTGTGGTGACGGGGCTCTGCTCTTCAGGTTTCGGAAGAGGACCTGGTGCTGGCATGTTGATAGCTGATTTGCTTTCTCGTGGTGAATCTCACCCTGTATTGGTGGAATCAGACCCAGCTCGATTCGCTGCGTAGACTGCGTATTGCGACTCAAATATAATTCATATTCAAATGACAATTTAAAGGAAAACTGAAGAGGTACCAATTATGACGAGTGAAAGGATAAAAATCGGACTTGTTGGGGCTGGCGGGAATACAAGACTTAGGCACATACCTGGCCTTCAGGCCATGGATAATGTAGCCGTAGATAGTGTTTGCAACAGGAGTATGGCCTCTGGACAAAGAGTTGCTGATGAATTTGGTATAGAGAAAGTCTATGACAATTGGATAGACGTTATGGAGGATCCTGATAATGATGCTGTATGCATCGGAACTTGGCCGTACATGCACTGTACCCTGGTACTTGCCGCTTTGGAAAATGGGAAACATGTTCAGACTGAGGCTAGAATGACTACAAATGCCTCAGAGGCTCATATCATGTTGGAAGCTTCCAAGAATTTTCCGGATCTTGTTACACAAATAGTTCCAGCACCCCACACTCTAAATCTAGATAAGACAATTAAAGCTCTTATTAAAGACGGGTATTTGGGTGATATATTGTCGGTGGATGCGGCTATCACACAGGGAGGGTTTGTCGATAAAAATAAGCAATATCATTGGCGCCAAAGTAGAGATTTCAGCGGATATAATATTATGGGTCTGGGTATCTGGTACGAAGCTGTAATGCGATGGATAGGACCTGCTGCTACGGTTCAAGCTATAACCAGAATAACGGTACCTCAGCGACCTGATCAAAACGGCAATTTGCAGGTACTGACGATACCGGACCATGTGGAAATTCTGTGTGAAATGTTTACAGGCTCAGTTCTGCATATTAGGTTTAGCGATGTCTTGGGTCATGCTCCTGGAAATGGTGTATGGATTTATGGTACTGAAGGTACTTTGTATGTAGACGCTACAAACCAAACAGACCTTAAGCTTTTTGGCGGAAGGAAATCAGATTCCTCCCTGTCAGAGATAGCCATAAAACCTGAATTGAGTGGTGGATGGAGGGTAGAAGAGGAGTTCATAAATGCAATTCGAGGTATTGAAGAGATAACTCATACATCATTTGAAGACGGAGTTCGCTACATGGAATTTACCGAAGCTGTGACCCGTAGTTCTCAATCGGGCGAGAAAATATATCTACCGCTATAACTAGGATTTGGAGTATTTAACAATGGCGTATAACTATCAACAATTGGCTTCGACTACTCTGCCACCGGAAATAGAAATGCCTCCAGCATTAAGGGAGGAAGTCGAATATATATTCTCGGTGACTTATACGGATCCGGATGCTATGGCGCTCAAAGAATTTGCGGAAGCAGCAGCGGCAGTCATTGAAAGAGACGGGAGGTCTTTAGGTACATATCCTCCCCCACAGGGGCATGAGGGACTGCGGGAATTCATATCTTCTGAATTGTCCTCTAATCGAGGTTCAGATATTCCGGTGGATAATATTTTTCTAACTAGTGGGGCAGGTGGTGCATGTCAGGTTTTTGCTGATGCTTTTATTGATCCTGGTGATGTAGTCATGATGGATGAATTTTGTTATCACGGTAGTCTGAATATGTTCCTGCAAAAGGGGGCTCGCCCTTGCCATGTTTCCATGGACCAAGATGGGATAATTCCAGAAGAGTTGGAAAAAGCGATCCAAGAAAATATTAAAAAAGGTGATAAACCTAAGCTCATCTATACGATTTCTGTTTACCATAATCCTACTGGTGCCACTATCAATCTTGAAAGAAGAAAGAAGATAGTTGAGATATCCAATAAATACCAGATACCTATAGTAGAAAACGAATCGTACGCTGATTTCCATATTGATGGGCCGCAACTGCCGCCAGCAATGATTGGTTTGGATGCGGATGAGGGAGTCATGCATATTTCGGCTTTCACAAAACTGATGGGTTGCGGACTTAGACTCGGATTTGGTGCCTTTCCGGAGTCTGCCAGAGAGTCGTTAACAAAAGTGGGATTTGGTGTATCCCCGAGCCATTTGACTTCTATGGCAGTACATGAATATCTTAAAGACAACAAACCCTCATATGTCTCTGGGGTAGCTACTTCCTTGGGCAGGAAACGCGATGCGATGCTAAGGTCGTTAGGGGAATATTTCCCTCCGTCTTGTACTTGGACTGAGCCCAACGGGGGAATGATGATTTGGATGGAATTCCCAGAAGGAACGGATACTTGGGATATTCTAGGCAAGGCTGTAGAAAAAGGTGTGAAATACAACCCTGGCTCAATATTCAAAGCGGACAGGAGTGGGGGGAATCATTTGCGACTTACTTTCAGTCATCATACACCTGAAGAAATAGAGGAAGGGATAGCTATTTTGGCTGGAGTTTTTGAAGCAGAAGGGGTCATATAGATTGTCTGAACTAACCGATTTGTCAATTGAAGAAATTAGGCAGATATCTGTGCTCACCAGAATTGCCATGACCGAAGATGAGTTGGATGTGATGCGGACTCAGATGTCTAATATATTGGACAGTGTGGCAATCCTCAATGAAGTGGATACAGAAGGTGTTGAACCAACCGGGCACTCGGTAAACATAAAATCGGTGATGAGAGAAGACAAAAGACAAGATTCCTTGACACAGGATGAAACTCTTTTGAATGCTCCTCAGAGAGATGGGTCTTTCATTAGAATTAAGGCTGTTTTGGAATAAGGATATTTTCAATTCGATATGAAATCTGTAAACCTTGAAACTATCACAATTGCTGAGGCTAGACGACTTCTTGACAACAAAGAAGTGTCGGCACTTGAGCTCACAAAAAATTACCTTGAACGAATAAAAACTTTCGAAAAAAACATTGATGCATATGTCACAGTCACGGAGGATCGTGCCCTAGAAGACGCTAACTTGGCAGATAAGAGAATAGGTGAGGGAACTCAAACAAATCTCACTGGAATCCCGATGCAATTAAAAGATAATATTTGTTACTCAGGCATCCCTACAACCTGTTCCTCAAAAATGTTGGAAAACTTTGTTCCCCCGTACGATGCATCAATATCAACTTATCTAAAAAATGAGAATTCTGTCTTGCTAGGCAAAGGGAATTTAGACGAATTTGCTATGGGATCATCGACGGAAAATTCAGCCCTAAAATTGACAAAAAACCCCTGGGATACTAGTAGAGTTCCAGGAGGTAGTAGTGGTGGACCAGCAGCAGCTGTAGCAGCTTCTGAATGTGTATTTTCACTTGGATCAGATACTGGAGGGAGTATTAGACAGCCTGCATCTCTATGTGGTGTTGTTGGTATGAAACCTACTTATGGGTTGGTAAGCAGATTTGGGTTAGTAGCTTTTGCTAGCTCGTTGGATCAGATAGGCCCTTTGACAAAGAGCGTGGAAGATAGCGCCTTGGTTCTCCAGTCAATTGCAGGGTACGATTCTAGAGATTCCACTTCTCTGGATGTAAAAATACCGGATTATGTTAGTAATCTGACTACTGACTTAAAGGGTTTTAGGATTGGTATTCCGAAAGAATATTTTATTGAAGGGATCAGCTCGGGGGTTGAAAAATCGATTCTTGATGCAATAGAGGTGCTGAAGGGGTTAGGAGCTGATGTGAAAGAAGTTTCTCTTCCGCATACCAAGTATGCTCTGGCAGTCTACTACATAATCGCACCCTCAGAGGCTTCTGCCAATCTAGCTAGATATGACGGAGTTAAATACGGGTTTTCTGAGAAAAATGCTGAAACCATGTGGGCAGGGTTCGAGAATACAAGATCCAATGGTTTCGGCCCTGAAGTTAAAAGACGTATCATGCTCGGCGCATATGCGTTATCTGCTGGGTATTATGATGCTTACTACCTGAAGGCCCAAAAGGTTAGGACCTTGATAAGACAAGAGTTTGAGGACGTGTTCAAAAATGTTGATGTCTTAGCCATGCCGACTTCACCTACTACTGCCTTTAAGATCGGGGATAAAATCGACGATCCATTGCAAATGTACTTAAATGACATATTTACAATACCCGCAAACATTGCTGGAATCCCCGGAATTTCAATTCCGGCTGGATTGGTTGATGGATTGCCGGTGGGGCTTCAATTTATGGCAGGTACATTACAAGAAACTAATTTGTTCAAGGCGGCATATGCATATGAACAAGCCACCGATTGGCATAATCAAACTCCCTCTGTTTAGAAGAGCCTAAAATGGAAGATTCTGATGATATATCGATCGGAATTATCGGCCTCGCTGAATGGGAGATTCCTGAGGATCAGATAGGAAGAGGATTAACTTTACAAACCACTAGAGGCCCAATTAATACGATAGTTCATCATGACCCTGAAAGGCCCGCCCATCGCGGTGTCATATGGATGGGAGGTGCTCGCGGAGGATTGGATGGCCCAGCTGGAGGCCTTTACCGAATTGTTGGTGAGGGGTTATCACCTGAAATCACATCTTTAAGAATTGACTACAGGGAGCCTGGTGAGTTGATTGAATGTGTCATGGACACCTTGGCTGGAGTATCATTTTTGACCGGTACAGGTCATTCCGACATTTTACTGGTAGGTCATTCATTTGGAGGCGCGGTTGCTATAAAATCAGCACCTTTTTCCGACAAGGTAAAAGGAGTCATTGCACTGTCAAGCCAAACATATGGAGCAACGGATGTTTCAGAAGTATCCCCACGACCGATTTTACTAATCCATGGGGAAGATGACATCGTTTTGTCTCCCCAATGTTCCCAGACTATATTTGACTGGGCAGAGGAACCGAAGGAGGTGGTCTTTATGCCAGCTACAGGCCACGGGTTAAGAGAAACTTCTGAGGAAGTCACCGCGAAGGTCAAATCTTGGGTTGTCAATCACTTATACCTTCCAGGTGAAGTACCGGAATAGCATGGTAGGGTTGGTTGGGATATACTCAACTTTATCTACTAATTAATAGCCAATAAATATCTAAATAAAGGGGAGCTTTTTTGATATGGGAGAACTCGACGGAAAAGTAGCAATCATTACGGGTGCGGGTAGGTTAAGAGGCATAGGGAGAGCAGCTGCTGAAGCTTTGGCAAAATTGGGGGCGGATGTTGTTGTTACTGGTACTGGAAGAAGCCCGGATTCATTCCCTGACGACGAAAAGGCAATTGGCTGGAAAGACATTGAAACTGTTGCTGAGCGGGTTCGGGATATAGGCCGCCGAGCACTTCCTTTGGTAGTAGACGTTACAAATCGGAATGATGTTAAGAGAATGGTGGATGAAACTCTCAAAGAGTTCGGTCGGGTGGACATATTGATAAATAACGCGGCTTATGCTCGAGCAGAGGATAGGACTCCGATATTGGATTTAAATGAAGACACTTTTCAGAAAGTAATGGACATCAAAGTAACAGGGACTTTCCTTTGTACTAAGGCTGCTATTAAACCCATGATTGATCAAGGTGATGGCGGGAAAATAGTAAATATTTCATCGACAGCTGGCAAGCGTGGATCTGCCAATACTCTTGCCTATAATGGCGCTAATTTTGCCATCGTAGGTATGACACAATCAATGGCTAAGGAACTTGGATCTCACAACATAAATGTTAATGCTGTGTGCCCGGGGGCCGTAGACACTCATAGGTTGGATGTTCTTGGCAGAGGTAACACTTGGAGTAATATGGCTGATTCGACCCCTATAGGTCGAAATGGTACCGATGAAGAAGTTGGTGATTTTTGTGCATATCTTTGCACCGAAGCTGCATCATGGATTCATGGGCAGTCGATCAACCAGAACGGCGGCACGGTAATGGAACATTAAGTCTGGGTCATATTTCGTTGACTGAGATTGGTTACATTGCTAAGCTTTTTACTCCTTCATAGAGATAAAAAACATGTTCATCATCAAGGGCGGTTAGCTCAGTGGTTTAGAGCGCTGCGTTGACATCGCAGAGGTCATAAGTTCGACTCTTATACCGCCCACCATGATTATTGTTCACGCCTAAAAGGCGTGCATCACCACCCATCCCCACCGATTCACTTTTAATAATTTTGTCACCATGGGTGGTGACCCGCCTCGGACTTGAACCGAGAACCTACTGATTAAGAGTCATAGTGGAACTACGTGCGAGTTATTGTGATAGCAGGTAGCGCCGCTGGGACGCTACCCATTGTGACTAATTAGGCTGTAATGCCTCGGTCAATTCTCGTATCAATTCTGTAAGTTCTGCCACTCGTTCTTCAAGCGCAGCAATTCTTTCTTCTGCTGTTCCATCAATCGGAGCCTCTTCCTCCGCCAACTCTTCTGCCTGCTCAGATAATGGGGCAACATCTTTGTCTTGCTCACTTTGTCTGAGTGCGATTCTTGCTACACCTCTTTCATCGTTAACTTGTATACCTATCCCTCGGGAAGCCCGTGCCAGGCAATCCTGCCTAGCTTCAGGTGAATCCCGTCCATTTCTTTCGGCTTCCGCCACGCAAGCAGTAATATTTCGTACTACCCCATCTCTTTGAGCCCTCTGGACTTCGGCAGCCCACACATCTTCTTCTGGAGTTGCCTGCTCATCTTCTACCCCTTCAACCCTTGCGTCCCTCAGGCATTCTTGGAAAGCTGTTTGAATGGCTTGTTCTGTATTCTCTCTATCCATCTTAGTAAATGCATATTCTTCTCTTGATTGTGCGTCGCACTCCTCAATGATTGCCTCTCTTTCATTTGCATCTTCCTCAGCCTCTTCTATAGCTTCTTGAATCTCCAGGGCAATCCGTTCCCGTTCTTCCGCTTCTTCCTGCAGTCTTTCCTCTTCGGCTTGTTGCCGCTCTTCTTCAGCCTGCAATTGGTCTTGTCGAATCAGCTCCAGTTTCTTTTCCACAGCAGACATTTGTGCCATTTGGGCTTTCTCATAGTCATAATAAATTAAGCGGTTAAAAATGAATTCTTCAAGGTTATTAGTAACATGGGGCATAAAACGAGAATCGGTTGGAAATGTCTGTGAGACCACAAATCCTTCTGGACCGTTTGTCTCATCCCATTGGTTTTTTACCTTAAGCAAGCAGTCAGATATGGCACTGATAAGTTCTGGACTACTAGCATTCTTACTAAAATAATATTTATCTCTATCAAGTTGGTCTTCATGCGCCAAGGCACATTCTTCAAAATGTTTTTCAATTAATCCTTGTGGCCAAAGGGGAGCTACCACACCCGGTATCGTATTTAGGTCCGCTAGGTCCGCGCCAGTCGCCCGGCCAACCGCCGTCCCACACCCAACAAAGATTATCGCGGCACTCAGGGCGCCCAGCATTAGTAATATTGCTTTCATTCATATCTCCCAAATTTAGTCATCCAAACATTGTAGAACAGTCGTTAGGAAAAGAAAGCGTATTTTCACCTGCCATAGGATTACAGGAATATAGGAATAGCTGGGAGAGTACCCTAATAATTCAAAATTCTGTGTCGGGGTATGCTCGCTGGATAGAGATGGCTAGGGACGAAGCCCCTTCGTGCGAATTATTGTGACTTGGTATTATGTGCCCATGAATTGGTGGAGATTAATTAAAATATTGCTTCTGGCTGGCCTGGCAGGCGGGGCTACTAGTTCTGCTTTCATACTGGTTCATGACATTCTTACTGGAGATTCCAGTTTAGATTTATGGGAATTTGGAGTTACCTTAAGTGTTCCGACACTTATAGCAATCGTTTTTTCCATAGCAGCCAAAACGAGATTTATTATCTTATTGCCAATTACGTACCTGACTTTCTTTATCCCTACTTTAGGCGCGACCTTTGGTTCGTCTGGTTCAGAACCTTTATGGCAGTTTACTATGTTGGGTTTGTCAGGTGGTTTAGTCTGGGGAATACCTTTCGCACTATGGGAAGGACGAGCAGTCTCAAAAAGAAGATAAAACTACCATCAAGCCATCTTCAGGCGTTGTCTGTGAAGTCCCCCACCTCCATTACAGGTATCTTGGTATTATGTGCGCATGAAAAAGGTAATATTCATAGCCTTGGTTCTTTTGGTGATGGTTGGGTGTTCTGAAGCTGAGGTGGACACCCCTTCATTTGCTGATGGTCAGGCGACTGCACTAACAATAGAGGCAATATGTGATGGCTTAAGTCATGACTTTGCAATGCAAGAAGGTTCCCCTCTTCCTCTGAGTGAATTTACTGAAGAATATCAAGGTCTTGGAGTATGGTTAGTCCACCTGGCTGTTAAAAATGACTACAAATGGAATGTTTATGAGTCCACTGGTACTGTAACAACCGCTGGCACTTATGAAACTTATATGAAATATGGAACCTCAAGAACTGCTACGAGACATATCTGTTAGCCAATCCAGTATGTTTATAGTATCCTCCAGTACTCAAAATCTTGTGGGGCACTAGACTCCCTGTATGGATATGCGGAAAGACGAAGCCCAGTAATACATTCCTACTGGGGCTGAGGTGATACCATTACCGTCTCAGTCCTTCCGATATTGCTACACATGCGGTGGGGCTGGGGTGACCCCCCCTCAGATTAGTCAGCTGCCTTGGGGATGTTTTTTTGCTTATCGACGGCTGAATGTCTTCCTCCCTTAGATGAAGAGGATATCCAGAGTTGTGTGGAGCAGTAGGCTCCATTGTGTGGATAAGTCGAAGGAGGAGCTCCCTTCAATTTGCTTAGGCGAACTTGTTAATATAGTGGTAGATTCGATAAATTTATTTGATTGGAGAATAGATAGATGGACAGGAACCGTAGACTACTACTCACTAGCTTGGCACTGGGGCTGATATCTTTGACGGTGGCACTGTTGGGTGGACTTCACCTTCAACACTTCATCAATGATGGTGGTGCTAGACACCTGGGAGAGACTCTAGTCCTCATCATCATGGCATTGGGACTGTTTGCGGGTTCAGTATGGGTATGCGGACGGGAACGTAAAGCAAGGTAAAATCAGGCCAGCGAGATACGACTGATAACCGCATCATCTATACTTTCTCCAGAGGCAGACTCATGGAGGTTGGATGGAACCTAACTGTTAAAAACCCCATATAAGAGTAGGTATAATGTGGGGGCATTGGAATGTATTTCCCTTTTAACTCACCATAGCGTTAATAGTATCCTCGCTATTCATCCAACAGCCCAATATTATTTTTGACATGGCAGGGGTCACTAGATCGACCATGTACCGCTCACCATGATTATGTTTCGTACCTAAAGGGTACGTTCCAACATTGTGTTCTCTATTTGGTTGGTACCATTTTTTTCTGCTATTGTTACCAAATGGGTGCCAACTAATGCCTAATAGCGTGCCTTGTTTCGATTTTGCCGAATCCGGTAGAAGAAGTATTTGGAGAAAAATACTATGACAATATCAACAAACACAATTTTATATGAGAAACGTGACGGAGTAGGTTATATAACCCTAAACAGACCTGATTCCATGAATGCTCTAAACAGGGAGTTGAGCGCCGGCCTTAGGGAGGCTCTTGCAGAAGTGAGGGACGACGCAGAGGTTATCCTGGGAGTTTTGATTGGCGCAGGAGGTAGAGCATTTTCAGCGGGGATGGATTTGAAAGAAAGAGCCGCGTTGGATGCTCAAGGAGAGCGACAGGCGTTAGATCCCCGGGGATCAGGATCATTTGTTGACATGGGTGTTTATAAACCTTTGATTGCAGCTATTGATGGGTTTTGCGTAGCGGGAGGCCTCGAGGTAGCCCTTCAATGTGACATAAGAATTGCAACCAAGAAATCAGAGTTCGGCCTTCCTGAACCAAGATGGAGTATTCTCGCCGGATATGGGTTACACAACCTAAACCGAATGATACCGCTAGGAGAATCTCTATATATGCAATTAACTGGGAGCAGAATCAATTCGGACAGAGCATACAATATTGGACTCATACAAGACGTTGTAGAAGATAGAGAACAATTGATTGAAAGGGTAGATAAAGTGGCGGGAGAGATTAAATTGTGTGCACCCCTTGCGGTACAGGCGATAAAGCAAATTGTCTACCAGGGTAGAAACCTGCCTGTTGAATACTCTCAAAAACTTGCCATTCCTATTTCAGAGAGGGTTTCAGGAACAGAGGATTCTATTGAAGGCCCAAAGGCATTCTCAGAGAAAAGAAGACCAGAATGGAAAATGAGATAACAAATATTTTAGCCAACGGAGGCAAGTAAGATGAGATTGAAAGACAAAGTTTCTTTAATAACTGGGGCCTCAAATGGAATGGGAGCTGCTGAAGCAAGACTTTTTTCAAATGAAGGCTCCCATGTGATTTTGGCTGATATTCAAGATGACCTTGGAGAAAAACTGGTTGAAGAGATAACTCAATCAGGGGGCTCGGCAGAATATTTTCATTTAGATGTGACTGAGGAATCCAACTGGGAAAAACTAATGCAGCATCTAAAATCAAAATTTGGTAAGTTGGATGTTTTGGTTAACAATGCAGGTATAAGTGCTTCATCACCAGACCTCTTAGACATTGAGATTTTCGACAATGTGATTAAAGTGAATACGAGGGGTGTTTTCCTGGGAATGAAATATTGCCTTGGGCTTATGTCAGAAAATAGCGCTGGTAGCATTGTGAATATCTCATCTATTTCTGGGTTGGTGGGTCAATCTTATGTTCATATGGGATATAGCGGGTCCAAAGGTGCAGTTAGACTAATGACTAAATCTGCAGCAATTCAGTATGCAGAGAAAGGTATACGGGTTAACTCAGTTCACCCAGGAGTTATGCCACCAATGACTACTTCAGAAATGACCGCAGACCCTGAATTTAGGAAAATAATGCTTGAAGATGTCCCGATGCGCAGGGTGGGATTGGTTGATGAGGTAGCAAAAGCGGTACTTTTTATGGCTTCAAGCGAGTCATCTTATATCACTGGTGCAGAACTACCGGTAGATGGCGGCCTCACTGCCCGATGAAAATTTTTAACGAGAGGTACCAATGCCCTTAGAGGAAGCCAATATAAAAGGCTGATTATGTAGCCCGATGGTGGCTGTAGCGACTCCATTTATGGAAGATTTTGCTTTGGATTTAGATTCCCTGACCAGCAACATTCGTTTTATGGTTGATAAAGGGGTAGTAACAGGAAACTGGAGGCGAAGGACCTTTCATAAAAGTAGCTATGGAAATAGTAGGTCTTCCTGCAGGCCCGCCGAGACCACCGTCAATCAGACCTCCTGAACACTTTATGGCAGAACTCGAGGTCCTGAAGAATGCAGATCGCCCCTATCTACAAATAGGGGCGATCTGACTGCCACAATCCTTTATGTCAGAGAAGATCCCTGGATTCTTTTCTCTTTTCCTTCCCACTCCTTGTCTCTAAGAACGTACTTCTGGATTTTACCGGTGGCTGTCTTTGGAAGTTCTCCAAATTCAACATATTTAGGTGCTTTAAAATGGGCTATTCGGTCCCTTGTGAAAGTAATTATTTCCTCTTCTGACACCGTTACCCCTTCTTTCAACATTACGAATGCCTTTGGGACTTCTCCCCATCTTTCGTCAGGTACGCCGACTACGCTCACTTCGAGTACCCCATCATGTTCCATAATTACCTTCTCTACTTGTTGGCTGGATATGTTCTCTCCACCCGAAATTATGATGTCTTTGGCTCTATCTTGTAGCTCGATATATCCGTCAGGGTGCCAAACGGCCAGGTCACCACTGTGAAACCATCCCCCTTCGAAAGCCTTGTTAGTAGCATCTTCATCATCGAAATATCCAGACATTACGATGTTGCCGTTCATTACTACTTCACCCATTTGAGAACCGTTCCTTTCCACATTGTTCATTTCAGTGTCCACGACTCGCATTCCCGTATCAGCAACTACATAGGCGACACCCTGCCGAGCCTTTAAATTTGCTACCTCTTCAGAACTTTTTTCCTTCCAGTCAGGTTGAATGGCGCATATCGCAGTTGGGCCATAGGTTTCGGTTAGGCCGTAGGTATGTAATATGTGTGCCCCCATATTTTCCATGCTGCGTATAACCTGAGGTGCGGGCGGCGCTCCGGCGGTCATTATGGTTACCCCACTTAGATCTTGCTGGTCAGCATCTGGTATAGAGTACATCGATGTAAGAACAGTGGGTGCACAACACATGTGGGTGACAGATTCCTCCTCTATTAATCGGTACACTTCCAGTGGATCTACCCGTCGAAGGCAAATATTAGTTGCTCCGACCGCGGTTGTAGCCCATGTAAAACACCATCCATTGCAATGGAACATCGGTAAAGTCCAAAGATATTTGGATGCATAGTTCATACCGCTTTCAACAACTTCTCCTAAGGCTGATAAATAGGCACCCCGAGAGTGGTATTGAACGCCTTTGGGCATACCGGTAGTTCCGGAGGTGTAGTTAATAGATATAGGGTCTGATTCGGATTCTAAAAGGACTCTATTTTCTCCTGGGGCTGCAGAATTAAGAAATTCTTCATATTCTGGACCTTCCACAAGACTAGATTTTGGGAAAGTGTCAACTACCTGTACAAACCTGGTTATTTCAGGTAACTCATTTTTTATTTGGTTAATGAGTTCAGCATATTCTGAGTCAAAGACTAGTACTTTTGCGCCCGAGTGATTGAGTATGTACGAAACTTCTCTTGCTGATAATCTCGTATTTATTGCAACAAGAACAGCTCCAATTTTTAATGGGCCGTAATGCCCTTCAAACATAGCCGGGATGTTTGGAACGAGGAATCCGACTCGGTCCCCTTTTTTTATACCCTCTTTTTGCAGTGCCCCTGCAAGTTTGTTAACCCGATTGTAAAAGTCCTGGTAGGTGTGGGTGATATCGCCATAACTCAGTGCAGGCTTGTCTGGGTAAACATCGGCAGATCTATCGAGGAATGAGATAGGGTTAAGGTCTTTATAAAATGGATCACCGGTCATGCTTCAGCCTCCTAAAGGTCGATTGGATCAGGTTCTGACATTATATATAAAAAGGTTATTGATTCGCCTAGCCACTGACGGTAATCTGTATATTTTGGATCGCAATTCAGTTTATTTTGGGTTAGTATGAATCTATGGAAGAAAAAGAGATTCAGGCACTAGTGATGAGCAGTGTCAATGCTGAAGTGAATCTACGTCCGCTGAGTGGATTTAAAATGGATTTCTCGGCAAACCCGGGGTTTAAGAAAGTATTTTTTTCTGCTAGCTGTGACTGTGGGACCGCTGCTTTATTGAGCCTTGAAGTATCTGAGAATAAAACAGATGATGAAATAATGGATGCTTTTCCTTCATTGGTTCAACGAATCGAAATGCAAGAAAAATCGTTTAGGAAAATGGATTGCAGTATGCATAGTATGATGCGTACTGGGTTCTCACCAGATAACGTAAGTTGAGGTATTTATAGCTATGCCAAAGGAGATGTCAGAATCCGAAGCCTTGGCAAGTGCTCAAAAATTTTCAGAGCGCTATGTTGATCGTGGCCCCTACGAGTTCTTTCCTGAGAAAGAAGTCGTCCAGGAAGTCCAGAAGGGTTTAGCAGAGAATCATAGGTTGGAAGGGTATAGATATTGCCCTTGAATGCCTCTAAGCGGCGATCCAGTTGAGGATCGCAAAAAAATTTGCCCTTGTGAAAGACACCATGAAGATATCGAAAGAGATGGGTTCTGTATATGAATGTTTTTCGTTAGCGAAGAGTTTCTTCGCAAATATGAATCCGGAGAGGATTTCGCACAAACCATAGATGAAGCCGTACCACTGGGTACAGAACTTTTTGAAAACACTGGTGGTAAGAAGGAATTCAACGAACGTAGAAGGGAAGATAACAAGAAAAAATAGTTGTGATGGGTTAAAATAAGTGATCATCCTGTTTGAGTTAACAATTATTGATAGGAGATAGCGATGAGTGAACCGATAAAGGTTTTCACGTCTGTAGGTTGAGGCCCTTGCCATATGGTGAAAGTGTATCTTTCACGAAAGGGTTTTGAGTATACGGAGCACAATGTATCTACAGATAGAGATTCTTTGAAGGATTTGGTATCAATGGGATACAGAAGCACTCCTGTCACAGTAATCGGTGAAGAGAAAGTTGTTGGTTATAGTCCAGCAAAACTTGATGAGGCCTTGGAAGCAGCAGGTCTAGCCTCTTAATATAGATTGACGAGCTAATTAACTCTAAATACAATTTACTAACTAACTTTCGTTAGATTTTTTCGCGGCCCCGTGGTGTAGCGGTTTAACATACGGCCCTGTCAAGGCTGAGATCGCCAGTTCGAATCTGGTCGGGGTCGCCACTTTATACTTTTGTTTAAATATATATTCGATATTTCTCATGGAGTCGGATCAGACACTATAATATCTGGGATTGAAAGAGTGTGGTTTCCAAATACATTTCCGTTTATATCGGTTATTGTTCCACTCAGCTATGTTTGTACCAGTATGTTTCTTTAAGAAGGTCACTGAAATCAATAACCATCCTTCTCAGCTTTCGGTCATTCTTATCTCGCAGCTTTTTTATTGCGACCTCAAGTATGGCGGCAGATTTTCTCGTAGACGTTTCGGCAAACCAAACAAGTTGTGGTTGCTTTCCTGCGGTGTCTATAGCCTTGCCTGATTTGTGTTCAGCCAGTCTCATATGAAGATCACTGGTGTGACCTACATAAAAGGTTTTGTCTGAAAGACTTAACATATAAACGTGAAATGATCCTTCTTCCTGAGCCTCCTTTACTGGTGAGGCTTCGTGTATGTACCGGTTGTATTTTGTGCTGGATTTCTCAGTGCTGCATTCAAAACATTTTTCGTACTTTGATTGCTTGATATTAAAACAGTGTCCAGTCGTACATTTGTTGATCTCTTCTTTTTCAGCGTCGCCGGCATGTTGATGGCACAGGTTCATCATGTGACCATCTCCCCGGGTGACCCGGAGGTGAATTTTTGAAGGAGTATCGTTTTCAAAAACTATACAGTTGGCTGGCTTCTCACAACTCCAGTATTCACAGTCATCCAGGTTTTGGTAAAACCAGCCGAAATTAGGATGATAGGCTGGCAAAAACCTTTCATTTTTAGACAGTGGATTGGAAAAAGTCACTATATATCCTTGCTCTATTTTCGATATGCCAGTTCAGAATACGATCAGACCGAAGGTTTTAATAGAGTAATAGCACCTGAAGCGCTCTAGGTGAAACTTAGCAGGGGTTTGTGATTAAAATGATCTACCAGACGACCTTGTAGCCATCTATGTCTCTTTGTTAACACGCAGTTCGCGCCGGTTATTTTCCAAAGAATTTATATTTGGCCTGCAGTTGGTGTAGTATCCACTTACACGGTTTTTTGGGGGTTATTATGCCGGAGCAACATCCTAGTATGTTTGATGTCCAGAGTGTTGATTTGTCTGTGATTAAAGACATTCTAGTCCGCACTAATTCCCTGGAAGCACTAAAAGAGTTAGAAAAAGAGATCAATCAACTTGAACTGATTGATATCGATGAAGCCTACAGGTTAGCCCAACATTTATACCGTGAATCACAGGCGGAGAAACTTCCAGCAAAAGCGACTATTCAAGCTTGGATTAGTGAAGGCCGTTTGAAGCAGAGGGGATATTTGCAGACGAAAAGAAATGTAGGCAGACCTAAAGTACTAATCTCTAAGATTGATTTGCTTGAGTTACTCAACAACCCTCCTAAAGTTGGGAGGCCAGTAGGATCAGATACAGGGACTAATTCACCAACAGGGAATTTGGTGAGCAAAAAAACTCCCAAGGCAAAAACCTTGAACTTGTTTGATTTGTAATCCCCCATTTTTTATCAAGGTAGTGTTGGGAAAGTTTTGGGTAAGCCTTTAACTGTTTCCTTCAAGGGTTCTTAGCCAAAAATCTGCATGAATAAGAGTCGCTCAGCATTGATAAGTCCCCTATTCACACCACTCTCTTGCCAAGAGATATAATCCGCATAGACAGAGATACATCTCAATAATTGTGGAGGAAGACAATGGCAGGCATAGATGAAAATCTTGCGTTTGCACCGGCAACAGAACTCAAGGAACTTATGGCAAGTAAAAAGGTTTCTCCGGTAGAAATCACTCAACTTTACCTGGATCGTATAAATACCCTTGATGGGCAGCTCAATTCTTATCTTACTGTCACATCTGAACTAGCATTGGAATCTGCGCGAAAGGCAGAGAAAGCAGTCATTGACGGTGACGAACTTGGGCCTCTACATGGGATACCTATTTCGATAAAAGATCTACAAATGACTAAAGGTGTGAAGACCACTGGAGGTTCACTGGCATATAAAGACAGAGTTCCCGATGCTGATTGCGCCGTGGTCGAAAGAGTGTTAGCTGCTGGAGCCATTATGTTGGGCAAGACCAATTCCCCGGAATTTGGGCTGTTGGGAGCCAATGAAAATAGATTAGGAGATCCCTGCAGGAATCCGTGGAACCCTGAGCGTACATCGGGCGGGTCCAGTGGAGGTGCCGGGGCATCCATTATCGCAGGGTTGACATCCTTGGCCACAGGAGGAGATGGAGGTGGCTCAATTCGAATACCTGCTAGTTTTACAGGTACCTATGGAATTAAACCCACTCAGGGGAGAGTGTCCAGTTACTCAGGGATTAATGCCCCTGCGGCTGCCAACTATACCAGCCAGCAAGGAGGGTTAACCCGGACTGTTAGAGATTCTGCCTTAATGCTCCAGGTGTTGTCTGGATATGATTCCAGGGACCCTGGTTCTCTTCGTGCTCCTGTTCCTGACTTTATGGCCGCAACCGAAAGAGATGTGTCAGGATTTCGTATAGGCTGGAGTCCGGATTTTGGATACACCTCCGTAGATACCGAGGTGGCAGAAATAACTAAAAGTGCCATCGAAGCTTTTTCGGAGTTGGGATGTTCAGTTGATCAATCCAGCCTGAAACTGGAAAACCCCTTTGATCCCTGGCTTGTCATATTTGCGGCTTCGGCTTACGTGTCTAATGGACATTTGTTAGATGATCCGGCTGATCCGCTCACATGGTACGGGAAATGGGCAATTGAACAAGGTAGGGATGTTACGACAACAGATTATGTGAGAGCTTTGGGATTAAGAAACCAAATGATTCATATGTTTGAGGATGAATTTGAGAAATATGACGTTCTGATATCCCCAACTATGCCGACCACGGCTTTTCCTACTGACATATACCCTCAAAAAATAGGAGATCAAGACCCTTACCCTAACCCTGAATGGGGATTTGTACCTTTTACTCATCCAATTAATACCATCGGATTTACGGCAGCGAGTATTCCATGTGGATTCGACTCTGATGGAATGCCTGTAGGCTTGCATATTGTGGGCAAACATGGGGATGAAGAGACTGTTCTTGCAGTTAGCGCCGCTTTTGAATCGGCCCGACCATGGATTCAACGCAGGCCGCCCGTAAGTTAGATAACACGTATTTTGGAGAATTCAGAATGATAGATTTAAGTAATAAGAACGCGTTAGTTACCGGAGCAGCCCTTGGCATCGGAAAGGGCATATCGAAGGTTCTTGCCGAGCAAGGAGCCAACGTAGTGGTGAGTGATATCGATCTAGAAGGTGCCCAACGCACTTCCGAAGAGATTGTTAAATCGGGAGGACAGTCCCAGTCAGCCCACTTGGATGTCACGAGCCCCGATGCCGCACAATCACTACTTTCAGACCTATTGGAACAATTAGGACAAATTGACATTGTGGTAAATAACGCTGGTGTCGTTGGCGCTCATGGGTGGTGGGAAAGAAAGGTACCGAATGAAGATGATTGGGACACAGTACTGGCCATCAATCTCAGAGGCGTGGTAAATGTTTCACAGGCTGTTGAAGATAGTATGAAAGAAAGAAGGCATGGGAAAATAATAAATATTGCATCGATCGCATCCCGACAAGGTAGCCCTTCCATACCCCACTACAATGCTTCAAAAGCTGGAGTTGTGAGTTGGACACAGTCCCATGCGCTTCAGTTGGCTCCATACCAAATCAATGTAAATGCAATATGTCCTGGTTTATTATGGACCCCATTATTTGAACATCTTATTGGCAGACCAGACTTTTTAGATAACCAAGCTTTGGAGGGCCTTGCCGGTCGAGAGCGATTCGAAAAAATCGTCGAGCTTGGGATCCCAATGCAAAAGGAACAGACGCCGGAAGATATTGGCAAATTAGCGGCTTTTTTAGCGTCTGATGATGCCCACAATATTACAGGGCAGGCAATTAATGTTGATGGAGGGCGACGGATGAATTAAATCTCCGATCTTCCTTTCGGTGACACTTACCTGGTTAGAGATATTATAAAAATGGAGCTGTTGGATGGAATACGATTACATAGTTGTTGGAGCGGGGTCTGCTGGAGCTATTATAGCTGCAAGGTTGAGTGAGAATGAATCCAAATCGGTGCTTCTCATAGAGTCAGGCAGTGACTATGAGGATTTTTCTTCACTTCCTGATAAATTTAAGTACGGTTATGGTCCTGAGCTTTTAGATGAACCAAATTGGTGGCTTGACCCTGGTGATGAAAAACGTTGGCTTTTTGTTGCTGATGCTACAGAAGAGCAAGATTCTCCAATGTTGATTCCCAGAGGCAAAACTATGGGTGGTTCTAGTGCGGTGAACGCACAGATTTTTCTTCGGGGAGACCCGCAAGACTATGACGCATGGGCGGAACACGGGAACGAAGAGTGGAGCTTCGAAAAGTGCCTTCCAGCGTTCATAAAATTAGAGAACGATATTGATATGGGAGGAGATTTTCATGGTCATGATGGTCCAATATTCGTTCGGCGGCATCCAAAAGACGAATGGACCCGCGATGGAGAAGCATTTTTCCAAGGCTTTCAAGATATAGGATTTCCTGTTACAGAAGATCACAATGATCCTGATTCAACTGGCGTCGGTCCCATGCCGTTTAACACTATTAATAGAGTTCGTCAGAGTACAGCTTTGAGTTACCTTAATTCTGCCCGAAATCGTACAAACCTAACCTTGAAAGCTGACTGCAATGTTCGAAAAATAAAACTGATTAATAAAAAGGCTGTTGGAGTAGAAGTAGAAAAAGACGGAGATGTTTTTATCGAAAAAGGAGCAGAAATAATTGTCAGTGCCGGTGCAATAGGGTCACCTCAATTGCTTATGCTCTCTGGTATAGGCCCAGATGAGCACCTCGGAGGAAAGGGAATAGAGGTGTTAGGTCACTTACCCGGTGTAGGCCAAAATCTCAGAGATCATCCCCAGGTTCGTCTTATATGGGAAGTAAATGATGACTATGAGCACCTAAAAGATGGTTCCAAGCGTGGTGCCACTGTTGCAATACGATATACCGCTGAAGGATCCGACCTTCACAACGATATGATGGTTCATCACACTGCCACAGTTCCACAAAAGTTTTACATGACTGATGGTGAAGATATGTATAAAGGTGTAGGTATGAGTGCTTGCCTGTACCTTCAAATGGGCTCAGGGGAGCTTTTGTTGAGATCTTCAGATCCACAGGTTCAACCTCATCTAAACTATAACTATTTCAAGGAAGAAGAGGACCTAAGGCGGATGAGGGAGTGTGTGAGATTGTGCGCAGAAGTGGGTGATGGAACTTCATATGAATCAATAGTCACAAGACGTGTTCAACCTGCGGAGCAAGAATTAAAAGATAATGATTTACTGGATTTATGGATTCTGAAAAATGCAACAACCAGCCACCATATAAGCGGTACGTGCAAAATGGGACCTGAATCAGATCCGATGGCTGTGGTAGACCAATATGGTAAGGTCCACGGCTTTGAAAATTTACGTTTGGGTGATGCATCTATAATGCACGATTGTGTAAGGGCAAACACAAATGTTCCCACAATGATGATCGGAGAAAAAATCGCTGAATTTATCAAGCAAGGTAAATGATTCGCAATGTATACGAAAGACCCTAGGTGGGTCTATTTACTGTTGGACTTAGTATATTTTCCGGTTGCCGAAAACCAACCTGACAAAATCTAAGAGGAATCAAAACGTGGGTACATTTTATACCTACTAATTTACTTCAGATAACTTCTTGGGTAATAGACAGGCTGTGTAACATTTTACCGATTTAATTTTAATTTACGTCTGTTTTCTGCTTTCCTTTCAATGTGTTAAATTAGCTTAGATTAACTAATCAGATCAACGGAGAGATGCATCATGACCACCTATGAGCCAAATATGGTACTTGCCGAAAAGGAATTTTCCGTAGTAGGTACTAGACCTATACGTCATGATGGTGCTGATAAAGTAACCGGGCGTGCTCGTTATAGTGCTGATTCATTCCCTGTAGGGTACCTGCATGGAAAAATTCTTAGAAGTCCCTATGCCCATGCAAGGATAAAGTTTATAGATACATCTAAAGCTCTTGCCTATCCTGGTGTTAAGTCGGTTATGACAGGATCTGATTTGCCAGAAGTTTCGGCAGAGGTAGCTGATTTAGAAGAAGGTGCTGCCGTAAATTATGGTTTCTATACCCGGAACGTAATGGCGAGAGAGAAAGCTCTCTATGTCGGTCACGCAATAGCCGCAGTAGCCGCTATTGACCCTCATATTGCCGAGGAAGCCTTGGCTTTAATAGAAGTTGATTATGAGGTTCTGCCTCCAGTATTGACTGCTGAAGATGCTCTTAAAGACGACGCGCCTATTCTGCATGACAGGTTATTGACTCAGTCAAGTGTATTGTTCAGGGTTGGTGGATGGGGTGATGAGGGCAATGCGGGAACGAGTAATCTGGCCTTAAAAATAATTTCTCAAGAGGGAGATGTTGATAAGGCATTTGCCGAATCTGATGCGATCGTCGAGCGACAATTTAGAACCAAGGCAGTTCACCAAGGCTACATAGAACCTCAAGCAACGACTGCTTTTTGGAATGAAGATGGGAAGGTGACTGCATGGTGCAGTACACAACAACTATTTGCTTTCAGAGATCACATATCTGCCTTGCTGGATATACCCGTGGGAGATGTCACTGTCGTGCCTTTGGAAATTGGTGGTGGCTTTGGAGGAAAAGGGATGGGAGGGGTTTATTTGGAGCCGGTCGCGGCTGTTTTGTCCAAAAAATCAGGCTCTGCTGTAAAAATAACGATGACCCGAGCCGAAGTTTTCATGGGAACAGGACCGACATCTGGTACCGTCATGGAAATAAAACTAGGAGCTTCTAAGGACGGTAAACTCACGGCAGTGAAGGCCAGACTCACTTTTGAAGCAGGAGCTTTCCCAGGCTCCCCGGTAGCAGGTGGAAGCAGAACTATGCTGGGACCATATGTCATACCCAATGCATATGTTGAAGGCTTGGATGTTGTCACAAATGTTCAAAAATCTTCTGCTTACAGAGCACCAGGCTCCCCTGCTGCGGCTTTTGCAATTGAGACTGCGATTGATGAAATCGCTGAAAAATTGAATATAGATCCCATAGAATTCAGGCTCCTGAATGCAGCCAAAGAAGGTACTCGTCAACCTGCCAACGGTCCGGTATATCGAAAAATAGGGTTAGTGGAAACACTGGACGCTGCAAAAAATCATCCTCATTACGCCGCAGATATAGTAGACATTGCTCGGGGACGTGGTATCGCCTCTGGCGCCTGGTTCAACGGAAGCGGCCCGGCTAGTGCCGTTGCAAGTGTAAACGCAGATGGGACAATCTCATTGGTTGAAGGTTCTCCGGATGTCGGAGGTAGTCGAACTGCAATGGCTATGCAGGTTGCGGATGTGCTTGGGTTAAAAGCGGAGGATGTGAAACCATCTATTGGTGACACTGACTCAATCGGTTACAGCTCTGGGGCCGGTGGGAGTGGTGTGACTTTCAAAACTGGTACAGCATGCATAGAAGCTGCCTATGATATTAAGGCCCAGATGGTAGCTCGAGCCGCCGGTATCTGGGATGTAGACTCCTCTGAAATCGAGTATGAAAGATCAACTATAAGGCATAAAAGTGATCCTGAATTAAGCATTCAATTCGCTGAATTGGCGAATATGCTTAACGGCACAGGCGGCCCGATAGTTGGTCGTGCTACGGTAAATCCAGGAGGAGTTGGCAATGCTTTTGCAGTTCATATTGTTGATGTTGAGGTGGATAAAGAGACCGGGAAGGTCGATATATTGAGATATACCTCTATTCAGGATGTCGGAAAGGCTATCCACCCTAGCTATGTTGAGGGCCAGCTGCAGGGTGGTGCGGTGCAAGGAATTGGTTGGGCTTTGAATGAAGAATATGTTTTCAATGGTGAAGGGAATATGCTTAACGCTTCCTTCCTGGATTATAGGATGCCTGTCGCACTGGATTTACCAATGATTGACACGGTACTTGTGGAGGTTGCTAACCCGGGACATCCATTTGGCCTGCGTGGGGTGGGAGAGGCTTGTTTGATTCCCCCAATGGCCGCTATAGCTAATGCTATTTATGATGCAGTGGGAGTTCGTATGACCGAATTGCCTATGTCTCCAGGCAAAGTGTTAGATGCCTTAAATGCTTAGGCGGAAACTAGGCGTGGATTTCTATAACGTCCCCGTCTGATAACTCATGGCCTCTGCCGACACGTTGTCCATCGAATTTGCCTGAATCCCCCCATAAGATTGCATATTTCAGCCCATGGCTAAGTTCTTTGTGCACCTGCTGAGCCGCTTCACCAACAGTACTGCCAATGGGAAGGACCACGGGGTTTTCTTTGGTAAAATCTTCTAGCCGTTCTCTTGGTGATTTAGTATAGATACGTATTATTTTCAGGCTTTTAAACAGTTCTTCTGCGAGTTCATCCAGTCCTACTTCTTCATGGGCACTGGCCATAATCAGCGGAAATTTTCCGCCGTAACGGGTTTCCATGTTCCCATAATTATCTAGAGCGCCGGGTATGTCTGCCTTATTGCAAACTATTATCGTGGGTTTTGAGGTAAATTGGTCATCTTCATCTGGATATTGTCTCTTTTGCAATAATTTAAATCCCCACTCTTCTAGCTCTTTAAAAGAATTTTCAGTCTGATCGACCGGATTGTTTGTTAAATCTGCGACAAAAACGAATATATCGCTCGTTCTCAGTAGGCCGTAAAGTCTACTTTGAGTGGCTATATTATCTATCGGTGGGGTGTCAACCATTTGTATGTATATGTCGTTATATGGATACATGCCAGGTATAGGTTCTTGCGTGCTAAGCTCGTATGAACCTACCTTAGTTTTTGCCCCTGTTGCAGAAGATAATAGTAAGGATTTCCCAACGTTAGTAGGACCTATTAACGTGGATCTGCCGGCACCTTCTTTAGGCAGAGAAAATGGCTCTGTCCGGCCGCCCTTCCCACCAGACGAAGTTTCCAAATCAGACATCAACTTGGACAATCGGGCTCTGAGTTGGGCTTTTAAATGATCTGTGCCTTTATGCTTAGGCATAATCTGCAGCATCTCTTGCAAGGCTGCTATTTTGCCTTGCACTGAGACAGCTTCACGGAATCTTTGTTCCGCATCCCTGTATTGAGGTGGCACGTTAGTAGGCATATCTACAGATGATACCCATGCATTGACCTAGCTTCAATAGCACTATTGAAAAATCAAATTGATCTTCTAGTTCCCGTTATATTGCAGAATCTCCTGATTCCCCAGTTCTTACCCTTATGGTATCGGCAATTTCACTTACAAATATCTTTCCATCACCAATTTCCCCAGTTCTGGACGCAGATACAATAGCTTCTATCACCGCATCCTTTTTGTCATTAGATACGACAGTGACAAGTAGGGTCTTGGATGAAGCCGACCTAGTGGTCTGACCACCTCTTCCGGTTACCACTTCAACACCCTTCTGTTGCCCTTGTCCTGTGACGTTTTGATAATGGAATCCTGTGACACCAGCTACTAGAAGTGAATCGGTCACCGCACCTACTCTTTCAGGCCTGAATATCGCCTCTATCTTTAACATATATACCTTCCCTTGTAACATTTATGTAACATTTACAATCCCGATATTACACACGGTGTAATATTTTGGCAATAATTAAGGAATAATTACGTAACATTATAGTAATGATGTAATAAAAGAGGGTTCGGTGCTAATCGAACCCTCTTTGTTAATACGCCGAGATTTGACTAGTTTGCTCCGTCTTGTACAGCAGACTGTTCTCCGTGTTCCGCTAAATCAAGCCCTATATCCTCATCAGATTCACTGGACCTTAATCCGAGCCCAGGAATTTTATCCAAGATAAATAAGATAATTAAACTTACTATGCCGGAGTATGCCACGGTGGCGATTACTGCAACCGCCTGAATGCCGACTTGTTTTACATTACCTTCGATGAGTCCTTGTGTACCACTTATTGCCTCGAGTGCGAATATGCCGGTGGCGATCGCTCCCCATATACCGCCAATTCCGTGAACCGCAAACACGTCGAGAGCGTCATCCATATTGGTTTTGTGAAGGAGCTCCACAGCGAAAAAGCAAATCAATCCTGCCCCGAATCCGATCGCAAGTGATCCCACGGCGTTTACAGCTCCTGCGGCTGGAGTGATGGCAACCAAACCAGCTACTGCTCCTGTAGCTACCCCAACTGCTCCCATTTTCCCAGTTTTTAGATGCGATATCACACCCCAAGTCAATGCAGCTGTTGAAGCTGCGAGGCTGGTAACCAAGAAAGCATTTGCCGCCGAATCGTTAGCGGCTAACGCTGAACCCGCATTAAATCCAAACCATCCAAGCCAGAGGATTGCGGCTCCAAGAACCACATACGGAACATTATTGGGTTGTATTCCCGGGTTTCTTCGTTTTCCAACTAGAAGTGCTGCCGCAACTGCTGCTATGCCAGCATTTATGTGAATTACGGTTCCTCCTGCGAAGTCGAGGGCCCCAAGATCCCATAGCCATCCGTTTACCTCTGTACCGTCTGCCAAGACATTAGAAGCCCAGACCCAATGTGTTATGGGCGCATAAACCAAGGTGCTCCATATTACTAAGAAAATCAAGTAGGTACTAAATTTGAATCTTTCTGCAAAGGCTCCTGTGATAAGAGCCGGAGTGATAACCGCAAACATCATTTGAAATGCTACGAACAACAAAGGAGGGATATCGTCTCCTTCTGCTGAAGCAAAGGAAATGCCAGATAATCCAATATGACTGAAATCTCCAATAAAGGCATTGCCGGTGCCGAAAGCTAGGCTGTAGCCCCAAAGTACCCAGACGATACTCACTATCGCGATCGACATGAAACTCATCATTACCGTGTTGATTATATTTTTTGCTCTTACTAGACCTCCGTAAAAGAAAGCTAGTCCTGGCGTCATAAAAAATACCAGTGCAGTGGCTATCAACATCCAAGAAGTATGTCCTGAATCCATATTAAACCTCCGTATTACGACGAATAACTTTGGTGTGACTAATTCGCCTGAATTATTTAATTTCCAGTCTATGGGTTTGATGTTTCTTAAGTATTTCCCTGCTGTTAAATAGATGTTGCTTGTGTGTTACAGAAGTATGTCTTGGGCTATCCCAACCCTCTATTTTTTTAGTTTAAAGTGAAAAATACCATATGTAGAAGGCTAAATTCAGAAAGAAAGCACCATATGTAGTGGAAAAAGGGTTGCGTTAAGTTTAATTATATGAATAATATGTTTTATATAGTTAGTCCTCACAAGGAGGGAGATATGGAAGCGTACTGCGTTAAATGCAGGGCCAAGGTTGAGATTGATAACCCCCAGCAGGTTACATTGAAAAACGGTAGACCCGCAACTAAGGGCGTTTGCTCTAACAAATGCGGAACTAACGTTTTCCGAATTGGTAAGGCCAGCTAGCACTGCAGAATTTATAGCACAATATAGGTGGATTTAAATTAATCCGCCTATATTATGTGGTTATAGAATGATTCTTCTAAATACAATGGAAGGGTCCAGCCCCGCTTTGTCGGGGTTTTTTGTTGCTGTTTTCGGGCCCAATCAACTTATGCTTATATCAAGCTTTTTTCTGATCGTAACAATGGAATATGGGATCTAGCTAATGGGATTTAAATGTGGAATTGTAGGGTTGCCTAATGTTGGTAAATCCACCCTTTTTAATGCTCTTACCAAGACAGCGATGGCTCAAGCTGAGAATTATCCCTTTTGCACAATAGAGCCGAACGTAGGAGAAGTGGCAATTCCAGACCCGAGATTGTATGAGCTAGCTGACATAGCTAAGTCTGAAAACATAGTTCCTACTAGAATGACCTTTGTGGACATAGCCGGATTAGTAAAAGGTGCCTCTAAAGGAGAGGGATTAGGAAACCAGTTCCTTGCAAATATCAGGGAAATGGACGCCATAGCTTATGTGCTGAGATGTTTTGATGACGCAAATATTGTTCACGTAGAAGGGAAAATAAATCCCATTTCTGATCTAGAAATTGTGGAAACTGAACTGATGCTTGCAGATCTTGAAACGTTGGAAAAACGAGAATTTTCTTTAGAAAAAAAAGCCAAAAGTGGGGATAGGGAATCACAGGACATATTTGAGCTTGTACAAAAAGCCTTGATTTTACTGCGAGAAGGCCGTCCAGTACGAATGATGGAAATTAAACCTAGTGAGGAAACTTTATTTAAAAGCCTTCAATTATTGACTGCTAAACCTGTTTTGTATGTTTGCAATGTTAATGAGTCAGATGCTTCTCAAGGAAATCAATACTCACAATTGGTTTTTGATACGGCAAAAAAAGAAGGGGCAGGTGCTGTTCTGATCGCTGCCAAAATAGAAGCTGAACTCTCCCAACTTGATTCAAATGATCAGCAGGAGTTTTTGCAGGAACTTGGATTAGAGGAACCTGGACTGGTGAGGATGATATATGAAGGTTACGATTTATTAGACTTGATGACATATTTCACGGCTGGGCCGAAAGAGTCTAGAGCGTGGACGGTTCCTACTCACTCCTTAGCCCCTAGAGCTGCGAGGGCTATCCACACGGACTTTGAAAAAGGTTTTATTCGTGCTGAAGTTATTTCTTTTGCAGATTATGTTGAATGTAAAGGGGAACAAGGAGCAAAAGAAGCTGGGAAGGTGCGCGTAGAAGGTAAAGATTATGAGGTTCAAGACGGCGACGTAATTTTATTTCGATTTAATGTGTAAGAATCAAATTCATCTCTCTCCAGCGGTACATTGAGTTGGAAGGTCTCCAAATTTCTTATTTGGATAAATTTCTCCAGATCCCAGTTTTTCGTTCCGGGTAAGATTTATTTTTATAATATGTTGTTTCCCCCTGACTCTTGAAGTGTTAGGAGTGGGCTGTAGAATATATGATTAATAATCCATGTCGAATAATTCACGAATAAATACGAAAAATTTCCAAAAGTTACATACGTTCGATGCCCTCAGGAATAGCAATTATCGCCTTTTGTGGGGAACAAACATTTCTATGTATGTATCTAGATGGATGCAGATGACTACCTTGTCCTGGTTCGTCTTGGATCAAACAAATTCACCGTTTTCCGTTGGACTTGTGGGTTTTTTCGGGATGGTACCTTTTCTGGTTCTCGGTATTTTCGGAGGTTTTCTTGCTGATAAATTAAACCGCAAAAAATTAATAGTTGTGACTCAATTCCTTAATTTGGCGGCCGCTACCGTAATGTCCTTGTTATTTATATATGGGTCTGTGGAGTATTGGTATGCATATATAGCAATAATTATCCCAGGGTTAGGTTGGTCTCTAGACATGCCCTCCCGGAGGTCCTTAATTATGGACATGATGGGATCCAGAGGAATAACGAATGGTGTGGCTTTAGATTCTGTAGGGATGCATGTAAGCAAAATGGTTGGTCCAGCCCTAGCCGGAGCAATGATTGCCATCGTGGGTGTTGGTGGATCCTATGTGATGCTCACCTTATTTATGACTGTCGGGTGCCTAATGATCACGAAGGTTTCCCAGTCCAAAAGTAGAATTGATGTTGCGAACGATAGAGACGATCGGGTGAGGGTTTCCCAAATATATGCAAACTTGACTGAAGGGTTTAAATACGCTTTTACGAACCAGACTATTTCGGCTGTTATCGTAATTACGATATTAATGAATCTTCTTCTTTTCCCCTACATGCAGATGGTCACTGTGGTTTCCAAAGAGATATTAAATGTAGGGCCTTTGCTAATGGGTGTTTTGATGGCTAGCGATGGGCTGGGAGCATTAACTGGCTCTATTGGAATAGCATCACAGAGCAGAATGAAGTACCACGGTAGAATATATTTGTATGGTTCTTTATTGTCCCTTGTGGCATTGTTTCTCTTTTCTAATTCCAGTTGGTATTTTCTATCGTTGCCATTGTTATTGTTTTTGGGAATTGGTACCTCTGGATTCGGAACCATGCAATCGACTATAGTATTGCTGGTTTCTAAGGCCGAACTCAGGGGAAGGGTTCTGGGGGTCGTTACCATAGCAATCGGTGCGGGCCCAATCGGATCTTTAATAATAGGAGCTATCTCTGAATGGATTGGTGCCTCTTACGCGTTGATGATAAATTCAGTAATTGGATTTCTGCTGGTTGCAATAGCAGGTCTATTAATGCCTTCGATAAGGGAAAAAATCATCCCCTTTGTTGGAGCAGAAACAGGGAATCAGCCGACTCGCTCTGGGTTATCGACGAAGGTTTGACGAAATCGATGTAGTGTGTATTCTGGTTCAACAGGTGCTACTGAAAGGTATGCTTCGTCTTCTATTTTAGCTACTATGAACCATGGACCATCTTCGTTCAATGCTTGCAGGAGTATTGAGTCTAACTCTTCCTCATCTGCTACTGTAAAGGATTTTTCGATCCCGTTAGACCTAGCTACCATTTCTAAATCTGTTCCAAATGCGGTATGGCTTTTTTGATGTCCGGTCTGAGCCCATTGTTCGTTATCCCAGACAATAACTATTAGGTTAGCCGGACTTTCCCGCCCAATCGTTGCTACCGTCCCAAGATTCATTAGTATTGAACCGTCACCATCCAGTGAAATGACTTTTTCATCGCAGGATAAGGCCATGCCTAGTGCAATGGATGAACAGAGTCCCATAGATCCATAAGTGTAAAAATTTCTGTCTCGGTCTGAAGCATGCCATAGTTCATCAGATGTCGGTCCTAGGTTAGATACAACCGGCTCTCTCTCTAAATTGCTTATTATTCTTTTGGTTGCTGAATATCTAAACATTTTTACCTCCATGAAGTAGAGGTGTCATACAAAGGGCCAAAGGTTCTCTTGATGCGTAACATAATTTTAGAGCACCCTTGACCTTTTCTCCGAGCCTTTCTTCACTATCCAAGGTGTAATGAGGGATACCGAGAACATCTAAAATGGGTCTCGTTGATCGGCCCATAGTTACCTGCGCGATATTAAACTCACCATGTTCTCCTCTCAGGTTAATGAACATAGGAATGGGAATTCGGCTTGGTATAGCAAGTCCGGCTACAGCGTTAATAGAATTACCGAACCCACTGGACTGCATAAAGACGGCAGCATTTCTGCCAGTAGCATAAGCTCCGGCTGCGATTCCTAAGGCTTCTTCTTCACGTGTTGCAGAGACCAAATGGAAATATTTGTCTTTATCTATTATCTTGGTGACTTGATGAATACTTGAATCGGGAACGTAGGCTATCAAACTTATTTCATGTTCTTTGAGAGCATCTGCAATGGTTTGTGCCCAAGTCATTTTTATATTCCCATCACGTGATATCCCGTGTCGACATGAACTACTTCACCGGTTACGCCACTAGACATATCACTACAAAGATATAGCGCCGTTGAAGCCACTTCGTCATGAGTTATATTCCTCTTCATTGGAGCCCTTTCTAAATGTGCTTTTTTCATGTCTCTATAACCACTTATAACTCTGGAAGACAATGTGTCCAGTGGCCCTGCTGAGATAGCGTTCACTCTTATTCCGTCGGGACCGAGATCATTAGCTAATTGTCTTACTTCATTTTCCAGGGCTGCTTTTGCCGTGCTCATGATGTTATAACCAGGGAAGACTTTCTCTGCAGCCATAAAGGACATGGTGATGATATTTCCACCTTCAGTCATTAATTCAGAAGCATGTCTGGTTATTGCGACAAGAGAGTAGGCGCTAATGTCTAAGGCTATCCTAAATCCCTCACGGTCTGTATCCACGAACCTGCCACCCAAATCTTCTTTTTGGGCAAACGCTATTGAATGGACAACGATGTCTAATTTTCCCGAAATGGAATTAATTTGGGAAAAGGCCGATTCAACGTTTTTGTCGTCGCTAACGTCACATTCAATCAAAGAAACATTGGGAAGCTCAGATGTTAACTTTATAACGGGTTCTTTGACTCTTTCGTTTTGATATGCAGCAATTATTTCTGCTCCCGCATCAGAGAGTATCTTAGTTATAGACCAGGCTATACTCCTTTGATTTGCAATTCCAAAAACAACGGCGGTTTTGCCACTTAGATCTATTGTGTACATTAGGACCTCTAGTTCAGATAGTTTTCTGCCTTGTGGTTGAATTTTAGGGTCTACCCTACCTGCTCGGCAACAACCTAGATGTTATGTGCTTACCTTGTGTCACTTATATCGCCTTGTTAAAATTTGTCTTAATACTGGGGATTCGTCTAGCGGTAGGACGACAGACTCTGAATCTGTAAGCATAGGTTCGATTCCTATATCCCCAGCCAAAAATACTAACCGTGGCGCATTCGTATAGCCGCCTAGGACACCGCGCTCTCAAAGCGGACGAACAATCAGACTCAATTTACCTCCCCCCGTTGTAGGAGCCACTCAGGTACTAGTTGAGCATTTAATTCACATGGAATATGGGAATTAGTGAGAGTCATATTTCCAAATCTTCTGAGTATTTAGGAAGGTATTGTGAGGCGCTTGCAAACATTAGTGCCGAAAGTGCTGAAAACTACCTTTCAAAGTCCAACCAGGCAAAGCCCAATACCAGAGCCCAATACGTTACTTATCTGGAGGCTTTTCTTTGTAACAGTATTTGGCCTGCTAGAAACAAAGCTACTTTTAAAGTTGCTATTCCAGTGGTGATTTGAGCTATGGCCACGACAAGTTCTGCATCCATACAACCCTCCTAAAATGTTTTTAGAGGGATGATGACATATTTATATAGGTTGCAGCTAGATTAGCACTTCATAACTCGCACGTAATACTAAATGGTCACCCCAGCCCCAGTGGAGGGACTGAGATGCCCAAATAATTGTACTAGATTAGTGGCAACGGCACACTCCTAATGAGCCTGTCTCGATACCCGATTTTAGTGCCAGAAATAAGTAGATAATGCCTCGCCTTCGGCAAGAGCAAATAAAGGAATTAACCTCGGTCTAATCTGCTAAATCTTCCAGAATAGAATCTATAGTATTTTTTGAAGCTGGGCGCATATCAAATGCAAGTGATATCGCCTTATTTGGGTCAGTTGACGGTGTTGGAGTCTGCTCGGGTACAAATATTTCAAAAACCGTCATCATTACATTGCTATGATAAAAAGTGTATTCCAACATCTTACTACAGTCAGGAACAACGCCAACATCATTCTTCTCGCACTTATCTTTAAACAAATCCACCTGTTTAATATCATCATATGTAGAAATATTAATCGCACTTCCACCCAATTCACTTCCACCTAAGTCTAGTAAACAACTTACCGTTTCCTTAGAAAGGAACAGTGCTCTACCTATATCCGCACACTCAGTAATGTTGTGTTTATCAAGTGCTTTAATAACTTCATCAGTATTTAGGAAGGTCTTTTCAGAACTACAGCCTACCAGTAAAGCAATTAGAAGCATCGATAGAACAATGAGTCTCTTCATGCTTACCCTTTCGATAAAAACCCGTAAAGCTTAATAACTGCAAATGGTCACCCCAGCCCCAGTGGTGCGTTCCAAACACCGGCACTTTTTACAGGGACTGAGATGCCCATACAATGGTACACCCCAGCCCCACCAATAATGTGTTGAGGGGCTTCGTCTTTTAGGCTTATCCACATAGGGAGCCTATCTCCACAAACACTTGAATACCCCTTCGTCCCTTCGCCCCTCAACTATGGATAGCCATTGTATAGATAGGGTTTTCAGTTGATATTTGAACTAGTAAAAAGTGGCCGTTCTTTCTTCACCAAGAAAAGTCATATTTGCCAGATTATTATGATTTACTTATTTTCACCAAAATAAACCTAGATTGGAGGATTTATACATGGTTATTACATTTTTGGGATTCTATCGACCCTATTTCCGTGAGTCAGATGTTGAAACAATTAGAGTAACCGGCCAATTTTTACCTGAAATGAGGAAAAAGTGACTGCTTTCCCTTCAGCACTCCCTGACACCTGCAAGTTAATCGGTTCTTGGAATGTAAGTGATGGTGAAGCCCCTGGCGTCATGGTCGTAGAGGCAGACAGTTTTTCAGATATTCAATTTATTAACACGTATTATTCAGGCTGGCTTAACTTCGACTGGCACCCAATAAACACGGGTGGTGTACCAAGAAGTTAGGACTAGGAATTACGACCTGATTAGTCATGATGGGTGGCGTCCCAGCGGCGCTACCTGTTATCACGATAACTCGCACGTAATTCCATTATAGAAACCCTCTTAAAATCCTATAAACGCTATATATATAATGGGGCCCCATAGTAGTAAAAAATGATTGCCAGGCTCAACATATATGAAAGTACCGAAGGTTATACCACCAAACACGATACATATCGCAATTCCCCACCATACATCATTATTCGCATCGCGCTGTCGCCGAGTCGCTATACACAATCATAGCGCCCAATTCTTGGACTAATCGCTTAATGCTTACCAAACTTGGCATTAATCCTGTTTCTTGCATCTTTCCTTCTTACCTTCCAAAATAATGGCTATATAATGTCTTAAACTGTTAATAATAACGTCTTAATTTGGCAATTTTAATAGGACTGGTGAGCAAAAAAATGCCGAAAATAAAAGAGAATATAGACCAGATGAAAGAGGCCTATCAGTTGTGGGGTGAACGAATCCACACCCAAAAAACTATTTTGCAGGAACTGAAGGCGAAATATAGAAGACAGGCTGTTAGCTCTAGGACAATATCTCGTTGGATAAAAGAGTTTAATTCTGCCTCTTTTAATGAAAGTGAGCAGGACAAGAAGTATGAGTGGCGCTCCTTAACCAAATATGAGATTCCGTGGCAGGACGGCAAACTTGCTAACTATCTAAACAGCGAATATCACCATCAGACAGGCACCATGGCGACTGGGCGGCAAGTAAAGTGGTTGTGGCGTGCGTGGCATGCTTCAGATGGGGCAAATCTCACCCCACGAGATGACATAAAACGGTATTGGACTAACCTGATTAAGCAGGCCAATGACGAGACTGAAAAAGAACAGAACAATACCTTTTATTATTACTTCAATATGAAAAGAAGAATAAGCGAGGATAGCAACGAGTCTTAGACAACAAGTAAAGATACTGGGGATTTCTCCCGCATATCTAAGTTTGATGATTAATGGGAAACGTAATTGCCAGCCTTGGTGGCCTGTACAGTCAGCTTCAATTTAGATTAATGAGTTAATAGGAAGAACAGGTAGATGAATAAACGAATCAAAATAATCATTCCAATTTTAGTTATCCTGATTCTTTACCAACTTTTTCAGCGGTTTATGTAATACAGGAGCACAAAATGAGTCTTAGGCAACAAGCAGAAATACTTGGAGTTAACGCTGGTCATTTAAGTCGCATGATTAACGGAAAGCGCCCGTGGAATGAGGATGTGTATTACCGATACCGTAAATTACTTGGCAACACTTTTGGCAACACTAAGGTAAAATATGACGGTTACACACCGCAGGAATCGTACTTGGCGCATTCGTCTAGCGGCCTAGGACACCGCCCTCTCAAGGCGGAGATCACGGGTTCGAATCCCGTATGCGCTACCACGTTGAAGTTAAAAAGGTGAGTTCTCAGGTTCCTAAAAAAAAATGCCCTCTATGTCTGTCGGCTTACGTAGATATTTTATTTACCAGTGCTAGGAAAAAATTAGAACGCCAATACTTATCTTGTGATAGTTGTGGGCTGGTATTTGTTCCAAGTCAGTATCAATTAACTGTCGACGAACAGCGTGATCGATACTTGGAACACAATAATTTACCTACGGACCCTGGCTATCGGAAGTTTCTTGGTAGACTGAAAAACCAAATCATTCCATATCTAATACCAGGCCAGACTGGGTTGGACTATGGTTCTGGCCCAGGACCTACCTTAGCTCTAATGCTGGAATCAGAGGGTTTCAGAATGGAGATGTTTGATCCTATTTTTGCTAATCATCAAGAAAATCTGGATAAATTATATGATTTTGTAGTTAGTACTGAAACAGTGGAACATTTTACAAAACCCAACGAGGATTTCCAGCTTTTACATGATCTAGTTAGACCGGGTGGCTTGATTGGAATTATGACATCTATCTTGTATGAGGGAATTAATTTTGAGGACTGGTACTATAGGTTGGATCCTACGCATATAAGTTTTTACAGACCTAAAACTATGGAGTTTGTTGCTGACCAATGGGACCTAGAATCATCATCACCATCGGAAAATATATATATATTTCGAAAACCCCTAGGATAGGTTACAGATAAAATGGCAACAAATCTTCCAACCTTACTTGTTGATATTAAACCGGGTGTTATAGACCTTGGCTGGGGACATCCTTCATCACGACTCCATCCTTTCAATGAAGTAGGTGAAGCTTCATCTAGAATGTTCTCAAAGGGGGATAACTCTGCTTTACAGTATGGCGCAACCCAGGGGTATGGACCCTTTTTAGAGAGCCTTGCATCGTTTTTGTCAGACCAGAAGGCATATCTTCCAGATGTGGATGCCCACAATTTATTTCTCACTGCCGGGGCCTCGCAGGCTTTGGATTTGGCCGCCACTATGTATGCGGACTCGGGGGATACAGTTGTGGTTGAAGAACCTACCTACTTCGTAATAGAAAAAATTTTCCAGGAACACTCTCTTAACATCGTTGGGATTCCCACCGATGGAGATGGACTGAATACAAAAGCGTTACAAGAACTTTTGGAAAATGGCCTAAGCCCGAAATTTTTATATACGATTCCCACTTTTCAGAATCCAACAGGCTCTTCCTTAACCGAACAGAGAAGGATACATCTCATTGAGTTGGCTAATCGATATAATTTTCAAATATTTGCCGACGAGGTTTACCAACTCATTTACTTTGATCAAAATCCTCCGAGACCTATGATGTACTTTGATTCAGGGAATCGGGTTATATCCTTTGGGTCATTCTCCAAAATTTTGGCTCCAGGATTAAGAACGGGTTGGATACACTCATCGAGAGAAATTGTAGGTAAATTGTCAGATGCCGCACTAACCTTCAGTGGGGGCGGGTTCAATCATTACGCCTCTGCATTGATCAAAGAGGTAATAGATCTAGGCTATTTGGAATCAAATGTCAAAAAACTTAAGGCTGAATACCTTTCCAGGGCCCGAGAAATGGATAGGAGTTTAAAAGAATACTTTGGTACATCCATTTCGTATTCCTTTCCGAAAGGGGGGTACTATTTTTGGTTAAAATTTCCAGCAGGATTTGATTCAGATTCCTTCCTGCAGTCTGCAGAAGAGCACGGGGTTTCCTTTAGGCCTGGGAATGCTTTTTCTGAATCGGGTAGGTTTGGCAGGTACCTTAGGCTGACTTACACTCTTTTTGAGTCAGATGAAATCCGTGAGGGTGTGAAGCGGTTGGCAGAGGCGTACAAAAACACCTAATTTACCTTCATCCATGCATTTGGTTCTGTTTTTCTCTGGAAAATATTTGGGTGAATGATCTCGCTGAGAATTTCGATTCCATCTATAATTCTTGGGCCCGGCCTACTGAAATATGCAGACCCATTTACTGCGTATATTTCGCCGTTATATTTTTTCCAAAAGTTGGATCCATTCAGTAAACTGAATTCCTCCATCGTTCTTTCCAAACCGAACCCGCAAACCATTAACACTATTATTTGCGGCGAAGCTTCCAAAGCTTGTTCCCATGTGATTTCCCTCGATGGTTCTGCCTGATCTCCTAAAGCCGGACTGCCGCCTGCAATTTCAATCATCTCCGGGACCCAGTGACCTCCAATAAATGGAGGCTCCAACCATTCCAAACCCAATACGCTTGGTTTTTTAGAAGAGTCTGAAGATTTCGACTTGACGACATCGATCCTTCCATGGGCTTCACTCACCAGGGCCTTAGCATTTGCTTCTGTACAGGTTTGTTTCCCTATCTGGATGATGGAATCCAAGATACCTTCAATATTGGAGGGTTCAAAGGAAAGAACTGTTTGATGCCCGCTTAATGTCCTGACACTCTCCTCTACTTGGCTGTAAGAAACGGCGCAAACCTCACAAAGCTCTTGGGTTAATATTAGATCAGGATTGGTAAATTCTAGAGCCTCGTTGTCAATGGAATAAATACCCGAACCAGAATGCAGAGCTTCAGTGATATGCTTATTTATTTCATGAGAATTGCTTCCTGAATGGTTGATAAGACTTTTGGTCACTACTTGAATTTCGCTGATTTCTTGAGGGTAATCGCATTCATGAGTTATCCCCACTAGATTTTCTTTCAAACCAAGCGCGCAAACAATTTCTGTGGTGCTTGGAAGTAGAGAACAGATTCGTATTGTAGTCGACACTTGGACCTCACTATAAGGGGAGTAGGACAATGGGGCTTAACTTTTTCTCCAGCTTGGATATACTAACATTGCAATTTATAGCAGAATTTTGATCTCTGAAAGCAATTAATTAGGTGGAGGGATGCTTTGTCTGAAGATTTTTCTACATACGTAACGGTTGAACAAATTATCCAGAGAGCTAGAAAGAATTTGGCCCAAGGACCTTGGGACTATTTAGCGGGGGCTTCTGAATCTGAGACTACTATGAGGAGAAATAGGCTGGCTTTTGATAAGGTAGCCTTCCGGCCAAGGGTTCTCGCTGATGTTTCTAGTGTTAATCCTTCCACGACCTTCATAGGTCATCAAATACGGATACCGGTCTTATTGGCTCCTATTGGGTCACTTCAGGTTTTCATTCCGGAAGGCGGGGCGGCTGCCACTGCGGCAGCGGGGGGATTTGGCACTATGCACGTGGTTAGTTCTGTAACGCAACCATCCCTTGAAGAGACCTCTGCTACTACTGATTTCCCCAAGTCATATCAGCTTTATATCCATGGGGACTGGGAATGGACTAAAGAGATGATATCTAGAGTGAAGTCGGCCGACTATAAAGGGTTTTGTATCACTGTAGATACCGCAAATTATAGCCGTAGAGAAAGACCGATGCTCAGCGGATGGACTCCGGTTTCAAGAAGAAACCCTGTAGACCCGAAATGGCAAGCTTCGGTTACATGGGACAGCATAGATAAGATAAAGTCAGAGGCAGGGGTACCTTTCATGCTAAAAGGTATAGCAACTGCAGAAGATGCCAAAATAGCGATAGAACACGGAGTCGATGTGGTGTGGATTTCCAATCACGGGGGTAGGCAGCTTGATCACGGACAGGGAACGATGGAAATGCTCCCTGAGATAGTTGAGGCAGTTGATGGTAAAGCTGAGATTGTGTTGGATGGCGGAGTGCAGAGGGGTTCTGATGTCGTGAAGGCGGTGGCCATGGGGGCTACAGCTGTGGCAATTGGTAAGATGCAAGGATGGGGGCTAGCTGCTGGAGGTGTCCCAGGGATGGTTAGAGTGCTTGAAATACTTGAAGAAGAGATAAGGATCGCTATGGGATTGATGGGTGTTACAGCGATAGACCAACTCAACCCTAATTATGTTTGTTCTGCCGACTTAGTGACTATGCCCCACGAAATGAGTTCATGGGTGAATATGCCTGTCGACAGAATTCCATAGGGAAGTCAGGGATTTTTGGCCTCTCCTGCGAGAATTGATTTTAAATTGTTCACGAAAGCACCTTTGGCGAGTACGGGATCGCATCCTAGAGAACGAGCAATCTCCATAGAATTTGTATCCTCGTGTGGTCCGTAGGCTATCATCTTGGGATTTAGCTTTTCATCTTCTTGAAAAATCCGTAATGCCTTTGACCAGAAATTTTGATCATATTCTAGGTCTGCAACAACGAAATCGATGTCAGATTCTTTGATCAATTTGTTTAACCGGTCGAGGTCAGAAACCCTTATAACAGAAACACTTGAGCCAGCGGCCATCTGAATTCTGGGAAGAAACATCAGATTGTTTGATAACAAGAGTAATGTTGTCACTATTTACCTTTCACATTAATTAATTTAAGCGTATTTTAATACGAATCATATGATTTTATGTAAGTAGCCTATCAATTGGGGTGATTGGATATGTTATTAAAAATACAAGCTTCGGACGAACCGGGATCTATTTTAGGGGCGATTTTTAACCATTTCCCTGCAGCTACTGACGGTAAATGGAACATATTAATTGGATTTGAAGCCTTTTTGGCTGTCCTAATTAGCTCTATCATAGCTATGTCTTTTGCTATTCCTCAGGCAGGATTGGCTTCTATTGCACTAGCATGTGCCGCTATAGTTCCCCGTGTTAACCAGATACAGCGGGTAAATCGCGACCGTATATGGGATTTGGGAATGAGTGGATGGGAGGCAAATCGGAAGAGCATTATTTCCGTAACGATATTATTTATTGGGATGGTGCTAGCTTACGCCGTGGTTGGACTTGTTTTACCGCAAGCTACCCTCCAGGAACAGTACACTTTTATCATGGATAGGGGTACGGCCTATAATAGTACTGACTTGTCTCCAGAAAGGTTTGCCCACGGAATGACTTTCTTACGAATCAATACTTATGTGTTGATAGTCTTTTTCATTTTCGCTTTTATATATAGAGGCCTTGGAACTAGTATGGCGCTGGGTTGGAATGCCGGTGTTTGGGCTATAACTCTAGTAACAGCAGTTAAAGTGAATATGGCAGCTGCGGCCAGCCCTATATTGTTGGCTCTTATCGCGACGGTTGCTTTAAGCCCACATGTTCTGCTTGAGGGCCTTGCTTATCTGAGTGGTTCTCTAGCAGCTATTTTCTTCTCCCGAGGGGTCACTTTATATAAACCGACGGATTCAAGATTCTTTAAGGTTCTAAATGCTGTAGTTGTCCTGGCGGTTGTGTCTTTTGGCATGGTTATATTGGCAGCAGTGGTTGAGCACTTCTGGGCGCCATTCATGCTGGGTTTCCTTTAAAAACTGATCTGGACTAAACTATTTATAATTTGAAGACTCTGCAGGAAATTGCCAGCGACCTGGAGATTCCGCCAGCAGATGTGGAAGTGATCCAGGGGCTGGTGGAAGAAAAAATAAATGTTTCAGGTGATGATTATTTGTCCGCTCAGACTAACTCTACGATAGCTTTTTTAAATTTATGTGTTTCTCTTTCATTAGAATAAACCAAGGTCGAGATTATCTGTATGTCTGATGACTCCTTTGATAATGCGGGTTCTTTGGATGAACCTATTCTAACTCCCAAAGAAATTGACAAATATAGAGAATATTTGTCCGCTTATGGTAAGGAAATTTTCTTTGCTGAGGAAAAAGTAATTGTTAATTACGGCGATATCACCACCAGCATTGATTTGCTTGTCTCAGGGGAGGCATTGGTAGAAGTCCCTGTCAATGAGAAATGGATACCAGTAGCATGGATCAAGTCAGGATCAGTAATTGGAGAGATTGCATTCTTAGATTCCTACCCTAGAACGGCCCGTGTGATAGCTCGGACATCTTGCAAGCTATTCCGGGTAGATAGAAAGGCTTTTACGGAGTTATCAGAAAAGAGCCCAGATAAGGCTCTCGAGTTTATTTCCAGGATATCTCAGATCATGGCGTACAGATTAAGAAGAATCGAGCAGTTTGATGCCGTTGAGCAAGGCAGGGATGATATGCGAACAGAATTAGCTGCCGATTTACATGACCATACAATGAGTGAGTTAAGTGCTATTTTAATGCATCTAGGGTTACTAAAATTAACACTAGATGGACACCTAGAAAGCGCCACTGATATTGAAGATCTAGTCGCCATGGTGAAAAACGCTGATGCCAATCTAAGACAGCTAGTGAGAGAGAAAGGTCATGGTGATCTTGCTGTAGTGGGATTGGAAGAGTCGCTCCGAATTTTTTTTGAAGGACTTGAAAATGAACCCGTTCCCTTTTCAATAAAAATAACATATACCTCAAACCAAATTGATCAAAGTGGATTACCCGGGCCAGTAGCTACGGATCTTTATCAAATTATTCGACAGTCGGTTTTAAACTCGGTGGAGCACGCTAATGCTGAAATAATAAAGGTGGAGATTCTGTGGAACCGGGAAGGTATATCATTTTCTGTAAAGGACAATGGTGTGGGGTTTAGCCAATCAAAGATAACTAATGTGCCGGAGGCCGGTCATTTTGGATTGCTCAATTTAAAACTTAGGACAGAGAGAGTGGGTGGATATGTCGATATTATTTCAGTAGAAGGAAAAGGTACAAGGATAGTTGGGAGTATACCAATAACAAGAAGAAGTTCCGAAGATATTGAACCTCATACAGTTCAATACACTCTTAACGCATAGTCTTCTAGATTTGCTGTGCAAGCAATATTGAAATCATAGTCCCTATAGAAAAGGACGGGGCTAATGGTGACATAGAGGAGATTTTCCGAGAATATTGGGCCATGGCTTGCCTTGATATAAAAATTAATAAGCCCAAAAACAAGCTGACGAAGCATACGGGAAATCCACTGAGACAGCCTATCAGTAATGCCAATTTCACGTCGCCACCACCTAATTGGGTTTTGGGTATGTAATAGCAAGAGGTAAATATTATTCCTGTAACCAAACTTCCTGCCAGTGGGGTCACCCACCATGTTCCGGTGACCGAAAGTTCAAAGATATCTGGAGATAAATAACTTAATATAAATACGATTGGTATAGGGAAGAGAGTAAACTTATTTGGGATTTTGTGATTTGTATGGTCCAGAATCGCTATCAGGGATAGAAGGGCACAAAATGAACATAAAATGCCGGACTCGATTATGTTCTTGCCAGCCCACAGACTACACGCACCAAAGACCAAGATTGATATTAAAGCGAGTGAAGTGGCAGGTTTCGAAAACAAAATAAGGAAAGTCAGCCTTTTCTTAACGCTATAAGACGCTCTTCGATGTCTATCCGTTTATAGCCTAAGGATTCGGCAACTTCAAAATCTAAGTCTGCAGCTGCAGGGGCTCCCATTTGTATTTTTGCAATTCCTCTAACGGCATACGCTTCAGGAAGTTGAGGGTTTAGTTCTACCGCTACGGTACTCTCGCTTATGCTTTTGTTGAAGTCGCGCATGTAGTTATAGGCCACGGCTCTATTACAATATCCATATGAATTGTTAGGTTCTATACTCAGGGCTTTGTCGAAATCAGTTAAGGCAGCCTCTATCTGTCTGATTTCCATATAAATAACCCCGAGATTGTTATACGTGGCCGCAAAGTTATTATGAAGACTCAGAGCCGCGTTGTAGTCTTGCAGGGCCGCGTGGAAATCTTTTATTTTTCTATTTGCCATGCCCCTTGCATTATATGCACCGGTAAAGGTTGGATTGATGATAATAGCGTTGGTGTAGTCTTTAATGGCGGACTGAAAATCGCCATGCTTCATGTGAATATAACCCGTTTTTAATAACATTGTTTCTTGGCTGGTTTCTGATATGGGTAAAATCCGGTTCGGATTATTGATTTCACGGGTTCGATCTAAATTATCTTGCAACGAAGTGATATTGATAATCCATAATTTTGGACGATTGTTATTGCTGCTTTTATCAATTCACTGTTGCTATCAGTTGTATTTAGGGCGGAAGGGGTATTGGTTTTTTCTGAAGAACTGTTTATCTTATCTAAAAGTTCTTTTGTTGTTGTGCGTTCGTTTATTTTGCCGAACGTCCAAACTACAAATACAATGGCTGCAACCGTGCTGGACACTATGAAGCCAGATAAAACGAATATAATTACGTCTAATATGGTCGATATACTAGAAAACATTAACCAAATGGACCTATATCAATAACCGTTGAATGAATTTCCACTGGGTGAATTATAACAATCTACGTGGCTACATGGTTCTCCTTTTATAAACTTGTACAGGGTATAGAGAAAAATTATGAAAAGAATCGTCGGGTACTATTCTGTAGAACTGGGGGCGGGTTCTGACGTGGGATCTATCAGGGAGCAGAATGAGGACGCGTATCACACATTGCTGGGCACCGGATCTCAAGACGAACTTTTTGATGCTCTTTTGATTGTAGCTGACGGAATGGGAGGCCATGCTGCTGGGGAGGTAGCCAGTGAAATGGCTGTGACTAATTTGCCCAAACATTTAGTGGAGGCTTTGTCTTCTGACCAAAATATTGAAAATGTCCTGAGTGAATGTGTGGTAAAAACCAACATTGATATCTATGAAAAATCGAGAGAAGAAGATACTAGAGGAATGGGAACTACTCTTACTGTAGGTATGGTGGTGCAAGATCGGTTTTTTTATGCTCATGTGGGTGATAGTAGAGGATATCTCTTGAGAGAAAATTCTTTCGAACAATTCACAACAGATCATAGTTGGGTAGCTGAACAAGTTGCTTTGGGTATCCTTACTGAGGAGCAGGCCGAAAACCACCCTCGAAGAAATATAATCACAAGGGCTATGGGATTAGATTCCAATGTTGAAGTTGATTCGGGGTCCATAGAGATCCAATTATCAGATCAGATATTGCTGTGTTCCGATGGCCTTCATGGATTGGTGAAGGCCAAGGAAATGATGGAGATTTGTGCTGAGGAGGAGCCTGGGGATGCTTTTCAATCACTTATTGATATCGCTAACTCCAGAGGAGGGCATGACAATATTACCGTGGTGGTTGCTAAAATAGGGCAAGGCGATAATTATGGACCCGATTCAAACCAAGGCGACGGAATCAGGTCAGTGCTGGGCAATATCAAGAATTTATTCTCAGATTAGCTTGACAAGTTATTGGATTGGTTCTGATACTGCCTGGAGAACAGCTTCTGTCCGAGAAGAGACACCTAATTTTGAAAATATTCTGTTGAAATGACCTTCCACTGTTCGTACGCTTATTCCCATCTCATCCGATATTTCCCTGTTTCTGAGGCCATCGCAGGCTAATTTAAGGGTTTCTTTTTCTCTTATTGTGAGGGAGGAAATTCCCATTGTGGAACTGGATCTAGAATTTCGTTCTCTCCATGTTTTCGCTACTAGGCTTGCTACTTCTGGATCGAGTACTACTTCGCCTTCAAAGACAGCGACTACTGATTTTATAAGAGAGTTCGGATCGATAGCCTTTAGTATGTAACCGTGGGCACCTTCTGAGATTGCCTCAAGAATGTAATCTGGGTTGTCGTAGTTGGTAAGTATAAGAGATTTGGTTTTGAGCCCTGCGGCATTAATTGCTTTAATGATTTCTATACCTGTCATAGCCGGCATTCGTATATCAAGCAAAGCGACGTCGGGGGCCATATCCTTGATTAACAACCAAGCCTCGTCTCCACTTTCGGCTTCCCCTATTAGTTCGATTCGGTCAGAAGTTGCCAAAATACGAGTGATTCCCTGACGAACTACAGCATGATCGTCAGCTACGATTACCTTTATAATTGAGTCTTGCGTCATCTGCCTACCCCTGTCCGGACCTTATATTGTAGGTTGCTACAGAATCCTCTGCATATAGAAAATTTACTTGTGTTTGATACAGTATATATAATTGTATAGCTTGCAAGATCGGTTAATAATTAGGTGTAATTACTTATATATATTAGGTGTCCTTACCCGTGAAATATAGTTGGTAATATGGTGTACTTTACATCATACTTACCAACGGTATCGAAGAGGGTGTCAATATGTCCTTATATGGTATACAAATAAGCAAAGTAAATGTAAGAGCTTGGCTATAAGAAAATGGATTTAAAAGAAATAGGCGGATATCAAGTCATTGAAATGGTCGGTGAGGGTGGTCAGGGTTCTGTTTATCGTGCCCAGGATGCATCAACCGGGCAAATAGTTGCTATCAAAGTTCTATCACGCTCAGCATCGGACGGGGAATTTCTGGATAGGTTTCAACGTGAAGCCTCAATCATGGCAACACTTCGACACCCTAATGTTGTTGAAGTTTATGACCATGGTGAGGAGAACGGCCAGCATTACATCGTAACCGAGTTTGTGACAGAAAACCTTGAAAGGATACTGGAAAGGGGAGGAACCCTACCTCTTCAGAGGGCTATCACAGTTGTTCAGCAAATCGCTTCCGCACTTCAGGTTTCCCACAACGCAGGGATAACCCACCGGGACATAAAACCTGCGAATGTACTTTTGAATGACGCAGGGGACGTAAAACTAACCGATTTCGGAATAGCCTCAGCCGAACAATTAGATTCAATGACCAGTGAGAACACTACTGTTGGTACACCTTTGTATATGTCCCCTGAGCAAATACAAGGCTCCGACGCGATAGATGGTAGGTCAGACTTATACTCATTAGGATGCCTGTTGTATGAAGTCTTAACTGGAGCAACACCTTTTGCAGGTAAAAGTACCTTTGAGATTTTTAACGGGCATATAAATGATGCTCATGTTCCTATAGCTAATCATATCGATGAATTTCCAGAACAGCTCGAAGACTTGTTGACCAAATCGTTGACCAAGGACAGAGATCAGCGCTACCAGACAGCTGATGAAATGATCAATGATTTACAAGAAATAACCACTATATTAGCTGAAGGACCTCAAGATGTGGCCCGTACAAGGGTTATGCCTAAAGTACTTGCTACACAAGTCCTAGATAAGCCCAACACAACCGGTAGTTCGACAACTGGCGGTGGAGGGATGCCTAAATGGTTAATGCCGGCAGGAGCCATAGTGGCATTGTTGGTCATAATTGGAGGCGGAGCTTTCTTTTTTATGGGGCAAAATTCTGGCGCTGTTGGATTGGCGACAGGTATCGCAACTGATATATCGGGAGAAAACTGGGCCCCAGGCATAATTGCTGACCCTGAAGGTATTCAACAGGCGGCGTCTGATTTGTCGGCAGCGTATCAAGACAATCCTGTAAACGCAGTAACCGGGATGAACCAACTACAGGATTTGGATTCAGCACTGTCTGGATCTGTGGTTGTCGAAATTCATTCTCAAAATGCAGCTTTGGGAGCAGAATTTCTTCTGGCTGTAGCAGCCGCGGACCCGGCGCGTTTGGAAAGTCTTTTTGCCTCCGTTACAGAATCGGATGCCCCAGAATCAGGACGTATATTCAATTCTTTGATTGCTCAAGATCCGGCCGTAGTGGCCAGCTTTCTTAAGGATGCAATGGAGGGTTCGAATAGCGAATCATTTAAAACGATGTTTTTGGAGGCTGCCCAAAATGATGACATTGTAGTATCTCAACTGGTTAATCAAGCTGCTTTAACGCCAGGTACGGAACAAGCAATGGCAAATGCCTTGGTGGAGGTAGCAAGTATAGATATAGGTATTGCGACTGAGATCCTGGGTACTACTTCTGTTGAAACCACAGCGATTTGGCATCCCTTTATAACTATAGCTCCAGGCATCGCGGGATCCTTATTTATTAACGCTCACATTGACGGTTATAGTCAGCAAGTTGAAGAGAAGATTACAACTTTGCTTGAAATGAATATAAACCATTCTGGGCTTCTACTTGCTAATATGGCGCAGGTTAATCCTCAAGAAGCGGCCAATATATACAGCGTTATGACTGTAGAGGGCTCAGGCGCTAATATTTTGAGCGTGGCTCAGGCAATTATTGAGGCTGCAGCAGTGAATTACCAAGCTGTGGAAAAGATGCTCCAGTTGGATGACACTTTTATAGCTAATTTCTCAGGGTACGTTCATCCCCAAATATGGACTCAAATGATTCTCCCCATGGCAGGTGATGGTGAGGAAGGAAAAGGGATTTGGACCAAACCTTCACTTGAAAATTCATCACTGATAGATTTCAGTTCCATAGTTGTTAAGTCTTTGAATGCATCTGATATCGAGTCTGGTACCGTTGGTATTTTCGATGTTACCCCACCAGTATCAGATACCCGCCCAGATCGTAACGTTCTGACTCATGTGCAAGTAGATGCCGAAGGTTTTACTGATAATGGGTTAACCACTATTTTGGTATTTGATGTAGCTAAATCACATTTTGTAATGAACGAAACTGGCTACTCGGAAGGCCATCCCTGGTCTGTAGAACTAAGCAGGTTTAATGATAGTTCTCAGACATGGACTCCTGTTTTTGCAAACACTATGGCTGAAGATGAAGAAAAGATAACCTTCGCGGCCCCAGTGGCAGGCCTTTCTCAATATGGGACTTCATTTTGGTCAGTATCAACCAGTAGCGGGAGTATAGCTGGGGCACAATTATCAATAGATCAAATTGATACTTCTCCGGCTGGAAATGGCCAGGTTCATATTTCAGCTACAGTGACAAACAGAAGTCCTAAAGCCGTAATTCGGGACCTTTCTCTATTTATCGATGGGACACCAGAATATTCAACCACGGTAGAGGTAGACTCTCAAAGTGTTGTGAATGTTGAGACCGATATTTTCATGCAGCCGGGAATGAGAAACCTTTCCATAGGCAACCATAACACCAGTTATGAAAACCTTCTTGTTGCAGGGAGTGGTGGTAGTTCTGGTGCTGAGGACTCGATTTCTGGTAGCGACCTGGCATCTTTGGGGGCTGATTGCCCCTCTGAGACAGAGGTTTCGAATAACGAGATAAGATACGGAGATCAGATTGAATCTGATATAGATTGTGGAGGTGATATTGACCGTTGGGTTTTTGCGGGAAGTGTTGGAGATCTAGTGACAATTCAGATGAACTCTGGACCAGGTTCTGACTTAGATGCTGCTATTGATTTAGTAAGCCCCAATGATAAAGTCGTCAAATCTGACGATGACTCTACAGAATCTCTTACCCCGCCCGCTAACGGTCTTGATTCAGAGATAACGTCTTACGAATTAAGATTTAACGGAATGTACTCTATTCTCAGTAAAGGCGGTGGCACCGGCGCCTACAATTTAATAGTCATTAATTCTGATAACTCAACACCCGACGCGCCTGCACAACCAGTGCTCAGTGCTGCAGATGATACCGGAGACAGTAATTCCGATCAGGTCACCAAGAAAGAAAACAACCTATCGTTTGAAATAGAAAGGATATCGAATTTTGGCGCCAAACCTCATATAAGGCTGTGGCGTGGAAATGATATTGAGATTGGAGCCTGTTTGGCTGATGAGTATGAAGGAACCTGTATTGTTGTCGTTAATGAACTTTCAGAAGGTGAGCATCTCATATATGCCACAGCTATCAATGAGATGGGTATTTCGAGTCCAAACTCAGATGCAGTCCTTATAACTATAGATACAGAGATAGTACCCCCCTCAGAACCGGATTTGACCGCAGGTTCAGATACTGGTAAACAGACTGACGATGATTTGACTTTAGAAGTTTCCCCGACTTTTTCTGGCACAGGGGAGCCTTATGCCCGGGTAGAAATAATAAATAGTGTAGATTCAGTCCTTGGCACGGATATGGTGGCCTCGACAGGGATCTGGAAAGTGACTGCGGACGAGGAGTCGCTACCGGATGGTACACATCTTATATTTGCGAGAGCCATTGATGATGCAGGGAATCTGAGCGACAACTCAGATCCTATAGAAATCACTATCGATACCGAAGCTCCAAATCGAATGAGTGCACCAAAACCCAATCAAGACGGGGAAATATCCGGGAATTTAGAACCAGATTTGCTAATTACCCTTTATAGCAATGGAGAAGAAGTTTTTAGCGCCGAAACACAATTTAATGGAAACTATGTTTTGGAGATGAAAAACCTGTTTGCAGGGGAAAATGCACTTACTGTTGCGGCAACTGATTCGGCGGGTAATGAAAGTGAAATGTCTAATCCACAAACGATAACCTGGAATCAGAAACCTGGTCAGAATTCTGGCCAAGGTCAAGGGGCCAATGAAGCTCCGATAATAGACGCTATGTTTGGTAATAATCCCAATAATAATATGTGGGAAGAAACCAGAGATACAGACGACCCTTTCCCGGAATTCAGAGGATGGGGCGAGCCATTTATGGACATAGTACTCAGAGCGAACGGGGATAGGATAGGAGAAAGTATCGTTCAATCAGATGGGTCATGGATAATCTATCCTGATAGAGAAATGAGGGAAGGTACCTACCTCATAATAGCTGAGCAGGTGGATCCATCTACAGGCAAAATAGGACCTCCCTCTAGAGACTTTAATATAGATATACACCCTTCCGAGGCCGGTAATATCATGATGCCGACCACACCGCAGGCATATTGGTACGATAATAATGGGAGACAGATGAGTGGGGACGCAATCCCTGATTCAGATACCCTCTGGTTTCAAGGCTATGCTGACCCAAATGTGTATATTGTTTTAATGTCAGGTAACGAACAGATAGGGGAAACGTATTCAGATCAAAATGGGTCTTGGTACATAGAAACATATGATCGTCTCAGTGCCGGTTACCATGAAATTAATGCTTATGCAGAAAACGATAATGGAATGCAGAGTGAATGGTCTCAAACAGCCTATATCAACATAGGAGCGGGTGGCGGAGATATTATTAAGCCGCCTGTAATTGAAGGACTACTTTTCTATGACTCATACGGAAACACGAATTTGGCCGACACCAGTGTGACTGGATATGTTGGGTTCCAAGGGTATTCCCCCCAACCCAACGTGGAAATTCACTTGGAATTTGATGGAGAGATAGTTGCCTATGCTCAGGTTGACCCTGATGGATATCGGTGGGAAGCCTGGTCAAACTTTATGCTGAAGCCGGGTTACTACGAAGTGATCGCTATAGCAACGGACCGGAATTCCGGCATCGAAGCGGAATCTGAGCCATTTTGGACAGAAATCACGGATGTAGAACGTCCCACAGTCTATGGAGTTCGAGACCAATGGGGTGATTGGACAACTGTTCATGATGCAAGCCTTGTAGGACCGATGATGCTTGGAGGGAGCGCAGGGCCTAATATGAGAATTGAAGTGTTTGTTGATGGCCAATGGATAGCTGACAGTGGTACAGATGCCAGCATGGACACATGGGAAACAGGACCAACTCCTGAGGCTTGCTTCCCTCAAGGGACTTACAAAGTCACCGCTTATGCCTATGCCAACGGTACCATGCAGAGTGAGGAATCTGAGCCAGTTTGGATAGATGTGATTGGAGACGGGAAAGAGATGTGTGACATGATGAGAAATATGATGGAGTCGGGATCTTCAATTATGCAAGGCGGAATGATGGGTGGTAATGACATGTTTGGAAACAACAGCGGCGGCGGTAACATGCAGGATGGAAACAACAGCGGTAACATGCAGGGTGGAAACAACAGCGGTAACATGCAGGATGGAAACAACAGCGGTAACATGCAGGG